>Ga0164243_10000907_pt1 | contig 51769 bp, 44 predicted proteins | sample OricompcompostOP_FD_108781 | JGI IMG/M metagenome (GOLD analysis project Ga0164243, IMG submission 108781) | Organic Plus compost microbial communities from Emeryville, California, USA - Original compost - Organic plus compost (OP) | ecosystem: Engineered > Solid waste > Mixed feedstock >... | reverse complement strand
CGAGGTGATCACGCTGTCCGGCGGGCAGCGGCAGAGCGTCGCGGTGGCCCGCGCGGCGATGTGGGCGTCCAAGGTGATCTTCATGGACGAGCCGACCGCCGCGCTCGGCGTCGTCCAGACCCGGCAGGTGCTCGACATGATCCGCCGCGTCCGCGACTCCGGCATCCCCGTCGTGCTGATCAGCCACAACATGCCCGACGTGCTGGCCGTCTCCGATCGCGTCGAGGTGCTGCGGCTGGGCCGCCGGGTCGCCTCGCTCACCTCGGCGCAGGCCACCGTCGACGACCTCGTGACCGCCATGACCAGCGGTGATCTCGGAAAGGACCGCGCATGACGACGCTCACGGCCACGCGCGACCGTACGGGCTGGGCGCGCCGCCTCGCCGCCGACCCCACCAGCGGCATCTTCGGCATCCTCGTCCTGCTGCTGGTCGTGTTCTCCATCCTCAGCCCGACCGGCTTCCCGTCCCTGGCCAACGCGCAGAACATCGTGTCGGACGCGGCGATCCTGCTGGTCCTCGCGGTCGGCGGCACGTACGTGATCCTCACCGGCGGCATCGACCTGTCGGTGAACGGCGTGCTGGTGTTCTCCGGCGTGATCGCCGCGAAGACGATGAACGCCCTCGGCGGCGACGGCGTCGGCGCGATCCTCGCCGGCGTCCTGGCCGCGGTGATCAGCGGCGCCGTGTGGGGCGCCGTCAACGGGTTCCTGGTCGCCAAGGCGCGCATCCCGCCGCTGATCGTCACGCTCGGCACGATGGGCGCGTCCACCGGCGCCGCGCTGCTGATCACCGGCGGCGTGGACGTCCGCGACGTGCCGCTTGACCTGGTGCTCAGCATCGGCTCCGGGCAGATCGCCGGGATCCCGTGGCTGTTCGTGATCTCCCTGGTGCTTGCGGTCGTGTTCGGCGTCGTCCTCGCCAAGACCCGGTTCGGGCGGCGTACGTACGCGGCGGGCTCGAACGCCGAGGCACTGCGCCGGGCCGGCGTGAACACGGCCGCGCACCTGATCAAGGTGTACACGATCGCCGGCCTGCTCGCGGGCGTCGCCGGCTACCTGTCGCTGGCCCGGTTCGCCACCACCACGCTCGGCGGGCACACCACCGACAACCTCCAGACGATCGCGGCCGTGGTGATCGGCGGCACCAGCCTGTTCGGCGGCCGCGGCTCGATGTTCGGCACGATCATCGGCGTCTTCATCCCCACCGTCCTGCAGAACGGCTTCGTCGTGCTCGGCGTGTCCGCGTTCTGGCAGCAGGTGGCGGTGGGCGCGGTGCTCATCGCGGCCGTCTACCTCGACCAGCTCCGCCGCCGCGCGCGGCAGGGCGGCAGAACCTAGCCGCCGTCGCGCGGCCCCTACTACCCCGAACCCATTTCCATGCAAGGAGTCCCGAAATGCGCGCACGTCGCATCGTCCCGGCCGTCGCTGCGGCCGCCGTCCTCGCCACCGCGGCCGCCTGCGGCGGCAGCGGAGGTGACAGCGGTGGCGACGCGGTGAAGGGCAAGGACATCGCCTTCGTCCCCGGAGTGTCCGGCGACAGCTTCTACATCACGATGGGCTGCGGCATCCGCGAGGAGGCGAAGAAGTACGGCCTGAAGATCAACGAGCAGGCGCCGCAGCAGTTCGACCCGTCCCAGCAGACCCCGATCGTCAGCGGCGTGGTGGCCAAGAAGCCCGCCGGGATGCTCATCGCGCCGACCGACGCGCAGGCGATGATCCCGCCGCTGCTACGCGCCACCCAGGCCGACATCAAGGTCGGCACGGTGGACACCACGCTGAACAAGAGCGGCATCGCCGGGTTCGGCGTCTCCACCGACAACCGCAAGGCGGGCGCCGCGGCCGCCGACACGCTGGCCAAGCTCGCCGGGAGCAAGGGCAAGGTGCTGGTCATCGCGTTCAAGGCCGGCGTGTCCACCTCGGACGAGCGGCAGAACGGCTTCCTCGACGAGATCAAGAAGTACCCGAACATCACGGCGCTGAAGCCGCAGGTCAACGACAACGACCCGGCGAAGGCCGCGTCGATCGTGTCCGCGACGCTGGCCGCCAACCCCGATCTGACCGGCATTTTCGCCACCAACCAGTTCGCCGCCGAAGGTGCGGCGACCGGCCTGCGGAACGCCAAGAAGCAGGGCAAAGTGAAGCTCGTGGGATTCGACGCCGGTCCGGTCCAGGTGCAGCAGCTGCGCCGCGGCGAGGTGCAGGCGCTCGTCGCGCAGCAGCCCCGCGACATCGGCGTCAAGGCGGTGGACGACATGGTCAAGCTGCTCAAGGGCGACAAGCCCGCCGCGCAGACCGGCACCGGCACGGTCTCCATCACCAAGGACGACCTGAAGAACGGCAAGGCGCCCATCTACCAGACCAAGTGCTGACGCGCTGAGCCCGTAGAGGGCCCGTAGAGGCCCGAAGAGGGAAGGAGCACATGTGAGCGGGAGCCGGGGGCAGGACGGCGGGTCGGCGCTGTACGCGGTCGAGCGGCAGCAGTCCCTGCTGGCCACCCTGCGCGCCACCGGGCGGGTCGAGGTCGCGCGCGCCGCCGAGGAGCTGCACGTGACCACCGAGACGATCCGCAAGGACCTGTCGGAGCTCGAGCACCAGGGGCTGCTCCGGCGGGTCCGCGGCGGCGCGGTAGCCGGGGAGGGGCTGTCCTTCGAACCGGCGGTGCCCGCGCGCACCGAGTACACCGACGAGAAGAAGCGGATCGCCCGCCGCGCGCTGCGCGAGCTGCCGCGGCAGGGCACCGTCCTCATCGACGCGGGCTCGACCACCACGTACTTCGCCGAGATGATCCCCGGCGACCGCGACCTCACCGTGTTCACGAACACGCTGACGATCGCGCTTGCGCTGGTGTCCCGCCCGCGGCTGACCGTCTACACCACCGGCGGGCGGGTACGGGAGCGCACGTTCGCGGAGGTCGAGGGGTGGGCGCTGCGCGCGCTCCGGGAGATCAACGTGGACGTGGCGTTCCTCGGCTGTAACGGCGTCGACGTGGACGCCGGCCTCACCACGCCCGACCCGGTGGAGGCGGACATCAAGCGGGAGATGTTCGGCATCGCCCGGCGCCGCGTGCTGCTCACCGACCACAGCAAGATCGGGCACGCGTCGCTGCGCCGGTACGGCTCGGTCGGCGACATCGACCTGATGATCACCGACACCGGGATCGCGGACGCGGACGCGGACCGGCTGACGGCGGCCGGCGTGGAGCTGGTCCGCGCATGATCGTCTCCGTGACGCCCAACCCGTCGGTCGACCGTACGATCGCCGTGCCGGACGTACGGCGCGGCGCGGTGGTCCGGGCCACCAGCACCTGGCACGAACCCAGCGGCAAGGGCGTGAACGTGTCGCTGGCCGTCGCCGCGCACGGCCAGGCCACCCGGGTGATCCTGCCGATCGGCGGGCCCGAGGGCGACCGGCTCGCGCGCATGCTCACCGCCGCGGGCATCGACTTCCGGCCGGTGCCGATCGCCGGCGAGGTGCGCAGCAACGTCAGCCTCGCCGAGCCGGGCGGCACCGTCACCAAGATCAACGAGCTGGGCCCGGAGATCACCAAGGAGGAGGCCGGCGAGCTGATCGCCGCCACCCTGGACGCGGCCGACGGCGCCGCCTGGGTGGCCGGCTGCGGCAGCCTGCCGCCCGGCGCCCCCGAGGACTTCTTCGCCGAGCTGTGCGCGGCCGTACGGGGCCGGGCGCGGGTCGCCGTCGACACCTCCGGCGCCCCGCTGCGCGCCGCCCTGGCCGCCCGCCCGGATCTGGTGAAGCCGAACGCCGTGGAGCTGGCCGAGGCCACCGGGGAGGCGATCACCACGATCGGCCGGGCGCTCGACGCGGCCGGGCGGCTGCTCGACGGCGGCGCCCGCCAGGTGCTGGCCAGCCTCGGCCGCGACGGCGCGCTGCTGGTCACCGGCGCCGGCGCGGTGCACGGCGAGGTGGCCATCGACCGGCCGCGCAGCAGCGTCGGCGCCGGCGACGCGCTGCTCGCCGGCTTCCTCGCGGCCGGCGCCGACGGCCCCGACGCCCTGGCGTCCGCCCTCGACTGGGCGGGCGCCGCGGTGAGCGCCCCAGGCACGCTCTTCGACCCGTCGAAGCCCACCGGCCACTGGACCGTACGCATGCACGACCGGCCCGACCCGGACCGCCCCCTCACCGACCGCGGGTAGGACGGGTCTCGAAGGCGGGTGCCCTACCGAGCGGCGCCCAGGCACGCACCTCGCGGGGTTGTCGTCGGTCGACGGACAAACCCGGTCCGACTCCCTCCTCCGCCCCCGCGAGGCACGCACCTGGACACCGCTCGCCACGGGCCCCGCCTTCGAGACCCGCCCAGGCCGGTCGCCCGGTCCGTGCCCGGTGTCGTATATCGGACGCGACGTCGTGATACGACGTCGCGTCCTATTCGCCGAAGGCCCTTACGTGCGGTCACGGCGCGCGTATCGTCCGGTGCAGACGCGGGGGGACAACCGCTTCTGTGGGGGGCACATGATGACCTTGACCATGACCGGCCGCCGAGTCGGTGCGCCTCCCGTGGAGGTGACCGGCTTCGTGGGCCGGCGCGCCGAGCTGGACCGGCTGGCCGGGCTGCTCGAGACGGCCCGGCTGGTCACCGTGACCGGCGCGGGCGGCGTCGGCAAGACGCGCGTGGCGCTGCGCGGCGGCACCCGGGTCGCGGACCGGTTCGACGACGGCGTGTGCCTGGTCGAGCTATCCGGGCTGCGCGACCCCGAGCTGCTCCCGCACACCGTGGCCGCCTGCCTCGGCCTGCCCGAGCAGGACTCCCGGTCCCAGCTGGACGCCGTGCTGGACCACCTGCGCGCCCGCCGGATGCTGCTCATCCTCGACACCTGCGAGCACCTGGTGGACGCCTGCGCCATGCTCGCCGACGTGCTGCTGCGCGAGGCCCCGGACGTACGGGTGCTGGCCACCAGCCGCCAGCCGCTCGACGTGCCCGGCGAGCACACCCTGCCCATCCCGCCGCTGCCCGTACCGGACCCCGGCGACCCGGCGGCCACGGGCGACGCGGTGGAGCTGTTCGCCCAGCGCGCGGCGGCCGTCGACCCGGACTTCGCGGTCACCGACGACAACCGCGCCGACGTCATCCGGCTGTGCCGCCGCCTCGACGGCATACCGCTGGCCATCGAGCTGGCCACCGTACGGCTGCGCGCCGTCTCGCTCACCCAGCTCATCGACTGGCTGGAGAACCGCTTCCGGGTGCTGACCGGCGGCCGGCGCGCCGCGCTGCCCCGGCACCAGACGCTGCGCACCGCCATCGAGTGGAGCCACGAGCTGTGCACGCCGGAGGAGCGGCTGCTGTGGGCGCGGCTGTCGGTGTTCGCCGGCACGTTCGACATCGCCGCGGTCGGCGAGGTCTGCGCGGACGGCGCGCTGCCCCGCGAGGACGTACCGGAGACGCTGATCAACCTGGTCGACAAGTCGCTGGTACTGCGCGTGGACGACGACGGCGACACCCGGCTGGGCACCCGCTACCGGCTGCTCGACACGCTGCGCGAGTTCGGCGCCGAGCAGCTGGCGTCCTCCGGTGAGGAGGAGACGCTGCGCACCCGGCACCTCGCCCGGTACGTACGGCTCGCCCGGCACATCGGCACGCACTTCCTCGACGACGACCAGGTCCCGAACATCCGCGCGCTGTTCGCCGAGCACGCCAACGTACGCGTCGCCCTCGAGTACGGCCTCACGCTGTCCGGCGGGCAGGACCTCGCCGCCGCCCTGGCCGACAACCTGTGGGGGTACTGGCACGTCACCGGCCTGCTGACCGAGGGCGTCCACTGGCTGACCCGGGTGCTCCAGCGCTTCCCCGAAGCGTGCTCGGAGCGCGCGTGGGCGCTGGTCGCGCGGTCCCAGCTGTCCACGCTGCTCGGCGACCACGCCGCCGCGCTCGACGACGCCCGCGGCGGGCTGGCCGCGGCCGAGGAGGTCGGCGATGCGGTGGCCGCGTCCCGGGCGCTGCTCTACACGCACCTCGCGCTCACCGTCGCCGGCCGGCTGGACGAGGCGCGGGAGACCGAGGCCGACGCGCGCGCCCGGATGGAGCGGATCGACGACCACATCGGGCTGGTGTCGATCGACGCGCAGCACGCGTACCAGTCGCTGCTCGCCGGGGAGCTGGACGCCTGCGCGGACTCCGCGGACCGGGGCGTCGCCCGGCTCGGCGCGGACAGCGGCGAGTGCTGCATGAACAGCTGGCTGCACTTCATCGGCGGCACCGGACGGTTCCTGCAGGGCCGGCACGACGAGGCCACCGCGGCGCTGAACAAGGCGCTGCCGATGAAGCACACCATGGGCGACACGATCGGCGTGGCGTACTGCCTGGAGACCCTCGCCTGGCTGGCCGGGGCGACCCACCGGCAGGAGCGGGCGGCGTGGCTGCTCGGCGCGGCCGACACGCTGTGGCGGCGCATCGGCCAGCGGCTGAGCGGCAACCCGATCGTCGAGGAGATCCACCGGCAGACGGAGAAGGCCGCGCGCGAGGGACTGGGCGAGGAGGCGTACGAGGGACGGTTCGCCCGCGGCGCCGCGCACCCGCTGGACCACCTGGTGGCGCAGGCGCTCGCCGGTGCCGACCGGCTCGACGACCCGGCGCCGGACGACGCGCGTGCCGCGGCCGACCCGCTGACCAGCCGGGAACGCGAGGTGGCCGCGCTGGTCGCCGACGGCCTGTCCAACCGGGAGATCGCCGAGCGGCTGGTCATCTCCAAGCGCACGGTGGACGCCCACGTCGAGCACATCCGCGCGAAGCTGGACGTGAGCTCGCGGGTGCAGATCACCACCTGGCTGAGCGCCAACCAGCGGCAGTAGCCGGCGGGGGGTCAGCGCCGGGCGGCGAGCACGAGCAGCGCGTCGTCCCGGGCGTACGGGCGGCCGCCGGTGTGCCGGGTGATCCCGGCGAGCAGCGTCTCCAGCAGGTCGCCGCGGCCGGGGCGCAGCGCCGCGGTGGCGTTCCGGGCGAGCGCGAAGTACGCGCCGTCGTCGCCACGCGCCTCGGACACCCCGTCGGTGAACAGCAGCAGCCGGTCGCCGCGCAGGAACGGGATGCGGGCCGTGCGGCACCAGCCGTCGGACAGGTCGAGCATGCCCAGCGGGGGAGCGACCGGCACCGCCGGCAGCGTGGCCGCGGTACCGCCGCGCAGCAGCAGCGGCGGCGGGTGGCCGCAGCACACCAGCTCGGCGGAGTCGTCCTCGTCGACGCCGACCAGCGCGGCGGTGACGAACCGGTCCTCGGTGACCGTGACGAAGCCGTCGAGGCGGACCGCGCAGCCGGCGAGCCGCGGCTCGGCGTGGGCGACGTCGCGCCAGGCGCGCAGTACGGCGCCGGCGGCGCGCAGGGCGTCCGGTCCCTTCCCCATGACGTCGCCGACCAGCAGCCGTTCGCCGTACCGGGTGGCCACCGCGTCGTAGACGTCGCCGCCGCCGGCGGGGTCCGCGGGCAGTGAGCGCGCACGGACGCTGAGCCGCCCGACGTGCGCCGAGGCCGCTCGTACCATGGCTCGATCCCCCTTGGACGAGGATCTGGGAGTGTAACGAGCCGCGTACGCCGGGTCGCCGTGATACCGCGACCTCGGCATACCTATTTTTCTCCGGGTTCGGCCCGGCGCGCACCATGCCCGGTACCGCCCGGTGACGCGCTCCGCGTCGCCGAGCAGATGCAGCATCTCCGAGCCGTAGACGCGCAGCGTCTCCGGCAGCCGGAATCGCACGGCGTTCGTGTCGGTCTCGTCGACCAGCAGGATCGACTTGTCCACCAGTCCGGTGACGGCCTGCAGCGCGTCGTCGCGGCTGAGCCGCTCGTCGGCGCACACGTCATCGGCGTCGACCATCGTGAACGGCACCTCGAACGCCGACAGCCACGCCCACATGAGCCGTTCGGCGGGGGTGCAGAGCTGGTGGCTCCAGCCGATGGCGGCGCGCAGCGTACGGTGCCGGGCCGGCAGTACGGACCGGGAGCGCAGCAGGTGGAAGCCCTCGTCGAGGTCCTTGAGCACCTGGTCGATGGTGTAGATGTCCATGCGCTGCGCGGCCAGCTCGATGGCCAGCGGCAGCCCGTCCAGCTTGCGGCACAGCACGGCCGCGCTCATCTGGAGCGTCGGGGTGAGCCGGAACCCGGGCCGTACCTCGCGGGCGCGGCGGGCGAACAGCGTCATGGCGTCGGGCGGGTCCAGCGGCGGCAGCGGCACGATGTGCTCGTCGCCGGCGCGCAGCGGCTCGCGGCTGGTGGCCAGGATCCGCACATCGGGGCAGGCGGAGAGCAGCGCCGTGGTGAGGCCGGCGCAGGCGTCCACCAGGTGCTCGCACGTGTCGAGGACGATCAGCGGCTCCCGGTCGCGCAGCCAGTCGATGAGCAGGTCGGTCGCGTCGCCGGTGAGCGGGTCCGGTACGCCCAGCACCCGGGCCACGGTGTGCGGGAGTAACGCGTCGTCCATCAGGTCGTCGAGCCGTACGGTCCAGACGCCGTCGAAGGCGCCGGCGGTGGCCGCCTGGGCGGCGATCTCGGCGGCCACCGCCGTCTTCCCCACCCCAGGCGGACCGGCGACGGTGACCAGCCGGGCCCCCCTCAGGCCCCGACCCACCGCCCCGAGGGCACCGGTCCGCCCGATCAGCAGATCGGCGCCGGCCACAGAGGCCCAATCGGGTCCGTTCCCGCACATCAGCCGCCTCCACGCCGTCGCGTCGATCACGGGAACAACTATGTGTTTCCGGGCGGGTCGCCCGAATCGGCACGATGACCTATCCGCATTACCTATTCGGCGACCGGCGGCGCGTAGGCGCGTACCTATTCGGCGTCCGGCTCAGGCCGGGGTATTGACTACTCCCCGTGGCGGGCTCACGCTGACGTTCCGCACGTGGGCTGGGGGAAGCCGATGAGTGAATTACCAAGGGTGATCGAACGTGTCCAGGTGGACTACGACTTCTATCTCCAGATCCTGAACGACCCCGACGAGGCGCTCGCCGCGTACGAGCTGGACGACGAGGAACGGGCGGCGCTGACCGGCGACCGGGCCCGGTTATGGGACCTGCTGACCCGGCAGCCCCCGGTCGTCATCGAACCACCACCACCGCCACCCCCTCCGGGCCCGCCACCCGGCCCACCACCCGGACCGCCTCCGGGCCCGCCACCTGGTCCGCCGCCCCCGCCGCCTCCCGGACCGCCACCCGGCCCGCCTCCCGGTCCGCCGCCTCCCGGACCTCCGCCGCCTCCGCCGCCAGGCCCGCCGCCCGGCCCACCGCCGCCGCCCCCTCCGCCACCACCACCGCCGCCCGGTACGCCGGTCATCTCGATCGGTCCGGTGCCCCCGCCGCCGCCTCCGCCGCCTCCGCCCGGCATCGGGGTGACCATCTCCGGCCACCACGACTTCCTGAACGTCTTCAACCCCGGCGAGGACATCGACCTCGGCGACATCCTCAAGGACCCGGCCGTGGTCCGCGCGGTGCGCGACATCCGCGCCGCCACCGGCCCGGAGGAACGGCACGCGGCCGTCGACGACCTGATGTGGAGGCTGGGATGACGACCGAACGCCTGCCGCAGGACATCACCGTGATCGGCCTCGGCATCGACGGCGTCCACCAGCTGACCCGTCAGGCCGAGGAGACCCTGCGCCGCAGCCGGGTCACGTTCGTCACCGACCTGGCGCCCGGGGTCATCGAGTACCTGCGCGACCTGTCACCGCGGATCATGGACCTGTCCGCGTACCGGGCCGACGGCGATCACCGTGTGCCGATCTACCGGCGGATGGCCGGCGACGTCGTGGCCGCCGCCCTCGACGACCCGCCGGTGTGCTTCGCCACGTACGGCCACCCGCTCGTCTACTGCTACCCGACGACGCTGATCCGGCGCGCCGCGCGCGTGCTGGACCTGAAGGTGGCCGTCCTGCCGGGCATCTCCTCGATCGACACGCTGCTCGCCGACGCCGGGGTGGACCCCGCGTTCGACGGCCTGCAGGTGTACGAGGCCACCGACCTCGTCATCCGCGCGCGCCCGCTGCAGGACGACGTCGGCACGGTCATCCTGCAGGCGCCGATCGTGCTCGACCCGGACAACCGGGCGGGCCGCAACCGCGCCGAGAACCTGCGGGTGCTGGAGGACCACCTGCTGCGGTACTACCCGAAGGACCACCGGGCGTTACTGATGATCTCGTCGATCCATCCGCTGCTCGAGCCGATCCGCTTCGAGGTGCCGATCGGTGAGCTCGTGAGCGTCCTGGAGCGGGCGTCCACGGTGGCCACGCTGTACATCCCGCCCGTACGGCACCGGGAGGTCGCCGACCAGAAACTGGCCGACCGGATGCGCGAACGGGACACCGAGCCGCCCCGGCGGCCCGTACCGCACCGCCCCGGGCGCCCGCCGATCGGCCCGCGGCCGGACCCGCGATGATCCGCTACGTCGTCGCGGCCACCCCGCGGACCGGGAGCAGCCTGCTGTGCGAGGGGCTGGCCGCGACCGGGGTGGCCGGGCGCCCGGAGGAGCCGTTCGCGCCGGACTTCATGGACCGCTGGCGGTTCGAGCTCGGCGTGCCGCGCGCCGCCGGGTTCGCCGGGTACCTGCAAGCGGTGCTCGCCCGCGGCACCGGCGCGGACGGCGTGTTCGGCACCAAGATCCAGTGGATGCACGTCGATCCGCTGGCCGCGGTCGCCGGCGTCGCCGGGCCGCCGGGTGAGGCGCTCGTACGGCTGTTCCCCGGCGCGCGGTACCTCAACATCGTGCGCCGCGACCGTCGCGCGCAGGCCCTGTCGTGGTTCCGCGCGAACCACACGCACGAGTGGTGGCGGCTGCGGCCCGGCCGCCGGCACGCGCCCCCGCGCCTGGACCCGCGCGAGGTCCGCGCGCTGGAGGCGGAGATCGCCCGGCAGCAGGACGCGTGGCTGCGGTACTTCGCGGACCGCGGCATCACCGCGCTCACCGTCGCCTACGAGGACCTGGTCGCCGCGTACCGGCCGGAGGTGGCGCGGGCGCTGGACTTCCTCGGCCGCCCGGCGTTCGCCGCCGCGGGCATCCCCGGACCGCGGCTGCTCCGGCAGGCCGACGAGATCACCGACATGTGGCGGCGCGCCATGGACGGGGAGGAGGCGGTGCCCGATGGACCGGTCGCGGCGCAGCATCGTCGTGCTTGACGGCTTCTACCGGGACCCGGACGCGGTCCGCGCGTACGCGCTGCGGCAGGACTTCTACCTGCCGTACGAGACCGACGCGGAGGTCGCGGACGGGCGCAAGCGGCCCACCTGGTGGGCGAGCGTCTTCCAGGACGCCAAGACCTGCCCGTTCAAGGCGTCGGCGGCGCTGCGCGACGTCCTGGAGCGCGCGGTCGGCGAGCCGCTCGACACCGGGCACTGGGAGGCCGGGTTCCCGGTCGACGCGTCCGGGCGGCCGCTGCCCGACGCCGGCACGGGCCCGCGCGGCTGCCTGTGGAACTGCTGCTTCCACGTCAAGCCGGACAACGGCCAGCGCCTCGGCGACGGCGTGCACAACCACGTCACCGACTCCTGGAACGCGGTCGGCCCGGACGGCTGGGCCGGCATCGTGTACCTCGACCCGGACGCGCCGGTCACCGGCGGCCTGCACCTGTGGCGCAACCGCGACCCGGAGCACCGGTTCGACTGGATGACGCCCGCCGCGGACTGGCGGCTGGTCGACACGTTCGGCAACGTGTACAACCGGCTGCTCCTGGTGCGCGGCGACGTGCCGCACAGCGGCGCGGGCGGCTGGGGCGACCGGCTGGAGAACGGCCGCATGTACCAGACGTTCTTCTTCCGTACCCGGCCCCGCCCGGCGGACTGGTCGGTGGCCGTGCCGGAGGTGGGCGCGTGATGACCGCCGAACCGGTGCCCGCCGCCGGCCTGGCCGGCGTGCTGGGCGACCGCGCCTGGCTGCGGCGTACCGAGCCGTTCCCGCACGTCGTCGCGCACGACGTGTTCACCGGCGCGTGCTACGCGCGGCTGGCCGGCGCGCTGGGGTCGCTGCTGGCGCGCGGGCTGAGCGAGCGGCCGGACCCGCGGCGGTTCGCCCGCAACATCCCCGGCTACGACTCCTACGGCATGGGTTTCCCGGCCGATGCGCCCGAGCCGGTCGGGCTGTTCCTGTCACCGGAGTGGCGGGACCTGGTGGCCGGGCTGTTCGGCGTGCCGCGCACCCCGTACGTGTTCGCCGGCGCGCACCACCACGCGCCCGGCAGCGCGGACGGATTCGTGCACAACGACCTCAACCCGGTGTGGTTCGTCCGGTCCGCGCACGGCGAGACGCGGACGCCGGAGCCGGAGCGGTGCGCGTACAAGGACGGCGCCGGGCCGCTGGCCGACGCGGAGAAGATCGAGGTCGTACGGGGGGTGGCGGTGCTGTTCTTCCTGCTCAACGACGGCTGGCGGCGCGGCGACGGCGGGGAGCTCGGGCTGTACCGCGGCCCCGCGGCGGCCGCGGACCGGCCGGACGCGGTGGTGCCGCCGGTGAACAACTCGCTGGTCGCGTTCGAGTGCACGCCGCGCTCGTACCACGCGTTCCGCCGCAACGTCCGGTCGTCCCGTACGTCGATCATCATGTGGGTGCACCGGCCGATGGCCGACGCCGACGCGGTGTTCGGGCACGACGCGCTGGAACGGTGGGCGTGATGAGACCGGTCTGCCTGCTCACCGGGGCCGCGGGCACGCTCGGCTCCGCGTTCGTACGCCGCCACGCCGGTACGTACCGGATCCTCGGCACGTACCACAAGGCCCCGCTGAGCTGGGCGACCGAGGACGGCCAGCGGTTCTTCGACCCGCTGGACCCGGCCGCCGACCCGCCCGGCAACGCCCATCCGGTGTGCGCGATCCCCGCCGACCTGGGCGGCCCCGGCGGGGTCGCCGCGCTGGTCGACCGGGTGGCCGAGCACACCGACCGGGTGGACCTGATCGTCAACTGCGCGGGCGGCGGCCCCTGGGCGCACCTGCTGACCCCGGGCGCCGCCGACCGCGCCGGGGAGATGTTCCAGCTCAACGCGCTGGCGCCGGTGCAGCTGTGCGTGGGCGTCGCGCGCCGGTTCTGGGCGGCCGACGTCGCGGACAACCTGGCGCACGGCCGCAACGTGGTCAACGTGTCCAGCACGGCCGGGCTCGTCGTGTACCCGGACCAGGGGCAGGCCCTGTACGCCGGGGCGAAGGCGGCGCTGAACCACCTCACGTACCACCTGGCGAGCGACCTGTGGGACCTCGGCATCCGGGTGAACGCGGTCGCGCCGGACACGTTCCCGGGCCGGGTGGCCGTCGACGAGGTGCTCGACGCGATCGACGCGCTGACCGGCTCCGAGCGCACCGGCGAGGTCGTCGCGCTGCACGGGCCGGCAGTGGAGGGGTGACGTCATGCGCGTACTGCTCGTGAACATGCCGTTCGCCGGGCTGCGGCCCGCGATGGGCCTCGGGCTGCTGTCCGGGCACCTGCGCGCGATGGGCGTGGAGGTGCGGTCGCTGTACGCGAACCTGCGGTTCGCCGACCGGGTCGGGTTCGCGGACTACCGGCACGTCGCCGAGCGGTGCCCCAGTCAGGCCCTCGGCGGAGACTGGGTGTTCGCCCGCGCCGCGTTCGGCCCGCGCGACGCCGCCGACGACGACTACCTGGCCGGGTACGCCGAGCGGTTCGCCGCGGGCGAGGGCGTGGACGGGGCGGCGGTGCTGCGCCGGTGCCGCGCCGCGGCCGGGCGGTTCGTGGACGACCTGGTCGGCGAGGTGGACTGGGCGTCCTACGACGTCGTCGGGTTCACGTCCACGTTCGCGCAGAACGTGGCCGCGCTGGCGGTGGCGCGGCGGATCAAGGAGCGGTGGCCGCGGGTGGTGACCGTGTTCGGCGGGGCCAACTGCGAGGGCGTGATGGGGCTGCGGCTGCACCGCTCGTTCCCGTACGTCGACCACGTCTGCACCGGGGAGGGCGACCGCGCGTTCCCGGCGCTGCTCGCGTCGCTGATGTCCGGCGGCACGGGCGCGGACGTGCCCGGCGTGGTGCGCCGGGTGGCGGGGGAGAGCCGGTACGCGAGCCTGGACCCGGAGCCCGTACGGGATCTGGACACGCTGCCGTACCCGGACTTCACCGACTTCTTCGCCCAGCGCGACGGCAGTACGGCCGCGCGGTCCGAGCCGCGCACCGTGCTGATGGAGTCGTCCCGCGGCTGCTGGTGGGGCGCCAAGCACCACTGCACGTTCTGCGGGCTCAACGGGTCGTCGATGGCGTACCGGGCGAAGTCCGCGGACCGCGTGCTGGCCGAGCTGATCGCGTTACGGGACCGGTACCAGCCCGTGCACGTTCAGATGGTGGACAACATTCTCGACATGCGGTACTTCCGCGACCTGATCCCGGAGCTGCGCGCGCGGGAGCTCGACCTCGGCCTGTTCTTCGAGGTGAAGGCCAACCTGACGCGCGGGCAGATCGAGGACCTGCGGGAGGCCGGCATCCGGACGATCCAGCCCGGCATCGAGAGCCTCAGCACCGCGATCCTGCGGTCGATGCGCAAGGGCACGACCGCCATGCAGAACGTGCAGCTGCTGAAGTGGTGCGCGGAGCTGGGCGTGAAGCCGTACTGGAACCTCATCTACGGCTTCCCCGGAGAGGATCCGGCCGACTACGACCGCACGGCCGAGATGATCGCCGCGATCACCCACCTGTGCCCGCCGTTCTCCATCGGCCAGGTACGCCTCGACCGGTTCAGCCCGCTGTTCTTCGACGCCGCGTCGCTCGGCATCCGCGACATCCGCCCGGACCGCAGCTACCGGGCCATCTACCCGCTCCCCGAGGACGACCTGTTCGACCTGGCGTACTACTTCGAGCACGGTTACGCCGACGGCCGCGACCCGCGCACGTACATCGGCCGGACCCGCGCCGCCGTCCGCACCTGGCAGGCCGCCCCGCGCGGCAACGACCGCGACGGCCGCGGCCTCGTCTACGCCGACCACGACGACCTGCTCGCCGTCTGGGACTTCCGCCCCGGCGCCCGCCGCATGCTCACCATCCTGGAGGGCCTGTCCCGCGACCTCTTCCTCTACTGCGACCAGCACCGCTCGGCCGCCGACCTGACCCGCCACTTCGCCCCCGCCGACATCACCGCCGACCTGAAGCGCCTGGTCACCGACCGCCTCATCCTGGAACTGGACGCCCGCTACCTCAGCCTCGCCGTCCCCGCCTGAGGCCCACCACCATCTCGGTCCGGCCGCGCCGCCTGGCCGTACCGCCGGGCCGCGCCGCCCGGCTCACGCCTCCTCCGGATCCAGCCCCAGCACCGCCCGCCCGCCATCGACCGGCAGCACGACCCCGTTGACGAACCCCGCCCCCGCCGACAACAGGTACGCGACCGCCTCCGCCACCTCCTCAGGCCGCCCCACCCGCCCGAGAGGATGCAGGCGCCCCATCTCCGCCTCGATCCGCCCCGAGCCGTCCCGCGCGAGCAACTCCTCGTACCGCTCGGTCGTGATCGACCCCAGCGCCACCGCGTTGACCCGCACCCCCATCGGCCCGTAGTCCACCGCCAGCCCCCGCGTCAGCCCCTCGACCGCCGCCTTGGCCGTGGCGTACGCCAACGCCCCCCGCACCGGCCGCTGAGCCTGATGCGACGACACGTTGACGATCGCCCCGCCGCCCCCGTCCTCCAGAAACGCCCGCACCGCCGCCAGGCACCCCACGACCACCGGATCCAGATTCGCCCCGATCCGCCCGATCAGCTCCCCGTCCTCCGGCACCTCCACCGAAGCGGCATGAAACCGCGCCGCATTGTTCACCCACCCCGCCAGCCCGCCCAACCCCCGCGCCACCGCGACAGCCTCAGCCGCAACCCCCGGATCCCCCGCATCCCCCACAACGACCCGAACCCGCGGATCCACCCCACCAGGCTCCCGCTCCACCACGACGACGTCCCCATCCACCAGCAGCCGCTCAACGATCGCCCGCCCGATACCACGCCCACCACCGGTCACCACGTACACGGGTTTTCTATCGGCCGCCGTCAGATGAGTGTCCACAGGCAACAGCGTTAGATGCAGACTGCCCGTGTGCAACCCGGTTCCCCGCAGAGCCACGACATGGAACGGCCGGCGCGCCTCGTCGGCGCGCCGACCGTTCCATGTCGTGACCCTCACACCGTCAGACGATGACGGAAGAATCGTGCTCCGAATCGTGAATATTACTCATGAGTGGATGAATCGGCCTGGCAGCGCCGCCACCTTCTTAGGTATGGCTGGCTCGGCTGTCACCATGTGGCTCGCGAGAACGATGAATCCACCGATGGCCGTCGTCGCAGCGATGGCCGTCAAGAGACGCTTCATTGCATCCCTTCATGTTGAAGTTGCGAAATGCCACCATTGTCTGGGCGTAACGGTCGAACTATATCGAAGGGGTGGATGATCGCAACTCCAATGCGGCGGATACGTTCCTACAACCCGAGGAGAAGATCCTGGATCCTTGCGGCATCTTTTACTCCAAGAGGCCGCAGGAGTTCAACCGCTTCGAGCAAGTGGGCTCGGCCCTCCGTCGTCTTGGATAGCCCGAGCAAGGATGTGCCGAGCTCTGCCAGCGTGAGGCCGACCTCGTACGGATCGCCGAGTCGTCGAGCGGCGTTCAGAGCGTCCTGGAGTTGTGACACCGCCAGGCGGTATTTGCCGGATTGTGTGTAGATCGCCCCGATATGTCGAAGTGGGCGGCACTCCAGCGACGGTTCGCCGATAGCGCGGGCAATCTGAACGGCGTTCTGGAAATGGGCCAGTGCTTCATTGTCGCGTTCCATCGCCTGGTGGACCGCTCCGATGCCGTCCAGAGCATCCACCATCCCAAGTCGGTCATCGATCTCGCGATAGATTTCCAAGGCATGGCGGTGATGGCTGAGAGCTCCAGCGGCGTCTCCGAGTTCCAATCGGCAACTGCCGAGGTTGCTCAAGTGGATCGCTCTATCCTGTGGTGATTCCACTCCCTTGTTCAATTTCATTGACTGCGTGAAGTTGCGGAATGCGTCTTCCGGCCGTCCGAGCCGAATCTGAACATCGCCGAGGTTGTTCAACGTCTCCATCTGACCGCGGGTGTCGCCGATCTGGCGGAACGTGGTCAGCGCACGTTCGAACATGAGCACCGCCGTGTCGTAGCGGCCCAGGTTGAAGAGCGCCATGCCGCTGTGCGCCAACGCGTCTGCCGCGCCCTTGTCGTCACCGATCGTCTGGAAGAGTTCCGTGGACGCCCGGAAATGCTCGATTGCCTGGGCATGATCTGCCCTGTACCAGTTGGCAAGGCCGAGCCGGTCCAGTGCCTCCGCCTCGCCACGCTGATTGGCCGCGGCCCGGTACATCGCCAGCGCCTCGCCGGCGATGTCCTCCGCTTCGGCGAGTCGGCCGCATCGCATGTCAACGAGGGCGAGGTCCAGCATCGCCGCGGCTTCACCGACCGGGTCCTCCGCGGATCTCCACCCCTTGATGGCCCGCCAGTGGATGTCAATGGCTTCGTTCCAGCGAGCAGTGACCTGAAGGTAGGGGGCGACTGCATGGGCCAGCTCGGGGAAACGCAGGTACTCATGCTGCGTGTAGGCGACGATGCCGCCGACCTCGAGTTCCATCCGCCGCCACGCCTCGTCACTGCTCGGCATCGGAGGCACGGAATCGGCGACCGGGCGTACGCCGATGCGGTCGTGACGGTGATGCGGACGCAGGAGGTCATCGGCGCGCTCGGCAGTGGCGAGGAAGTACTCGCCCAATCGATTCAGGCAAGCGGTGCGGGCCGACTCGTCGTCCTCGGCTTCGGCGCGCTCACGGGCGTAGCCGCGGAGCAGGTCGTGGAAGCGGTACCGTCCGCGGCTGTTCTCTTCCAGCAAGTGGTTGTCGAGAAGACGGTCGATCGTCTGGACGGTGCCCTCGATCGGTTCGCGGAGGACGGCGGCGGTCGCGTGGATGGTGAACTCGTCGCCGGGGTACAGGCTGAGCAGCCGGAAGGCTCGTCGCTGGGGCGAGCGCAGGTCACGGTAGGACAGTTCGAAGCTGACGCGCACGGACCGGTCATCTTCCTGGAACTCGCCGAGCAGGTCGGAGGTGCGGTCGAGTTGCACCGCCAGGTCCCGTACCGTTCGGCTTGGCCGGGCCCGCAGCCGGGTCGCGGCGAGGCGGATGGCGAGCGGCAGCCCGCCGCACAGGCGTACCACCCGGCGTACCGCGTCCTCGTCATCGAGCTGAGCCGGGTCGACGATCGCGCGGAGCAGCGATACACCGTCGCTCGCCGGCATGGGCCGAAGTGAGCACGCCCGTGCGCCGTCGAGTCCAGTGAGCCGACGCCTGCTGGTGATGATGACCAGGCTGGGGGACGTACCAGGTAGCAGGTAACGGACCTGCTCGTGCCCGGCGGCGTCGTCGAGCAGCAGTAGGACACGGCGGTCGGCGAGGCGGGTTCGCCACAGATCAGCGCGGTCCTCCAGAGTGGCCGGTATTTCGGCGTGCGAAACGCCGATCCGTTGGAGCAATCGGGCCAGCACGGCCGAGGGATCGAGAGGATCGCGCGTGCCGTGTGCGCTGAGGTCGACATGGAGCTGGGCGTCCGGGTAGGAACCAGTCAACCGATGAGCCAAGTGCAGGGCGAGGGACGACTTCCCCACCCCCGGCATGCCGTCGATGGTCAGGACGCCCAGTGCGCCGGATAAGGGGCTCTCGAAAGCGGCGACCAGTTCCTCGATTTCGGTCTGTCGGCCGACGAAGTCGGCGAGAGCCCGGTGGAGGTTGTTGGGTCGTCGTGGAGGCGGCGCCTGGTCGGCGGGCTCGTCCAAATCGTCGGCGAGGATGCGGCGTTGGAGGTCGCGTAGAGCCCGGCCCGGTTCAGTACCGGCCTCGTCGACCAATCGTTGCCGGGCCTGCCGGTACACCTCCAGCGCCCGGGCGCTCTGCCCAGATCCGTGTAGCGCGCGCATCAGCAGTTCGACCGGCTCCTGGTGCAGGGGATTCTCGGCAATGAGCTGTTCCAGATCGCTTACGAGATCGCCGCTGCGTCCGCGCCGGAGCTCGAGTCTGACATGGGCGATCCTCGCCGCGAACCGCTCCTCTTCAAGCCTGCGCCGGGTCCGCTCCGCCCAGTCCCCGTGAATGCTCTCCAGCGCTCTGCCCGTCCATAGCTCCACGGCCTCTCGCATGAGCGCCGCCGCCTGGTTCAGCTGACCGCTCTCCGCCAGCGCCGATGCCTGTTGCCGTAGACGGCGGAATCGGTGGTAGTCGATCAGGTCCGGGTCCGTCCGGAGGACGTAGCCATGATTGCGCTGGTCGATGCGTAGGTCGTCGGCGACGGCCCGCAGCGTGGACCGCAGTCGGGCGATATATGTGTGGATCGTCGATCGTTCGGGTTGATCATCGTTCCACAGTCGATCGATGAGGACATCGATCGGTACCTGCTGCCCGACGTTGAGTGCGAGGCAGGCGAGTATGCCCTGTAGCCGAGGCGAACCAATGGGGTGACTCTGTTCGTCGGCCCGGAGTTCCATCGGGCCAAGGATGCGGAGTTCCACGGAGCAACTCCCTACACGGACCCCATCATCTGAAGTATTTCCACGGTATGTATCTGCGCAATCGGGACATGTGTGGCCACATGTTGACGACCGACAATCCGGCGGCCTGAGAGGTCATCGTTTGCCGTCAAGGTTTTCGTCAAGGCGCCCGTCAGGGATCCGTACAGCCGCCCGTCCATCCGGTCGTCCAGGTCGGCGGCGGATCGTCTGCTCCATGACCCCCGGTATGGAGGAGGACACGATGACGGGCGAGATACCTCTCGGGCCGTACGGCCTGGACGCGGGGAAGTGCGCGACGGTGGCCGTGGAGCGGACGGTCCTCGTGCCCGTGCACCACGTGACGGCCGGGACCCGGCTCGCCGAGGTGGTGCCGCTGCTGGAGCGGGACCGGCGGGTCCAGGTGGTGTACACGCAGGCGCCGACGGTGCGGTTCGCCGCCGGGACGGCGGCGTACTTACGGCGCCTTGGCGGCGTGGTCATCCCCTGGCGGCTGGCCATCGCCACCCGGTTCGACCTCGCGGTCGCGGCGGCGCACGGGGGGCTGGAGAGCCTGCATGCGCCGGTGCTGTACGTCCCGCACGGCGTGGGCTTCGGCCGCTACCAGCCCCGGTGGGCCGGCGACGGACCGGCCGGACGTCGGTACGGGCCCGACGGCTCGCCCGCGGTGCTCGTCAAGTACGGGCGCGTGGTGCCGTCGGCGATCATGGTCGGCCACGCGGGGCAGCTCGACCAGCTGCGCGCGTCCTGCCCGGAGGCCCTGCCGGTCGCGCGCGTCGCCGGGGATCCCGCGTACGACCGGCTCCTGGCCAGCATGGAGCGCCGCCAGGCCTACCGGGACGCACTGGGCGTCCGGCCGGGGCAGAAGCTCGTCGTCGTCACCAGCTCGCACCGCACCGGCTCGCTGCTCGGGCGGCACCCCGACCTGCCGTCCCACCTGCTGGCCGCCCTGCCGGAGGAGGCGTACCGCGTGGTGGCCGTGATCCACCCGAACGTGTGGAACTGGCACGGCCACCGCCAGGTGCTCGCCTGGTACGACGGCTGCCTCCGCGACGGCCTGCGCGTGCTGCCGCCCGAGCACGGTTGGCAGGCGGCGCTCGTGGCGGCCGACCTCGTGGTCGGGGACTGCGGGTCCGTGACGTACTACGGCGCGGCGCTCGGCCGGCCAGTGCTGCTCGCGGCCTTCGCCGACGACGCCGACGTCGACCCGGCCTCGCAGATGGCGCTGCTCGCCCGCGTCGCCCCGCGGCTGGACGCGGCGCTGCCGGTGCGTCCGCAGATCGACGCGGCTATCCGGGAACACGCGCCGATGCGGTACGCGGAGGTCCGGGCGCGGGTCAGCTCCGCGCCCGGGCACAGCGCGGCGCTGATCCGGGCGGCCATGTACGAGCTGATGGACCTGCCGGAGCCGGCCGCCCCGGCACACACCGATCCCGCGCCGCTGCCCGTACCGCTCGCGCCGTACCCCGGGGCGGCGTGATGCCGACGGTCCGGATGCGGTGGACGCTGGCCGCCGGCCGGGACGAGCAGTGGGTGTCCGACGCCCGCGACGGCCGCCGCGCCCGGGAGATCGCCGACGTGCTCGTCGACCCGGCCGGTGCCGCGGGCCCGCCCGAGGCGCTGCTGCGCGCGCATCCCGGCTGCCTGGTCGCCGCCTGCCGGACGGCGGCCGGCCGGTACGCAATCGCCGGCCGTACCCGGCCCGTGGTCCGGGCGGTCGGCACGCTGCCGCTGGACGTGTGCGCCTCGTTCGCCGCCGTACTGTTCTCAGGTCTCCTCGGTGCCGAGCCGCCGCAGGCGCTCGCGGACGGCGTCCGCCTGCGGTGTGCCCAGCCGGGTGAAGACCGCGAGCGCCTGTTCGAGCTGGTCGCGGGCGGCGGCCGGCGCGCCGAGCGCCTCCTGCACGTCGGCCCGCACCACGTGGATGCGTGCTTCCTCGAACTCGGCGCCCTCGGCGTGCGCCACCTCCTGTGCCTGGTCGAGCGGCGGCAGCGCGGACCGCGGGTCGCCGGCGAGGACGTGTGTCTCGGCGAGGCTCGTCAGTGACCGGCCGGTGTTGTACCGGTCGCCGACCGCGCCGAACCGCTCGACGGCCTCCCGCAGGCTGGTGACGGCGTCGGCGTACCGGCCACCCGCCCGGTACGCCTCGCCGATCCGGCGGGTGAGGAGCGCGACGCCGCGGGTGTCCCCGAGCTCGGCATGCCGTTCGCGCGAGGTGACGAAGTACGGCACGGCATCCTCGGGCTCGTTCCGCGTGAGCCGGAGCAGCCCGAGCTGCTGGTACGCGCTCGCCTCGCTGAGCCCGTGCCCGGCCGCGCGGGCGTGCTCGAGGGACTCCGCGAAGCACCGCTCCGCCGCGTCGAGCTCGCCGAGGTCCAGGCGCGCCCGGCCGAGCTGGGCGAGCATGCGGGCCTGCGCGACCTCGTCGCCGCAGGCACGGGCCGAGGCGAGCCCGATCTCGTGGCCGGCGACCCACTCGGCGTAGTGCCGGCGGAAGACGAACAGGCCCCACAGCGCCTCGCAGATCTGCCAGGCGGGTTCGTGGAAGCCCTCGCGGTTCGCGGTACGGAGGACGGCGAGCAGGTTGGGGATCTCGTCCTCGAGCCAGTCCAGGGCCTCCCGGGCGGACGGGAAGGCCGGCGGTTCGCGGCGGGCGGCCTCGTACGCGGGGCCGATGCGCCAGCGGCCGGGCATCACGACGAGGTCGGCCGCCACCGCCCGCGCCAGGTACCAGGCGATGATCCGCCGGAGGCGGTCGACGCGCTGGTCGGCCGGGACCAGTTGCGCGGCCTTCTCACTCGCGTGCAGGCGGATGAGGTCGTGCAGCCGGAACCGGCCGTCGGCGACCTCCTCGATCAGGCTGACGTCCACCAGCTCGTCCAGCAGCGGCTCGCACGCGTCCTCGCCCAGGTCCATCAGCGCCGCCACGGCCGCGGTCGTGAAGGTCGGGCCGGGGAGGAGGCCGAGCCGGCGGTAGAGGGTGGCGGGCCCGGTGTCCAGGGCGGCGTACGAGAGGTCGAAGACGGCGCGGACGGTGATGTCCTCGTCCGCGCTCAGCGCGGCGATGCGCCGCCGCTCGTCGGACAGCTCGCGGACGATCCGGTCGAGGGCCCAGAAGCGGCGCCGGGCGAGCCGGGTGGCCAGCGCGCGGATCGCGATGGGGAGGCGGCCGCACAGCGCGGTGAGCGTACGCGCCGCGTCGGGGTCGGTGTCCGTACGGTCGCGGCCGATGAGTTTCTCCAGCAGTTCCGTGGCGCCGTGCTCGTCGAGCGGGTGCAGGTCGAGGAAGCGGGCGCCCTCGTGCAGGAGTCCGTGGATCGCGCGCCGGCTGGTCACGGCGACCAGGCTGGCGCCCGGGCCGGGGAGCAGGGCGCGGACCTGGGCGGCCGAGACGGCGTTGTCGGCCAGGATCGAGATGCGGCGCCCGGCGGTCAGCGACCGGAAATGCGCGGCGCGTTCCTCGAAACCGGCCGGGACGTTCTCCGGGGCGACACCGAGCGACCGGAGGAACCGGCTGAGGACGTCACTCGGCGGGAGCGCCTCAACGGCGGAGAAACCGTGCAGGTCGACGTAGAACTGGCCGTCCGGAAAGGCGTCCTGCCGCCGGTGCAGCCAGTGCAGGAGCAGGGCGGTCTTGCCAACGCCACCGGTCCCGCCGACCACGGTGACCAGGGGTGTGCCGCTCCCGGCCGCCTCGCCGGCGAAGCGGTCGAGCTCGGCGAGCTCGGCGTCGCGATTGGTGAAATGGGCCGGCGGCGGCAACAGTTCACGTGGCGGATCGTCAGTCATTTCCTCCAAGGTACGGGCGCGGCCGACGGTTGTAATGGCCTCCTTGTGCCAAGATCGACCGGATAATCCTAATTTCGGACAGGGCAAAAGCTCTATCTGGAGACATGCATTCTGCGATTTGCGTAATGATTAATCGCTTGTGCCCGCGCTCCCGTCCGATAAGGGTGGTCGCATGCGAATCAGGGACGCTGTGGACGCCGACTGGGCGGGGATCTGGCCGTTCTTCTCGGTGATCGTCAAGGCGGGGGAGACGTTCACCTACCCCCTGGACCTCGGGGAGGAGGACGCGCGGCGGATGTGGATGGTGGGGGCGCCGGGGCGGGTCGTGGTGGCGGTGGGGGAGGACGGGGGCGTGCTGGGGACGGCGAACATGTACGCCAACCGGTGGGGGAACGGGGATCACATCGCCAGTGCGAGCTACATGGTCGATCCGCGGGTGCATGGGCAAGGGGTCGGGCGGGCGCTGGTGGAGGACTCGCTGGTGTGGGCGCGGGCGGCGGGGTTCGAGGGGATGCAGTTCAACGCCGTGGTCGCGACGAACACGGCTGCCGTGGAGCTGTACCGGCGGCTCGGGTTCGTGATCCTGGGGACGGTGCCGGGCGGGTTCCGGCATCCGGAGCACGGGCGGGTGGGGCTGCATAGCATGTTCGTTGACCTCAAGCGAGGTTGAGGTTGCAGCATGGCGGCATGTTCGCCGTGATGCTGCGGGAGTTCGGTCCCGCCGAGAACCTGTCGTACGAGGAAGTGCCCGACCCCGTGCCGGGGGAGGGGCAGGTGCGGATCGCCGCGGAGATCTCCGGGGTGCACCTGATCGAGACCGCCATGCGGGAGGGGCTGCCGATCGGGCCGCCGCTGCCGGAGCTGCCCACCGTGTTCGGCAGCGAGATGGCGGGGGTGGTCGACGCGCTGGGGCCGGGGGTGGACCCCGGGTGGCTGGGGGCGCGGGTGGTCACCGCGGCCGCGCGGCCGGGCGGGTACGCCGAGAAGGCGGTCGCCGGGGCCGGCGACGTGCAGCCGATCCCGGACGGGGTGGCGTACGAGACGGCCGTCGCGATGATCCGTACGGGCGCCACCGCCCTCGGCATGCTCGACCTGGCCGAGCCCGAGCCCGCCGACGTGGTGCTGGTCAACTCCGCGGCGGGCGGCATCGGGCGGCTGCTCGTGCGGTACGCGCACCGGCTCGGCGCCACCGTCGTCGGCGCGGCCGGCGGTCCGGCGAAGGTCCGCGCGGTACGGGAGCTCGGTGCGGACGTCGCCGTGGACTACGACGCGCCGGGCTGGGCGGATGAGGTCCGCGACGCGCTCGGCGGCCGCCGGGTGACGCTGGCGTTCGACGGGGTCGGCGGCGACAAGGCCGCCGCGGCGCTGGAGCTGCTGGGCGACGGCGGGCGGTTCGTCACGATCGGGGCGGCGTCCCGCGAGAACCTCACCCCGGACCCGGAGCTGCTCAAGCGGCGCGAACTGACCTGGATCGACGCGCTGAGCACGATGCTGACGACGCCGGGCCGGCTGCCGGAGCTCGAGCGGGGCGCGCTCGACGCCGCGGCGCGGGGGGACTTCGTGCCCACCGTGCAGACGTTCCGGCTCGCCGACGCGGCCGCGGCGCACACGGCGCTGGCCGCCCGGGCCACCACGGGCAAGGTCGCGCTGGTGCCGTAGCGCGCCCCGGCCTGGTCAAGCTCCCCGATGCCGGGTTACCGTCGCGCTGCCCGGTTTCACCGATGAGAGGAGCCCCCAAACGGCTGCCGAGCGCGACAACGCCTTCGCCGACGGATGCGCGTGGATCGACGGGGAGTACGTCCCGATCGCCGAGGCCCGCATCCCCATCCTGGACGTCGGGTTCGTCCGGTCCGACCTCACCTACGACGTCGTCGGCGTCTGGCACGGGAGGTTCTTCCGGCTCGACGACCACCTCGACCGGCTGTACCGCGGGTGCGACCGCATCCGGCTCACCCCGCCGAAGACCCCCGACGAGCTGCGCGGGATCCTCACCGAGACGGTGCGCCGGTCGGGGCTGCGGGAGGCCTACGTCGAGGCGGTCTTCACCCGCGGCGTCCCGCCGCAGGGCGAGCGGGACCCGCGCAGGTTCCGGCCGTGCCTGTACGCGTACGCCATCCCGTACGTGTGGATCCAGCGCCCGGAGGCGCAGGAGCGCGGCGTCGACGCGGTGGTCACCCGGGGCACCCGGCGCATCCCGCCGGGCGCGGTCGACCCGACCGTGAAGAACTTCCACTGGGGCGACCTCGTACGCGGCCTGTTCGAGGCGTACGACCGGGGCGGCGTGCTGCCGATCCTCCCCGACGGCGACGGCCTGGTCACCGAGGGACCGGGCTTCAACGTGTTCGCGCTCATCGACGGCGTGCTGCACACGCCGCGGCGCGGGGTGCTCGAGGGCATCACCCGGCGCACCGTGCTGGACATCGCCGAGGAGCTCGGCGTGCCGGTGAACGTCGCCGAGCTGCCGGTCAACGACCTGTACCGCGCCACCGAGGTGTTCTTGACCAGCACGGCCGGCGGCGTCATGCCGGTCGCCACCCTGGACGGCACCCCGGTCGGCACCGGCGCCCCCGGCGAGCTGACCACCAAGATCCGCACCCGCTACTGGGACCTGCACGACGACCCCCGGTACACCACGCCGGTGCCGTACTGACGCATACCCCCGGCCCCGCGGGTAGCCGCGATCCACGGGGCCGAAGGGGGTCGATCGATGATGCGGACGGCACGGCGGATCGCGGCGGCGGCGGGCGGCCTGCTCGTACTGCTGGCCGGGTGCGGGGACCCGACCGCGTCCATGGGAGCGCGGCACGCGCACGGGCAGGACCTGCCGTCCGCGGCGGACCGCGCGTGGGCGCGGCGCACCCATCAGGCGAACCTGGCGGAGATCGCGGCCGGCGGGCAGGCGCGGTCGCGCGGCGCGTCGGCGGACGTACGGTCGATGGGCGGCATGCTGGTCTCCGACCACACCGGCGCGGACACGGCGCTGCGCCGGACCGCGAGCCGGCTGCGGCTGAGCATGCCGCTGCGTCCGGACGCCGCCCAGCGCGCGCAGGCCGCGAAGCTGACGGCCGCGAAGGGCGGGGCGTTCGACCGGGACTTCGTGCGCACGCAGATCGCCGCGCACCGTACGGCGATCGCGCAGGCCCGGGCGGAGGCGAAGCGGGGCCACGCGACCGAGCTGCGCACGCTGGCGCAGCACTCGCTGCCCACGCTGGAGAAGCACCTGGCGCTGTTGCGGCGGGACCGCGCCGCTTGACCGGGTCTTGACCGCTTGATCGCACCACTTGTAACTTGCGTAACAGACGAATCTGGTCCGTATTTCCCCCGATCACTCCCCGTTCCCCATCCCCCAGGAATGGACGCATGGACCACCGCTCTGCGCTGCTCTCCGCCCGGCTCGACCGGCTGCCCGGATGGCCCTACCGACGCGTGGTCTTCCTCGCCGTCGGCATCGGGTACTTCTTCGCCTACTTCGACATCGGCAACATCGGCTACGCCCTGCCCCGCGTGATCGAGGCCCTGCACGCGGACAAGGCGTCCGCCGCGATCGTGCTCAGCGGCGGGTTGTGGGGCTACATCGCGGGCGGTGCGGTCAACGCCATCGTGTCCGACCGCCTCGGACGCCGCGCCGGCCTGATGGTCGGCGCGCTGATGTACGGGCTCGGGTCGCTGGGCACCGCGGTGGCCGGCGACATGACGTTCTTCGGCGCCGCCCGCTTCGTGTCCGGCATGGGCATCGGCGCCACGCTGGCCGTGTTCAGCACGTACGTCAGCGAGATCTCCCCGGCCGAGCGCCGCGGCCGGTACATCTCGCTGGTCGCGCTGCCCGCCATGATCGGCACCGCGACGGTGCCGTTCATCTCCCTCGGCCTCGTGCCCACGTTCGACTGGGGCTGGCGCGCGCTGCTGGCCATCCCGGCGCTCGGCACGCTCGGGTTCATCGCGGCCTTCAAGCTGCTGCCCGAGTCGCCGCGCTGGCTGGCGGTGTCCGGCCGGTTCGACGAGGCCGAGGCGCTGGTGAGCGCGGCCGAGGACCGCGTACGGCAGGCCACCGGCGCGGAGCTTCCAGCGGTCCCCGAGGTCGTCTCCGAGGGCGAGGCCGACCGCGGCATCCTGGTGATCTTCAAGCGCCCGGTGTTCCGCTGGACCGTGCTGTTCTTCGTGCTCTGGTTCGTGCTGTACCTCGGCGACTACGGCTTCCTCGGCCTGGGCGTCACGCTGATCACCGAGCACGGGTTCGACCTCAAGCACAGCATCCAGATGACGCTCGGCTCCAGCGCCGGCCTGATCATCGGCTCCGTGCTGGCGCCGTACATCGCCGACCGCTGGCCGCGCAAGTACATCGGCGCCGCGTTCGCGTTCATCGCGGCGCTCGGCTGGGCGTGGGTGGCGTTCCAGCCCGCCATGGTGCCGATCATGGTGATGTACTTCCTGTACCAGCTGAAGATCGGCGCCTCGCAGTCGCAGATGTACCTGCTGACCGCGGAGCACTTCCCGACCCGCGGCCGTACGGCGGGCGTCTCGCTGGCCAACGGCGGCGGCCACGTGGGCGGCGCGATCGCGCCGTTCGTGCTGCTGTTCATGCTGGACACGTTCGGGTTCGGGTCGGTGTGGGCGACCATCGCCGCCATGTCCCTGCTCGTCGGCGTGCTCACGCTGTTCACCCGCAACACCACGGGCGTCTCCCTGGAGTCGGTGTCGCAGAAGGCGCCGGGGCCGGATGCCGTGGAAACCGTGGCAAAATCGGGTGGGTGACGGCCAGTAAAGGACCGGGGCGGCCACCGGATCCGGATATCGAACGGCGGGCCATCGCGGCGACGCTGGACATTTACGCCGAGGTGGGCTGGCCCGGATTCACGTTCGACGCGGTGGCGCGCCGGGCGAAGGTCGGGAAGGCGGCGCTGTACCGCCGCTGGCCGCAGAAACAGGACCTGATCGTCGAGGCGATCGAGACCCTGCGGCTGCCCCGCCGCCGGCCGCTGACCGGCCCGATCCGCGCCGACCTGCGCGACGTAGCGGAGAGCCTGAGCCGCCGGTACGCCGGGCGGCACGGGCTGGCGTTCCTGCGCGCGCAGATCGAGGCCCGGCTGTACCCGGACGTCCTGGGCGCGGCGATGGAGGCGTCCCGCCGGTCGATCATCGCGAAGGGCCGGAAGATCGTCGTGGCGGCGATCGAACGCGGTGAGCTGCCGCCGGAAACCTCGCCGGGAATGGTCATGGACGCGCTCGCCGGGGCCATCGTGAACCACATTCTGATGGCCCCGGAAAAGCGCGTACGGGAAATCGCCGACGATCCGTCCGAATTCGCCGGGCGGATCGTCGATATCGTCCTCGACGGCGCGCGTCACCCGGCCGCGGCGTTCTCCTGACCGGCGTATCCGGCGACCTCAAGCCCGGCCGGGTCGAACCCGCCGGGCAGCCCGCTCACCTGGATGCGCGCGGTGTCGCCGTCGCGCAGGTCCAGGTAGTTGGCGCTGAACGTGACGCCGGGCGCGGGCGCGGCGACCCGGGCCAGGTACGTGTAGCCGTGGCTGGTCAGCGCCAGCTCGGCGCGGCCCTCGGCGGCCTTGACGACCTTCCACTCCAGCCGCGCCGGGCCCAGCTCCAGCCGTTTGACCGGGGCGAAGAACAGCCGGTTCGCCCCGTAAGAACCGCCTGAGCCATCGACCGGCTCCACCCACGCGTACCGGTCCGGCCCGGCGGCGACCCGCTCCGGCGGGGCCGTCCACACCGGCGCCGAGCCGCCGGGCGGCGCGGCCGCGGCGACCTCCTCCTCCAGTACGGTCGCCCCGGCGAACGTGGCCACCCGGACCCGCAGCCGTACGGCCGCGTCCGTACGCAGGTCGTTGGTGAACCACAAGGTCAGGCCGTCCGCGGGCGACCAGGTGAACGAGGCCAGCACCGGGCGGAACGCGCGCTGCGCGAAGTAGTACCCGGCCTTGGCCACCCGGTCGTAGTCCAGCACCGACCAGCTCATCCCCGGCCAGGCGTCGTTGAACTGCCACAGCAGCGCGCCGGAGCAGTGCGGACGGCGCCGCCGGTAGTGCTCGATGCCGAACTTCAGCCCCTCGGCCTGCGCGGCCATCGAGAAGTCGGCGTACTGGGCCAGGTCGGCGGGCAGCCCGGTCTCCTCCGCCATCAGGTCGTCGCCCTTGGACACCGGCGCGTCCTTGATCCGCCGGTCGAACTCCGGCGAGTGCAGGGCCGGCGTGCCCGTCCAGCGGCGCAGCGTGCCCGGCTCCGGGCAGGAGTGGATGCCGAACTCGCTGACGAACTTGCCCTTGTCGTAGGCGTACCGGCCGAAGTGCACGGCGGCGCCGCGCGACGGGAACGAGGTGGGGCCGCCCGCGCCCTTGTCCTGGCCGTGCCACACCTCCCAGGCGTGCCGGTCGCCGTCCCGTACGCCGTTCACGCCGGCCGGGTCGTCCGCGCCCCACGGGCTGCCCGGCCAGTACGGCGTGTCCGGGTCCAGCCGCGCGGTCACCTCCGGGAGCAGCTCGTGGAAGAAGGTCGCGCCCCAGCCGGTGCCGGACAGGCCGCCGCGCAGGCCCGCGTGGATGTCGTGCACCTCGTTGTTGCCGCACCACAGCGCCAGGCACGGGTGCCCGCGCAGCCGCCGTACCTGGTACTCGGCCTCGGCGGCGATCTCGGCGGGCAGGCCGACCGCGTCGCCGGTCGCGTCGTCGGGGTAGTCGACGCAGGCGAACATGAAGTCCTGCCAGACCAGGACGCCGGCCGCGTCGCAGGCCGCGAAGAACCCGTCCGCCGGGTACACGCCGCCGCCCCAGACCCGCAGCATGTTCATGTGCGCGTCGACCGCGCGGTCCACGAGCGGACGGTAGGCGTCCGCGGTGACCGAGCCGGTCAGCATGTCCGGCGGGACCCAGTTGGCGCCGCGGGCGAACAGCGGAACGCCGTTGAGGACGAAGCGGAACAGCCGGCCGCCCTCGTCCGGGTCGGGGGAGCGGTCCAGGGCGATCGTGCGCAGGCCGGTGGTGTGCTCGGCCACGTCGAGGCGGGTGCCGTCGGCGGCGTACAGCTCGGTGCGGACGGCGTAGCGGTGCGGCGTGCCGAGGTCGTGGGTCCACCACAGGTACGCGTCGTCCAGGCGTACGGTCGTCGACCCGGTGCCGTCGCGCAGGGTGAGCGTACGGGTCAGCGGGACGCCGTCCGGGCCGGTCAGGGTGACCCGGGCGGTCAGGTCGGCGGGGTGGGCGAAGACGTCCGCCTCGACGTCGATCGCCAGGTCGGCGCGGCCGGTGTCCGGGCCGGCCGGTTCGGCGTGGAGGGTGCGGACCCGGCAGGAGGTCAGCTCGGCGCGGTGCGCCACCCGCAGCTCGACCGGCGCGGACACGCCGACCGAGGGCAGCCGCGGGGCGAAGTCCCAGCCCCAGGAGAAGGTGGCCTTACGGCGCAGGGTGATCGCCGGGTCCACGGCCAGCACGCCGGGCGGCCGGACCGCCGCCGGGTCGGCGCCCGGCGGCAGGATCGCGGCCAGGCCGGCGGTGAACTCCGCGCGCATCAGGCGCAGCGTCTCCGCCGGCTCCGACGCCGCGGCCAGGTCGTGCAGCCCGGCCAGCGGCGGGTCGAAGCGGATGAGCAGCTCGTTCCCGGCGTCCGCGAGCAGGCCGGTCACGTCGAACTCCGCCGGCCGGAACTGCGAGGCATGCGTACCGAGCGGCGCGCCGTTGAGGAACACCGCGGCCACCGTGTCCAGCCCGTGGCAGACCAGCCGCACCCTGGTACCCGGCACCCCGCCGAGCGCGCCGGGCAGGGGACCGGAGGCTCCAGGCGGGGTGCCGGGGGACTGGGGCGGGGCGTCGAACCGGGCCCGGTACCACCAGGTGGCGTCCTCGACCCAGCGGACCCGGTCCTCGCCGTCGGCCGCGTACGGGTGGGGGATGCGGCCGGCGGCGAGGAGGCTCTCGTGGACGCCGCCCGGGACGACCGCCGTCAGCCACTCCGGGGCCGCGGCGGCGAGCGCGTCCGGCGTGCGTACCGACGCCTCCGTACGGGCGAGGGTGAACCCGGTGACCGGCACGCGGTGCGTGCCGGTCACCGGTCCCGCCGGGAGGCGAGCTGGGCGGCGAGCCAGTGGTAGGCGGCCTTCGGCGTACGCCGGCCGGTCGGGTAGTCCACGTGCACGAGCCCGAACCGCTTGGCGTACCCCTCCGCCCACTCGAAGTTGTCCATCAGCGACCAGATGTAGTACCCGCGCACGTCCACGCCCGCGTCCATCGCCGCGCGCAGCGCCGCCAGGTGGTCGGCCACGTAGGTGATCCGCTGCGTGTCCTCCACGACACCGTCCGGGCCGGGCGCGTCGGGGCAGGCGCGGCCGTTCTCGGTGACGTACACCGGCGGCAGGCCCGGGTACCGGCGGGCCAGGTCGGTCAGCACCTCGGTGAGCCCGTCCGGCTCCACCGGCCAGCCCATCTCGGTGTAGTCCGTGACCCCCTCCGGACGCACCTTGACGGCGCCGATGTCGGTGGCGGTCCGCGCGGCCGGGTCGGCGACCCGGTACGGCCCGTGCCGCCAGTGCTCGCGGAAGTAGTAGTTCACGCCGAGGAAGTCCAGCGGCGCCGAGGTCACCGCCAGGTCGCCGTCCCGTACGAACGCGAAGTCCGTGCAGCCGCCCCAGATCTCCCGCGCGGCCTCCGGGTAGCGGCCGGCCAGCACGGGCTCGGTGAACAGCCCCGTGTTCAGCACCCACGCCCGGTCCGCGGCCGCCCGGTCCTCCGGGGAGTCCGTGGCCGGATGCATGGGCGACGGGTTCAGCGTGATGCCCAGCCGGGCGGCGGACGCCCCTGCGGCCCGCAGCGCGGCGACGGCCCGGCCGTGGCCGAGCAGCAGATGGTGGGCGGCGGCGAGCGCGCCCTCGCCCTCCTCGGCGCCCGGCGCGTGCCGGCCCTCCGCGTAGCCGACGATCGACGAGCAGTACGGCTCGTTCAGCGTGATCCACATCGGTACGCGGTCGCCCAGCGCGCCGAACACGATCTCCGCGTACTCCGCGAACCGCTCGGCGGTGTCCCGGACCCGCCAGCCGCCCGCGTCCTGCAGCGCCTGCGGCAGGTCCCAGTGGTACAGCGTCAGGCACGGCGCGATGCCCGCGGCCAGCAGCTCGTCCACCAGCCGCCGGTAGAAGTCCAGGCCGCGCTGGTTGGCCGGGCCGCGCCCGTCCGGCTGGACCCGCGGCCAGGCGACGGAGAACCGGTAGGAGTCCACGCCGAGGTCGGCCATCAGCGCGACGTCCTCGGCGTGCCGGTGGTAGTGGTCGCAGGCGACGTCGCCGGTGTCGCCGCCCGCGACCTTGCCCGGCGTGTGGCTGAACGTGTCCCAGATCGACGGGCCCCGCCCGTCCTCGTGCACCGCGCCCTCGATCTGGTACGACGCGGTGCTCACGCCGAACACGAACCCCGGGGGGAACTCCGGGACGGCCGGACGCGCGGCGGCGGTTTCGGGCATGGTCGTTTCCGGCATGGCGGGCTCGGCCTCCTGTGGTCTGGGGAGTTCCGGGATCACTTCACGGCGCCTGCGGTCAGGCCCTGGACGAGGTAGCGCTGGAGCAGCAGGAACATCGCGACGACGGGGATGCTCACGACGAACGACGCCGCCATGAGCTGGTTCCAGTAGACGTTGGTGGACGTGGAGTACTCCTGCAGTCCGATGGCCAGCGTGCGGGTCTGCGGGGTGGTCATCACCGACGCGAACAGCACCTCCGACCAGGCGGTCATGAACGCGTACACGGTGACCGCGACGATGCCGGGCAGCGCGGTGGGCACGACGACGCGGAACAGCGCGCGCAGCGGACCGGCGCCGTCGACCATCGCGGCCTGGTCCAGGTCCACCGGGATGGAGTCGAAGTACGCGGTCAGCATCCAGATCGAGAACGGCAGCGTGAACGTCAGGTACGTGAGGATCAGCCCGAACCGGGTGCCGTTGAACAGCGTGAACCCGAGCGTGTTGTCGAAGTTCACGTAGATCAGGAAGAGCGGCAGCAGGAACAGGATGCCGGGGAACATCTGCGTGGACAGCACCGTGGTGGTGAACACGCCGCGGCCCCGGAACCGGTACCGGCTCACCGCGTACGCCGCGAAGACCGCGATCAGGATCGACAGGACCGCGGCGCACGTGCACACGATCGCGCTGTTCAGGAAGTACCGGCCCAGCGGGATCGTGGACCACATGTCGACGAACGCGGACGCGTCGAAGTTCGGGACCCACGAGAAGTCGCCGTTCACGTCGGCCAGCGACTTCAGGCCGGTGGTCACCATCACGTAGATCGGGACGACGGTGAACAGCGTCAGCAGCGTGAGGAAGATCCGCCGGAACCAGCGGAACCACGCCGGGTCAGACAGCATCGCGCCTCCTCCGCGTCGCGGCCAGGTAGACCATGGTGACCAGCAGCAGGAACAGCAGCAGCAGGACGGACTGCGCCGAGCCCAGGCCGAAGTTGTAGTTCTGGAACGCGCTGTCGTAGATGTGGATGGCCAGCACGTCGCCCTGTTCGGGCACCGAACCGCCGAACAGCAGGTACGGCGTGTTGAAGTCGTTGAACGTCCACAGGAACAGCACGAGGATCACGACGATGTTCACCGGCCGCAGCATCGGCAGCACGATCTTGCGGATCTGCGTGCCGACGCCGGCTCCGTCGATGGCGGACGCCTCGAACAGGTCACCCGGGATGTTCTGCATCGCGGCCATCATCATGAGGAACGCGAACGGCCACTTCTGCCAGACCTCGGTGATCACCAGCGCGAAGAAGCTGTTGCCGCCGATCAGCCAGAACGGCGGGTGGTCCAGCAGATGCAGGTCGTTGACCAGCAGGTGGTTCAGCAGCCCGTTGTCGCGCTGGAACATGAACGTCCAGGTGAACACGCTCGCGTAGAGCGGCAGCGCGTACGGGAACAGGAACAGCGTGCGCCACATGCCGCGGCCGCGGACCTTGCCCTGCAGCACGATCGCCGCGGTGAAGCCGAGCAGCCAGGCGAAGCCCACGCTGAGGATGGTGAACCCGACGCTGAGACCGAAGGACTTCACCAGCCCCTGGCCCACCGCGTTGTCCATCTGCAGGGACACCTTGTAGTTGTCGAACCCGGCGAACGGCGCGTTCTGCCAGTTCCGCAGGAAGAGCTGGGTGAGCTTGAAGAAGCTCATCACGATGCCGACGATCATCGGCACCACGTGCACGAGCAGCTCCAGCGCGATGGCGGGCACGCACAACAGGTACGGGAACCATTTGCGCCACATCCCGGCGGTCCGGGGGACGCGGGGCGGTGCGGTGCCGGTCACCGCCCGGTCGGAGCTTCGGCGCGTGATCGCGGCCATGGGACTCCCCTCGGTGAGGCGGGGCGTCCGCCGGATCCGGCTGACGCCCCGCCGCGGTCGGTCGGACTCAGCCCCCTGCTTCCATCTTCTGCTGGGCGGCCTGGAGTTCCGAGCGAATCTGCGAATCGCCGACCGGCTTGCCCTGCGCCGCGTCCGCGACCAGCTTCTTCACCGCGTCACCGACGGTCGTCTCGAAGTTGCCCTCCTCGGGGATCTGCGGGAGCGGGACGGCCCGCGTGGCGAGCTCGTTGATGAACATCTGCAGGTTCGGGGTCTGGAACTTGGAGTCCTTCGCGGCCTCGGTGTTCACCGGCAGCGTCCCGAACTTGGCGTTCAGCGTGGCCTGCGTCTTCGGGTCCGTCATGAACTTGACGAACTTCAGCGACGCGTCGGAGTTCTTGGTGTTCTTGAACACCGACATGTTGATGCCGGCGACGAACGTGCCGACGTTCTTCCCGCCCGTGGTCTGCGGGTACGGGGCCACGCCGTACTCGTCCTCCTTCATGCCGGCCGCCGCGATGTTGGTCGCCGCGTTGGCCTGCCAGAGGATCATCGCGACCTTGCCCTTGGCGAAGTTCGCCGGCGTCTTGGTGCCGTCCGCGTTCTGCGCGTCGCTGGGGTTGGCGACCTTGGCGGAGGACATCAGGTCGATGTACTGCTTGACGCCCTTGATCGCACCGGGGGTCGTGAAGGCGGGCTTGTTGCCGTTGAACCAGGTGCTGCCGTTCTGCTCGCCGAGGATGAACGCGTGGTGCACGCCCTCGGTGTAGCTGCCGCCCTCAAGGCCGACGCCCCAGACCTTCTTCTTCGGGTCGGTGAGCTTCTTGGCGTCGGCGACGAACTCGTCCCACGTCTTCGGCGGGGCCTTGATGCCGGCGTCCTTGAACAGCTTCTTGTTGTAGAACATGCCGTACGACAGGCCGTACAGCGGCACCGCCGTGGGCGTCTTGCCGGGCGCGCCGATGGCCTTCTGCGTCGTCGGCACGAACTTGCTCAGGCCGCCGATCTTCTGCGCGTTGGCGTTGTCGAACTCCAGGAACGCGCCGGTGGCCTGGTAGGACGCGGACCACGTGTTGCCGATGTTCACGACGTCGGGGCCCTTGCCGCTGCTGACCGCGGTGTTGATCCGGTTCTGCAGGTCCGGCCAGCCGATCACCTGCAGGTTGACCGTGATGCCCGTCTGCTTCTTGAACTCCTGGAGGACGGGGGTCAGCGCCTTCTCGTCGAGCTGTGGAGTGGGCGCCTGGTTGCTCGCCCAGTACGTGATGGTCTTGCTGGTGCCGCCGCCGCTGTCGTTGCCCCCGCCGCACGCCGCCAGCGTGACGGCGAGCAGGGACGACGCGGCGATCAGGCCGATGCCTCGGGTAGCCACGATGAACCCTTCTTCAGATCGTTCGGACGGGGGAGCGGGATCGCGATCGTCCTTGTGTGAACGCTCCCATAGTCCGTGTGAGAGCGCTCACACAGAGGAAAGCGCCCGTACGGGAGGGCGTCAAGAAGGCGAAACGTAACCGTTATTGGCCCTTTGGTCTCGGGTTCCGCGGGCGCCCGCCTGGCCTGCGGTGATGGCGGAGGCAGGCGGGGAGTTGACGGATTGTGTGAACGCTCCCATATGCTCGGGGCGTGAACGCGGAGCACGAGGGGAGCACCCCGGCCGCCCGCCCGACGCTCGAGGCGGTCGCGGCCCGGGCCGGGGTGTCGCGCGGCACGGTCTCGCGCGTCATCAACGAATCGCCGCGGGTCAGCGAGCGCACCCGGCACAAGGTCCTTGCGATCATCGAGGAGCTGGGCTACGTCCCCAACCACGCCGCCCGTACGCTCGTGACCCGCCGTACCGACACCGTCGCGCTGGTCGTGTCGGAGTCGGAGGAGCGGGTGTTCACCGAGCCGTTCTTCGCCGGCGTGCTGCGCGGCATCGGCACCGCGCTGTCCACCGCCGGCATGCAGCTGCTGCTCGCCATGGCGCAGTCGCCGGTCGAGCGCGGCCGGCTCGAGCGCTACCTCGCCGGGCGGCACGTCGACGGCGTGCTGCTGCTGTCCCAGCACGACCGCGACACCCTGCCCGGGCTGCTCACCCGGGCGCACGTACCGCTCGTCGTCGGCGGCGGGCGGCAGGAGCAGGCCGTCGTGTACGTGGACGTCGACAACGTCGGCGGCGCCCGCCAGGCCGTCACCCACCTGGTGGTCACCGGGCGTACCGCGATCGCCACCATCACCGGCTCGCCGGACATGCGGGTGGGCCGCGACCGCCTGGCCGGGTACCTCGACGGGCTCGCCGACGCCGGGCTGCCCGCCGACCAGGGCCTGATCGCCGCGGGCGACTTCGGGCCGGACAGCGGCGCGCGGGCGATGCGCGAGCTGCTCGCCCGCCGGCCCGGCCTGGACGCGGTGTTCGCGGCGTCGGACCCGATGGCGCTGGAGGCCGTACGCGTGCTGCGCGCGGAGGGGCGGCGGGTGCCGGACGACGTCGCCGTGATCGGGTTCGACGACTCCGAGGCGGCCCGGCACGCCGACCCGCCGCTGACCACCGTGCACCAGCCGCTTGAGCAGATGGGGCGGGAGATGGCCCGGCTGCTGCTCGCCCAGCTGCACGGGCTCCCGGCGCCGCGGCCGGTGGTGCTGCCGACGCATCTGGCCGTACGCGAATCGGCCTGAAGGGCGTCTTGACCCGATTAAGCCAGGCGGCTTAACTGGCCCCGGTCCCTATCGGCGGGAGGTATCCGGTGGCCGACGAGATCCCGCAGTACCCGTTCGCGAATCCCTCCGCGCTCGAACCGCCGCCCGAATGGGCCGAGCTGCGCGAGCGCTGCCCGGTCGCGCCGATCCGGTTCGCCAGCGGCGACCGGGCGCTGGTGCTGACCCGGTACGACGACGTCCGCGCGGTGCTGTCCGACCCGCGGTTCACCCGGCAGCTCGACGCCCCGGACGCCGCCCGGGTCACCGCCAACGAGTCCGGCGGCGTGTTCGGCGGCGACCAGGCCACGAGCGTGCCCGAGGGCGAGATGCACCGGCAGTGGCGCAGCCTGGTGGGCCGGGCGTTCACCGCCAAGCGCGTCACCCAGGCGCGGCCGCGCATCACGGCGATGGCCGAGCACCTGGTCGACGACATGGTGGCGCGCGGCGCGCCCGCCGACCTGGTGGGCGCGCTCGGGTTCCCGCTGCCGGTCTGGGTGATCTGCGACATCCTCGGCGTGCCCGACTCCGACCGCGACCGGTTCGCGTACTGGTCCGACGCCATGCTGAGCATGACCCGGTTCACCCAGGAGGAGATCGACCGGTCCCAGGAGGAGTTCCACGCGTACCTGCGCGCGCACATCGCGGCCAAGCGCGCGGACCCGGGCGACGACCTGCTCAGCGAGCTGATCCGGATCACCGACACCGGCGACACCGCGCTGGACGAGCTGGTGCTGCTCGGCACCAGCCAGGGGCTGCTGGTGGCCGGGCACGAGACCACCGCGAACATGATCGGCAAGATGGTCGCCATGCTGCTGGCGGACCGGACGCGCTGGGAGCGGCTGCTGGCCGACCGGTCGCTGATCCGCCCGGCCACCGAGGAGGCGCTGCGCTTCGACGCCAATCCCGGGTTCGGCATGCCGCGCTATCTGTCCGAGGAGACCGTGGTCGGCGGGGAGCCGCTGCCGAAGGGCACCACGGTGGTGTGCAGCCTGGCCGCGGCCAACCGCGACGAGCGGGCGTTCGCCGACGCCGCCACCATGGACCTGGGCCGCAGCCCGAACCCGCACCTGTCCTTCGGCGCGGGCCCGCACTCGTGCATCGGGCAGGCGCTGGCCCGTACCGAGCTGCAGGCCGTACTCGAGGTGCTGCTGCGGCGGCTGCCTACGCTGGACCTCGACGTGCCGGCGGCGGAGCTGGAGCGGCGGGACGGCCTGGTGGTCGGCGGGCTGCGGCGGCTGCCCGTACGGTGGTGAGCGTGGCCGAACCACGGGCGGCGCGGACCCGCGAGCTGATCCTGGACACCGCCGAGCGGCTGTTCGCCGAGCACGGCATCGCGTCGGTGTCGAACCGGCAGATCAGCGAGGCCGCCGGGCAGTCCAACCACTTCGCGGTCGGGTACCACTTCGGGGACAGGACCGGGCTGGTCCGCGCGATCGTGCGGCGGCACACCGGCGCGGTGGAGCCGCGCCGGGCCGAGATGGCGGCCGCGCTCGACGGCACCGGCGGCGCCGCCGACCCGCGCGCCTGGGTGGCCTGCCTGGTCCACCCGGTCACCGGCTGGCTGGCCGGGCGGCCCGCGCCCACCTGGTACGCGCGGTTCGCCGCCCAGGCCGAGACCGAACCGCGGCTGCGCGAGATCATGCTCGCCGAGGGCACCGCGACGCCGTCCGTACGGCATATCGTCGGGCGCCTGCACGCGCTGGCGCCGGACCTGCCCGAGCAGGTACGAAGTGAGCGCACGGAGATGAGCCTGACGCTCGTCGTGCACACGCTGGCCGCGCGTGAACGCGCGTTCCACGCGGGCACGGCGGCGCCCGGCGCCACCTGGGAGACCACGGCGGCCGGCCTGGTCGACGCCATCGTCGGCCTGCTCACCGCGCCGCCGACCGGAGCGACGACAGAAGGAGCCACCCGATGAAGGTCAGTGCCGACCGCGACGTCTGCTGCGGCTCGGGCCAGTGCGCCATGATCGCCCCCGAGGTGTTCGACCAGAGCGAGGACGACGGCCTGGTCCTGGTCCTGACCCCGTCCCCACCGGAGTCCGAACACACCGCCGTCCGCGAGGCCGCCAGCGTGTGCCCCACCTCGGCGATCACGGTCACCGAGGACGAGTAAGGGCAGGGCGCACCGGGCGGCTCAGCACGGCGGTCCCGGGCGCGTACCGCGCCTGCGCCTCGCATGCGTGCTCTGCGCCCCCGCCTCGTGCCCGCGCGCCCCTCGCGCCCCGCGCGCGCTGCGCGCGTTGAAAAGGCCTCGCTTCGCGAGACGGATTTATTTGCGCGTGCGGCCACCGTGCTTGGCTGGTCGCCGTTTGCGAAGTGCGGGCAGGGTGCGGGGCGAGGGATCTGTGCAGATTCCTGGCACGGCGGCGTTGTGGTACTTCCAGGATGCCGAGCCGGTCAGGGTTCGCTTCGCGCCAGGCGGGTTGACGCAGCCAGGGTTCACAGCGTCGCCTGCGGCGGGGCGACGTGCTAGGCGGTGATCGTTTCCAGTTCCTGGCCGGGGCGGATTCGGCGGAGGGTGAGGGTCATGGCGCACTGGGCGGCGGAGATCAGGACGGCGAGGATGATCCAGGTGCCGACGTGGCCCAGGGTGTCGATCAGGAGGGTCCATAGGCCGGTGCCGATGATGTTGCCCAGGCTGAACATCGCGGCGAGCCAGCCGCAGGCGGTGCCGCGGACGCGGGTGGGGAAGCTCTCCGCCCAGTACGCGTAGCCGGTGCCGGACCAGGTGCCGTTGGTGGTCTGGAACAGCAGGAAGTACAGGATCGCGACCAGCCAGCGGGTGTCGCCGGCCAGCAGGAACGCGATGGCCAGCGGCGGGGTGAGGGCGGCGCTGGCGATCAGCACGCTGCGCCGGCCGTACCGCTCGCCGATCCAGCCGCCGAGCACGTAGAAGAAGAACCCGATGCCGCCGGAGACGAGCAGCAGCGTGCCGGCCGCGGACTCGCTCCAGCCGCCGTACGTGGTCAGCCAGTACGTGATGTACACGTTCGTGGCGACCAGCGCGGTGCCGTAGCACAGCCAGGTCACGCTGAGCTTGACCAGCTGCGGGCGCACCCCGCTGCGGGCCGCGAACAGCTGCCGTACGGAGACCTTGTCCAGCTCCTCGACGGCGACCGGGCGTTCGGCGAGCAGCCGCTCGACGGTGTCCTCGTCGCCGGCCGCGCGGGCCTTGCGGATCGCGTTCAGGTGCTCCCACCTGCCGGACTCGCGCATCCAGCGGCGGCAGACGATCACCACGATCAGCGGCAGCACGCCGATGGCGAACACCACGCGCCAGCCGAACTGGTGGAACGCCAGGTAGACGCCGGACGCGAGGAACACGCCGACCGGGAAGCCGCCCTGCACGATGGAGTACAGCAGGCCGCGGGCGCGCGCCCCGGCCTCCTCGTTGACCAGCGTGATGGCCACCGCCAGCTCGGCGTTGGCGAACCCGCCGGCCAGCGCGCGCACCAGCGCGAGCTGCCAGAAGTCCTGCACGAAGTACGTGAGGCCGGTGAACAGCGCGGTGGCCACCAGCACCCACTGCCACAGGCGCTTGCGGCCGTAGCGGTCCATGCCGGCGCCGACGGCCAGTGAGATGACGAACTGCGCCACGTACACGAGGAAGCCGAGCAGGCCGACCGCCGTGGCGGACAGGCCGAGGTCCTTGCTGATGTCGGGGATCGCGACGACCAGCAGGTTGAAGTCGTACGCGGCGAGCGCCCAGCCGGCGAACGCGAGCGCGATGAGCCCGGCCACGTACTTCGGGCTGCGCTCGTGCCGTACGGCGGCCGGTCCGGAGGAACGGGGGAGGGACACCGGGAACCACCCTGCCTTTCGGGGGTCATTCCGCCGGACCGTAACCCCGCCGCCGGTCAGTGGTCAACCGGTTGACCAATTTCCCTGCCGGTCTTTACGGTGAAGGGCGTGACGGCGAACCAGGACGCATCCGGGCAGGTCGCGGCGCGGTGGGGCGAGGCGGGACCGCCGCCGGTGCCGCGCCGGATCACCGCCGGCCCGCTGGCGTTCGACCTGTGCGGGGCCGACGTGGAGAACGTGCGGTACGGCGGGGTGGACGTGCTGCGGGCGCTGCGGATGGTCGTCCGGGACCGGAACTGGGGGACGGTGCCCGGACGGGTGGAGCGGGCGGAGGTCTCCGGGCCGGTGGTGTCGCTGCGGGTGCGGCACGGGGACGACTTCGCCTGGACCGGGCGGCTTGAGGCGTCGCCCGGCGGGCTGACGGCGTCGTTCGAGGGCGAGGCGCTGCGGGAGTTCGCGCGCAACCGGATCGGCTGGTGCCTGTTGCATCCGCTGGCGCTGGCGGGTACGGCGGTGGAGGTGGAGACGCCGGGCGGTGCGGTACGGGAGGGGACGTTCCCCGAGCGGATCAGCCCGCACCAGCCGCTGCGCGACATCCGGGCGCTGCGGTACGCCTACGGCGGGGCGACGGTGGAGATCGCCTTCGCGGGCGACGTGTTCGAGACCGAGGACCAGCGGAACTGGACGGACGCGTCATACAAGACGTACTCGACGCCGCTGGACCTGCCGTTCCCGGTGACGCTGCGCCCGGGCGAGCGGGTGGCGCAACGCGTGACCATCCGGCTCACCGGCGACCCGGCGCCCGCGGCCCCGCCTCCCGAGGACCGCGTGGTCATCGGTGAACCGGGCGCGCCGCTGCCCCCGATCGGGTTCACCGTCCCGCACGCCCCGGGCCCGGCCGAGCGGGCGCGGCTCGACGCCGTGCGCCCGGCGTTCCTGCACGTCGAGCTGGACGCGGACGGTGCGTGGCGGCCCGCGCTGGACGCGGCCTCGGCCGAGGCGGCCCGGCTCGGCGTCCCCCTCCGCGCCGCCGTGTTCACCTCGTCCGCGGACCGGCTTCCGCCCGTGCTCGCGGTCCTGCGCGCCGCGCCGGTGGCCGCCATCGCCGCGTACGACGCCGCCACGCACGTCACCACGCCCGAGCTCGCCCGGGTCGTGGCGGGGGAGCTGCCGGGGATCCGGCTCGGCGGCGGTACCCGGGCGCACTTCGCCGAGCTGAACCGGGCGACCGATCTTCCGCTGGATCGGCTCGACGAGGTCGGGTACTCGATCGCCGCCCAGATGCACGCCGAGGACCGGGCGAGCGTACGGGAGACCCTGCAGGCGCAGCCGGTCACCGTACGGGACGCGCGGCGGATCGCCGGCGGCAAGCCCGTCGTGGTCGGGCCGGTCGGGTTCCGGCCGCGGTTCAACGCGGTGGCCACCGACGCCGGCGGGCCGGCCGTCACCGAGGACCCGCGCCGGGCCAGCGTCTTCGGTGCCGCCTGGACGGTGGGCACGCTGGCCGCGCTATCCAGTGCCGACGCCGTCATCCTGTATCCGGCCGGCGGCCTCGGCGGCGACCTCCCGTACCCGCTGTGGACCGTCCTCGCGGCCATGGCGAAGCTGCCCGGCGCCCGCGTACGCGACGTGCGCACCCCGCCCGGCATCGCCGCCCTCGCCCTGCACGCCGACGCGGGCGACCTGCTGCTCGTCGCCAACCTCCGCGACACCCCGGCCGACCTCGGCCTCGGCGAGCCGGCCTGGCTGCTCGCCGCCGACCCGGGCACCGAACGCGGCTGGTCGTTCCGCCCCGCCCGGGCGGACCGGCTGCCCGCGCCGTCCGTGGCCGTCCGCACCACCCTGCGAATGGAAGGTCTCCATGTCTGACACGTTCCGGGTCGCGCTCAGCCGCGACTTCCTCACCCCGGACGGCCGGCTCGGCTGGGGCGACATCGGCCTCGGCCGGCTCGACGCGACCGACGGCGTGGAATGGGAGTACCTCGCCGAGGACCACCGGGAGCTGCCCGCGGGGAGCCTGGCCGGGTACGACGCGCTGATCCTGCTCGGCTCCCGGCTCACCGCGGAGTCGCTCACGGGCGCGGACCGGCTGCGGCTGGTCGCGCGGTTCGGCGTCGGCTACGACAACGTGGACGTCGCGGCCTGCACGGCGGCCGGCATCCCGGTCACCATCACCCCGGACGGCACCCGCCGCCCGGTGGCCGCGGCCGCCCTCACCCTGCTGCTCGCGCTGGCGCACCGGCTCCAGGCCAAGGACCGGCTGGTCCGCGAGGACCGCTGGGACGACCGCCTGGACCACATGGGCACCGGCGTGACCGGCCGTACGGTGGGCCTGGTCGGCTGGGGCAACATCGGCCGGGAGGTCGGCCGCCTGGTCGCGCCGCTGGACATGCGGCCGGTCGCGTACGACCCGTACGCCGACGCCGCGGCCGCGGCGGCCGCCGGCGTCGAGCTGACCGACCTGGGCGACCTGATGGCCCGCGCCGACTTCGTCGTCATCACCGCCGCGCTCACCGAGGAGACCCGCCACCTCATCGACGCGGCGGCCATCGCGAAGATGAAGCCCACCGCGTACCTGGTCAACGTGGCCCGCGGCCCGATCGTCGACCAGCCCGCCCTCACCGACGCCCTGCGGAACCGGCGCATCGCCGGCGCCGCCCTCGACGTCTTCGACCCCGAGCCCTCCGAGCCGGACGACCCGCTGCTCGGCCTGGACAACGTGCTGCTCAGCCCGCACGCGGTGGCCTGGACCGACGAGCTGGCGCGCGGCAACGGCGGCAGCGCCATCGCGGCCGTGCTCGACACCTTCGCCGGGCGCCGCCCGGACCACGTGGTCGACCCGGCCGCGTTCGACCACCAGCAGAGGAAGGCCTGACCATGCGAGGCGAAGTCAAGAAGAGCCTGGCCGCCGGCGACGTCGCGCTCGGCACGTTCGTGTTCGAGTTCGCCACCCTCGGCATCGGCCGGCTGGCCGCCACGGCGGGCGCGCAGTTCGTCATCTACGACACCGAGCACACCGGCTGGGGCTGGGAGACCATCGCCAAGGTGGTGGCCACCACGCGGCCGGCGGGCGCGGAGGCGTACGTACGGGTGCCGCTGGCGCAGCGCAGCTACCTGTCCCGCGCGCTGGACGCGGGCGCCACCGGGCTGATGGTCCCGATGGTGGAGTCCGCCGCGCAGGCCGCGGACATCGTGCGCTGGTCGACGTACCCGCCGGACGGGCTGCGCGGCGCGGCGTTCGGCGTGGCGCACGACGACTACGCGACGGGCGGGTCGCTGGAGTACATGCGCGCGATGAACGACGACGTGCTGATCATGCCGCAGATCGAGACCGTGGACGGGCTGGCCGCGGTGGACGAGATCGCCGCGGTGGACGGCGTCGACGTGCTGTGGGTCGGCCACTTCGACCTGACCAACAGCATGGGCATCCCCGGCGAGTTCGACCATCCGGACTACCTGGCCGCGCTGGACGCGGTGGTGGCGGCGGCGAAGCGGCACGGCAAGGCCGCCGGGTTCATGGCCGGGTCCGCGGAGGAGGCGGCCATGCTGCTCGACCGCGGCTACCGGATCCTGGCGTACGGCGGCGACCTGTGGCTGTACCGGGCCGCGCTGCGCGAGGGCCTGGAGAAGACGCGGGCCCATGCGCGTGGATGACGCCCCGCTGTTCGGCCGGGTGGACCACGTGGCCATCGCGGTCCACGACATCGACGCCAGCCTGCCGCGCTACACCGGGACGTACGGCCTCGCGCTTGACGGTGACGAGGAGGCGGACGAGCCGGGCGTACGGCTGGCGTACCTGGCGGCGGGCAACACCCACGTGCAGCTCGTCCAGCCGCTGCGGCCCGGGCCGGTGGCGTCGTTCCTGGCGGCACGCGGTGAAGGGCTGCACCACGTGTGCTTCACGGTGCCGCGCATCGAGGACGCGCTGGCCCGGCTGCCGGGCGAGGACGGCGCGCGGGTCTTCCGGGGCGGGCGCGGGCGGCGGTGCTGCTTCCTGACCGGTACGGCGAACGGCGCGCTGATCGAGCTGACGGAGCCGTGACCGGCTATACCATCGGAGGCGCAGGCCGATCCGAAGACGGAGATCACGTGAGCCCAGCGTCCGGTACGTCCACTCCGGGGTTCACCGCGCTTCCCCGGGGGGACAGCGCGGTCACCGAGATCGCCCGCCAGCTGCTCGGGCAGCTGCTCGGCGGGCAGCTCACCCCCGGCACCCGGCTGCCGTCGGAGCGGCAGCTCGCGCAGACGCTGGGCGTCGGCCGGTCGGCGATCCGCGAGGCGCTGAAGGCGCTCGACGTGCTCGGCATCATCGAGGTACGGCAGGGCGACGGCACGTACCTCAAACAGGACTCCTCCGACCTGCTCCCGCAGGCCATCGAGTGGGGCCTGATGCTGGGGCAGCCGCGCACCCGCGACCTCATCGAGGCGCGCCGGCACATCGAGGAGGTCATCGCCGGCCTCGCCGCCCAGCGGGCCGACGCGGCGCAGACCGAGCGGCTGGCCGCGGACCTGGCGTCGATGCGCGCGGCACCGTCGACGGCGGAGTTCGTCGAGGCCGACATCGCCTTCCACCTCACCCTGGCCGAGGCGGCCGGCAACTCGGTACTGGCCGACGTCCTGTCCAGCATCCGCGCACTGCTTCGCGTATGGATCCGCCGCGCGATCGACGAGGCCGGCACGACGGAGTCGACGTGCGCGGAGCATCAGGGAATCCTGGACGCGGTGGCCGCACACGACCCGGAGGCCGCAAGCGCAGCGATGCACGCGCACATGGAGGCCGCGGGCAAGCGCCTGGAGGACTCCCTGGCACCGTGAGCGTGCGCTTCCTGTGCTTCCGCGCTTCCCGCGCTCTCGCGCTCTCGCGCTCTCGCGCTCTCGCGCTCTCGCGCTCTCGCGCTCTCGCGCTCTCGCGCTCTCGCGCTCTCGCGCTCTCGCGCTCTCGCGCTCTCGCGCTTCCCGCGCTCTCGCGCTTCCCGCGCTTCCCGCGCTCTCGCGCTTCCCGCGCTCTCGCGCTTCCCGCGCTCTCGCGCTTCCCGCGCTCTCGCGCTTCCCGCGCTCTCGCGCTTCCCGCGCTCTCGCGCTTCCCACGCTCTCGCGCGAAAGGCCTCGCTTCGCGAGACTGATTTTTTGCGCGTGCGGCCGCCGTGCGTGGCTGGGCGCCGTTTGCGAAGTGCGGGCAGGATTCCGAGCGGGATCCTGTGCAGATTCCAGGCACGGGGGCGTTGTGGTACTTGCAGGGTGCCGAGCCGGAGATCGCGCGCTTCGCGCTACTCCGCGCGGGGTTGATGCCCGCCTGCGGCGGGCATCCAGGCTGTGCCGCGCAAACGGCGACCAGCCTCGGCGGCGGCCGCACGCGCTAGTAAACCAGTCTCGCGAAGCGAGGCCTTTATCCTGTCCAGGCCGGGTCTCGCGAAGCGAGGCCTCTTCCTCGGCCTAGAGGACGCCTTCCGGTGTTGCTCCCTCGATGGGGACGGCGTCGGCGGTTAGGCGGTCGATTTCTGACATGTCGGCCGAGGACAGGTGGACGTCCGTGGCCGCGGCGCTGTCGGCTATGTGGCGGGCGCTGCGGGCGCCGACGATTGCGGCGTGGATGCCGGGGCGGGCCAGGACCCAGGCGATGGCCAGTTGGCCGATGGCTATGCCGTGTTCGGCGGCGAAGCGTTCCAGGCGGTGGACGACGGCGACGTTCCGCTTCAGGGCGTCGCCGGTGAAGGCGCTGGATCGGCTCCGCCAGTCGTCGTCGGCGAACGTCGTGTTCTCGTCGACCCGGCCGGTGAGCAGGCCGCTGGCCAGCGGGCTGTACGCGAGCACGCCGATGTCGTGCTCGGCCGCGTACGGCAGTACGTCGGCCTCGATGCCGCGGCGGAACAGGTGGTACGGAGGCTGGAGCGTCTCCACCGGCCGTACCCGCGCGAACGCCGTCATCTGCGCCACGTCGTAGTTGGACACGCCGACGTGCCGGATCTTGCCCTCGTCCACCAGGTCCCGCAGCGCCCCGGCCGTCTCCTCCTGCGGGACGCGCGGGTCCGGCCAGTGCACCTGGTACAGGTCGATGGTCTCGATGCCCAGCGCGCGCAGGCTGGACTCGACGCCGCGGCGCAGCGCGTCCGGTGAGGCGTCGCGGCCGCCGCCCTCCCGTACGCCGCCCTTGGTGGCGATGACGACGGAGTCGCGGTCGGATTTCAGCACCGGCCGCAGCGCGCGGCCGAGCAGTTCCTCCGACGCGCCGAACCCGTACGCCTGCGCCGTGTCGAAGAAGTTGACGCCCAGGTCGCGCGCGTGTCCGATGGCCGCGACGGCGGCGTCCTCGTCGAACGTCCCCCACTCACCGCCGAGCTGCCACGTGCCGTACGCGATCCGCGACACCCGCAGGCCGGTGCGTCCCAGTGTGATGGTCTCCACGATCTCCCCCCTTGACCTTCACCGGTCACGTATCCGGCTGGAGATCTCTCACACCTCAGCTGACGTGCACGACCGGCCGCCGCTGGTGGTCCGGCTCGGCCTGGCGCAGCACCTCGCGGGTGATCGGCGCGACCTCGCCGTCGCCGAAGATCAGGTACCGGAGCAGGAGCAGCACCGGGTTGCCCTCGGCCCAGGCGAAGTACACGTGCGGGGGCAGGCCGTGCGTGTCGCGGACGTGCAGGAGGACGGCGGCGATCGCGTTGGCGACCGTGGAGCTGGTCACCTTCAGGATGCGGTGGCCGTACCGCTCCTCGCCGACCACGTCGATGGTGGTCGCGAAGTCCGACGGGTCCTCCACGGTGACCTCAAGGAACAGGATGGGGTCGGTGGCCGGGATGTGGCTGTCGGCGCGCTCCTCGGCCTCCTTCTCGCGGTACTCCTGGTCGCTGCGGTCGTCGGGCTCGTTGGCGATGATGCGGATGGTGCCGGCGGCGGCCTCCTCCTCGTCGAGGAAGCGCCGCGCGGTGTCGTCGAACCGCACCTCAGTGACCCGCAGCTCGGTGGCGCGCTGGATGCGGGAGATCAGCGAGAACACGATGATCGCGAGGATGAACAGCGACGCGATCTTCACGCCGTCCGGGCGTTCGAAGACGTTGGCGATCGTGGTGTAGGTGAACACCGCCGTGATCACGGCGAACACCCAGCGCAGCACCCGCTGCCGGCGGCGCCAGGCGGACAGCGTCACCGCGACCGCCGCCGAGGTCATCAGCACCAGCACCCCGGTCGCGTACGCGCCGCCCTGCTTGTCGACGCTGGCGTCGAACACCCACGTGACGAGGAACGCCGCCGCGACGAACACCAGCACCAGCGGCCGCGTCGCGCGCGTCCAGTCCGGCGCCATGCCGTACCGGGGGAGGTAGCGCGGCACCAGGTTGAGCAGCCCGGCCATCGCCGAGGCCCCGGCGAACCAGAGGATCAGCACGGTGGAGACGTCGTACACGGTGCCGAAGCCGGAGCCGAGGTACTGGTGGGCGAGGTACGCCAGCGCGCGGCCGTTGGCGCTGCCGCCCGGCTGGAACTCCTTGGCCGGGATCAGCGCGGTGGTGACGAAGCTGCTTGACACCAGGAACACGCTCATGATCACCGCGGCGGTGGTGAGCAGCCGGTGCGCGCCCTGGATGCGTCCGTGCGGCCGCTCCGCGGTGTCGCCGGGCTTCCCGCGGACCAGCGGCATCACGGCCACGCCGGTCTCGAACCCGGACATGCCCAGCGCCAGCTTGGGGAAGACCAGCAGCGCGATGCCCACCATGGCCAGCGGGTCCGGGTGCTGGGTGACCAGCAGCGACTGCCAGTCGAGCACCACGTCCGGGTGCCCGGTCAGGTGCAGCAGGGCGACCACCACGACGACCGCGTTCAGCGCCAGGTACACCCCGACGAGCACCACCGCGATGCCGATGGCCTCGCGGAAGCCCTTCAGGAACACCGCGCCGAGCCCGGCGATCAGCACCAGCGTCACGACGAGCTGGGCGCCGTTCCAGTCGCCGGGGACGATCGGGTTCTCCAGTACGTGCGCGCTCGCGTCGGCGGCGGACAGCGTGATCGTGATGATGAAGTCGGTCGCCGCGAAGCCCAGCAGGACCAGCACGAACAGCTTGCCGGACCAGCGCGGCAGGATGCGTTCCAGCATCGCGATCGAGCCCTGCCCGTGCGGGCTCTCCGCGGCCACCCGCCGGTACACCGGCAGCGCGCCGCCGAGCGTGACGAGGATCAGCACGATGGTGGCCACCGGCGACAGCACGCCCGCGGCCAGCGCCGCGATGCCGGGCTGGTAGCCGAGGGTGGAGAAGTAGTCGAGGCCGGTCAGGCACATGACCTTCCACCACGGACGCTGCTCGTCGGGCGGCGGCGCGCTTGGTGCGCCCTGGTGCCCGCCGGAGCCGAGGTCGGCCAGCAGCCAGTGGCGGAACCCGCGGCGTCCCGTGGTGGTCGTCACGGCGACTCATCCTAGGGGCGGGCCAGATACTTAAGGTGTCATAACAATGATTGGGTATTGACAGTCGGAATACGCGATCTACCGTGTGGCCCATGACAGAAGTTCGCGAGAACGTGTCCACCGAGGCGATCGACTCCACCGAGCTCCGCGACTTCAACCGGCTGGCGATCGACGACGTGATCGAGTACGTCAACGTCGGGCTGCGCGCCATCCCCGGGCCCATGGAGCTGTACAACCGCTACCTGCGGCAGCGCTGGAACGTCAACGAGCTCGACTTCTCCCAGGACGCCATCGACTGGCGGGAGAAGATGACCCAGCCCGAACGCGACGTCTTCCTGCGCGTCTCCCAGGGGTTCCACCACGGCGAGCGCAACGTCGAGGCCGAGCTGCCCGCGTTCATGATGGGCGCGGACGAGGAGGACAAGGTCTTCATCTCCTCCCACATCGAGGACGAGGCCCGGCACACCGTGTTCTTCGACCGGTTCTTCCGCGAGGCGGTCGGCGTCGAGGGCGAGTCGATCATGGACGTGCTCGACGCGTCGTATGAGTTCCGGTCCATCCCCGGGGCGAGCGTGACCGGCCTGCTCGCGTACGTGGCCGACGAGCTGGCGCGCAACCCGTACGACGCGAGGGCGCGGGTGCGGTACGCGACGATCTACCACCTGTTCATCGAGGGCGTCGGCGCGCTGTCCACCATGAAGATCACGCTGAACTACTGCCGGAACCGCGGCTTCCTGCCCGGCTACTACCAGGGCTTCACCGCCACCTGCCGGGACGAGGCGCGGCACGTGCAGTACGGCATGGGGTTCCTCCAGTCGGCGGTCCAGCAGGATCCGTCGCTGGCCGAGGAGATCTACGACATGCTGCGGATCATCCTGGAGCTCAACGTCGCGAACAACCGGCAGACGTCGTTCGAGGTGCTCGGGCTGAACACCGAGGAGCTGCGGCGGTTCAACATCGTGCAGCTGGTCCGCAAGCTCACCGACGTCGGCATCGGGCTGCCCGACGACCTGAAGAAGACCATCGACGCGATGGTCCCCGAAGTGACGGGAGGCTGAGCCGTGGCGGACGTGTTCACCCCGGAAGGGGCGCGCGAGGCGGAGGAGCTGCTGGCCCGCTGGCCGGACGCGGCGGAGCGCGCGGACCCGCGCAAGACCGACGCGTACTGGGACTACGTGACGCGCAAGCGCGCGGCGTTCGACGGTACGTTCGCGTTCGGGGTGGCCGGGCGGTTCGTCACGGTCACCCTCGGCGCGGACGGCGCGGCGACCGTACGGGTGTCCGACGAGGCCACGGCCCTCGCCTCGGCGAAGCTGGCCGTCGTCGCGGACGCGGGGGACTGGGCGGAGATCGTCGCCGGGTACGACATCGGCAAGGCGATGACGTACCACCAGCTCCCGCTGCGCGTCGGAACCTCCACCCTCATGCTCCGCAACGCCTACCTCGTCCACGAGATCCTCACCGTCTTCACCCGCGTGGCGGGCCTGCCGGCCCCGGCACCGGCGTGAGCGGTGGCGCCGGGGTGCTGATCGTCGGGGCGTCGGCGGCCGGGGTCAGCGCGGCGCGGGAGCTTCGGCGGGGCGGGTACGCGGGACCCGTGACGCTGCTCGGGGCGGAGGCGCGGGCGCCGTACCGAAGGCCGCCGTTGTCGAAGGAGCTGCTGGTCGACGGGGTGGCGGACGCGGCGCTGGCGCTGCGGCTGGACGCGGAGCTCGGCGTGCGCCTGGAGGCGGGGCGTACGGCGGCCGGGCTGGATCCGGCGGCGCGCGCGGTGACCTGCGCGGACGGGGCGGTGTACCCGTACAACGGGCTGGTCATCGCGACCGGTGCCGCCCCGGTGCACCCGTGGCGGGACACCGCGCCGGCCGGGGTGCACCTGCTGCGTACGCTCGACGACGCCCGGGCGCTGCGCGGCGCGCTGTCCACCGCCCGCCGCGTCGCGGTGATCGGCGCCGGGTTCATCGGCGCCGAGGTCGCCGCGGCCGCCCGCCGCCTGGGCCGCGACGTCACGCTGATCGACGCCCTCCCCACCCCGCACGCCGCCGTCCTCGGCCCCGAGATCGGCACGCTCTGCGCCGGGCTGCACCGCGACCACGGCGTCGCGCTCCGCCTCGGCGCCACCGTCGCGGGCATCGACGGTGCGGACACCGGGCGGCCGGGCCAGGGCCCCGAAGGGGCCGGTGCCGACGGAAACGGCCGGACCGGCCGGGTCACCTCCGTCCGCTTGGCGAACGCCCCGCCGGTGCCCGCCGACCTGGTCGTCGTGGGCACCGGTGTGCGCCCGGCGACCGGATGGCTGGACGGGTCCGGCGTCGCGCTGG
>Ga0164243_10000906_pt1 | contig 51781 bp, 40 predicted proteins | sample OricompcompostOP_FD_108781 | JGI IMG/M metagenome (GOLD analysis project Ga0164243, IMG submission 108781) | Organic Plus compost microbial communities from Emeryville, California, USA - Original compost - Organic plus compost (OP) | ecosystem: Engineered > Solid waste > Mixed feedstock >... | reverse complement strand
CGGTGCTGCGCGCGGCGGGCCTGGCCTGGGCGACGGGCGGTCCGCGCTCCGACTCCCGGCGTGCTGAGCGGGGTTCGCGCTGCCGGCGGTCGCGGTGCTCGCGGTGCTTGCTGTGCCGGGGGCGGCGGTGCTGCGCGCGGCGGGCCCGGCCTGGGCGACGGGCGGTCCGCGCTCCGACTCCCGGCGTGCTGAGCGGGGTTCGCACTGCCGGTGCTCGCTGTGCTCGCGGTGCTCGCGGTGCTCGCGGTGCCGGGGGCGGCGGTGCTGCGCGCGGCGTACGGAGGCGGCGTACGGGCGCGGGGTGCGGACGCGGGGTACGGCGCCCGGGCCGGAGCGTGGGTGCGGGCGCGGGTGCGGGTACGGCCACGAGGACGAGCGGTGACGAGTGCGGGGACGGGCCGGCGTCCGCCGGGCGCGGCCGCCCGCCGTCCTCAACTCAGCCGCCGCCAGGCGTACTTCAGCCGGCGGGCGTCCTGGAGGCGCCGCTCGTACGTGGCGCCGACGGCGACGAGCAGCACCCCGGCCAGCGCGGGCAGCAGCCAGCGCGGCAGCAGCCCGACCACCTGGGCGACGTACGGGGCGAGTTCGTGCACGCCGACCGCGGCGAGCGTGCCGCCGCCGAGCAGCAGCGGCGCCTGCGTCCGGCGCCACGCGCCCACGAGGGTCGCCGCGAGCGCGGCCCCGCCCAGCAGCAGCGGCCGCAGCCAGTGCGGGTCGCCCCACACCAGGGCCAGGCTCGGCAGGAACGTGAACGCGAGCCCGCCGCCGTACGCACGCCACGACGACACAGCCGGCGGCTCGCCCGACGGCACACCAGACGGTTCGCCCGGCGGCATGGAGCCCGAGGGCCCGCCCCGGTCCGCCGCCCCGGCCCGTGCGTACCGGCGTCTGCGCAGCACCCCGAGAATCAGCAGTGCCGCGCTGACCGGCAGCGTGTACGCCTCGGGCGTGCCGACGCCGGACGCGAACAGCCGCACCCACGTGGCGAGTACGAGCAGCGCCGCCGAGACGTGCCCGGCCGCGCGCCGGTCGGTACGCGCCGCGGCACCGGCGGCGGCGACGGCGCACACCGCGAGCGCGAGCCACAGCGTCCCGGGGTACGGCGCGCACAGGGCGAGCGCGGCCGACGCCGTCGCACAGCCGGCCACTTCGACGGCCACGGAGGTGGCCACCCGTACCGAGGACGCGGGCGGCGTGAGCGCTGGCGGCGCGAACGGCGGTGCGGCGTACGCTGGTTGAGCCGGCGGCTGCTGCGCCGCGTCCATGTCCATATTCGCGCCCGTGCTCGTGCTCGTGCCCGTGCTCGTGCCCGTGCCCGTGTTCGTGTTCGTGTTCGTGTTCGGTGTCGGTTCGGTGCGGGCGGTGCGCCGCGTACGGACGCCGCCGTGCAGTACGGCCGCCGCCGGAACGGTGAGCGCCGCGACGGCGAACAGGGCGAACGCCGCCTGCCGCGCCGGTAGTTGGAGCGCGGCCGCCGCCGCACCGGCCAGGCCCGCCGCGTACAGCACGGCCACCGCCGCCGACACGGCCCGGCGGCCCGTGCCCGCCCCCGCCGTCGCCCGCCACGCCGACGGCGACCAGGCCACCGCGGCCGCGGCCGCGCCCAGCAGCGCCAACACTGCGAACGTCGCGGACCGTTCGGCCAGCGCCCAGCCGGTCGCGGTGGCGGCCAGGGCGAGCCCGGCGGCCAGCGCGGAGGCGCCGGCCGCGGTGTCGCGTACCGCGGCGGCCGCGGCGAGCAGCAGCAGCGTGAGCGCGCAGACGACCGCCGTCGTGGGCCCGTACGGCAGACCGAGCGCGAGCGGTGCGACCGCGCCCGCGGCGCCGGCCACCGCGGGCAGTGCGGCCGCGGCCCAGCGCAGCCAGGCGGCGGGGCCGGCGGCCGCGCTGCCCGTCAACGCGCCGCCGCCGCCCGGCAGTTGACCGGCGCCGGGCCGCACGCCTTCCGCCGCCCCCGTACGCTCCGTACCGTCCGCGGGCCCGGCGCCGTCCGTACGCTCCCTGTCCGTCGTGCCGTGCGCGGGGTCGTGGCGCCGCGAGCCGGGGGCCCGTGCCGCGGCGAGTACCGGCACCGTGCACGCCGCCGCGGCGAGCGTCAGCAGCGCGAGGATCGGCAGCGTCGCGCCGCCGCCGGTCCAGTCGTGGTAGCCGTCGACGGTGTGCCGGACCGCTCCGTGCGGCGGCCCCTGCCACGCCCGCGTCGCGAACAGCAGCGGCCCCGACACCGCCTCCAGTACGGGCCGAAGCACCCACAGCAGCGCGGCGCAGTGCACCGCGCCCGCCGTCGCGGCCATCCCCCGCGCCACGGACCGCCACGCGCTCCCCGCCCCGCCGGCGTACCCGGCGCTCTCGCTGCTCTCGCCGCTCTCGCCGCTCTCGGGCTCGGCGTCCTCGCCGTCCGCCCCGTCCCCGGCCGCAGCCGGGCGCGCCCGTGCCGCCAACACCCGCTCCCGCAGGGCCGATCCGGCGAGCACCACCGCCAACAGCGCGGCCGCGCACAGCAGATGGCTCAGCATCAGCCCGTCCGTCAGCCCCTCCGTCAGCCCGTCCGCCGCTCGGTCCCCGAGTCCGAACCCGGCGAGGAACCCGGCGGGTACGACGCCCTGCGCCGCGGTGATCAGCGCCAGCCCGGCCGCCGCGCCCAGCGGGCCGGCCAGCGCGCGTGCCGGACGCCGGTGCGCCGCGTACAGCAGCACCGCCGCCGCCACGGTCTGCAGCGCGCTCCAGCGCGCCGCCGCGGCCACGCCGCCCGGGCCGCCCGGCTCGTGCGCCAGCGTCAGGAACGCGGCCAGGGCACCCACCGGAAGCGCACAGCCGGCGGCCGTCAGCCGCACCGCGTACGAGCCGCCGCCGCGCCGCGAGACCGCCAGCAGCGCGTCCGCCGCCCAGGTCGCGAGCAGTGCCGCAGCGAGTGCGTACGGCGCACGGCCCGCCGACAACGCCCAGAGCGGCAGCGGGAGTTGGGCGAGCACGACGGCGGACGGCAGCGGCAGCCGCAGCCCGGGCCGCGGCAGCAGCAGCCCGTACCCGGCCCACAGGGCGGCGATCAGCGCGGCGCTGCCGGCGGCGTAGCCGAACCCGTCCGCGTCCGCGAGCGCGACCTCGTGCAGTGCGTACGCGTCGAGCGCCAGCAGCGCCAGCCCGAAGGCGGCGACGGACTCGGCGGTCGCGGCGAGACCGCGGCGCAGCAGCGGCAGCGGTGCGGCCAGCGTGCCCAGGGTCAGCGCGCCGAGCACCGCGGACCGGCCGCCGATGCCCATGCCGCCCCAGTTCAGCAGCGCGAAGCCGAGCGCGGCGACGGTGAGCAGGACGCCGCCGAGCACGAGCAGCACGTTGCGGGCGGCGGTGGGCGACGCCTCGGCCGGCCGCCCGGCGGGCGGCCCCCAGCCCGGCTGCGCGCCGCCCGCGCCTCCGCCGGAGTGCGGCCCGTGCGCGCCCGCGACGGCGCCCGCGCCCGCGACGGCTCCGGCTGCCGCTCCCAGCCCCGGGCTCGCGTCCGCTCCCAGCCCCGAGCCCGTGGCCGTTCCCGAGCCCGACCGCAGCGCAGCCAGCAGCGCGTCCCGGCGTGCGTGCAGGCCGTCGCGCCGCTGCTCCAGCCAGGCCAGTTCGGCGTCGATCCGCCGCAGCTCCGCGTGCTCCGCGCCCGTCAACGGCAGTGCGCACCAAGGGCAGTTGGCGGGCGCGGGCGTCGTGGGCAGCGGCCGGCGGCAGTCCGGGCAGTGCGGCGGCGGTTGCTCGTACTCCATGGGCGCAGCCTGGCGCGGGCCCGCGTGCCGGACATCCGTGCGGATACTCAGATGCCCGCGTACGCCGCCCCCGCTACCAGTCCCGCCCCCTGCCCCCCGCCCCCTTCTCCGCGCCGCACGGTTTCGTACGCCGGTCCGCGGGCTACCGGGGACGGCGCGGGCGTCGCGCCGGCGGCGGCGTACGGAAACCGCGGAGACCGTGGGACTGCGGTGCGCGGCCGAGCAGTTGAGCAGTGGGGCAGTCGAGCAGTCGAGCAGTGAGGACGGCGAGGATGGACAGTGCGGCGGTGCTGCTGGACGGGTTCGAGCGCGTGCGCGGCGCGGTGCACACGGTGCTGCACCGGATCTCCGCCGACGACCTGACCGCCCGGCTCGACGAGAAGGCCAACTCGATCGCCTGGCTGGTCTGGCACCTCACCCGCGTCCAGGACGACCACGTCGCGGACGCCGCCGGCCTGGAGCAGGTGTGGCTCGCGCAGGGCTGGGCCGAGGAGTTCGACCTGCCGCTGTCCGACGTGGACACCGGCTACGGACACCACGCGGAGGACGTCGCGTCCGTACGCGTCGGCTCGCCGCGGCCGCTGCGCGGCTACCACGACGCGGTGCACGAGCAGACGGCCGCGTTCGTGCGGGACCTCGACGCGGACGCCCTCGACCGCATCGTGGACGAAGGCTGGGACCCGCCGGTGACGCTCGGGGTGCGGCTGGTGAGCGTGCTGGCCGACGACCTCCAGCACGTGGGCCAGGCCGAGTTCGTACGCGGCGTGCTGCGCCGCCGCTAACCGCCGGTAGCCGCCGTACGGACCGCGGACCGCAACACGCGGGACCGCGGAGTGCAGCACGCAGCACGCAGCACGCGGGCCCGTGGCCCGTACCGAGAACGCAGGGAGCGGAAGGAGAGCGGACCATGGCCGGTACGCGCACGGCGGCGGGCACGCGGGCCCGCGACACGGACCCCGCGCAGAGCGCAGGCACCGCGCAGCGCACGGGCACCGCGCACGGCACGGTCGCCCAGCGGCTCATCGCCGACCACCTCGTGGCGGGCCGGGCGGTGCCGGGCGAAGAGATCGGTCTGCGCATCGACCAGACGCTGACCCAGGACGCCACCGGCACGCTCGTGATGCAGGAGCTGGAGTCGCTCGATCTGGACCGCGCGCGCACCGAGGTCAGCGTCCAGTACGTGGACCACAACATCCTGCAGAGCGACGAGCGCAACGCGGAGGACCACCTCTTCCTCCGCTCCGCCGCCCAGCGCTTCGGGCTGTGGTACTCCAAGCCCGGCAACGGCGTCTCGCACCCCACGCACATGCAGCGCTTCGGGCTGCCCGGGCGTACGCTCGCCGGCTCCGACTCCCATACGTGCGCGGCCGGTTCGCTCGGCATGCTCGCCATCGGCGTCGGCGGTCTGGAGGTGGCGCTGGCAATCGCCGGCCGCCCGCTGCACCTGCGTATGCCGCACATCTGGGGCGTACGGCTGACCGGCCGGCTGCCGCCGTGGGTGAGCGCCAAGGACGTGATCCTGGAGCTGCTGCGCCGGCACGGCGTGAAGGGCGGCGTCAACCGCATCCTCGAATACCACGGCCCGGGGCTGGCCTCGCTGACCGCGATGGACCGGCACGTGATCGCCAACATGGGCGCCGAGTTGGGCGCCACCACGAGCGTCTTCCCGGCCGACGAGGCGGTGCGCGACTTCCTGCGCGCCGAGGGCCGTGAACAGGACTTCACGCCGGTCGCGGCCGACCCGGACGCGGCCTACGACCTGGAGGAGGAGATCGACCTCTCCGCCCTCGAACCGCTCATCGCACGGCCGCAGTCCCCGGGCAACGTCGTGCCCGTACGGGAGGTGGCGGGCGAGCCCGTCGACCAGTGCGTCGTCGGCTCCTCGGCCAACCCGGGGCTGCGCGACTTCGCCGTGGCCGCCGCCATGGTCGAGGGACGGCGCACCGCCCACGGCGTCAGCTTCGACATCAACCCCACGTCGCGGGAGATCCTGCAGGATCTGACGCGCGGCGGCGGCACGTTCGCGCTCATCGCCGCCGGCGCGCGGCTGCACCAGAGCGGCTGCCTCGGCTGCATCGGGATGGGCCAGGCGCCCGCGGTCGGCCGCAACTCGCTGCGTACGTTCCCGCGCAACTTCCCCGGACGCTCCGGCACCGAGGAGGACGCGGTGTGGCTGTGCTCCCCGGAGACGGCCACCGCCTCCGCGCTCACCGGCGTGATCACGGATCCGCGCGACTGGGCGGCCCGTACCGGAGCCGAACCGCCGGTGATCGCCCTTCCGGAGCGCGCCAGCGTCAACACGGGGATGCTGGAGGCGCCGCCGCCGTACGAACGGGCCCGCGAGGTCTCGCTCGCCCGCGGCGCCAACATCTCGGCGCTGCCCGAACTCGACCCGCTGCCCGCGGAGTTGGCCGGGCCGGTGCTGCTGAAGGCCGGCGACGACGTGTCCACGGACGAGATTTCCCCGGCGGGCGCGCGGGCCCTCCCGTACCGCTCGAACCTGCCGGTGCTCGCCGAGTTCACGTTCACCCGGATCGACCCGGACTACCCGGCGCGCGCCCGCGAGGAGTCCGCGCGGGCGGCTCAAGAGGGCCGCGGCGTGGGCCACTTCGTCGTCGGCGGCGACAACTACGGTCAGGGCTCGTCGCGGGAGCACGCCGCGATCACGCCGCGTCACCTCGGGCTGCGCGCCGTCGTCGCCAAGTCCTTCGCCCGCATCCACTGGCAGAACCTGGTCAACTTCGGTGTGCTGCCGCTGGAGTTCACCGACGGCGCCGACTACGAGCGGATCGACACCGGGGACGAGCTGCGGATCGACGGCGTCCGCGGCGCGCTCGCGGACGGCGCCGCACCGGCGGACGCCGAGACCGGACATGCCGAAGACGGCGGTGGCGGCGGCGAGTTGCGGCTGCGGAACGTCACCAAGGGCGAGGAGTACACGGTGCGGCACCGGCTCTCGCCGCGCCAGCGCGAGATCGTGCTGGCGGGTGGCGTGATCCCGGCCATCGCGGCGGCCGCCCGCGGGACGTGAGGCACGGGGCGTAGGGGAGCGTGCTGCGCGGGCGCGCAAGTGACGTTCCCCGAGCGGGAGTTGTCCCGTACGCCGCCCGCCCCCTCACGGCGTCAGCGTCGGATAGATCAGGTCGAGGAGCCGGTCGGCGTAGCCGGGGTCCAGCTCGGTGTGGCTGACCAGCAGCCGGTAGTAGAGCGCACCGTACAGCGCGTCTATGGCGATGTCCGGGTCGAGGTCGCCGCGCAGGTCGCCGCGTTCGACGCCGCGGCGCAGCACTTCGGCGGCCGCGCTGCGGCGGCTGGCGATGTAGCGCCGGCGCAGCTCGCGGGCGAGCGCCGCGTCGTGTCGGCTCTCGGCCACCAGCGCGAGGTAGGCGGAGCCGGCGGTGCTCGTCGTCAACACCTCGATGACCGCGGCGAGTTGGCTGCGCAGGTCCTCGCGTGTCGATCCGGTGTCGGGGAACGCGATGTGCGGCGCGAGCGCGTCGAGCAGCGCGTCCATCAGTACGGCGTTCTTGTTCGGCCACCAGCGGTAGATGGTGGCCTTGCCCACTCCGGCCCGTTCCGCGATCGCGTCGACGGTGAGCGCGCGCAGCCCGTTCGCCTCGAACAACTCCCAGGCGGAGGTGAGGATTCGGGCCCGGGAGCGGGGGGTGCGCGCGGACTGCCGGGTGGTCGCCGGTGTCCTTTCTGATGCCTGTCCCATGGGCGGCAGCGTACCCGAGTAGAACGAAACGTTTCGTTCTCATGTAGGGTCTCCGGCAGGCTTGGAAGAACGGAGAACCACGTGACCGGTACAGGCGGAACACACCAGCCGCAGCAGCCCGACCCGCCGGAGCAGCCGCAGAACGCCTACGGGGCGGCGCGGCCCGACGGCTCAACCAGCCGCTACGAGCGCGGAGTCGAGCTGATGCGCCGAGTGCAGGGCGAGGCGGGCGCGGCCGCGATCCTCGACGGATTCGACGCGGTCAGCCCCGACTTCGGCCGCTACGTGGTCGAGGCCGGCTTCGCCGACGTCTACGGCCGCCCGGGGCTCACGCTGGCACAGCGCCAGCTGCTCAACGTCGGCGTGCTCACCGCACTCGGCGGCGCCGAGCCCCAACTGGCCGTCCACATAAGGGGAGCGCTCAACGTGGGCGTCACCCCGGAGGAGATTCTCGAGGCGGTCTTCCACGTGGCGCTGTACGCGGGCCACCCCCGCGCCGGCAACGCACTGCGCGTGGCGCGGGAGGTCTTCGACGAGTACGGCGTCCCCCGCCCGGACGCCGCCCGGGAGACGCACGCGCACGCCACGGACCGTACGGACGACGGAGGAGAGTGAGGACATGCAGCGCCGGACACTGGGCCGTACGGGCATCTCGGTCGGCAAATTCGCCCTGGGCACCATGCACTTGGGCGCCTGGGGCAACAGCGACCACGACGACGCGGTGCGCCTCGTGCACAGCGCGCTCGACGCGGGAGTCAACCTGATCGACACCGCCGACATGTACTCCGACGGCGAAGCGGAGACCATCGTCGGCAAGGCGCTCAAGGGCGGCCGCCGGGACGACGTCGTGCTGGCGACCAAGGGCCACTTCCCGATGGGCCCGGACGCCAACCACGGGGGAAACTCCCGGCGTTGGCTCACCCGCGCCGTCGAGGACAGCCTGCGGCGGCTGGACACCGACCGCATCGACCTGTATCAGGTGCACCGCCCGGACCCGTCCACGGACATCGACGAGACCCTGTCCGTGCTCTCCGACCTGGTGCGCGCGGGCAAGATCATGGCGATCGGCTCCTCGGACTTCCCCGCCGAGCAGCTGGTCGAGGCCCAGTGGACGGCAGGCGAGCGCGGGCACGTGCCGTTCCGCGCCGAGCAGCCGCCGTACTCGGTCTTCGTACGCGGAGCCGAGCGGCACGTGCTGCCGACGGCGCAGAAGTACGGGCTGGGCGTGCTCACCTGGAGCCCGCTCAACAGCGGCTGGCTGACCGGGCGGTTCCGGCGCGGCGGCGAGATCGAGATGTCCGGGTTCCGGCAGCTCATCTCCCACAAGTTCGACCTCGAACTGCCGGGCAACCAGCGGAAGTTGGCCGCGGTCGAGGAGCTGCTGCGGCTCGCGGACGAGAGCGGGCTGCCGCTGTCCCACCTGGCCCTGGCGTTCGCGGCGTCCCACCCGGCGGTCTCCTCGGTGATCCTCGGGCCGCGTACGCACGAGCAGCTCGCGGACGCGCTCGCGGCCGCCGACGTCCGGCTGGACGACGAGGTGCTGGACCGGATCGACGCGATCGTCGCGCCCGGCACCGACCTCAACCCCTCGGACATCGACTACACGCCCGCGCACCTGCTCTCCGCCGAGCAGCGGCGACGGCCGCCGCGGGAACGCTGAGCGAGCCCCGCCCGCCTTCCCAACACCCTGCCGCTGCAAGGACGTTGCCGCCGCCCGGCCCGAACGCCCGCCCCCGCGTGGGCCGTTCGGGCCGGGCCATCCGGTCCGGGTGCCTCCGGTGCGTGGATGGTTTGTTGACCGCTTATTGACCGTCTACGGCAACCGGCGCACGATGAAAACCTTGAACCGCGAACAACGGCCGACAGTGCACTGCTCCAACCGCGGCTCGCCCGGCGCCCGTTGACCAGGTGCCGCCGCGCGGGACGCGGAGACCGATCGGCACCCCCGACCACCGCCGAAAACCCGTTGCCCGCACGTGCACCGTCCGGGCCGACCGCCCGTACGGCCACGCGAGGGCACTTCGCGGAGAGGACCCACCGTGCCTTCAGCGGAACCCATCGAAACGATCGAAGCCCGGACCGACCCCGCACCGGCCGCCCCCGGCACCGCCGACCCGGGAGCGCTCGGACTCGCCGGATTCGCGATGACCACGTTCGTGCTCAGCGTCTTCAACGCGGGGCTGCTCAGCGAATCCCTGGAACCGGTCGTACTCCCGCTCGCGCTCTTCTACGGCGGGCTCGGCCAACTCCTCGCCGGCATGTGGGAGTTCAAGCGCGGCAACACCTTCGCCGCAACCGCGTTCTCGTCCTACGGCGCGTTCTGGCTCGCGTTCGCCGCGTACGTGCACAGCGTCGTACCGACCCTCGACGAGTCGAAGGCCGGCAGCGCCACCGGCCTCTTCCTGCTCGGCTGGGCCGTGTTCACGGCGTACATGACGGTGGCCTCGCTGCGCACCAGCGCCGCGATCGTCGCCGTGTTCGTGCCGCTGACCCTGACCTTCGCGGTGCTGGCCATAGGCGCGTTCGCCGGGTCCACCGGCATCGACCGGCTCGGCGGCTGGCTGGGCCTGCTGACCGCGCTGACCGCGTGGTACGCGTCGTTCGCGACCGTCGCCAACAGCACCTGGAAGCGCGAGGTGATCCCTACCAGGCCGCTGGCCTGAGAGAGCGAGCCCCTGGCCTCAGTGAGGCGAGCCGCCGGCCTGAGCGAGCGAGCCGCCCTCCGCCGAACTGTCCGGATAGGTACGGCAGTTCGGCGGGGCGTGGCGTGCGGTGCACGGCGTCACGAGTCGCAGCCCGCGGCCTCCTCGCTGTAGTGCTCGTCCTCGATCACGCCGGTGAAGTCCACGCACACGCCGTGCACGTACACCGGGCCCGCGTACGAGCGGTAGTGGCCCGAGTCCACGACGGGCTGCTGGTCGCGCGCGCCCACCCGTGGCGTGATCGACGCGGACATCCACACCGGTGCGCCGCTCTTCTTGCGCACGGTGACGACGCAGCTCTTGCGCTTCGTGTCGTTGTGCGTCAGATACACGGTGCCGAAGTCGCCCACGGCGCCCGAGCGGTACGGCTTGTAGCCGGAGCCGCACTGGCCGCCGTAGCCGGCCGCGGCGGCGTCCGTGCCCGTCGTGTGCACCGTGTGCGCGGCGGCCGCAGCGGGGGTCGCACCCGGCTGCTGCGAGGTCGCGGCCGTGGCCGGCCCTCCGCCGAACAGTGCGACGCCCGCCGCGGCCACCGCCGCCGCTGCCGTCGGCAGCACGCTCTTCTTACGCATCTCTTCCTCCCCGACTGTCGAGACCCGCCCGCGCCCGCGGCGGAGCCGAACTCCGCCGAAAGGCACGGGAGTTGCCGTTCGATTCAAGGGAGACCTGCGGGAGTCCCGGAGGGTTGTACGCGGCGCGGGGCGGAGCCGGCGGCACGCGGCCGTATGCGGCGAAGGGCCGCGTACGGTCAACTCCCCTCCGCCGCACTCCCGTCGGCGCCTCGCGGCGGATCGGGCGCCGCCGAGCCGAACGCCGCTTCCAGGGACGCCGCCCGGTACGGCACAGTGACGTCGCTCTCGGTGAGCTGCGCCAGCCCGTGCGGCACGGTCCAGCTCCGCTTCGCCCCGTCGAGGGACTGGACGCTGACGACCGTACGCAGCTCACGCGTGCTCTGCGCGGAGGCCGCCGGAACCGCGAACTCGTACAGGAACACCGCGGTGTCCTCGTCGAGGTCCAGCAGTCGCCGTATCCACCGCCGGAGGCCGGGGAGTTGGCTGCGGTGTGCCGGGGATGCGGGAAGGTGGGGGGAGCGCATGCGTGCCTCTCTTCGCCGGGTACACCGAGAAAGACTCGGCGGGCCCCGCGACAGTTGCCCGCGCCGGCCGCACGGGATGCGGGATGTGGCGGCCGTCACGGCGGCCGGCCCGTGCCCCGCGCGGCCCGGCCGCTCGCCTCTGCGGCCCGTCCGCATATGTGGGCGCTGTGCCATACTTCGCCCCATGGCGCGCGTGTCTTCGGATCCCAAGTGGCTTGAGGACGCTCCCGATCTGAGTTCTCCTTCCCCGCTTCCCGCGCATACGCGAATCGAGCGCTGGCTGATGAGCGTCATCGAGCGCGGCGATCTGGTGCCGGGCGACAAATTGCCGGTCGAGGAGCAGTTCGCGGCCAGTCTCGGCGTGAGCCGTATGACTTTGCGGCAGGCCCTGGCGAGTCTCGGAAAGACCGGCACGGTCGTACGGAAAAGGGGCCGGGGAGTCGGCGGCACCTTCGTCTCACAGGCGAAGATCGAATGCGATCTCACCGGGCTCGCGGGATTCACCGAGCAGATGCAGCGGGCCAATGTGCGCGCGGGCGCGCGGCTGGTCAGCGCGCGGACGACGCCCGCCGACCGGTCCGCGGCCGAGGCGCTGTCGGTCGAAGTCGGCGCCCCGGTGCACGAGGTGGTGCGGGTGCGTACGGCGAACCGCGAGCCGCTGGCCCTGGAACGCGCCTGCTTTCCGGCCGAGGTGTTTCCCGATCTCCTCGAACAGGGGCTGACCGGCTCGATATACCGGCTCATGTCCCGGCGTTACGGACAGACCCCGCAAGTGGCTTCGGAAAGCCTGGAGCCGGTTCTTCCGACCGCGGAAGAGGCGGAATTGCTGAGCGTCGATCCGAGTACGCCGCTGATGCTGATCGAACGCGCCGCGTACGGGCCGAGCGGGCAGACCCTGGAATACGCGCGGGACCTTTTCCGGTCCGACCGCGTACGTATCTCCTTCCGTACCGGAATCGGGGACGCGGCCCGCAAGGAGGCCGCCCGTAAGAACGCTTCCGGCGCCGCCCGCGACGACGCTTCCCGCACCGCGCGCGGCGCCCGCACCGCGCAGTCCAACGGCTCGCGCACATAGGGGAGTCGGGCCCGCGGGCGCACGCCTTTCCGCGGGCTCACACCGCGCCCGGCAACCCCTCCGGCCAGTCCGGGCCCAGCGCCTCCACGACGACGTCGGCCTCGGCGGCCAACTGTCCGCGCGTACACGTGCCGGCGACGCCGACCGTCCGCATGCCCGCCGCGCGGGCCGCGCGCAGCCCGGGCAGCGAGTCCTCGAAGGCGACGACGTCCTCCGGCGCCACGCCCAACTCCCGTGCCCCGAGCAGGAATCCCTCCGGATCGGGCTTGCCGCGGCGGACGTCCTCCTCGGTCACCAGCACCGGGATCAGGCCGTCGACGGCGCTGTGGGCGAGGACGAAGTCCACGTCGGCGCGCTGTGCTCCGGTGACGATGCCGAGGGCGGTGCCCGCCTGCGCGAGCCGCCGCACCAGCCGGGCCGTGCCGTCCGCGATGGGCGAGGAGCGGGCGACCGCCTCGCGGTACCGCCGCTGCCGCTCCGCCAACAGCCGCTGCACGAGCGGCCGTTGGGCCTCCTCCGGGTGCGGTCCGTCTTCCGGGCGGGTGCGGGCGACGGCGGACTCCACGATCTCGCGGTCGCTGCGCCCGGCGAACCGCGCCCAGTAGTCGTCCGGCGTCAGCGCCCAGTCCAGGTGCTCGCGGAACATCCGGGTGTAGAGGCGCAGCAGCACCGGTTCGTCGTTGCACAGCGTGCCGTTGAAGTCGAACAGGACCGCGCGCGGCGCCCGTTGACCGCCCGGGGGCTCTCGGCCGCGTTCCGGCACCCGGGCCCGCGCGGGCGCGGGGCTCCGCGCGGGCTCCGGGGCGCGCCCGCCGGGGGAGGACGGTGCGGGCGCCGGTCCGGGGGACGGTTCCGGGGACGATCCGGAGGCCGGCTCCGAGCCTGGCTCGGGGGACGGTTCGGGGGACGGGGTGCTGGGCATCTCGGCGTACTCCTCCGCAACGTGCCCCGCTGCCGAGGCAGTTCGGGCCGGCGGCCGGCGTGCGGCCCGGCGAGGGCGGCGGCCCGCGCCGACCTGCCGATTCTCCGTACGGCACGGCCCGCACCGGGACGGGAAACATCTAGACGTTAAGGGGCTTCAATGGATGGCGTCTAGACCTTTTGCGGTCCCGTGCACCGTGGTAGCGTCCCCCGCCAACGTGGCCGAGATCGACCCGCGGCGCCGCTGTGCGACGCCGTCTCCCGGGCCCGGGACGGGCCCGCCCAGCCCCCTCTCCCCCCACTCGTGCGATCCACCTCCACTCCTTCTCCCTCCCACTCGTTCGATCGACCAACTGCCCGCAGCACACCGTCCGTTCGGCGAACAAGCCCGTTCAGCGACCGACGCAGCACCTGGGGATGGTTATGGCACTGCCCGAGCGAAGCCGAGTGGTCGTCATCGGCGGCGGCGTCATCGGTTGCAGCATCGCGTACCACCTGGCCCGGCGCGGGTGGACCGACGTACTGCTCATCGAGCGCAAGAGCCTCACGCACGGCAGCACGTGGCACGCCGCCGGACTCGTCGGCCAGCTGCGCGGCTCCAGCAACCTGACGCAGCTGATGCAGCAGAGCGTGCGCACCTACCGCACGCTGGAGGAGGAGACCGGATACCCGACCGGTTGGCGCGGCGTCGGCAGCCTCCGGGTGGCCTCCAGCCCGGACCGCTGGCTGGAGTTGAAGCGGCTCGCCACCACGGGCAAGAGCTTCGGCTTCGACATCCGGCTCGTCTCGCCCGCCGAAGCCGGCGAGCTGTTCCCGCTGCTGAACACCGCCGGCGTGTACGGCGCGACCTGGGTGCCCACCGACGGCTACGCCGACCCCAGCCAGCTCACCCACTCCTTCGCGGCCGGCGCCCGCGCCGCCGGCGTGCGCATCGTGCAGAACTGCCGCGTGGAGGCGATCGAGCGCGCGGGCCGCCGGGTCACCGCCGTACGTACCGAACAGGGCCGCGTCGAGTGCGAGTTCGCCGTCAACGCGACCGGCATGTGGGGCACCGAGACCGCGAAGCTGGCCGGCGTGGACGTCGCGACCGGCGTCGTGGAGCACCAGTACGTCGTCACCGAGAAGACCGCGGACGTGCCGCGCGACCTGCCCACGCTGCGCGACCCCGACGCCCGCTTCTACCTCAAGCCCGAGGCGGGCGCGCTGGTCATCGGCGGCTGGGAGGACGGCACCCGCGCGCCGTGGCCGCACGGCATCCCGCGCGACCTCGGCCCCGAGCTGTTCCCGCCGGACGTCGAGCGGTTCGCGCCGCTCGCCGAAGGGGCGACCGAACGCGTGCCCGCCTTCGGCGAGTTGGGCATCCAGACCTGGGTCAACGGGCCGATACCGTTCTCGCCGGACGCCGAGCCGCTGATGGGCGTCACCGAAGACCTCGACAACCTCTTCCACTGCTGCGGCTTCTCCGCGGGCATCGCCGCCGCGGGCGGCGCCGGCTGGGCCATGGCCAACTGGATCGTCGACGGCGACCCCGGCATGGACCTGTGGCCCTTCGACATCCGCCGGTTCGGCGCCCCGCACAGCGTGCCGGCCGCCCTGGAGCGCCGCGCCGTCGCCGCGTACGAGCACTACTACCTGCTGCACTACCCCAACAGCCGGCCGCCCGCGGTGCGCGGCCAGCGGCGCAGTCCGCTGTACGACGTGCTGCGTGCCCGCGGCTCCGTGAACGGCGCCAAGTACGGCTGGGAGCGGGCGGACTGGTTCGCGCCGGAGGGCGTACCGGCCGTCGAGACGCCCACGTTCGGGCGCAGCGAGGCGTGGCCGCACATCGCGGACGAACACCGGGCCGTACGCGAGGCCGTCGGCGTCGTCGACCAGACCTCGTTCGCCAAGTTCGAGATCGAGGGCCCGGGTTCGCTGGAGCTGCTGCAGCGGATCGCGGGCGGCGAGATGGACGTACGGCCCGGACGCGTCGTCTACACGCAGCTGCTCAACGCACGCGGCGGCATCGAGGCGGACGTGACGGTGACGCGGCTCGCGCCGGAGCTGTTCTACCTCGTCACCGGCAGCGCGTTCGGGCGGCACGACCTGTCCTTCGTGCTCCGGCACGCGCCCGACGACGGCTCCGTACGCATCCGCGACGTCACCTCCGCGTACGGCGTGCTCAACGTGTGCGGGCCGCGCTCCCGCGCGCTCGTGCAGCGGCTGAGCCGCGCCGACTTCGGCAACGCCGCGTTCCCGTTCATGCGGGCCCGCGAAGTCGATCTGGGGCACGCGCCGGTGCGGGCGCTGCGCGTGACGTACGTGGGCGAGCTGGGCTGGGAGTTCCATGTGCCGGTCGAGTACCTGCGCGGGCTGTACGAGCAAGTCCTCGACGCGGGCGAGGAGTTCGGCATCCGGGACGTCGGCTACCGCGCGGTGGACTCGCTGCGGCTGGAGAAGCAGTTCCTGGCCTGGGCCGCGGACATCCGCAGCGACAACGACCCGTACGAGGCGGGGCTCGGCTTCGCGGTACGCCCGGACAAGCCGCAGCTGCTCGCCGGGCCCGCGCTGCGGAAGCTGCGGGACGAGGGCACGCCGCGGCGGCTGTGCTGGTTCTCCACGGACGCCGACGTGGTGATGCACGGCGGCGAACTCGTCGCCCACCGCGGCACGGAGCCGGCGGCGGCCGTACGCAGCGCAGGCTACGGGCACACCGTCGGCCGCACGATCTTCAACGCCTACCTGCCGGCGGAACTGGCCGCAGATACCGCGGGCACCGCCGACAACACCGCGGCCGACTCCGGCTTCGAGGTCGAGGTCGCGGGCGAGCGCGTGCCGGCGACCCGGCACACGGCACCGCTGTACGACCCGAGGGGCGCGAACATCCGCTGCTGACCGGCGAGTTGAGCCCCCGGCCCACCCGACCCGACTCGACCTCACGACCCCAGGAGCGATCCGCGCATGGACAAGCAGAACGCCGACGCCGCGGCCGTGCCGACGGAACTGCTGGAGCAGATCCCCGTGTTCGCGGGCCGGCCGTGTGCGGTCACGGAACTGTCCGGCGGGCTGACCAACCGCAACTACAAGGTCGTCACCGACGACGCCGTACACGTCGTACGGGTCTTCGGCAACGAGCCGGAGCTGCCCATCGACCGGGACAACGAGTTCCACAACTCGACCGCGGCGGCGGCCACCGGCGTCGGCGCCCCCGTCATCGACTACCTGCCCGAGCACGGCCTGCTGGTCATCGGCTACATCGACGGCACCACCCTCGACGACGAGCTGGTCAAAGCGCCCGGCAACCTCGCCCGCATCGCCGACTCCTGCCGCCGGCTGCACTCCGGCGCGCGCTTCGTCAACGACTTCGACATGGCCGCCGTGCAGGACGGCTATCTGGCCACGGTTCAGGAGCGCGGCTTCCGGCTGCCGGCCGGCTACCTCGACCACATGCCCGCCATCCACCGGGTGCGCGCCGCGCTGAGCAGCGCTCCGGAGCCGACTGTGCCCTGCAACAACGACCTGCTCGCCGAGAACTTCATCGACGACGGCGAGCGGATCCGGGTCATCGACTACGAGTACTCCGGCAACAACGACCCCTGCTTCGAGCTGGGCAACATCTGGAGCGAGTGCCACCTCTCGCTCTCCGAACTGGAGGAGCTGATCACCGCCTACTACGGCCGGGAGCGGCCCGGCAAGGTGGCCCGCGCCCAACTGCAGGGCCTGATGTCCAAGTACGGCTGGACGCTGTGGGCCTCCATCCAACAGGCCACCAGCTCCCTCGACTTCGACTTCTGGACCTGGGGGATGGAGAAGTACGACACGGCCGTCGAGATCATCCGCGGCGCGCGGTTCGAGCGACTCCTGGAGGACGTGACGCTGCCCGACTGAGGCCCGCCGCACGGCTGGGCCGCCTGCCCGAATCGGGGCCCGCCGCCCGGCCGTTGGAGGACGTGACGCAGGCCGTAGACCCGGTACCGGCCGACCACCGGTACGTACCCGGACGAACCGAACGTACGAGAGGTCCGCCATGCCCGAGAACCCGACACCACCGGACACCCGCTCCGACACGCTCGACTCCGACGACCTCGCGACGCTCGGCTACCGCCAGCGGCTGCACCGCGGTCTCGGCGGCTTCTCCTCGTTCGCCGCCGGCTTCAGCTACATCTCCATCCTGACCGGCATGTTCCAACTCTTCGGCCTGGGCTACGGGTTCGGCGGGCCGCTGATCTTCTGGGCGTGGCTCATCGTGCTCGCCGGGCAGTTCTGCGTCGCGCTCGTCTTCGGCGAACTGAGCGCGCGCTTCCCCGTCGCCGGCTCCGTCTACCAGTGGTCCAAGCGGATCTCCAACGCTCCCGGCGCCTGGCTGGCCGGCTGGACGATGCTGGTCGGCTCGCTGATCTCGGTGGCCGCGGTCGCGATCGCGCTGCAAGTGGTGCTGCCCCAACTCTGGTCCGGCTTCGAGGTGTTCGCGGACGAGACGCAGAACGCCGTGTTCCTGGGCGTGTGCTGCATCGCCGTGACGACGGTGCTGAACGCGCTCGGCGTGAAGGTCATGACGAAGGTCAACAACCTCGGTGTCGCCGCCGAGTTGCTGGGCGTCGTGCTGGTGATCATCCTGCTCGCCGTGCACGCCGTACGCGGCCCGGGCGTCGTCGCCTCCTCGCACGGCGCCGCCGGACCGGGCACGCCCGGCTGGGAGGTCTTCGGCTACGCGGCGCCGCTGATGCTCGCGGCGATCATGCCCGCGTACGTCATGTTCGGCTTCGACACCGCCGGTTCGCTCGCCGAAGAGACCCGCAACCCGCGCAAGCGCACCCCGATCGCGCTGCTGCAGGCGCTCGGCGCGGCCGGGCTCGCGGGCGCGCTGCTGCTGCTGTTCGCGCTGATGGCGACGCACACGCTCGACGTCGGCAAGCTCGGCACGGCGGGCCTGCCGTACATCCTGCAGACCGTGCTCGGCTCGACGCTCGGCAAGATCCTGCTGGTGGACGTGGCGTTCGCGATGTTCATCTGCACGCTCGCGATCCAGACGGCCGCGATCCGCATCGCGTTCTCCATGGCCCGCGACCACAAGCTGCCCTTCGGCGAGCGGCTGGCGCACGTCACGGACGCGCGGCAGGCGCCGGCCGCGCCCGCGGTCGTCTCCGGAGTGGTGGCCGCCGGGGTCCTCGTCGTCAACGTCGGCAACCCCAAGATCTTCAGCATCGTCACCTCCGTCGCCATCGCGATCGTCTACATCGCCTACCTGCTGGTGACGCTGCCGGTGTTCGCCCGCCGGCTGCGCGGCTGGCCCGAAGACGGCGGCCGCACCGGGCTGTTCACGCTGGGCCGCACCGCCGGGCTCGCCGTCAACGGCATCGCGGTCCTCTACGGCCTGGCCATGACGGTCAACCTGCTGTGGCCGCGCACCTCCGTGTACGGAAGCGGCGGCTACGCCTGGGGCGGGGTCGCGACGCTCGCCGTCGTCGCCGGAGCGGGCGGCGCGTACTACGTGTTCGTACAGCGGCACAAGGCCGAACGCATCGCCACCGGCCACGAGTTGACCACGCCCTCCGGCGCCGCCGCGCCGCACAGTGACCCCCACCTCGACGAGGAGATCGCGCCATGAGCCCGGACCTGCCCAGCCGCGCACGAGTGGTCGTCGTCGGCGGCGGCGTCGTCGGCACCAGCGTCGCCTACCACCTGACCGAACTGGGCTGGACCGACGTCGTCCTGCTCGAACAGGGCCGGCTGTCCTCCGGCACGACCTGGCACGCGGCCGGCCTCGTCGGCCAGTTGCGCGCCTCGGAGAGCGGCACCCGGCTCGTGCAGTACAGCTCCGAGCTGTACGCGCGGCTGGAGTCCGAGACCGGTCTGGCCACCGGCTACAAGCGGTGCGGCGGCGTCACAGTGGCCCGCACCGAGGACCGGATGACGCAGCTGAAGCGCACCGTCGCCACCGCCGAGGCGTACGACCTGGAGTGCGAGCTGATCTCGCCGGCCCGCGCCAAAGAGCTGTACCCGGTGCTGGAGACGGAGGATCTGCTCGGCGCCATCTGGCTGCCCGGTGACGGCACCGCCAACCCGACCGACCTGACCTCGTCGCTCGCGAAGGGCGCCCGCAACCGCGGCGCCGTCATCGTCGAGCAGGTCCGCGTCACCGGCGTCGCCACCCGGGACGGCGCGGTCACCGGCGTGCACACGGACCGCGGCCACGTCGAGGCCGAGATCGTCGTGAACTGCGCCGGCCAATGGGCCAAGGCCGTGGGCGAGTTGGCCGGCGTCAACGTGCCGCTGCACTCGGCCGAGCACTTCTACGCGGTGACCGAGCGGATCGACGGCGTCCACCCGAACCTGCCGATCCTGCGCGACCCGGACGGCTACACCTACTTCAAGGAGGAGGTCGGCGGCCTCGTCGTCGGCGGCTTCGAACCCGAGGCCAAGCCGTGGGTCGCCCCGGACGAACTGCCTTACCCGTTCGAGTTCCAGCTGCTGGACGAGGACTGGGACCACTTCTCGATCCTCATGGAGAACGCGCTCCAGCGCGTACCGGCGCTGCACCACACCGGTATCAAGAAGCTCTACAACGGGCCCGAGAGCTTCACCCCGGACAACCAGTTCATCCTCGGCGAAGCGCCGGAGCTGCGGAACTTCTTCGTCGGCGCGGGCTTCAACTCCGTCGGCATCGCCTCCGCCGGCGGCGCCGGGCGCGCGCTCGCCGAGTGGATCGTGGGCGGCGAACCGTCCGGAGACCTCGGCGGCGTCGACATCCGGCGGTTCGGGCCGTTCCACGGCAACAACCAGTGGCTGCGCGCCCGCGTCGGCGAAGTGCTCGGGCTGCACTACGAAGTGCCCTGGCCCAACCGCGAGTTGAGCACCGCCCGGCCGTTCCGCCGGTCGCCCGTACACCACCTGCTCGCGGACGCGGGCGCCGTGTTCGGGTCCAAGATGGGCTGGGAGCGGGCCAACGTGTTCGCGCCGCCCGGCACCGAACCGGCCCTGGAGTACGCGTGGGGCAAGCAGAACTGGCAGCCGTGGGCGGACGCCGAACACCGCGCGACCCGCGAGGCCGTCGCCCTCTTCGACCAGACCTCGTTCGGCAAGCTGCTGGTCAAGGGCCGCGACGCGGAAGCGGTGTTGCAGTGGCTGTGCACCGGCGACGTCGCGGTGCCGCCGGGCCGCACCGTCTACACCGGTGTCCTCGACGACGACGGCGGCTACGAGGCCGACGTCACCCTCACCCGGCTCTCCCGCGACGAGTTCCTGTGGGTCACCAGCTCCGGCGCCGTGCTGCGCGACCTGGACTACCTGGAGACCCGCATCGCACGCGCCGCCGGCGACCCGCACGTCACGGCGGTCGACGTGACCTCGCAGTACGCGGTGTTCGGCGTCATGGGCCCGCGCTCGCGCACGCTGCTCCAGAGCCTGTCGCGTACGGACTTCGGGCCCGAGGCGTTCCCGTTCGCCACCAGCCGCCCCGTGGACCTCGGCCCGTACACGGTGCGCGCCACCCGCATCACGTACGTCGGCGAGCTGGGCTGGGAGCTGTACGTGCCGGTCGAGTTCGGCGCCGGCGTGTACGAACTGCTCACCGCGGCCGGCGAGCAGCACGGCCTCGTCAACGCGGGCTACTACGCGATCAATTCGCTGCGCCTGGAGAAAGGCTACCGCGCGATCGGCAGCGAACTCACCCCCGACTACAACCCCGTCGAGGCGGGGCTGACGTTCGCCTGCAAACTCAAGAAGGACATCCCGTTCCGCGGCCGCGAGGCCGTCGAGCGGGCACGCGCCGAGGGCCCGCGGCGCCGGCTGGTGTCGTTCGTGCTCGACGACCCGGAGCCGATGATGTGGGGCGGCGAACTGCTGCTGCGCGACGGCGCCCCCGTCGGCCGGGTCACGTCCGCGGCCTGGGGCGCGACGCTCGGCGCCTGCGTCGGCCTGGCCTACCTCTGGCGCCCGGACGGCGCCCGCGTCACCCGCGACCACGTGACCTCCGGGCACTACGAGATCGACACCGGCGGCGCGGTACGCCCGGCCACGCTGTCCCTACGGGCGCCGTACGACCCGGAGTTCACGAAGGTGAAGTCGTAGCGGCCGCGGGTCGGCCGTGGGAGCGCCCCGCGGTTGTCTCGTTCGGCGGCACGCCAACGCGGGGCGCTCTGGGGGGGGAGTTGTGTGCGCCTGGTGCTTACGGTGCACCGGGTCGCCGTCGGCCACCGGGCAGCAGTGCCGCACCGGATCACGCTCATCCGGGTACGGTGATCGCCTGCGGCAGGCGTCGGCCACCCCAACCGCCCGGCCGCGCAGCGGAGTTGGCGCGAAACGAACCCCCGGCGACCGCCGGCCGTCCTCTGAAACGCCGTTCGAACAGCGGCAGCCGACCCTCGCTTTCGGCCACTCGACGGGCACTCCCCGGCGACTCGGCGGCCTCTGCCCGCACTTCCGCGAACGACCTGCGCATTCGTCCAGTTCGTGCATTCCGTGGTGCGGAACGCCGCGGCCGGAGGCCCGTCGGCAAGCGGCGAAGAACCACGGAGAAAAGGGCCCTCGCGGACTTCCGCGATCTTCAATGCGCCGGCGAACTCCGGTAATTCCGGCGGAACTCGGCGGAAGCGCTCTGAAGCCGGAGCAGCGCGGATTCGCCAGGAAACTCCGGTGAACGCGGATCGAATACCGGGTATCCGTACGAGTCCCCAACTCTCGCCATGAGCAGGCACAAGGCGCCCGCATCCGGTGATCGGCGCATTCGCCGGCGCTCTTCCGTGAGCCCCAACTCTCCGATGTGAGCGGGTCATTGCGAGGAACAGCCGGCCCGTTCCCGGCCGCCTTTCGGGGTTCTCCCGGGCGGGTGTCCTCTCCAGTGGACAGTGTGGTGTGAGAAGGCCCTCTTCCGCAGCGGAATCGGCAATCCTCTGTCTCGAATGGCTGTTGCGTAGTTGAAAGTTCTGGCACCCTCTGACAAGTGAGAGGACAGCCCCGGCCGTCGAACGCCGTCCAATCCCCCCGGAAAGAGCCAGAGATGACGCCGCCGCACATCGTGCTGCGCGAAGTGACCAAGCAGTTCCGGACACCCAAAGGCGACAGCCGCGTGGTGCTGCGGGACACGTCTTTCACGGTGGAGCCCGGGGAGTTCACCTCGGTCATCGGCCCGAGCGGCTGCGGCAAGTCGACGACCCTGTCCTTGATCTGCGGCATGGAACAGCCGGACGGCGGCGAGGTGTTGATCGACGGCCGGCCCGTGGACGGCCTCACCGACGGCGTGGGCTTCGTCTTCCAGAACGACGCCGTCTTCCCGTGGAAGACCGTACTGGCCAACGTCGCGGCCGGCCCGCGCTTCCGCGGACTGTCCCGCAAGGAGGCGCACGCTGGGGCGGCCGACTGGCTGCGCCGAGTCGGCCTCACCGGGTTCGAGCGCTACCACCCGGCCCAGCTGTCCGGCGGAATGCGCAAACGCGTCGCGCTGGCCCAGACGTTGATCAACGAGCCGCGGGTGCTGCTGATGGACGAGCCGTTCGCGGGCCTCGACGTCCAGACCCGGCAGATCATGTCGGACGAGCTGCTGGCCCTGTGGGAACTGACCCGGCCCTCGGTCGTGTTCGTCACCCACGACCTCGAAGAGGCCATCGCCCTCTCGGACAAGGTCGTCGTGCTCACCGCCGGACCGGCCACCGTCAAGGAGGAGTTCCCGATCGACCTTCCGCGGCCGCGCCGCGTCAGCGACATCCGCCTCGACCCCGACTTCCTCACGCTGCACGAGCGCATCTGGGAGTCCCTGCGGGACGAGGTGGCGACCGCGCACGAACGCAGCGTCGCCGCGGCGTGATCACAGTGGGGACCTTCGTGCGTACGCAACCGGCCCACCGCTCACCGGATTCGCCCGCCGCAGGCTTCCCGCGCTCCGCGCCGCACCGGCGACTCCCGTCCGTACCCGGCCGGTTCGCCAGGCCGCGCCGGGAGACCGAACCCGACGCCAGAGGACGCCGGTTGACGCCATGACGCCCTGACCCAGCACAACCCAGCACGACGCAGCACGCGCCGCCGAAACGCCACAGCAGAACAACGCCCACAGTGACCCCCCACCGATCCGTCCCCAGAGAAGGCACGTCCCGATGAGCGCACACGGCCACCGGCCGGCCACCGGCATCGCCGACCCTCCCCTCGACGATCCCGGCGCACCCCGGAGCGCCGCGGAACCCGGCGCACCGCTGCCGCCGGCCGCACCCGGCACCGCCCCCGCCGGGCCGCAGCCGGAGCGCCGGCACGAGCACCAGTACCAGCACCAGCGCCGCCCCGAGCAGCAGAAGCGGAAGAAGCTCACCGGCACCCGGCGCACCGTCGTCGTCAACGCCATCCGCGTTCTGGTGCTGGTCGGGTTCGTCGCCCTGTGGCAGCTGCTCGCGTCGGCCGGCGTCATCGACACCTTCTACTACGGCCAGCCGACCGGGGTGTGGTCGCGGCTACAGGACTGGGTGCTGAACGGTACGTCTCAGGGGTCGCTGGGCGAGCAGATCTGGGTGACGCTCCAGGAGACGCTGATGGGCTTCGGCATCGGTACGAGCGCCGGCGTCGTCTGCGGCATCCTGCTCGGCCGGCTGCGGCTGCTCGCCGACGTCTTCGCGCCGTTCATCAAGACCCTGAACTCCGTTCCGCGCATCGTCTTCGGCTCGGTGTTCGTGATCTGGTTCGGGCTGGGGGTCGGTTCGAAGGTCGCGCTGTCGGTGATGCTGGTCTTCTTCGGGGTGTTCTTCAACGCCTTCCAGGGCGCCCGCGAGGTGGACGGCAACCTGCTCGCCAACGCCCGCATCCTCGGCGCGAGCCGCATCAAGCTGACCACGCAGGTGGTCATTCCGTCCGCGCTCAGCTGGATCACGGCCAGCCTGCACATCGCCTTCGGCTTCGCCGTCACCGGCGCGATCGTCGGCGAACTGCTCGGCGCCAAGGCGGGGATGGGGCTGCTGATCTACCAGTCGCAGAACAACTTCGACCCCGACGGGGTGTATGCGGGGCTGGTCATCACCGCGGCGGTCGCGCTGGCCGCCGAGGCGCTGATCACGCTCTTCGAACGGCGCGTACTGCGATGGCAGCCGCGCGCACGCACGTCCGGCGCCGAGCGGTGACTCGACGCGATCCGGACCGGGCCCGGCCGTATGCGCCGACGGGGGAGGCGGGGCCCACGACTTTCGACCGGTCTTCTCGGAGGGGAAAGCACAACTCATGCGGTATCAGAAGGTAGTTGTCATCACCGTCGCCACCGCGCTGTCGGCGGCGCTGGCGGGGTGCGCGGACAACAAGTCCGGATCCGGCGGTGCGAAGGGCGCCGACTCGGTGACCATCGGCCTGTCCAACCAGGAGAACCAGAACTATCTGCCGCTGATCCTGGCCGACCGGCTCGGCTTCTTCAAAAAGCAGGGCCTCGACGTCAAGGTCACGAACATGAAGGACCCGGGCCAGGTCAACAACGCGATGGTGAACGGGCAGATCGATGGCTCGGTCGGGTTCTACGACAAGACCATGGACCTCCAGGCCAAGCACAAGCACACGCAGGCGGTCATCCAGCTGCTCCAGGCGCCCGGCATGGTCGCCATGGCCCGCAAGGGGTCGGGCGTCGATTCGCCGAAGGACTACGGCGGCAAGACCATCGGCGTCACGGGCATGACGGGCTCGACCGCGTTCCTCAGCAAGTACCTCGCCGTACGCAACGGCGTTCCGGACAAGCGGATCAAGCTGTCCGAGGTCGCCGCCGGGCCGACGTTCGTCAGCGCCTTCGACCACAAGGAGGTGGACGCGGGCACCACGACGGAGCCCGCGATCTCCTCCATCCTCAAGAAGAAGCTCGGCAAGATCATCGCGGATATGCGGACGCCGGCGGGCACCAAGGCCGCGGTGGGCGGCCCGTATCCGGGCACGGCGATGGCGGTGCGTCAGGACTGGGCGAAGGACCACAAGGCCACCGTGCAGAAGATGGTCAACGCCATGTACGGCTCGCTGCAGTGGATGCAGACCCACTCCGCGAAGCAGATCACCGCGAAGGTGCCGGCGGACTTCTACAAGGGCCCCGGCAAGAAGGCGTACCAGCAGGCGCTCGCCAACCAGATGGGGATGTTCTCGCCCAACGGGCAGATGCCCACGGACGGTCCGCAGAGCGTCTACCGCGTGCTGCGGAAGGTCGATCCGGTCGTGAAGGGCAAGAAGATCGACCTCGCGAAGACCTACACCGACTCGTACGTGCAGAAGGCGGCGAAGGAGGTCAAGCCCGGCTCCAAGTGACGCCGCGGCGGCGGCCGGTCGCCACGGCGGCCGGCTCCGCGCGCGGCCGCGGTTGCACCCGCCGGGAGCCACCGGGAAGCGCTGAGAGCACCGAGCACACCTGAGACACCGAGAGCACTGAGAGATCGAGAGCACTGAGAGCATCCGAGAGATCCGAGAGATCCGAGAGCATCCGAGAGATCCGAGAGATCCGAGAGCATCCGGAGAGCGACGGAAGCACGGAGTGGGCCGGGACCGGAGCGGCGCCGGCGGACGGGAAAGGGACGTACCTTCGCGTTTGCGTACGTTCATTTCCCGTCGTGTCATCAACGCCCGATCCGCGCCCGGGATTTCAGTTGCGCACCGTCGAAAGCAAAGTGACGAGGGCTCGGAAAGGAGCCTGCCGGCCTGCAATGCACGCCTTTACTGTCGCGACCGTCCTGTGCTGGAATGCGGGACGCGGCGAGGTCGCCGCAGTACGCATGTGAAAACGACCATGCGGGGGAACAAGGTGTTCGTTGGCCGGCCCGTTCCGACTACGGGTCCAGGCAACGACGTTAAGAGGGTTCGTGGAAAACCGACCGATATCGGGGGGCCGGGTACCAGTTGACGCACGGAGCCCGCGGGACGCGTCGCAGCGGGGCGATGCGGCGAACGGCGCCGCGGGATCGGCGAGTTCGGCCGGCGGCGCGCCGCCGGACGGTTCCGGCGGCCGCTGGCGCGTACTCAACTGGCCGCTGCGCAGCCGCATGCTGCTGCTGGTGCTCGTCCCGCTCGTCGCGATCATCCCGCTCGCCGGTGTGCGAGTCGTGGAGGAGACCAAGAACATCCAGGCCGCGAGCGACATCCGCGATCAGGCGCTGATCGCGGAACGCGTCTCCAACCTCGTCAACGCCCTCGCGGACGAACGGGATCTGACCGAGGCCGGACTCAACGGCCAAGGCGTACGGCACAATTCGGACCTGCGGGACGCGAAGCGGCAGACGGCGCAGAACGTCTCCGCGTTCCGCGACGCGATGCGGCGCTACGACGACAGCGTGGACGCGCTGCCGCCCGAGACCCGGCGGCTCGGCGCGCACGCGAACGCCCGGCTCGGCGACCTCGGCCCGCTGCGCGACGCGGTCATCCGCCTGGACAACGGCACCCCGACCCACGCCGCGTACTCCACGATCATCGACGACCTGCTCCAGTTCAGCGCCCAGCTCTCCGCGACCAGTTCGGACCACCGGCTGAGCAGCCTCGTCAGCACGCTCGCCTCCGTCGAGCAGACCGAGGAGCAGACCTCGACCGAGCGCGGCTACCTCTTCGACATCCTCAGCACCAAGCACGCCTCGCTGGAGCAGACCGAGGACCTCGAACAGGCGGTGGCGCAGTACAACTCCTCGTACGACGAGGTCACCAACCGCGCGCCCACCTCGGTCGTCAACCTCTACCAGTCGTCGGTCTCCGGCAACCGCATCAGCCGCGCGGACGGCACCGTGCAGGCCGTGACCGCCGCCATCCAGGAGGACTCGCCGCTCGACAAGATCGGCGTCGACGCGTCCACGACGTACGGCGACATGACGAGCAAGCTCCAGGCGATCCGCCAGGTGCAGCAGCACGTGGCCGGCCAAGTGACCGCCCGCGCCGACACGTTGGTGTCCGACGGCCGGCTGACGCTCTACGTCAACCTCGGCATCATCATCGTCGTCGTCGTGCTGTCCTACCTCGGCGCGGTGACACTGGCCCGGTCCGTCGTACGCCCGCTGCGCACGCTGCGTACGTCCGCGCTCGACATCGCCGACAACCGGCTGCCGGAGGTCGTCAGCCGCATCGACGAGGCGGGCGACCCGGCCGAGATCGCCCGCAGCGAGCCGATCGCGGTCACCTCGCGGGACGAAGTCGGCCAGGTGGCGCGGGCGTTCGACCGGGTGCACTTCGAGGCCGTACGGCTCGCGACCGAGCAGGCGCTGCTGCGGAACAACGTGAACACGATGTTCACCAACCTCTCGCGGCGCAGCGAAAGCCTCGTGCTGCGGCAGCTGAACCTCATCGACGAGCTGGAGAACGGCGAGCAGAACGCCGCCCAGCTGGCGAGCCTGTTCAAGCTCGACCACCTCGCGACCCGCATGCGCCGCAACAACGAGAGCCTGCTGGTGCTCGCCGGCGAGGAGCAGGGCCGGCGCTGGAACCGCCCGGTGCTGCTGCTGGACGTCGCGCGCGCGGCGATCGCCGAGGTCGAGCAGTACGAGCGGGTCGCCACCGAGGAGCTGCCGGACGTGGCGGTGGCCGGACCGGCCGCGACCGACGTCGTCCACCTCGTCGCCGAACTCATCGAGAACGCCACCGCGTTCTCGGCGCCGGAGACCGAGGTCACGGTCGCCGCCTCGACGCTCGGTTCGGGCGAGGTGATGGTCGAGGTCACCGACGCGGGCATCGGCATGAGCCCCGAGGAACTACGCGAGATCAACGAGAAGTTGGCCCAGCCGCCGGTGGTCGACGTCTCGATCTCGCGGCGCATGGGCCTGTTCGTCGTCGGCCGGCTCGCCGCCAAGCACGGCATCCGCGTCTGGCTGAACCGGGCGTCCACGGGCGGCACCAGCGCCGTCGTGGTGCTGCCGCGGGAGCTGCTGAAGCCGACGAGCGACACCGACGCCGACTCGGGTTCCGCGTTCGACGCCGCCCGGCGGACCGGCGGTGATCTCGACCTCAGCGACATCCTCGGGCCCGGCTACGAGGCGGAGTTCCCGGAACTCGGCCGCTCGCCCGGGTCCGCGCCCTCCGCGGCAGGCGGCCCGTCCGCGCCGGACGGCGGCCGTACGGGCGGCAGTTCGGGCTTCGGCACGGGCTCCGGCTCCGGTACGGGCTCTGGTATGGGCTTCGGCTCAGGCTCCGGTACGGGCGGCTCCGGCGGCGGCGCCCCGGCGCGGAGCGGCGGGCCGGTGGTCAGCGGGCCGCCGCTGGACGTCGGCACGTCGGACGGCGGCAGGCCGGACATCGGTACGTCGGACACCGGAGCCGGCTCCGCGGCTTCGCGTGCCAACACCCCGCCCTCGCCCGGTGGTTCACTCGTCGGCGGTTCCCCCGCGGGCGGTTCCCCCGCGGGCGTGGCTGCGGGCGGCGGTTCACCGGCGGGCGAGGAACCGCCGTCCGACGGCTTCACCTGGTTCTCCGGCGAGGGCGCTGCCGCGTCCGAGCCGGACGACGCCACGGGCGGGCTGCCCCGGCGCAGCGGGCCGCGGAGCGAGGTCGCGGACGCCCGGTCCCGTACGGAGGAGCCCGGCGGCGACTTCAGCTGGTTCGAGGAGCAGCCGGGCCCGCGGGCCACTCCGCCCGAGCCGGCCGGCGGAGCCCCCTCCGCCGGGGCCTCGCCGGACGGGACCGCTTCCGGCCCGGCGACCGCCAACGGGGCTTCGGCGCCCGTGACTTCAGCCGGCGGTACCGGGACTCCGTCCGCCGGCGCGGGCGCGGGAGCCGCGGGCAGCGCTCCCGAACGTCTGCCGATCTTCGAGGCGATCGAGTCGGAGTGGTTCGGGCAGCACACCGGCGGCGGTACCGGCCACGGCACCGGAGAGGGCGCGGCCCGTGGCACCGGTTCCGGGTACGGGCCGGGGGCGGCGCCCGGGCAGCAGTCCCCCGGCGGCGGGCCCAACCAGCCCGTGCGCTCGGGGAGTTCGTGGCCGCCGCAGGGAGCGCCGTCGCCCGGCACCGGCGAGAGTCCGGGCGAGGAGACCATGTCGCTGTCCATCGCACCGGCGGCCGACCAGGGCGCCCGCGGGGCATCCGCGTCCGGAGCCGCACCCGCGCCCGGCAGTGCGCCCGCGTCCGCGTCCGGCGCAGCGGCCGCGTCCGCTCCCGCCGTGGGCGGCGTCACCGAGCGGGGCCTGCCCAAGCGGGTGCCGCGCAGCAACCTCGCGCCCGGCGCGGCCGCCGCCCAGGGAGCGCCGAGGTCGGAGCCGTCGGCCGTACCGCCGCGCTCCGCCCAGCAGTTGAAGGAGCGGCTGGCCCGCTTCCAGCAGGGCGTACGGCACGGCAAGGGCACCGCGGACGGCGGCGAGGGCCCTCCGCCGGCGGGCGGTTCCGATGCGCGGTGAGGCGGAGGCGGACGCACGGTGGCGGACACGGCAAGCACCAGGCACACGGCACCAGGCACACGGCACACGACAGACCTGACGGCCTGACACGAGGGACATGAGGGAACAGCCATGAACGAGCTGAGTAGGGCGGCGCAGAACCTGAACTGGCTCGTCGCCAATTTCGTGGACCGCACGCCGGGCGTCGCCCACGCGGTAGTGGTCTCGTCGGACGGGGTGATGCTGGCCGCATCGGCGGCGCTGCCGAAGGACCGCGGGGAGCAACTGGCCTCCGTCGCCTCGGGGTTGGCCAGCCTGACCCAGGGCACGGCCCAGCTGTTCGAGGCGGGCCAGGTCAACCAGACCATCGTGGAGATGTGGCGGGGTTTCCTGTTCGTGACCGCGATCAGCGACGGCTCGGTGCTGGCCGTACTCGCGTCGCCCAACTGCGACCTGAAGCTGGTCGGTTACGAGATGGCGCTGCTGGTGGAGCGCACCGGGAACGTGCTCACGCCCTCCGTCCGCGAAGAACTGCAAAGTGCGCTGGCGCGCTGAGCCTCGACCGGACCGGCCGTACCGACCACGCAGGCCGGGACCCAGGGGGAAGGATGAAAAGTCGTGAGTGAAGACCGGGGTTCGTCACCGTTCGTGCGGCCGTACGCCGTCACACGCGGGCGCACTCAGGCCCGGTACGAGTTCGCACTGGAGGCGCTCGTCAGCGTCACGCTGCGGGCCCGCGAGGTCGGCGGCAGGCTGCCTCCGGAGCAGCGGGCGATCTGCGAACTGTGCATGGAGTTGAAGTCGGTGGCCGAGATCTCCGCGCTGCTGCGGATGCCGCTCGGCGTCACCCGCGTCCTCGTGGGCGACATGGCGGAGAGCGGTCTGGTCAGCGTCCAGCAGCCCGGCACCGTGGAGGGCCGCCCGGACGTGACACTGCTGGAAAGGGTGCTCGTTGGACTCCGCAGCCTCTAGACCCGACGCCGGCAACACCCCGGCGGAGAGGGCCACTTCGGCCAAGATCGTCGTCGCGGGCGGTTTCGGCGTCGGCAAGACGACCCTCGTCGGAGCGGTCTCGGAGATCACGCCGCTGCGTACGGAGTCCTTGATGACCGTCGCGGCCGAAGGCGTCGACGACACCGTGCAGGTGCCGGACAAGAACACGACCACGGTCGCCATGGACTTCGGCCGGCTCAGCCTCGACGAGGACCTGATCCTCTACCTGTTCGGCACGCCGGGCCAGAACCGCTTCTGGTTCATGTGGGACGACCTGTGCCGTGGCGCGATCGGCGCGGTCGTCCTCGCCGACACCCGGCGGCTGGCCGACTGCTTCCCCGCGGTCGACTACTTCGAGAACTCGGGGCTTCCCTACATCGTCGGCGTCAACCGCTTCGACGGCCTACTCGCCTACGAACTGGACGACGTACGCGAGGCGTTGTCCGTGCCCGCCGCCGTGCCCGTCGTCTCCTGCGACGCGCGGGAGCGCGAGTCGGTGAAGCAGACGCTCATCGGAGTGGTCGAGCACGCCATGGCGGTGCACGCGGACGGGATCGGCAACCAACCGGCGTGACTTTCACGCCACTTCGGAAAGGCGGACCAGTGCTCGACAGGTCAGAGCGTGCCCGTTCCTTCGGCTCCGCGGCGCGGGTGTACGACCGCTACCGCCCGGGGCCGCCGCCGCAGGCGCTCGACTGGCTGCTGCCCGCGGGCTGCACCTCGGTGCTCGATCTCGCCGCCGGCACCGGCCTGTTGAGCCGCCGGCTGCTGGAACGGTTCGACGACGTGGTCGCGGTCGAGCCCGATCCGGGCATGCGCGAGGTGTACGCCGAGGTCTGCCCGGGCGCGACGCTGCTCGACGGCACCGGCGAGAACATTCCGCTGCCCGACTCGCGGGTGGACGCCACGCTCGTCTCCGCCGCCTGGCACTGGATGGACGCGTCGCGGGCGCTGCCCGAGATCGCCCGCGTGCTCCGGCCCGGCGGCACGCTCGGGCTGCTGTGGACGCGCCGCGACCAGCGCGTCCCGTGGGTGGCCGAACTCGACGCGTTCGTACGGGACTTGGTCGGCGGCGACGACTACGTGCAGGGCGAACTCCAGCGGCTGAGCGGCGACACCTGGCTGCCGGACGGCGCTCCCTTCGCGGACGAGACCTCCCGCACCCTGGAGTGGCGGGAGGAGGTGCCGGTGGAGTCGGTGGTCGGCGTGTTCCGCACGTACAGCTGGTTCATCCGGCAGACCGAGGCCCGCAAGGAGGAGATGGCGGCGGAGATCGAGGCGTACGTGCGCCGGAACGCCGAACTCGACGGCGAGCTGGTGCAGTTGCCGATGTCCTGCCTGTGCTGGCGGATGCGCAGCGTCGCGGACTGAGCGTGCGCCCGCGCCCGCGGCGGCGCGGCCGCGGTCTCGGGCGCGGGTCGGGCGGCCGCGGTCTCGGGCGCGGGTCGGGCGGGCTCGGAGTCAGAGCGTGCCGGCGAACTCGTCGAGCGCGGCGTCCACGCCGGCGCGGTCGCCGGTGGCGAGCAGGTCCAGCAGGAGCCCCCTGACGACGGCCAGCCCGAGCCGGGCCTGGGCGCGTGCACGGTCGGGCGGCAGCCCGCGCCGCCGGGCGGACTCGGCGAGCGGGTCGAGCCACGCCAGCACCGTCCGCTCGGCGAACCCGGACAGCCGGCGGTCGCCCGCCAGGGAGTCCGCGTAGAGCCGGAAGAACAGCTGCTCGTGCGGCCGGAGCGCGGGCTCGGCGAGGCGGTGCCAGAAGTGGCGCAGCAGCTCGCCGGGACCGGCGTGCTCGGCGAGTTCGCGTTCGAGTCCGGCGAGCGTGCGCCGCTGCCGTTCCTCGACTTCGGCCGCGACCTCGGCGAGCAGGCCCTCCTTGGACCCGAAGTGGTAGATGAGCATTCGGTGGCTGGTGCCGATCTCCGTCGCGAGCTGCCGCAGGCTCAACTGCCCGAGCCCGTTGGCCGCCACGTGGTCGACCGCCCGGCGCAGCAGGCGTTCTCGCGCCCCGAGGTCGTCGGAGCGGCGGTCCTGGGAGCGGCGGTCCTGGCAGCTGTGGCCCTGGGGGCTGCGGTCTTCCACGTACGAGAGGGTATCTGTACCATCTGGTACAGAAGCGGGGTGGCGCCCGGAGCCGCGAGGAAGCCGACCGCCCGGCGCGAGGAGGTAGTCGGTGCACCGTCACCACATCGAGGTCCGGGCGCGGAGCGCGGCCGGACCGGCCGCAGTGCACAAGTGGCTGCGGAACGGGGCGAGTTGGCCGGAGTTCTCGCCGCTCGGCTCGTTCGAGCTGGAGCGGGAGGGCGACTCCGAGCGGGAGGGCGTCGGCGCGGTCCGCCGCTTCCGCACCGGCCGCATCCGTACGAGGGAGCGGATCGTGGAGATCGTGCCCGACCGCAGGCTGAGCTACGTACTCGAATCCGGAATGGCGATACGGGACTACCGCGCGGACGTCGACCTCACGCCCCTCGCCGACGGCGGCACCGAGATCCGCTGGCACTCGTCGTTCCGCGCCAAGTTCCCCGCCACCGGCTGGATTTACCGCAGAGCGCTGACCCGGTTCGTGACCGAGCTGGTGCACGGCCTCGCCGCACGGGCGGCCGAGGACTCCGCAGCGCACTGAGCGCCGCGCGGGCGCCGGACGACGGCCCGGTACGCGGCGGGATCCCGCGGCCTCTAGAGTGGCGCCGGGAACGGCCGGCCGGCCTCGGCCGCCGAGGTGCGCGGCGCGGCCGGAACCCTGCCGCAGGTACCGCCGGTTCGACGGTCCTGCGGGCCGGGCACCGCGAGCGGAAAGGCGGCGGAGGGCGATGCGTACGTGCGCCGGAACGGCGAACTCGACGGCGGGCCGGTGCGGTTGCCGGCGCAGTCGCCGGTGCCCTGTCCGCGCCCGCGGACGCGGAGCGTCGCCACGCGGGCGAACGGGCCCGCCCCGTACGCCCGTTCACGGGCTGCTGCCGTGAGGCCCCGGGACACCGGCACCGGCCCGGCTCCGGCCGGCCCGTCTCCGGCAGGCCGGGCGCCGGCCGGCTGGGCGCCGCCGGAGCCGGTGACTCCGGACCCGCCCCGCGCCGAGCCGCACCCCCTGCTCACCCAGTCCTGGCTGGACCTGGCGTTCCTGCACTGGCCGGTCGAGCCGTCGGCGGTGGCGCCGCTGCTGCCGCACGGCACCGTCCCGGACACCTTCGACGGCACGACGTACGTGGGCCTCGTCGCCTTCCGCATGCACCGCGTCGGCTGGCTGCGGCTGCCCGGAGTGCCGTATCTGGGCAGCTTCCCCGAGACCAACGTCCGCCTGTACTCGGTGGATCGGCACGGCCGGCGCGGAGTCGTGTTCCCCTCCCTCGACGCGGCCCGGCTGATCCCGGTGCTGGTGGGCCGGGCGGGCTTCGGTCTGCGGTACGTCTGGTCGCGGATGAGCGTCGACCGCGCAGTGGACTCCGCCACCGGCGAGGGCACGGTGACGTACACCAGCGTCCGGCGCGGCCGCGGGCGCGGCCGGGCCCGCGGAGCCGTTCGCGGAGCCCGGTACGAGCCCCGGCCGGCGCCGGCCGCCAGCGGGATCGTCCTGCGCGTCGGCGAGCGCAGCGCCGAACCGGAGGAGATCGAGCACTTCCTGACGGCCCGCTGGGGGCTGCACACCACGTTCCTCGGCCGCCTGCTGTACGTACCCATCACCCACCCGCGCTGGCCGCTGCACCGGGCCGAACTCCTCTCCTGCACCGAGGACTTGACCGCCGCCGCGGGCGTCCCGGGCCCACTCGGCCCCCCGTCGAGCGTGCTCTACTCCCCCGGCGTGCCCACCCGCTTCGGACGCCCCGTCCCGGCGGACCGTCCGGACCGTACGAGCAGCCTGGACCGTACGAGCGGCCCGGACCGCCCGGACGGCCGGACCACGGGGAACACGGCGGCGGCGTGAACGGAGGCCGGAGCGCGGCGAGTTGGCAGCCGCCTCCGAAGGCCGAACGGCGGTGTGCCGCGGCTCCCTAGACTGGGCGCGTCGCCGAGACGAGAAGAAAGATCCGTTCATGCGCATCGCCCGGTTCCAGGAGTTCGCCCTCCAGACCTACCGTCAGGCACCCGGCATCGTGGACGCCCGCCCCTGGGAGGACGGCACGAACCGGCCCTTCGGCATCGAGGTGCAGCTCGCGGCCGGAGCCACGGTCCGCCACGCGATCACCCGGGTCCGAGTCGAGGACGAGGACCTGAACGCCGAGGAGCAGCCCGTCGAAGGCGAGGCGCCGCCGCCGGTGGACGACGTACCGGAACCGTCCGGCCGGCGCGACCGCGCGACGGCGGGCTATCTGGCAGCCCTCCTCACCAACTCGGGCAACGCCGAGCTGGCCCACACGTACGTCTACGACAGCGAGCACAACCCCGGCCTGGGAGCGGTCTTCCACAGCGGGGCGAAAGTGCACATGCTTCTCAAGTAGCAGTGCGCGCCCGTGCGTTCGTCCCGGAAGAACCTCGCCGCATCCGTCCGCGCCGCTACGGTGGCCCCGTGACCGGGAGTTGGGAGCGTGCCGCGGGCGGAGTGCTGGAGTTGCCGTCCGGGCGGCTGGTGCGGGGCAGGGCGCTGCGGCGGCCGCTGCCGGAGGGGCCGGAGCCCACCTACGCCGTGTATCTGCTCGGCGGCCCGCCGCCGGAGGTTCCGTGGGAGTCGGCGTGGCTGCGCTGGCCCGACTTCCGGCTGCCCGCGGACCGTTCGGCGGCCCGGGCGCTGCTCGGCGAGGCGTGGCGGCGGGCCGGCTGCGCCGGCGAGCGCGTGGAGCTGGCGTGCGCCGGCGGCCGCGGGCGCACGGGCACGGCGCTGGCCTGCCTCGCGGTGCTGGACGGAGTGTCGCCAGGCGAAGCGGTGGCGTACGTACGCCGGCACTACGACCGCCGCGCCGTCGAGACGCCCTGGCAGAAGCGCTACGTACGGCGGTTCCCCGGCTGAGCACCGCCGGGCCGCCCGGCCGCCCTCGGCCCGGCTTCGCAACTTCCTTCCACCGCACGAGAGTCGGCGCGGCGGCCGCCCGCGTCCGACTCCCTTGACAGCGCGGCCCGGTGCGCCGAACCTCTCGGCATCCGTTCGCGTCCCCCAACCTTCCCGTCAGTGCGTCGCGCCGGCCCGCCCACGCAGAGGAGCCGCCATGACCGCGCACAGCCTCGCCGCCGACCCCGAACTCCTGCGCCGCCAGCGCCGCCGCGCCGTGGTCGCCAGCACGGTCGGCACCGCCATCGAGTGGTACGACTTCTTCCTCTACGGCACCGCCGCCGCCCTCGTCTTCCCGCACCTGTTCTTCACCGGGCACTCGGTGTACGTGGGGGCGCTGGCCTCGTTCGGCACCCAGTTCGTCGGCTTCGCTGCCCGCCCGCTCGGTGCGGCGATCTTCGGGCACTTCGGCGACCGCGTCGGACGCAAAGCCACCCTCGTGACGACGCTGGTGCTGATGGGCGCCGGCACCTTCCTCATCGGGCTGCTGCCCGGCTACACCACGCTCGGTTTCGCGGCGCCGCTGCTGCTGGTGCTGCTGCGCATCGCGCAGGGCGTCGGAGTGGGCGGCGAGTGGGGCGGCTCGGTGCTGCTGTCCATGGAGTGGGGCGACGAGCGGCGCCGCGGCTACATGGCCAGCTGGCCGCAACTCGGCGTCCCCATCGGACTGTTGGTGTCCACCGGCATGGTCAAGCTGATGGGCACGGTCTCGGGCGACGGGTTCGGCAGCTGGGGCTGGCGTATCCCGTTCCTGGCCAGCGTCGTACTGATCGGCATCGGACTGTACGTACGGCTGCGGGTCCTGGAGAGCCCGGTCTTCGCGGAGGTGAAGGAGGAGCGGGAGGTGGTGCGGATGCCGGTGCTGAACGTGCTGCGCCACCAGCCGCGCGAGGTGCTGACCTCCGCCTTCGTCCGCCTCTCCGAGCAGGCGCCGTTCTACCTCTTCATCACGTTCGTGCTCACCTACGGCACCGAGCAGGTCGGGCTGCCGAAGGAGGAGCTGCTGAACGACACGCTCGTCGCGGCGGCCGTCGGCCTGGTCTCGGTGCCGCTGTGGGGCCACGTCTCCGACCGGATCGGCAGGCGGCTGACGTACGGCATCGGGATCGTGTGCGTCGGCGCGTTCGCGTTCCCGTACTTCGCGATGCTCGATTCGGCGCACACGGGGCTGGTGTTGGCCGCGATCGTGCTGTCGCTGTTCTTCCACGACATCCAGTACGGGCCGCAGGCGGCGCTGATCGCGGAGGGCTTCGGCGCGAACGTCCGCTACAGCGGCGCCGGCCTCGGCTACCAGCTGGCCTCGGTCGTGGCCGGCGGCCCGGCGCCGCTCATCGCGGCCGCGATCCTGAAGAACACCGGCTCCAGCGCCGGCATCAGCTGGTACATCGTGGCGTGCTGCGCGGTCTCCCTGCTCGCGCTGCTGCTGATGCCGCACGGGGCGGCGCGTACGGCGACGCGCACAAGCGGCACCGCGGCGGCCGAGAAGGAGGCCGTGGACGGGAGTTGAGCCGTCCGCCGAGGGCGTTGTCAGTGCGCCCCGGTAGTCTCCGAAGCGGATGAACTCCCGTGCGCACAAAGCCGGATGACGTGCGCAGGGGAGCGCTGGGGGACGACCGTAAGATCATGGGGGAGGCCGGCGGTATGGCCACGACGACAGAAGGAGCACGGGCACGCACGACAGGAGGACTGCGCTCGCGGGCGAGCGCGCTCGGCCGCGCGGTCGGGCGGCTGGGCACACCGCCGGGCGCCGCGACGGCGCTCACCGGCATCGTGGCGCTCTACGTCCTGCTCGTGGCCTTCGGGAACATCACGGACTTCGGCACCAACCGCGAGTTCGTGCGTCATGTGCTGGCGATGGACACCACCTTCAAGGACGAGCAGCTGATGTGGCGCGCGATCAGCTCGCCCGCGCTCCAGGACGCCGTCTACGTCTGCATCATCGCCTGGGAGACGCTGACGGCCGCGGTGCTGTGCGTGGCCACCGCCCGGTGGGCGAGCGCGACGTGGCGCGGCCCGCGTACGGGCACGGCTCCGTACGCACCCGGGGCCGCCGCGGATACGTCCCACGACGCGGCCGCCGAACTCGCCGCGCACAGCGCCCGGTTCGAGCGTGCGCGGCGGACGAGCACGCTCGGCCTGGTGCTCCACCTGCTGCTGTTCGGGGCGGGGTTCATCGCCGTGGGCGGCGAGTGGTTCGCGATGTGGCAGTCGAAGGACTGGAACGGGCTGGACGCCGCCGTCCGCAACGTCACCGTCGCCGGGCTGGCGCTGATCCTCGTGCAGCTGCCCGCCCGGCGGCCCACGGAGCGCTCCATACCCGCACCGCCCCAGCCCGCGGGGGAGCCCGACTAGCCCGACTCCCGTGCGCCGCACGGCAGTTGAGCCTCCTCCGCCGTCGGATTCTCAACTCGCCGCGGTTCCCGGCGAGTTGAGCCGCCCTGGAGAAGCGTACGCGGGTTCTCCTCCGCGAACTCGCCGCGCTCGCGCGCAGGCACGCGCGTCGATCAGGCGTACAAAGCCGTGGATTACACTCGCCCGACTGTGAAGCGGACGGTCAGCGGCTACGGGAGGCGCGACGATGGCGCAGACGAAGAAGATCATGCTCTACGTGGTCATCGTCTTCGTGTTCTACACGATCATTACGTCTCCCAAGAGAGCGGCCGATCTGGTCCAAATAGGCTTCGAGGGCATATCCACCGCCGCCCAGAGCGTGGGGGAGTTCATGACCGGATTGATCACCTGAGACCCGGTCACCGGAGAGCGGTGCCCGAGGCCGCTCGCGCCTGATCCGCAGGCCGCGTTCAGTGCTCAACTCCTCAACAACACGGTGTTATCCGGTGCTTGCACACAGTGCGCACGTCTTGTGATGCTATGACCGCTTTTGGCCGAAGAGTGACCAAGACGGACCTGCACCGTGAAGAGGTGGTGGCTGAGTGGGGGCGACCCAGACCCGCGAGAGCCGGAGCGCGGAGGCCAGGGCGCTGACCCAGGAACTCTTCGAGCAGCTGGCCGAGCACGACCCCGGCGCCCCCGAGTACGAGCGGGTGCGCACCGCGCTCATCGAGGCCAACCTCCCGCTGGTGCGGTACGTCGCCGCCCGCTTCCGCAGCCGCAACGAGCCGATGGAGGACGTGATCCAGGTCGGCACCATCGGCCTGATCAACGCCATCGACCGCTTCGACGCCGCCCGCGGCGTCCAGTTCCCCACCTTCGCGATGCCGACGATCATCGGCGAGATCCGGCGCTACTTCCGGGACAACGTCCGTACGGTGCACGTGCCGCGGCGGCTGCACGAGATGTGGGTGCAGGTCAGCGGAGCCACCGAGGACTTGACCACGCTGCTCGGCCGCTCCCCGACCACCGCCGAGATCGCCGACCGGCTGAAGCTGGCCGAGGAGGAGGTGCTCGCCTGCATCGAGGCGGGCCGCTCCTATCGCGCCACGTCGCTGGAGGCGGCGCAGGAGCGCGAGGACGGACTGCCGAGCCTGGTGGACCGGCTCGGCTACGAGGACCCGGAGCTGGACGGCGTCGAGCACCGCGACCTCGTCCGCCATCTCCTCGTCCAACTGCCCGAGCGGGAACAGCGGATCCTGCTGCTGCGCTACTACCGCAACCTCACCCAGTCTCAGATCAGCGCCGAACTCGGCGTCTCGCAGATGCACGTCTCGCGGCTGCTGTCGCGCAGCTTCGCGCGGCTGCGGGCGGCGAACCGAATCGACGCGTAACCGGGCAGAGCAGGCGCCTCGGTCGCATCGATCCGGTCAGCTCTAGAGTTTTATCGACTTGGCCCTACGTCGCGTTGCTGACTTGTGACATTCTGCGAGAGCTGCGTTTGCGGCTCCGGCGCTTCCGGTATTGAGGGGGAGGTGCCTGCCCTCGGCAGAGGGTGCCGCTGCGATTCGTCCGCGACCTCAAGGGGGTGGCATGTCCGTAGAACTGGGCAGCTCGAAGGTGCTCACCGAGAACACGACCGCCGACGCCGAAGCCGACGTTCCCGCCGTCCCCTGGCTCGACGCCGTTCCGGAGGCGGCGGAGCGCGACATCGACACCCGCACCCTTTCCCGCTCCCTCTTCCTGCGGCTGGCCGCGCTCGACAAGTCCCCCTCCGGCTCGGCCGGTTCCGGCGGCGCCGACGATCTGCACAGCGCGGAGCGCGCGTACGTACGGGACACGCTCATCGAACTGAACCTGCCGCTGGTGCGGTACGCGGCGGCGCGCTTCCGCAGCCGGAACGAGCCGATGGAGGACATCGTCCAGGTCGGCACCATCGGGCTGATCAAGGCGATCGACCGGTTCGACTGCGAGCGGGGCGTGGAGTTCCCGACGTTCGCGATGCCGACGGTGGTCGGGGAGATCAAGCGCTTCTTCCGGGACACGTCGTGGTCGGTGCGGGTGCCGCGGCGGCTGCAGGAGCTGCGGCTGGCGTTGACGAAGGCGAGCGACGACCTGTCGCAGAGCCTGGACCGTTCGCCGACGGTGGCCGAACTCGCCGACTGCCTCGGGGTGTCCGAGGAGGACGTGGTGGACGGGCTCGCGGTGGGCAACGCCTACACCGCCTCGTCGCTGGACTCGCCGGCGCTGGAGGAGGAGGGCGGCGAGGGGTCGCTGGCCGACCGGCTCGGCTACGAGGACAGCGCGCTGGAAGGGGTCGAGTACCGCGAGTCGCTGAAGCCGCTGCTGGCCAAACTCCCGCCCCGCGAGCGGCAGATCATCATGCTCCGCTTCTTCGCGAACATGACCCAGTCCCAGATCGGCGAGGAGGTCGGCATCTCGCAGATGCACGTCTCCCGGCTGCTGACGAGGACGCTGGCGCAGCTGCGCGAGGGGCTGATCGCGGAGGAGTGAGCGCGGAGGAGCAGGCGGCGGGCTGGTACCGCCGCCCGTCCGTCCCGTGCACGGCCGCCGGCGCGGGGCCGTGCACCGCGTATGTCTGCACCGTATGTCTGCGCTCGTGCGTCTGCACCGCGGGCGTCTGCACCGCGGGCGTCTGCGCTGCGTGCGCCCGCGCCGCCTCGTACGCCGCCGCCTCGTACGCCGGCGCCTCGTACGCCGGCGCCTCGTACGCCGATACCGGGCAAGCCGGCACCTCCTACGCCGCGGCCCGCGCGGGCGGGCGGGCCCGGGCGGTCAGGACAGCGCGAGCCAGGCGGCCACCGCGACCACCGCGATGACGACGATCACGCCGACCACGACTCCGACGCGGGGGCCGGAGCTGGGCGGTGCGGCGGCGGGCGTACTGCGCTGCGGGCCCGCCTCGTCGACGAAGGCGCGGAACATCTGGGTGCTGCCTGCCGGGTCCTGCGGGTTCTGGCCTTGTGGGGCTTCGGGGTTGTGAGCCATGGGGCAGGACCCTAGCGAATGCGGGGCGCTCCGAGCAGCCCGTTCCGGAGCCCCAACTGCCGTTGCCCGCACGGGGTTTGGCGTCCCGGAGGACGTTTCTTGGTTGAGTGTTTACGCTGTCGTGCTCTACATCCATTTGCGTGCAGCAACTAATGGTCTTATGGTTGCCTTAAGCAACGATAAGCAGGGGGTGAGATGGCCGCGCGAGCTGCTCGCAGCAGTTACCGGGAGCTGGCCCGTCACCTCGGCGCCATCGGTGCCGTGAAGCGGGAGATGACCAAGGGGCTGCCGCACGACTGCCCGCCGGCGTCCGCCGCCGTGCTCGCTCTGCTGGAGAAGTACGGCGAGATGCGCATCAGCCGGATCTCGGAGCTGATGGCCATCGACATGTCCGTCACCTCCCGCCACGTCGCCCACCTCGCGGAGCGGGGCTGGGTCGAGCGGCATCGCGATCCGCAGGACGGCCGGTCCCGGCTGCTGCGGATCACCGCGCGCGGCGTGCGTCAGGTCGGTCTGCTCGCCGAGCTGACCACCGAGACGCTGGAGAGCCACCTGCACGACTGGACGGACGAGGACATAGAGCAACTCAACGAGCTGCTGGGACGGTTGAGGTCGAGCTTCGGGGACGGCCGCACCCAGCTGCCCGAGCGGCGTACCGAAGAGGACGCCGAGCCGGTCGTCGAACGCCCCTGAGCGAGAGTTAAGGAACCGCATGGCCACGACCGCACCGTCAGGTGTGCACGGAGCAGGCCCGGAGAGTACGGAACGCAGCGGCCGGGGCAGGCACGCGCAGGCGAGCGCCCGCCCCGCCGGCCCCTCCGGGTCGGCTCCCATGACGCACCGTCAGATCATGGAGGCGCTGTCCGGGCTGCTGCTCGGGATGTTCGTCGCCATCCTGTCCTCGACGATCGTCTCCAACGCGCTGCCGAGGATCGTCTCGGATCTCGGCGGCGGGCAGAGCAGTTACACCTGGGTCGTCACCGCGTCGCTGCTGACGATGACCGCGGCGACTCCGCTGTGGGGCAAGCTCGCCGACCTCGTCAGCAAGAAGGTGCTCGTACAGACCGCGATCGTGATCTTCGTGCTGGCCTCGGCCAGCGCCGGCTTCGCCCAGAACCCGGGCATGCTGATCGCCTCGCGGGCCGTGCAGGGCATAGGCATGGGCGGGATATCCGCCCTCGCGCAGATCGTGATGGCCGCGATGATCTCCCCGCGCGAGCGCGGCCGTTACACCGGATACATCGGAGCGTCGTTCGCCGTCGCCATGGTCAGCGGGCCGCTGCTCGGCGGCGTGATCACGGACACCGGCTGGCTGGGCTGGCGGTGGTGTTTCTACGTCGGCATCCCGTTCGCCGTGATCGCGCTGCTGCTGCTCCAGCGGACGCTGCACCTGCCGGTGGTGAAGCGGGACGTGAAGGTCGACTGGTTCGGCGCGTTCCTGGTCGCGGCCGCCGCCTCGCTGCTGCTGATCTGGGTGACGTTCGCGGGCGACAAGTACGACTGGCTCTCGAACCAGACGTACGCGATGGTCGGCGGAGCGGTGCTGCTGGCGCTGCTGTTCGTGCTCGTCGAGGCGAAGGTGCGCGAACCGCTGCTGCCGCTGCGGCTGTTCCGCAACCGCACGATCGTGCTGACCTCGCTGGGTTCGCTGTTCGTCGGTATCGCGATGTTCAGCGGCACGGTCTATCTCAGCCAGTACTTCCAGCTGGCCCGCGGCAAGTCGCCCACCATGGCCGGCGTGAGCACGATCCCGATGATCGCGGGCCTGTTCCTGGCCACGACGATCTCGGGCCGCATCATCAGCCGCACCGGCCGCTGGAAGGTGTTCCTGTGCGCCGGGGGCGTGCTGCTGAGCGCGGGTATCGGGCTGCTGGCGACGGTGCGGTACGACACCGTCTACTGGCACCTCGCGATTTTCATGGCACTGGTGGGCGTCGGCGTCGGCATGATGATGCAGAATCTGGTCCTCGCCACTCAGAACCAGGTACCACCCGGCGAACTCGGCGTCGCCAGCTCGACATTGAACTTCTTCCGCTCCCTCGGCGGTGCGGTCGGCGTCTCGGTGCTCGGCGCGGTGCTCTCCCATCGCCTGTCCGGCTACATGTCGGACGGGCTGCATAAGATCGGCCTCGATCACAGCCCCTCGGGGGGCAGCGGCAGCGGACGGATTCCGGACGTGTCCAGCCTCCCGGCGCCGGTGCGGCAGGTGGTCGAGAGCGCATACGGACATGGCATCGGTGACATCTATCTCTTCGCGACGCCGGTCGCGGTGGTGGCTCTGCTGGTGGTGCTCTGCATCAAGGAGGTTCCGTTGAAGAGCAAGTCAGGCATCGAGCAGGCGAATTCGGCGAGCGACGGAGTCGCCGGAGCGGCTGCGGATGCCGGTGCGAACGTGCCGGCACAGCACGGCCAGTACGAGCAGCAGTACGGGCAGCAGTACGAGCAACCGTACGGACACGGCCAGCCCGAGCAGCAGCACGGGCAGGCCGGGCAGTACGGCCAGTCCGGACTCTACGGCCAGTACGGGCAGTTCGGGCAGCAGGGCCAGCACGGGCAGACAGGCCAGCCGGGGCAGCCGGGCGCGTACGCCCAACCGGGCACCGGGCAGGGCCAGTTCGGGCAGCAGAGCGGGAACGGTCAGTACGGGCAGCCGGGTGCGCAGGCCCAACCGGCCGCCGAACAGGGCCAGTTCGGGCAGACCGGCTACGGCGTGCGCGGCACGATCCGGAACGCCGACGGGCTCGGCGTCTCGCGCGCGGCCGTGACGCTGATCTCGCTGAGCGGCCGTCAGCTGGGCCGGTCCGTGGCGCGCAGCGACGGCGCCTACGGCCTGGACGCGCCCGGCCCGGGCAGCTATGTGCTGATCGCCGCCGCGGACGGCCACCAGCCGCAGGCGTCCACGATCCTGATCGGCGAGGAGGTGCTCACCCACGACCTCGTGCTCGCCGCCACCAGCGGCCTCGCCGGGCAGGTGCGCAACTCCTCGGACGGCACCGGGGTGCCGGGCGCGATGGTCGTGGTCACCGATGTGCGCGGCGAGGTGCTGGCCACCGGACGCACCGGCGAGCAGGGCGAGTTCAGGTTCGACGAGCTGGTGGCGGGCACCTTCACGCTCGCCGTGAACGCGCCCGGCTACCGCCCGGTCGCGCAGCCCGTGGAGATCGACGGTCAGGGCATCACCCGGATCGAGGTCCAACTCGCTGCGGGCGCCCGGGTGCAGGGCGTGATACGCGCGGGCGCCTCCCGGCGGCCGCTGCCGGACGCCCGGGTGACGCTGGTCGACGCGGCGGGCAACGTGGTCGCCACCTCCACGACCGGCGAGGACGGTGCGTACGCCTTCACCGACCTCGACTCCGGCGAGTACTCGGTCATCGCCAGCGGCTATCCGCCGGTGGCCAGCTCGCTCAACGTGGACAGCACGGGCGTGGACGACTACGACATCGAGCTGCACCACCCCGACGAGTGACCTCGCCCGTGGCGCGGTGGGAGCGGCAACTGCTCCGGGCCGCAGGGCAGTTGAGCCGAGTGCGAGCGGTTCGCTGCGCCTGCGGCCCGGTACCGGGGGAAGGCCCCGGCACCTGGGTCCCGTCCGCCGGCGGGCGGAGGGGAGACTGGAGGCGGCGGGCAGGGGACGGCGCCGCTGCCGTGGTGCCGGGGCCGGCACGGACCGGCCGCGGGCCGCGGGCCGGCAGCATCGACCAGGCCGTAGCGGCCTGACAGAGAAGGAGCATGGGGAACTGATGGCAGGCGCAGGAGGCGCAGGCGTACGGGCTCAGGTCCGCACCCGCGACGGATGGGCGGTGCAGCACGCGGTGCTGACCGTGACCGACATGACGGGGGCACAGGTGGTACGGGCCGAGGCCGACGAGGAGGGGGTCGTCAACAGCGGCGAGCCGCTGCCTCCCGGCCCGTACACGGTCATTGCGACCGCGATCGGCTACGCACCGGTGGCGTCCACGGCACTGGTGACCGCCTCGGGGCGGGCCGATCTCGGGGTTCTGGTGATGGCCCGGCAGGGCGGTGTGGAGCTGCCGCCGCCGGGGCCGTGGACGATCGACCCGAATCATTCTTCGGTCGCGGCGAAGGCGCAGCACCTGGGGATCTCCAGCGTGCACGGCCGGTTCACGGACTTCGGCGGGCGCATCGAGATCGCCGAGGACCCGGAGAAGTCGTCGGTCGAGGCGGTCATCCGGGCCGCCAGCATCGACACCGGCAACCAGATGCGGGACGACCATCTGCGGTCGGAGGACTTCCTCAACTCCGAGCAGTATCCGGAGCTGACCTACCGCAGCAACGCCATCGACCCGGCGGGCCCGGACCGTTGGACGGTGCACGGCTGGCTGGCGATGCACGGGATCGTGCGCGACGTGGATCTGGACCTGGTGTATCTCGGCACGGGCCCCGACCCGTGGGGCGGCACCCGGGCGGCTTTCAAGGCGTCCACGGAGCTGCGCCGCGAGGACTTCGCGATGAACTACAACCAGGCGGTCGCCGCCGGTATCGCGGCCGTCGGTACGACGCTGCTGGTGGAGCTGGACATCCAGGCGGTGCAGGGGGAGTCGCTGCCGTTCGGCGGCTGAGCGGGCGGCCGGGTGCGGGGGGTACGCGGTACGCGGGCTACCCGGGCGGCGCCTGTCCGCCGGCCGTGAACTGCGGGGCCACGGACGGGAGTTGACGCCGCGGCAGGCGACTCCCGTCCGCGTCCGTTCTCGTTCTCCCGTCCCGGCTACCGGGTCTTCGGCTTCGTGAGGTCGTAGAGGGCGACCCCGCCCACCGTCCGCTCGGTGTAGTGCTTCTTCACCCAGGCCGTGATGGCGGAGGCGGTGCCCTGGCGACCGCCGGGGCCTCCGCCGCCGCGGGAGTCGCCCACGAAGTAGTGGATCTTCCCTTCGCGTACGTAGCGCTGGAACTCGGACAGCGTCGGCGACGGGTCGCTGCCGTTGAAGCCGCCGATCGCCATCACCGGGCGCTGCGTGGCGAGTTGGTAGCTCGCGGCGTTCTGCGAGCCGATGGCGGCGGCGGCCCACCTGTAATCGCCGGCGTTCTTCAGCAGCGCCGACTCGGCCCGGGCGCTGACCTGTCGGCCGTTGAGCAGCCCGCCCATGCCGCCGCCGGGTCCACCGCCCGTTCCGCCGGGCCCCCGGTGCGTACGCGAGGGCGCCTTGCCGTCGCCCTGCTTGCCGGTGCTCTGCTTGCCCGGCGCCTGGCCCTTGCCGCCCGGCGCCTGGCCCTTGCCGCCCGGCGCCTGGCCCGTACCGGGCGGCGAGGGGAACCGGCCCTGCTTGCCCGCCTGTTGGCCGCCGGGTCCGCCGTGCTTCCCGGGTCCGGGCGGCATGCCGCCGCCGGGCCCGCCGCGTCCTGTCGAGGGTCCCGCCGTCACGATCGAGCCCGCGTGCGGGGTGTGCACGGTGCTCAGGGTGTACGCGAGCGGCCCGGCCACCGACGCGGCCAGCCCCAACGCGGCCAGCCCGCAGGCGAGTCGGCTCGCGCGCCGGCCCGCGGGGCGGTCCGTACGGCGGCCGCCCGGCCCGCGGCGCAGCGCCGACGGCACCGCACACGCCAGCAACCCCGCGGCGGCCGCCAGCCCGGCGCCGAGCACCGCCCAGCGCAGCCACGGCAGCCAGTCCCCGGCGCGGCCGAGCAGCACGAAGGCGCACACCGCCGACGCCGCCACCGTGAGCGCCGCCGTTGCGGCCGCGGCCCAGTGCGTACGCCGCCGCCACAGCAGCACCGCGCCCATCGCGGTCACCGCGGCGATGTACGGGGTGAGCGCGACGGTGTAGTACTCGTGCACGATCCCGGACATGAAGCTGAACGTCGCCGCGGTCACCAGCAGCGCACCGCCCCAGGCTGCAAGTGCCGCGCGCTGCACGTCGGTTCGGGCCGCGCGCCGGGTCAGTACGAGCCCGGCCGCGAGCAGGATCAGCGCCGCGGGCAGCAGCCACGCGATCTGGCCGCCCATCTGCTCGCCGAACAGCCGCCCGAGCCCGGACTGGCCCCAGGCGCCGCCACCGCCTCCGGGGCCACCGCCCCCGGGCCCGCCGCGACCGCCGCCGCCCGGACCGCCGCCGACGCTCCCGGTCTCGTCGCCGGTGATGCGCCCGAACCCGTTGTAGCCCAGGGTGAGTTCGACGAAGCTGTTCGTCTGCGAGCCGCCGATGTACGGGCGCGAGCCGGCCGGCCACAGCTCCGCCAGCGCTACCCACCAGCCGCAGCCGGCCACCATCGCGGCGCCGGCCAGGGCGAGTTGGCCGATGCGGCGGCGCAGCCGGGTGGGCGCGCACACCAGATACACGAGGGCCAGTACGGGCAGCACCAGCCACGCTTGGAGCGTCTTGACGAGGAAGCCCGCGCCGAGGCACAGCCCACACAGCACCAGCCACTTGGTGCGCGCGTCCTCCACGGCCCGCACCAGGCAGTACAGCGCGCTCACCATCAGCAGGCACAGCAGTGCGTCGGGGTTGTTGAAGCGGAACATCAGCGCGGCCACCGGAGCCGTCGCGAGCAGGGCGCCCGTGAGCAGCGCGCCGCCCGGGCCGACGCGGCGCCGCACCGCGGCGTACAGCACCGCCACCGTGCCGACGCCCATCAGCGCCTGCGGTACGAGGATCTGCCAGTGGCCGAGTCCGAAGAGGCGTACGGACAGCGCCATCGGCCACAGCGCGGCCGGCGGCTTGTCCACGGTGATGGCGTTGGCCGAGTCGAGCGAGCCGAACAGGAACGCCTTCCAGCTCTGGCTGCCGGCCTGGGCGGCCGCGGAGTAGAAGGAGTTGGCGTACCCGGAGGTGCCCAGGTCCCACAGGAACAGCGCCGCGGTGAGCGCGAGCAGCGCCCAGTAGGCGGGCCGCTCCCAGCGCGGGCGCGCGGTCGCGGTCGCGGCCGCTGCCGGGCCGCCGTAGGCGGACGTGCTGGAGCCGCTGGATCCGCTGGACGCGGCGGGCGGCGGGGAGGCGGAGGAGGCGGTGGACGCGGTCATCGGGGATTCCGTTCCGTACGCGGGAGTTGAGCGTCGTCGGTGCGGTCGTCGTCGGTGCGGTCGGGGTCGGTGCCGGACTCGGGCCGGCGGTCGGGCTCCGGCTGCCGCTCGGGTTCCGGGCCGGCGAACACCCAGGCCCGGAACAGCAGGAACCGCAGCACGGTCGCCGCGAGGTTGGCCACGACCAGCACGGTCAGTTCGGCGCTGTGCGGCGGATGCGGGTCGGCGGCGTGCAGCGCGGCCAGCGAACCGGCGGTCAGCACCAGCCCGATGCCGAACACCAGCAGCCCCTGGGCCTGTTGGCGTACCGCGCGGTCACGGCCGCGCACCCGGAACGTGAGCCGCCGGTTCGCGGCGGTGTTGCCGAGCGCGGTGAGCAGCAGCGCCAGCGCGTTCGCCGGCTGCGCGGCCATGCCGAGCCGCAGCAGCGAGTACAGCGCCAGATAGGCCAGCGTGCTCAGCCCGCCCACGGCGCAGAAGCCGAGCACCTGCCGCGCCAACCCGCCGGGCACGCCCGCGAGTCGGCGGTCCCGCGGATCGTCCCCGAACGGGCGGCGCAGCCGGTCGACGGGCAGCGCGCCGCTCGCCAGCGCGCGGCCCACGCGCCAGACGCCGCGCAGGTCCTCGACCGCGGTGCGCCAGATGTCGACCCGGCTGTCCGCGTCGTCCACCCAGTCGACCGGCACCTCGTGGATGCGCAGCCCGGCGCGCTCGGCCAGCACCAGCAGTTCGGTGTCGAAGAACCAGCCGGTGTCCTCGACGAGCGGCAGCAGCCGGTCCGCGACGTCGCCGCGGATGGCCTTGAAGCCGCACTGCGCGTCCGAGAACCGTGCGCGCAGCGAGCCGCGCAGGATCAGGTTGTACGCGCGGGAGATCAACTCCCGCTTCGGGCCCCGCACCACGCGGGAGCCGGACGACAGCCGGGAGCCGATCGCGAGGTCGGAGTGCCCGGACACGAGCGGCGCCACCAGCGGCAGCAGCGCGTTCAGATCGGTGGACAGGTCGACGTCCATGTACGCGCGCACCGGTGCGTCCGAGCCGCCCCACACCGTCCGCAGCGCCCGCCCGCGGCCCTTCGACTCCAGCCGTACGGACGCCACTTCGGGAAGGCGGCCGGCGAGCGCGGCCGCGATGCGCGGAGTGGCGTCCGTGCTGGCGTTGTCGGCGACCGTGATCCGGAACGCGTATGGGAAGTGGCTCGTCAGGTGCGCGTGCAGCCGCCGTATGCAGGACTCCAGCGCGGACTCCTCGTTGTACACCGGCACGACGACATCGAGCGTCGGCCGTGCGGCGGCGGCCGGCCGTGGCGTGGCCGGCAGCGGGCCGCGTGCGGGCAGCGGGCTCGGTGCCGCTGCGGGTTCACGTGGTGGCATGGCACCGACGTTCGCCAAGTGCCCTGTCAGGAGCGTGTGCTGAGCCTGTGCTCCGGCTGTGAGTCCGTACCCGGGCGGCCGGTGCCGGTACCCGAGCCGGTCGCGTCGACTTCCGGGGCCACGCCGCCCGGGGCCACGTCGCCCGGGGCTGCGTCGTCCGCGGGCAGCCGTACCGCGAAGACCGTGCGCCCGGGCTCGCTGCGTACGTACACGCGGCCGTCGTGTGCCGTGACCACGGCCTCGACGATGGCGAGCCCGAGCCCGGTGCTGCCGTGTGCGCGCGAGCGCCCGGCGTCGCCCCGCGCGAACCGCTCGAAGATGTGCGGCAGCATCTCCTCCGGAATGCCGGGCCCCGCGTCTTCGACCTCCACGGTCACCTCGCCGCGCGTCCCGGCGCCCGCGCAGCCGTCCGAGCAACCGCCCGCGCCCGCAAGGGAGTCGACGCACGGGCCGGCGCCGGCCGCCTCGGTGGCCCGGACCCGTGCGGTGACCGCGGTGCCCTCCGGGGTGTGCGTACGGGCGTTGGCGAGGAGGTTCACCAGCACCTGCTGGAGCCGTGCACGGTCGCCGCGCACGCCGACCGGCTCCGGCGGCAGCTCCAGCCGCCACACGTGCCCGGGCCCGGCCGCGCGCGCATCCCCGACCGCGTCCACGACGAGCGCGGACAGGTCAACCGGGGCCCGCTCCAGTGGGCGCCCCGCGTCCAGCCGGGCCAGCAGCAGCAGATCCTCCACGAGTCCGGTCATCCGGGCGGCCTCGGACTCGATGCGGTCCAGGGCGCGCTGCTCCTCGGCCTCCCTGCCCGGGTCGAGGCCGGGACCGGGCCCCTCGCCGCGATCTTCGTTTGCGGACGGCGGCGACTCCCGCAGCCTGCGGGTCAGTTCGGCGTACCCGCGGATGGAGGCCAGCGGCGTACGCAGCTCGTGGCTGGCGTCGGCGACGAACCGGCGCACCCGCGTCTCGCTCTCCTGCCGCGCCTCCAGCGCCGAACCGACGTGCCCCAGCATCCTGTTGAGCGCCGCCCCCACCTGACCCACCTCGGTACGCGGATCCGTGTCCGCCTCCGGCACCCGGTGCGGCAGCGTCACCTCGCCGCGGTGCAGCCGGAGTTGGGCGACGCGCGTGGCGGTCGCCGCCACCCGGCGCAGCGGCCGCAGCGCCACCCGCACCAGTACGGTGCCCGCCGCGCCCGCCGCCACCAGACCGGCTCCGGTCACACACACCTCGACCACGATCAGCGTGCCGAGCGTCGACTGCATCTCGCCCATCGGCAGCCCCACCAGCAACGAGCCGTCGCCGCCCGGTACTTGGCCCGCGCGTACCCGGTAGTCGCCGAGGCCGGGCACCGAGACGGTGTGCGGGGCGCCGTCCGCCGGCACCCGGGACAGCGCGCGGGTCTGCTCGGCGGTCAGCGCGTGCAGCCGGTCCGCGGGGTCGGTGCCCGAGCCGGCGGTGCCGTCGGTGCGGTCGATGCTGCGGGCTGCGGCGGTCAGCCGTCCGTCGCCGTCCTTACGGGCGCCGATCGTGCCGATGGGCTGCCCCGGCATCGCGGCGAAGCGCACGTCGCGCGCGCCGCCCGGCTTCCGCGAACTGCTGCCGTCCCGCCCGGAGTTCTGCCCGGAGTCGCCGTCCTGCCCGCCGCCGGTGCCGGGGTGCGGGGGAAGGCCGTGGTGGCGCGGCGACTCCGGGCCGAGGGAGCGCTGAAGCGACGTGGCCGACTCGTCGTCCAGCCGGGCGCTCAGGGACGAACTCAGCGCGACGGTGGTCACGGTGCCGATGACCGCGCACACCACGGCGATCAGCGTCACCGCCGAGACGACCAGCCGGGTGCGCAGCGACCAGCGCCTGCGGCCGGTACGCCACCCGCGCCCCGCCCGGGCCCGCGCCCGCGCCCCGGCGGCACCGCTCACGCCGTACGCCCCGTCACGTCCGCGAAGCGTCCCGCCCCGTCCGCGAGGCGCCCCGTCATGTCCGCGGCCCCGTACGGGACTTGGCGCCGGAGCCCGCGCTGCCGGACGCGCGCGACCCCGAACCGCCGCCCGCCCCGGCTCCGTCCTCCTCCGCCGCGGGCTTGAGCAGATAGCCGGCGCCGCGCCGGGTGTGGATCATCGGCGCCCGGCCGGCGTCGATCTTCCGGCGCAGATACGAGATGTACAGCTCGACGACGTTCGCCTGGCCCCCGAAGTCGTAGTCCCACACCCGGTCCAGGATCTGCGCCTTGCTCAGCACCCGGCGCGGATTGCGCATCAGATACCGCAGCAGCTCGAACTCCGTCGCCGTCAGCCGGATCTCCCGGCCGCCGCGCGTGACTTCGTGGCTCTCCTCGTCCAGCGTCAGATCGCCCACGACGAGCAGCGACTCGGAGCGTACGGCCAACGCGCCCGCCCTGCGCAGCAGTCCGCGCAGCCGCGCGACGACCTCCTCCAGGCTGAACGGCTTCGTCACGTAGTCGTCGCCGCCCGCGGTCAGCCCCGCGATCCGGTCCTCGACCGCGTCCTTGGCGGTCAGGAACAGCACCGGTACGTCCGGGGACTCCTGGCGCAGCCGGCGCAGCACCGCCAGCCCGTCCATGTCGGGCAGCATCACGTCGAGCAGCACCGCGTGCGGCCG
>Ga0164243_10000905_pt1 | contig 51829 bp, 54 predicted proteins | sample OricompcompostOP_FD_108781 | JGI IMG/M metagenome (GOLD analysis project Ga0164243, IMG submission 108781) | Organic Plus compost microbial communities from Emeryville, California, USA - Original compost - Organic plus compost (OP) | ecosystem: Engineered > Solid waste > Mixed feedstock >... | reverse complement strand
GCTTTTGGAAATCTCGCTGCGCATTCCGCCATGGGAGCCAATGCGCTCGCTGACCCGCGACGAACTGCGCCGCATGAGCCTCGACAATTCCGACATTGCCTCGACGACAGCCGCGCCGGCCGACACCACCGCCGGCATCGTGCCGTCCTCCTCGCCGTCATCGGGCGGCCCGGTCAAGCGCATGGCGCTGACCCCGCAAAAGGGTGACGACCGCGCCCGCAAATGGATGGTGAGCGAAAGCGCCGGCTCATCGACGCTGGTCCGCCGCCATCCGCTGACGGTGGAGGGCGAGGATATCGGCACGCTCGATATCGCCTTTGCCTGCGGCAGCAACACTACCGATGTCATGGTGTTTTACACCGAGACCCGGCGCGGCCGCGACACAACGCCGGCGGAGGCGCTGAAAAGCGTCGAGCTGCGCCTCGCCGGCAGGACGGTGCCGCTGGTGCTGGGCGTGTCGCGCGATACCGAAAGCGGGGATGAGAAGCTGTCGGCGGCGAGTGCGGTCATTCCCGCCAGCACCTTGCGCAGCTTTGCATCGGCGTCACCGCGCTCGATCACGGTACAGACCGCCAGTGAGAACAGCGATGCCGCGGTGATCCGCATCGGCAATACCGGGGCGGCGCAGAACCTGACCGCGTTCCTCAACACCTGCGCGAAAGCCGATCGCAGCGAGCACGCCCGGCTGTCGCCGGCACAATAATCTCTCTGCTGCTGGTTGGAATCTCTGCTGCTGGTTAGCCGGCGGAGCGGGACGGCTCGTCCTTGCGCTTCTGCTCGATCTGATCGATAGCCGACACCACGGCATCGAAGGTCAGCAGCGTCGAGGCATGGCGGGCCTTGTACTCCCGCACCGGTTCCAGCACGGCGATATCGGCCCATTTACCCTCGGGCGGCGCGCCATTTTCCTTCAGCATCTTGCGCACGGTCTCGCGCAAATTCCGCAACTCCTCGGCCTGCGAGCCGATCACATGCTGCGCCATGATCGAGGAGGAGGCCTGACCCAGCGCGCAGGCCTTCACGTCATGGCTGAAATCGGTGACCGTATCGCCATCCATTTTCAGGTCGACGGTCACGGTCGATCCGCACAGCTTTGAGTGGGCCGTGGCGCTGCCATGCGCGTCCTGCATACGGCCGATCCGAGGGATCGAGCCGGCCAGGCTAAGGATTTTGGTGTTATAGACGTCGTTGAGCATAGGAAAAAGCCGACCGGTTTTTGACAGGAACCGTTATTGGAGTTGCTGTCACGAGCGGTTATATAGGCGCTTGGGAGTGCAGCGTCCAAGCCCCTGAGCAACCTTGCCATGAGGCGGCGCGGCCGACCCGGTGACACCCCCGGTGCCCAATTCGAACGCGGAACGTCCTGCGATGGACCTTCTGGATTGAGAGCCCCGGTCGAACGGAGAGACCACGCAAGATGGATGCGATTATCAAGCCCTGGCCCAAGGGCCAGAATTCCGATGGCGGCGACCAGAACCGCCCGACCCGCGAGCAGGCCGAAGAGGCCGTGCGCACGCTGATCGCCTTTGCCGGCGACAATCCGGCCCGTGCCGGTGTGCTCGACACCCCCGGCCGCGTCGTCGAAGCCTATGAAGAGATGTTCCGGGGCTATCGCGAAGACCCGAAGGCCGTGCTCGACCGCACCTTCTCGGAGAGCGAGGCCTATGACGATTTCGTGCTCGTGCGCGACATCACCTTCAACTCGCATTGCGAGCATCACATGATGCCGTTCTTCGGCAAGGCGCATGTCGCTTATCGGCCGGTGGATCGCGTTGTCGGCCTGTCGAAGCTGGCGCGTCTGGTCGACGTGTTCGCGCATCGGCTCCAGACCCAGGAGCATATGAATGCGCAGATCGTCGCCGCTATCGAAGAGACGCTGAAGCCGAAGGGCGTTGCCGTCATGCTCGAAGCCGAACACACCTGCATGTCGGTGCGTGGCGTGACCAAGCCCGGCGCCCTGACGGTGACCACGCAATTCCGTGGCAGCTTCCGCGATGACGTCAACGAGCAGATCCGGTTCCTGAACTCGATCCGCTCCGGTCAACGCTGAGCGTTTTAGTCTAACGTCCACAATCGGTCGCCCCCGCGAAAGCGGGGACCCATACGCCGTGCAGTGGTTATGGGTCCCCGCCTGCGCGAGGGCGACCGAACCTGTGCTGAGTGACTCAGGGAGCCATCATGGCTGCGAGCGCCGAAGTCGAAGAAGGCCTTACGCTTCTTCCCAAATTCGATGCCGATGGACTTGTCACCGCCGTCGTGACCGATGCTGCGACCGGCGAAGTGCTGATGGTCGCGCATATGAATGACGAGGCGCTGCGCAAAACCATCGCAACCGGCGACGCGCATTACTTCAGCCGCTCGCGCAAGAAGCTCTGGCGCAAGGGCGAGGAATCCGGCCACACCCAGCGCGTCATCGATATGCGCGTCGATTGCGACCAGGATGCGGTGTGGCTGCGTGTCGAACAGAGCGGGCCGGGCGCTTGCCATACCGGCCGCAAGAGCTGCTTCTATCGCAGCGTGCCGCTCGGCCAGACCAGTTCTGTGACGCTGCAATTCCAGGACGCCGACATGGCCTTCGATCCGTCGCAGGCCTATCGCAAGGCTTAGCGCTTCATGCGACAACGCTCTCTTGCGTTGCGTTCTCTTCCTTCGCGCCATCCTGCTTCGCGGCGATCAATGTCCTGATCTTTGACGCATCGTCAGGCGTCAGCGGATTGTAGATCACCATCCCTAGATCAGGCCGGCCGTCGACGGCGAAGGCGGAATATTCCATCGCGATCGCGCCGGCGACCGGATGATGCAGCGTTTTCAGGCCATCGCCATAAGGGCGCACATCGTTGTCGCGCCACATCGCCTCGAATTCGGGGCTGGTGCGGCACAGATCATCGACCAGCGTCTGGATGGCTTTCACGGCGCCGCCCCGCGCGGCATCGGCGCGAAAGGCCGCAACCACAAACCGCGCGACGCTTTCCCAATTGGACTGCTGCGCGCGCACGCGAGAATTGCGAAAGATCAGCCGCAGGATGTTGCGCTGCTCCGGCGGCAGTGCGCCGTAATCGGTGAGCACCGCAGCGGCGGCTTTATTCCAGGCCACCACATCCCAGGTCGGTGTCTTGATGAAAGCGGGACTGACATCGAACGCATCGAGAATGCGCTGCAGCCGTGGCGTCACGCCTTGCACAGCCTGATAGCGCACCTCGGGCGGGCGGCCGAGGCCGAGCAGAAACAGATGCTCGCGTTCGACATCGGTCAGCATCATCGCGCGGGCAATGCGGTCGAGCACATCGGCGGATGGCGCGCCGCCGCGCCCCTGCTCAAGCCAGGTGTACCAGGTGGCGCTGACATTGGCGCGCTGCGCCACTTCCTCCCGGCGCAGGCCGGGCGTGCGCCGCCGCGTCATCGGCAAGCCGAAGGCGGCGGGATCGAGCCGCGCCCTGCGATCTTTGAGATAGGTGCCGAGGAGGTTGTCGTCGGTGTCCGCCATGGCCAGCCTGTTAGGCATTATACCTGTATAAGGTCACTACTTTACCGGAATATAGCGCAGCGCGAAAAGCCCTCCAGCATTTTATGGAGGATGTCATGCGTGTTTTCGTGACCGGCGCGACCGGGTTTGTCGGCGCCGCCGTGGTGAGTGAACTTATGGCCGCCGGCCACAGCGTATTGGGGCTGACGCGCTCCGATGAAGGGGCCGCGCAACTTGAAGCTGCGGGGGCGCGGGTGCATCGTGGCTCGCTGGAGGATCTGGGCAGCCTGCGCGATGGCGCGGCAAAGGCGGATGGCGTGATCCACACCGCCTTCAACCACGACTTTTCGATCTACAAGGAGAGCTGCGAAGCCGAGCGCGGCATCGTCGCGGCTCTGGGCGAAGGCCTTGCCGGGTCGGACCGGCCGCTGGTCATCACCTCGGCGCTTGGTCTATTGCCGCCCGGACAGCTCGCGACCGAACAAACCCCGCCGAACACGAGCAATCCGCGCTTCGCCTCCGAACAGGCTGCCGATCGTCTGGCCGAGCGGGGGGCGCGGGTGTCGGTGGTGCGCTTGCCGTTCTCGGTGCATGGCCTCGGCGAGAAAGCTGGCTTCGTGCCGATCCTGATCAAGCTGGCGCGGGAGAAAGGCATCTCTGGCTTCATCGATGGCGGACGCAATCGCTGGCCTGCCGTGCAGCGGCAGGACGCGGCGCGGCTCTACCGCCTGGCGCTTGAGAAAAAGAGCGAGCCTGGTACGCGCTATCATTGCGTGGCGGAGGAGGGCGTCCCGTTCCGCGAGATCGCAACGGTGATCGCGCGGCGTCTTGCGCTGCCGGTTGTCGATGTGCCGACGGAAGACGCAGCCTCGCATTTCGGCTGGTTCACGCATTTCGCCAGCCTCGATGTGCCGTCCTCCAGCGAATGGACGCGTGCGCAGCTCGGCTGGCAGCCGACAGGCGCGGGCTTGATCGCGGACATCGATCAGCCCGGCTATTTCCGAGCCTGATTCCGACACATCATGTTCCAATGCGTTTCAGACATGCAGGCGTATCACTTGTGGGCGCAGCCGATGCCTGCCACCACAGCCGGATATTGATGCTGACGGCGAACCGGCTTGTGCCGGTTCGCCGCTTCGATCCAACGAGTGACGTTTGACCCAAAATTCTTCCGACGATTCATCGCAAAACACGCCGCAAGATTCCGTCACAACACCCAAGGCGACGTCGCAATCCTTCGCCGCCATGCGGTCGGGGCCGTATCGCACCCAGTTCATTTCCTATGTGCTGGCGATGATGGCTGACAATATCGAGCATGTGATCAGCTATTGGGTGATCTTCCAGAAATTCCATTCGCCCGCGCTGGCCGGTTTCGCGGTGGTGTCGCACTGGCTGCCGTATCTTCTGTTTTCGGTCGCGGTTGGCGCGCTCGCCGATCGCTTCGATCCGCGCCGCATCATTCAGTGCGGCATGGCGCTGTTCATTCTGGTGTCTGCGGGCTGGGGCGTTCTGTTCATCACCGATACGCTGGAAGTCTGGAGCGCGATGCTGCTGCTGGCGATCCATGGGCTCGCTGGTGTGCTCTGGCAGACGCCAAATCAGCTGCTGCTCTACGATATTGTCGGGCCGAAAGATCTGCCGAGCGCGGTGCGGCTGAACGCGATGGCGCGTTATCTCGGTGTTCTTGTCGGGCCGGCCGTTGGCGGCGTCATCATGCTGGCGCTCGGGCCCTCGCATGGCATCATTCTCAACACGCTGTTCTATCTGCCGATGTTCCTGTGGCTGTTCTTTGCGCCAAGCCGGGAGCAGCGGGCAGCCGTGGCGCGCGTTGCGGTGCGCGGCTTTGCCGACATCGTGCAGACCATCCGCGCGATCGGCGGTTATCCGATCCTGACCTCGATGACGTTGTTGGCGGCGCTGACCTCGCTGATGGTCGGTAACGCCTATAACGCACAGATGCCGGGATTTGCCGAAGACCTTGGCCACGGCGATCCCGGATTCTCATATAGCGTGCTGCTGGCGGCCGATGCTGGCGGCGCATTGCTGGCGGGCATCCTCTTGGAATCCTGGGGACGGCTGCGGGCGACGCCGCGCACAGCCGTGTTGCTGGCTGTGCTGTGGTGTCTGGCGCTGTTTGCCTTTGCCTCGGTCGGGCTCTACGGGCTGGCGATCGTGCTGTTGTTCGCGGCCGGGTTCTTCGAATTGTCGTTCAATTCAATGGCGCAGGCGCTGGTGCAGTTGAATGCGCCGACCGACATTCGCGGTCGCGTGGTTGGCCTCTACAACATGGCGGCACTCGGCATGCGGGCCTTCAGCGGCATTACCGTCGGCGTGCTTGGCGCGGCTGTCGGCATCCACTGGTCGCTCGGGCTATCGGCGGCAATCCTGCTGGTGTTCCTGTTCCTGCTGCACCGCTATACGGCACGCGCCAGCTAGAGCGTTTTCGAGCGAAGTGGGAACCGGTTCGCGTGAAGAAAACACGACGAACACATCAACGTCAGGGCGCGCAACGCTGCTGCCAGGGCGTCGGCCGCTTCAACGCCAGCACGACGCCGTTGCGGACGCTATGCCGGCCCTTGCTGTCGTGATTGGTTATCGCCCGGATGCGATCTTCGCTATCCTTGACGAACACATTGGTGCGTTTGCCGGCGCGGCCGAAATCGATGACGATCGCCAGCGTGCCGTCCGGCCGCGTCGTCGCATCGATGATGGGGAACTGATCCTGATGGCGGCCGATATCGCGCTCAAGAAACGCTCTGTCGCCACGCTGCGCATAGGTGGCGAGGGCATTGCCCGGCGAAGCCGGCTTGCTGCAATCGGGGGCCCAGGTTCCAATCAGGTTCCAGTCGTCGAGCACGCGCCCGGCATCGGCGAAGCACGGCGCGGTGGACAGAGCGAGCGTGAGGGCAGCCATCGTCGATCGAACACGCGTCACCACACACCTCACAGCATTGCACCAGCCTTATCTGTTGTCGATGTGACAGCGGTGCAAGCCGCTGATGATAATCATCGCGACCTTGCGCAAAGATTATCGCGCGTGACGTTTCAGCGCGGTGGGCGTGCGGCGGCTGCGCGCGTCAGCAGGCGTTGCGCGCGTAGGAGATGCGGGCGGTCGAACATCTTGCCGCCGATGCCGACGACGCCGGCATCAGGATTGGCCGCGAAGGCTGCGACAATCGCCTCAGCTTCGGTGATATCGGCGGCCTGCGGCGTGAACACCGCGTTGATGATGGCGACCTGCGCCGGGTGGATCGCCATCTTGGCGGTGAAGCCGTCGCGGCGCGCCTCCTGCGCCTCGCGCCGCAAGCCATCGTCGTTGCGAAAATCCACATAGACGGTGTCGATAGCGGCAACACCCGCCGCCGAAGCGCCGGCGAGGCAGAGCACGCGCGCCAGCCGATAGGGATCGAGAAAGTCGCCGCGTTCGTTGCGGTTGGCCTCAGCGCCGAGTTCCGCCGACAGATCTTCCGCGCCCCATGTGAGAGCGGAGAGGCGCGGGCTCGATCCGCCATAGCTGCCGGTGGTGAAGAGGGAGGCCGCGGTTTCCGTGGCCAGCGCGATGATGCCAATCGCGCCGTCCGGCAAGCCGGCCAACGCTTCGCGCGCCGACAGCTTGGCGTGCAGATGTGTGACCGAGACGCCGCCGGCGGCCTTCGGAAGCATGATCGCATCCGGCCGGCCGGCAACGATGACGTCAAGGTCATCGTCGGTGAGGCCGGTATCGAGTGCGTTGATCCGCACCAGCAGGCGCGGCCGCTGCGCGTCCCTTGCATGCGCCTGCAAAAAGGCCAGCGCGGCCGCCCGCGCGGCCGGCTTGCGATCGGCGGCAACCGAATCCTCCAGATCGAGGATCAGCGCATCGGCGCCGCTCGACAGCCCTTTTTGCAGCTTGGCTTCGCTGTCAGCGGGAACGAACAGAAGGGAGCGCATTTTCCTTAAACCACCGGCTTCTTCTTGATGAAAGCCGCGCGCCGGCATTCGGCCACCAGCGCATTGTCCTGGTTATAAGCGCGGTGCAGCAGCTCGACGATGCCGGCATCGGGTCGCGACTTCGATTCGCGCTTGCCGACGATCTCGGTGGTCGCATGCAGCGTGTCATTCTCGAATACCGGATGCGGGAACTTGGTCTCCGTCATGCCGAGATTGGCGATCGTAGTGCCGGTGGAAATATCGCTGACCGACATGCCGATCATCAGCCCGAGCGTGAATAGCGAATTCATCAGCGGTTGGCCCCATTCGGTCTCGGTCGCGCAGAAATGCCGGTCGATATGCAGCGGCTGCGGATTGAGCGTCATGTTGGAGAACAGCATGTTGTCCATCTGCGTGACCGTTCGATAATAGCGATGCTCGAACAGGCGGCCGATCTCGAAATCCTCGAAGTAAAGTCCGCCGCGCGGATGGCGCTTGGCTGTGTCCATGACGTGTTCTCCGCATTGAGTGTCGCGCGCAGTCTATCCCGCTAAAGGCAAAACCGCGCGGCGAATAGGAATTAACTTTCCATTTACCATAATTCTCCAAGGTCGGATGCGTCAGGACGGGGAGAATCGGCTTAGCCGATGGGGCCTGACGGAGACGTGCGACCATGGCGGTAGAAGCCACCCAGCCGGTGGGTGCGAGAAACCAATCGGCGATGGCCGCCATAAGGCAGGCCGCGCAGGTCACCGGTGCGAGCTTCAGCTATCTCGTTGCCACCGCGCGGGTCGAATCCAATCTCAATCCCAGCGCCGCAGCCAAGACATCATCCGCAGGCGGCCTGTTTCAATTCATCGATCGCACCTGGCTTGGCACGCTGAAAGAGGCGGGGCCGCATCTGGGTTATGATCGCTATTCTGACGCCATCACCCGCACCGAAGATGGCCGCTATGTCATCAACAATCCGGCAATGCGCGATGAGATCATGGCGCTGCGGCAGGATCCGACCGCCAATGCACTGATGGCGGGCGTGTTCACTAACAGCAATGCCAAACACCTGACAAACAATCTCGGCCGCGCGCCCAGCGATGGCGAATTGTATCTGGCGCATTTCATGGGTGCGACCGGCGCCTCGCGCCTCCTCAGCATGGCGCAGTCCAATCCCGGCGGGCAGGCGGCGGATGCCTTTCCGGTTGCGGCGCGCGCCAATCGCTCGATCTTCTTCGACCAGAGCGGACGCGCCCGGAGTTTTTCCGAAGTCGCGCGCAACCTGACCAGCCGTTTTGATGTCGCGCAGGCGCGAAAGTCCAGCGCCGAGGCAGCGCAGGCTATGGCCGCGCCGCAGGCGGCGACGATGGCCTTCATGCCGCAGATGCAGAGCGTTGCGCAGCCGCAACCCAGCGCAGCGGTCGCTCAGCGCCCGCAGCCGGCTGAGTCGATGTTCCACAATCCGTATCGGCAAGCACCGCGTCGCGAGGCCGTTTCCAACACTGTCGCGCAATTGTGGACCGGGCGCGAGCGCACGAGCCAGCAGGATATGGCCCGGCAAATGGCGCTGGAGCTGGAAGGCCGCACCCGTCCGCGCGCCGATGCGCCGCGCCCTGTCCAGGCCGAGGTGCGTTATGCGCCGCAGTCGGCCTCGCAGCCGCAGGCTGTCGCGCAAACGCGCGAGGCGAATACGGCGAGCAATGGCGCGCTCGGCCTGTTCCAGGATGCCGCGCCGGACGTGCGCTCGCTCTTTACTCATGGCGTGCGTGGCTGAAAGCTCCCGGCTTGATGGATCAAAGCCTGCCTCACGCCATCTCTCATGTGTCGCGTTTTCTTCGCGCGAACCGGTCCCACTTCGCTCGAAAGCGCTCCTACCGATCTCTTAAAAATTATGGTGAACCCTTTATTAAGGGAGGGGCGGTAGCCTGTGCGGCATGGGCGGATGTGTAGCGCCCGGTTAGCGTAGAGCCATCCATGATTGTTCGGCAATTCCTGTTCTGGTTGCGTGACGCGCCCGCGGGCGAACGAGCGGAAGCAACGGCTGCGCTTGCCAGAGCTTATCTTTATTCCGACCTGTCGCGTGACGATCTCGCCGCCGCCGAAGGCGCGATGACGATGCTGCTCGACGATCCGTCGCCGCTTGTGCGCATGGCGATGGCGCAGGCGCTGGCCGCAAGCGACTACGCGCCGACATCCGTCATTCACGCGTTGGCCGCCGATCAGCCGGATATTGCCGCGATCATTCTCGAGTCGTCGCCGCTGCTGCTTGAAGCCGAACTCGTTGACGCCGTGGCGACGCAAGGCCCGCTGGCGCAAAGCGCAATCGCGCGCCGAGCCCGTCTGCCGCGTTCGGTGGCCGCTGCCATTGCCGAAGTCGGCACGGCGGAAAGCTGCCTCGAACTCATTGAAAATCCGGGTGCCGATGTTGCGCCGCTGTCGCTCGAACGACTGGTCGAGCGCTTCGGTCATCTTGCGGCCATTCGCGATGCCTTGCTGGCGCGCGCCGATCTGCCGGCGGCGAAGCGGCAGGTTCTGCTGGCGAAGCTGTCGCGCATGCTGGCCGAGCTAGCCGTCAATCGCGACTGGATGAGCGAGGATCGCGCCGGCCAGATCGCGCGCGAGTCCTGCGAGAAGGTGACGGTATCGCTCGCGGCTTCGACCAAGGATCTGGCGCCGCTGGTGCAGCATCTGCGCGAGAGCGGCCAGCTCACGACCGGCCTGATTTTGCGCGGGCTGTTGTCCGGCAACATGCCGATGGTGGAGGAGGCCTTCGCGCAATTGGCCGGCACGACGCGGGAGCGCGCGGCAACGCTGATCCACGATGTCGGCCGGGCAGGGCTCCGCGCGCTTTATTTCAGGGCCGGGTTGCCGTCCGCTGCCTATCCGGTCTTCCGCGAAGCCATCGCCACCATCCATGAAGACGGTTTTCTGGGCGACCTTTCCGGCACGCATCTCAAGCGTCGGATGATCGAGCGCGTGCTGACGCGCTGCGCTGCGATCACCGATGAAGAGACCGCGCCCGTCATCGTGCTGCTGCGCCGCTTCGCCACCGAAGCCGCGCGGGAAGAAGCACGGATGTTCTGCGACGATCTTGTTAGCGAGGTACCGCTGGTCCAGCCGGTGTGGCAGGACGATGCATTGGCGTTGGCGGATGATGTGTTTGACGATCAGTATGACGTCATGCCCGCATACGACGCGGACGTTGATGCAGCGCCGCTCGTCGATGACGCGGCCTATGCCGAAGCGGCTTATAGCGAGGCTTCCTATCAGGCTGTCTATGACGCCTTGGCCCTGCCTGAGATCGCGACTGCTGCGCCTCACGACAGCTGGCAGTATGAAATCGCGCCCGGGATCTGCGTTGCTGAACCAGTTGCGCCGATGCCGTGGGCGATTGCCGAACGTCCGCAGCCCGAAATCGATGATGATATTGCCCGTGCCCATGAAGCACTGGCCGCTGCGCTGGCTCTCGCGCCCTCGACCGAAGTGAAGTGGGACGAGGTCAAGCCGGGCGAGGAACTCATCCCGTACAACAACAGCAACGAGCCGTTGTCATTCGACGATATCTGGGATGGCCATCGTTCGTTGACGGAATGGGATGATCACAGGTTACGCCACGCCGCGTAACCTGAGCGTTCAACGCCGGCTGCGGCGGCGCCGATCGCTGGCCGCCACACGCGGTTTGCCTTTGGCTTGGGCAGGATCGTCTTTCTTGCCAGGCTTCGGCGCATCGTCGTCGCGGCTGTGCATCAAGGCGGCGCGCAGGTCCGTAAACTTGCCGTGCTTCTTCAAGAGGTCACGCACCGCTTCGTCCATCAGCTCCTGCAGCGTCGAAGCCTTGTCCTCTGCCAGCTCCTGCAGAGCCCGCAGATCCTCAGGATGAAACGCGATCAGCTTTTTGGCCATCAGTGGCTCGCCGACGCTAAACCCAAACCGCTATGAATGATCGGTGCGCGGATGCCGGTCATGCAGGAACACCGCCAGCTGTTCACGCAAGGCTTCGTCGCGCTCGCTCTTGTGGCCGGCTGTGACGGCATCCTCGAACAGACGCTGCTGGATCTCCTGCGGCAGGTCGCCCCAGGCCTTGATGACAGCCTGGCCCAATGCGGTGACATAGCGGGAATCGGTGCGTGTCTCTGTTTCCATCGCCCTCAGTTCCTGTTCGCCGGCTAACGCGACATGCGCGGGAACAGTTCCAGCATTACGCCGGCGCGGACGGGGCGGACTGCTCGAACAGATGATCGATAAAGCCAGGCCGGTGACGGTTTTCATGCACCAGGAATTCCTGCGTCACCGCATAGAGCCGGTGCGTTAGCGTCGACACCACATGATCGATATGCGGCATTGCATATTCGCGCATGATGGCGCGGATGGCATCGACATGCTGATCGATCAGCATGATCGGGATGCGCGCCGGGTCGGGTGTATATTCCACCAGCATGCAAAGGCTGCGCGCGACCGGCGCCACCAGCGGATAGCCGAAGGTCGCAGCATCGCCCTTGATGTCATGGGCGGCGCGAAACAGCGCATCGGTGCGCGCCTTGTCGAAGCCATCCGCACGGATGGCGTCGCGCGCCTCCGCGAGGCGGTCGCATTCGATCGTCATCCAGGCCGGGAATTCATGCGACAGCCGATCGAGCGCGGCTTCCGCGCGGCCCACCGGATCGTCATCCGGCAATGACAGCCGCGCCACCGCACGCGCGAGCTTGTGCACCGGCCTGATGATCTGGTGATCGGGGAAGGTGCTAACGCCCGGGCGCTCGTCATGGGGGTCGGTCATGCGATTCGATCAGTTGGGCAGGGTCGCGCGGTCATAGAGCGACGGCTGGGCGATGATGTCGGCATTATTCTCGCCCTTGCGGCGCTCGGGACCCGTGTAATTGGCGACGACGCCGCGGCGGCGGTCGGGGCCGAAATAGGTTTTGGTGCGCACGAAGGGTCGCGGATTGACGACGACGTTGAGGATGCGCTCATACAGCGCCTTGGCCGAGAGCGGCTTGGCGAGAAATTCGGTGACGCCGGCATCGCGCGCGGCGATCACATGCTTCTTTTCCGAATGGCCGGTCAGCATGATGATCGGCACGAATGGATTGGCATTGGCGCCCGGCTGGCGGATCATCTGCGTTAGTTCCAGCCCGTCAAAGACCGGCATCGCCCAGTCGGTGATGATGATGTCGGGGCCATAATGCATGAAGGCTTCGAGCCCGGCGGCGCCGTCATCGGCTTCGATCACGTCGCGCGTGCCGAAGCTGTGCAGCAAGGTCCGCAGGATGCGCCGCATATGCGCGTTGTCATCAACGATGACGAAGCGCAGACGTTGGAAGTCGATACGGATGGCCATCGGCGGTCGAGCGCAAAGGGTGAAGGCTAGTGCGGCTGACGTTACAGGCGCCGCATTAACGAAGCCCTAACCATCACGTCGGGCGCTGCGGCGCGCAGGTTCAATAGCCGAATTGCTCGCGCAGGATCCGCTCGTCGAGGCTGTGGCCGGGATCGAACAGCATATGCATCGAGATCGAATGCTCCATGCTGATCTCGACGCTGACCACGTCGCGCATCTCGGCGTGATCGGCGACCGCCGCGACCGGGCGCTTGTCGCGCTCCAGCACCTCGACGGTGACGCGCGCAGTGTCGGGCAGAAGCGCACCATGCCAGCGGCGCGGGCGGAACGGACTGATCGGGGTGAGGGCCAGAAGCGGGGCCTTGATCGGGATGATCGGACCCTGCGCCGACAGGTTATAGGCGGTCGAGCCGGCCGGCGTCGCCACCATGATGCCGTCGGCGACGAGTTCCGGAAGCCGTTCCTTGCCGTCCACGAGCACACGCAGCCTTGCGGCCTGATAGGTCTGGCGGAAGATCGACACTTCGTTGATGGCGTAATGCTCGACCTGTTCGCCCTTGCTGTCGGTTGCGCACATCACCAGCGGATGGATCACCGTCGGCTCGGCCGAGGCGATCCGCTCGGGCAGGTCGTCCAGCTGGAATTCGTTCATCAGGAAGCCGACCGTGCCGCGATGCATGCCGTAAATCGGTTTGCCGCTGCGCATCAGGCTGCGCAGGGTCTGCAACATCAGCCCATCGCCGCCCAGCGCCACGATCACGTCGGCATCGGCGGGATCGCAATTGCCATAACGACGAACGAGATGCTCCAGCGCCTCGACCGCCTCCGGACTCTGGCTCGCCACGAAAGCGATTTTGTCAAACCGGCGGGCCGGGCTCATCCTTCGCACTCTGAAGATGTTGGCGCTCGCGCTTCCTGTCGCGCTTGCTATAACGCGATCCGCCAAATTTTGCGTGAAGAGGACGAAAGATGGAACGCGTGGTGCTCGTCTATACGACTTATCCTTCCCTTGTCGAGGCGGAGAAGGCCGGGCGCGCGATCGTCGAGGAGCGGCTCGCGGCCTGCGTCAACATCCTGCCGGGCATGGTTTCGCTGTATCGCTGGGAGGGCAAAATGGAGCGCGGCCAGGAGGCGGTGATGATCGTCAAGACCAGAGCCTCCTTCTCCGATCGCGTCCGCAAGGCGCTAAAGGCCTCGCATCCCAACACCACCCCGGCGATCATGGTCATCGCCACGGAGATGGTCGAGGACACCTATCTGCGCTGGATCATGCAGGAAACCGACCGGGCCGCACTGGTGTAAATGCGCCACGGCCGTGCCGCGAAATACGGCATCATCTTGACTCCGGCCGCCCCGGAACGGAGATTAACCACACGCACTGGTTCTCCGGCTGGCGCCGGAGAGGAAAGAGGGAACACGGAACCGCCGTCAGGCTGAAGCCGTGGCTGCCCCCGCAACTGTGAGCGGCGAGTCTGTCGTCCAACCCTTGGCCACTGGGCAACCGGGAAGGCCGGACGGCAGATCAGGACCCGCAAGCCAGGAGACCTGCCAGCGCGGTCACCCAACCGGTGGGCGGGAGGTCCATACGGAGCGGCAATTCGCAGCGGTGACGCTTGAGAGCCGGTGCGAGGCCGTTCGGGTTTGTCCCTGACGACTTTTCCACAAGGCGCGAGCGGATGCTGGCTGATGCGTGTGGCGCTGCCATTCCCGCAACAGCTTGGCGATGTTCGCGTGTCCTTCGCACCTGCATTTGTGCTGACCGAATGCGCCGGCCGGGACCGGTGTAGCGAAGGATTAACGGGGTTATGGGGGCAATTTTCAATTTTATGCGGGCGAGCGCGCTAGCGTCCGCCGCGATCGTGGCGTGCGGTGCGCTTGAGAGCGCGATGGCGCAAACGCCGCTACCGGAGATCAGTGTCACCAGCACGCGCTTGACGGGCACGGGCAATGCCAATGGCCTCGTGCCGCTGAGCGCCGGCATTGTCGGCGCATCGACCACGGTGATCACGGCAGAGGATATTGCGCGATCTCCCAGCCTCACCATTCAGGATATTCTGGCGCGCGAGGCGGGCGTGCAGACACGTTCGCTCTATGGCAGCGTCAATGGCGCCGGCACGACGGTGGACCTGCGAGGCTTCGGCGCCACCGGCCAATCCAACACCCTGGTGCTGATCAACGGCCGCAGGCTCAATGACATCGATTCCGCGGCGGTCGATCTGGCGGCGCTGCCGCAGAATTCGATCGAGCGCATCGAGATCACGCGTGGCAATTCTGCCGCCGTGCTCTATGGCGATAACGCCGTCGGCGGCGTCATCAACATCGTCACAAAGAATGGCGCGAAGTTGCCGCCATCGACGCGCGTCGAGGCATTGGCCGGGTCCTATGGCTATCGGGAAGGGCGGGTGTCGGCGAGCGGAAGCTCGGGGCCGTTCTCGGCATCGGTCTATGGCAATGCCATTACCTCCGATGGCTATCGCGTCAACAACCACCTCAATCAGCAAAATGGCGTCGGCGATTTCCGCTACACGACGGATGAAGGCTCGGCCTATCTGAACCTGTCAGCCGATACGCAACGGCTCGGTTTTCCGGCCGAGCGCATCGTGTCCTTGACCGAGAACCAGCTGATCACCGACCGGCGCGGCACACGCACGCCGCTCGATTACGGCGACAAACAGGGCTACAGCGCGACCGCAGGCGTCACACGCATGCTGGCGCCGGATATCGAACTGATCCTCGATGGCGGCTGGCGCCGCAAGGACCAGCAGGCCGGCTTCTTTTCGATGTTTGAGGAGCAATACGTCAATTCGACGCTGCAGACTTATTCGGTGACACCGCGTGTGCGCATCAACACGCCGTTCTTTGGTCTGCCGTCGCGGGTGATCGCGGGTCTCGATTACTACGACTCCGATTATGATTCCGACCGCAGCCAGTTCTCCGGCCTGGCTCCCTTTCATCGCTATCGGCTGGGGCAGAATTCCGTCGCTGGTTATTGGCAGCAGACGGTTTCGGTGTTGCCAACCACCGACATCTCCGGCGGCGTGCGCGTCCAGCGCACCAATGTCACCGCGACCGATCGATATGATGCGAGCGCGCCAGGCGGTGCCTTTGGCATTCAAGGCCTGCCGCTCGACAGCACAGAAACCAACGAAGCCTATCATGCCGGCTTCGAGCATCGCTTCAATCCGGTCTTCGCGGTGTTCGGCCGCGCCGCGCAAAGCTTTCGCACGCCGAATGTCGATGAGCGCGTCGGCATGGCATTGTTCGGCACGCCGACCACGTTCAACCTGAAAACGCAGACGTCACACGACGTCGAAGGCGGCGTGCGATTCAACTTCGGCAGCGCGACGTTGCAGAGCAGCGTCTATGAGATGCGGCTGGAAAACGAACTGATCTTCGATCCGGTCAATTTCGTGAATTACAATCTCGATCCGACACGGCGCAGAGGGTGGGAAACGATTGCCACCTGGCAGCTGTTCGACAATGTGCGGCTGAAGGGCTCGCTGACTTACACCGACGCCACCTTCCGCGACGGTGTCAATGCCGGCAAGGAAGTGCCGCTGGTGTCGCCCTGGACCGGCAGCATCGGCGTGTCCTGGAATATCTTCGATAAGTATCTGACTTTCGATGGCGTGGTCCGTTATGTCGGCGAACGCCGCATGGACAACGATCAGGCCAATTTCCAGCCGCTGATCCCCGCGCATACGCTGGTCGATATCCGCCTCGGCGGCGAACTCGATCAGTTCTTCTGGGCGGTCTCGATCGAAAATCTCTTCAACGAGATGTATTTCGATTATGCGGTGGCGAGTGCGTCGACCTTCGGCCGCTACAACGCCTATCCGCAGCCGGGCCGCACATTCCTCGTGCGCGCCGGCATGAAGTGGTGACTCTTTCCGTCATGCCCGGCCTTGTGCCGGGCATCCACGTCTTTCAGCGTGTTTGAAATGAAGTCGTGGATGGCCGGGTCAAGCCCGGCCATGACGAGAAATGTTGCTTAAGGCTGCGGCGACCACATCACCGGCACAAGATCATAACCCTTCGCCGTCTTCGTCACGTAATGCGAGGCCGGGAAGGGCCAGTGATAGCCATGCGCGCGCATCTTGTCGGCGGCGGCTCTGTCGAGCAACGCCTTGCGCGTCGTCACCGCCTGATTGCCGTCCATATCGAAGGCGGCCTGCCAGTCCGGATTGCGCACGAACAGATACGGATTGTTGGTGACATCGGCGAGATACAGCATCGACTGATTGCCATTGGCGATCGAATAGGCGGTATGGCCGGGTGTATGACCCGGCGCGGCGATGCTGGTGATGCCGCTTTCCACTTCCTTGCCGGGCTCGAACCGCTGCACCTTGTCGGCGATGTCGCCGAACACGCGCTTGGCATTCTTGAATGAGGCTTGCGCGGCTTCCGGAGCCTTGCTCATGTTGCTCTCATCCATCCAATAGGCCCATTCGGTCGCCGGCACATTGATCTGCGCATTGGGAAAGAACAGCGCGTTGTCCTTGGTCTTGATGCCGTTGATATGATCGGGATGGAAATGCGAGATATAGATCGCATCTACGGACTTGGGGTCGATGCCGGCAGCGGCAAGATTGGCCGCGTAAGTGCCCGATTGCGGCGCCATCGCGCCCAGCATGCCGCCAGTGCCGGTATCGAGCGCGATCAGCTTCTTGCCGGTATTGACGATGAGCGTCGTGAACGGGATGGGAATGGCATCGGTGGCCAGGAAGGCATCCGACAACGCCTTCTGCACATCGCCGATCTCGGCATTGCGCACGAAGCCGGGATTGAGCTTGAGAAACCAGGTGCCGTCATTGATGGCAGTGACTTCGTAATCGCCGACCTTGAAACGATAGAAGCCCGGCGCCTGCTGTCCCTTTTGCGGCGCGTCGGCGAAGGCCGCTTTGGGCAGGGTCATGCCGGCGGCGGCCAGCGCGGTTCCGGCGAACAGATGACGACGAGACAACAGATGACGAGACGATGCGGCCATGATGATCTCTCCCTCGCTGAGATGGGCGGTAATGGTACGACGGGCAGGCGACCCGGATAACCCCCTACATCACCGACTATTCCATCGTGTGACAGCAGCGTGCGGTGCACAATGACGTGATGCTTCTCGCGGCGCGAAAACTCATCTAGGCTTTGCAACGATAACTGCCGCCAAGAAAAACAAAGGGCGGCAGATCATGGGAGGGCTAGCATGGCGTTTTGTTTTCGCGTCCGCAGGGCGCGTCTGTCACTGTCTATTGTTGTTTTGGCTGCGATCGGCCTTTCAAGCGGCGTGCAGGCGCAGACCTATCCGTCGCGGCCCATCAATCTGATCGTGCCGTTTCCTGCCGGCAGCACCACTGATCTCGTTGGCCGCATCGTTGCCGATGAATTGACGAAATCGCTCGGCCAGACCGTGGTGGTCGATAATCGCGGCGGCGCGGGCGGCGGCGTCGGCTCCGAAGCGGTCGCGCGCTCTGCGCCCGATGGTCACACCTTGTTGATGGGCACGATCGGCACGCATTCGATCAATCCCGCCGTTTATGCCAAGATCAATTACGATCCGATCGCCGACTTTTCGCCGATCATCCAGTTCGGCACCGCGCCGAATGTGCTGGTCGTCAATCCCGATCTGCCGATCAAGAATGTCACGGATCTGATTGCCTATATCGCCGCCAATCCCGGCAAGGTGAATTACGGCTCGTCCGGCAACGGCACTTCGAACCATCTGTCGGGCGCGATGTTCGTGGCACGCAACGGCCTGAAGGCGACGCATGTGCCGTATCGCGGGGGCTCGCAGGCGATCACCGATCTCTTGCGTGGCGAAGTGCAATTCATGTTCTATCACTATCTGCCGCTGCTCGGTCACATCAAGGACGGCAAGCTGCGGGCAATCGCCATCACCAGCGCCGACCGCATCGATGCCTTGCCGGATGTTCCGGTGATGAAAGAGGCGGGCATGGATGACTTCGAGGTGTCGGCCTGGTTCGGTGTCTGGGCGCCGGCCAAAACGCCGCCGGAGATAGTGAACAAGCTCAACAACGCGCTGCTGACGATCATTCAGAAGCCGGATGTGAAGAAGAGTCTGGAAGCGCAGGGCATCGATCCTGTCGCCGGTTCGCCGGAAGATCTGTTGAAGCTCAACAAGGCCGAACTGGCGCGCTGGTCGAAGGCGGTGGATCAGGCCGGCGCCAAACTGTCGAACTGAAGCGGCGTTCGTTGATGTGATGTGACGCGGCCGGCGGGCGTGGCTCCGCCGGTCGCTTGCTATTCCGGCAGCAGGTTGCGATGGCGCGGATAGAGATGATCGCTCGCGACCGTCACCATGATCAGGATCGGCGTGGCGAGCAGCGCGCCGATCGGCCCCCATAGCCAGGCCCAGAAAGCCAGCGACAGAAACACCGCCAGAGGATGCAGAAGAAGCTGCCGTCCGATGATTGCCGGCACGAGGAAGTGACCTTCTATGAAGGTAAAGGTCATGAAAATCGCCGGTGCGATCAGCGCCGGCAGCAGCGTGTCGAAGGTCAGAAGGCCGATGAAGAACAGCACCGCATGCATCATGCCGGGGCCGGCATAGGGGATATAATTCAGCACGAAGGCGAGAGCACCCCACAGCACCGGCGCCGGAAAGCCCAGCGCCCAGGTGACGAGGACGGCGAACAGGCCGACGCACATATTGATGATCGTCACGGTGATCAGATAGCTCGACAGGCTGCGCTCGATATCGTTGACGATCTTCAGCGACCGCAACCGGCCGTCGCGCGTGCTGAAGATGTTGACCACATAGCGCCGCATCGCCGCCCGGCCGAACACGAAGAAGAACAGCGTCGCGAAGAACAGAACAAATTGCAGGATCGCCGGCGTCACCGCGCCCAGCACGCTGCCGATGACTTCGGTCGGCTGGCTGACATCCACGGTCAAACCGCTCGCACCCATGATCGCCGACCGCACTTCCTTGATCGCCGCCAGCGGCCGATCCATGAAGCGGAATTTCTCCTTGATCACATTGCCGATCTCGGACGACCGCGCGATCAGGTCGGAGGCGGGCTCCGATAACAGAATGATCGCAAGATAAAGCGCGCCGGCGATCAAAGCGACGATCGCCAAGGCCGGCACCCAGGCCGGCAGGCCATGCCGCGTAGCGTAGCCAGCGAGCGGCCCGAGCGTCAGGCTGATAATCAGCGCGCACAGGATCGGCATGATCAGCGGCTTCGCCAGAAACAGGAACGCGCCGAACATGATCACGGCCATCAGCAATGTCGCAACTTGCGACATGGTGCGCCAGAAGGCGGCGGTGTCCTCGAACGGGAAGGGATCATGCGCGCCGACGCGGATATGGCGGCCGGCAAAGGTCCAGCTGGTCGACGAAGTATGCGGGGTCGCTGAGGGGAGTGGCTGCGGTTCGCTCTCGCGTGCCATGCGGTGATCCGGTCGGATGTCCGGCGAAACGTTGCGGGGCTTTGGCACGCTGCGGGGTCCTCGTCGGCCTCGCGGGGGGCGCGCCGTGGCGTGACAATCCGTGACCCAAAGCGAAGTTCCAGGCGCGTCGCGGCACTTGTGCCGGTTCGGCACGTTTTTGCTATCGCCTCCCGGTCGGTAAGGCTTTATTAACCATAAGCGGCCCGCGGGCCTGCGAGTGGAGAGGACGGATGCAAGACATGCGTAAATTCCGGCGCATAGGGATGTCGGCGATGATCCTGGCGCTCGGCCTGGGCGTTGCGCCCGCCGGTGCGGACAGCGCGGCCCGCATGGCCGATACGATCATCGACAGCTGCATCTTTTCCGGCGGCATCAGCCAGTGCATCCAGCAGCACCGTCACAGCGGCGGCGGCATGGCCCGCATCATCCCCGTCCGCAATGTCGGAGAGCCGTCACGCGCCGACACCGAGCGCGATCGCAAATGGGCCGAGCGTTGCCAGCCGCAGCTGCGCCGTGATGCCTATGGCATGGGACGTTACGTCTATGCCGCGCGCGGCTGCGAATACGGCCGCGCCGAGGATTAAGGGCGCGCTAGCTAGCGCATCCAGCGAACATGATTTGCATCGGGTCAACCGCGACAGCGCAAGAGCCGCCGGTTCAAACACTGCATTCCTTTTAGGAAGTCGGTGACGAACAGGCTGTCCTTTTGCTTCGTGTGTTGCGGCGTCGGAGGTCCGCGTCACGCTCGGCAGCGGTGGCTGCCATTTCCAGGCATCGGCCGGCTACGGCCAGCGAATTGGTGTAGGCCATCGCCGCCAATTCCTTGGACATTGCGCGGATATATTCTGCCGCCGATGACGGATCATTCAGGTGACGGTTCGAGGCCTTGTACTGCGCTACCATAGCAATTCCCCACGATTGCACCGGTATTCAACCATAGTGATTATCGATTAATTATTATACAACCTGCTATTGTACTTAAGAATGAGGTGAAATAGGTGGGGTGGTGCCGGCAGAGAGGATTGAACTCCCGACCTTCGGTTTACAAAACCGCTGCTCTACCGCTGAGCTATGCCGGCAAGGCTTGAGCTACAAGGCTTGCAGAGCTAACAGCGCCGGCAGGCCTTCGCAAGCGCGCAACATCGCACATCATCAAGATAATGCGGTGGACAAAGGTCGCTCAGGCCGCTGTCTGTCGGCAGGCTTTACCGACTGGAAATCCCCTGTGACTAGGGTCCGCCCGCGAAGCGACCGGTGGGCGAAACGCTCACCGCTTTGGCCACGCTATCGCCCCGTTCGACAGGCATAGCTTGCGGGCGCGGTGTTTCGTTTGGCCGTTCGCATCGGGGGATTTCAGCCGCAATGGCAATGGTTTGATGGCGTTTCCAGCAATTGCATTCCGCATGCGGCGTTGGGCGCAAGGTCTGGCGCTCGTCGCCGGTCTGTCGGCTTCGGCCACGGGCCTTGGCGGCTGCTCGACCTCACCGGGCGGCTCGAACGCTTTTGCCGCTGCCACGCCGCCTGCCGCCGCCGGCATTGCCGCCCGTCCGACTTTGATGGCCGTCACCACCCGAAATGCCGTCAAGGGCGCGCGCGCCAAGCCGTGGTTCGGCACCCAGCGCGCCAGCCAGCCGAGCAACGTACGCATTCAGTTGTCGTCGCCTGCCGATGGCCCGTTGTCGGCGGTCGGTATTGGCGACTGGAGCATCCAGAGCGTCGAGCCGGTGCCATTCGGTGAGAGCTTCTCGGCGAGCCCTACGCGACGCGACGTTCTCCTTTACGTTCACGGCTTCAACCAGAGTTTTGAAACCGCCGCCCTCGACGCGGCGAGGCTGTCCGACGGGTTGAAATTCCGCGGCGACACCATGCTGTTTTCCTGGCCGTCCAAGAACAGCCTGCTCAATTACATCTATGACCGCGAAAGCGCCTTGTGGTCGCGTGACGCGCTGGAAGACATGCTGGATGCGCTGATGGCCGATTCATCGGTCGGCACTATTCACGTCGTCGCCCATTCGATGGGAACGATGGTCACGGTCGAGGCGCTGCGCCAGTTGTATGACCGGCGCGCCGCGATGATGGGCAGCCGCTTCGGCGCAATCGTGCTGGCCTCGCCGGATATCGACATGGATGGCTTCAAATCGTCGGTGGTGCGGCTCGGTGGCTTCTCCAAGCGCGTAACCGTTCTGACGGTGGCCAGCGACCGCGCGCTCAGCACCATGCGGGACATGGCCGGCGGCGTCACCCGGGTCGGCATCGCAGAAAAGGCGCAGCTGGAGGCGCTCGGTTTGCGGGTGATCGATGCGTCCGATTATGCCGGTGGTGGTCTCAACCACGACCTGTTCCTGACCAATGGTCAGGTGCGCGAAGTGATCCGGCAGGTGATGGATGATGCGCGACCGCCATCGATCGCCAGCGGCGGTTTTCCGAACAGCGGCGAGATCATTCAGTAAGTGAGGTGAGGGCGGCGAGGACGCAATCGCGTGCCTCCGCGCCTCCTGCTGTCTGACTAGATCAGCCGGTCGGACGATTGCTGCACCGAATAATACATTTTCGGCGACACGATCTTGAGGCCAGCCGGCGTGCCGACGGCCATCACCAGCACTTCGATCACATTGACGATGGCGCCGTTCTTCTCGATCTCGGCGACCTTCTGGCCGGGGAAGAAGCCGATCGTCGCCACCACGCAGGCATCGCTCTGGCCAGCTTCCGTGTTCACGGCGACCAGCGCCTTGTCGATGGCGGCGGAGGCGTTGTCGCTCATCAGGTTCACAAAGCGCTCGGCTTGCTGCTTGGTATCGCAAATCAGGCCCGAACCGACCTTGATGTCACTGGCGCTGGGAACTGCGTCACCGGCAAGGGCCGCATTGGACGACAAGGCAAACATCGCGGCAAAAGCCAAACCGGACAAACGCTTCATCTGATCTCTCCAGGGCGCTTTCGCACCGAGAACCGGATTCATATCTGCGGCCTTAACGTGGCACCCCGCGCTCAGTTCCGTTGAGGATTTGCGCTGCAGCCATGCGGCCCGCGCGGAGGCGGCTGATCCTCTAGCTTTGTAGCGGCATTGTCCTGCTGCCGTCTTAAGAGCGGCTGAAATGGACGCTGCGCATTCAATGCGAAAGAGAGATGCTTGCGAGATGAAAGCGAGCCGCTCGCGCGCGATGCAATCGAAAGCACCAGTCCGACAGCACCTCGCGCGTCGCCGTTTGGTCACTTTGAATTAATCCTACGCGAAGAAAGCCGCCGGGCATTAACAGCCTGCGCATTCAGTCACGGCAACACTCATCCAAGGGCAGTTCTTGGCCTGCGATGGCGATGTCAGCGTCACGATGTGACGCGCCGCCGCGATGATGGTGTGTGCGTATGCGTGATCTGGTCGTGGCTTTGTCCGTCACATGCCTTGGCGTGGGCGCCATCGGCATTGAGCCTGCGCATGCCGATCATCAACCGGCTTTCGTCGTACCCGGACGCGCCAATGTGCCGGTGCCGATCAACGGCTTCAACGCCGCCTGGGGCGTGGTCAATGGCGATATCGGACTTTATCGGCCGGGCGCCGTACCGGTGACGGTCATTCCCTCGCCCTATGTGCCGCCGCTCGAACCTGATCCGCCGGTGCATTACCGGCCGGCGCGGCCATATTTTCCGACCATGGGCCGGCCGCCTTCGGTGGGCCGGCTGGAAGTCGAGTCCGACAAGCCGACATCGCCGCCGAAAAGTTACAACCGCTCCTGGTCGGCGCAATCGCCGAAGGTGCCGGCGACGATCACCGCGCCATCAGATCCGATGATCATCAGCCCGCAAGTCAATTTCGGCGAGCCCTATGACGGCGGCGGGGCCAACCCCATGCCGCCGCGTCCGCGCCCGCATCCACCGCGTTTCCGCCGTTGAAGTCTCTCCAAAAGTCCCGATCATGAAAGGCACGTCTATGTCTCGTCTTGCTCTTACGGTCCTCGCCAGCGCCGTCGCCGTCACCGCCGCCACCTCGGCGCAGGCGGGTTGCGGCTGCGATTACGGCCCGTCGTCCGTGGTTGTGCGGCCGGCACCGATGACCGTCACCATCCAGCAGCCGCCGGTCCTGGTGCAGTCGCCGCCGGTCATCGTATCCGCGCCGATCGTGCAGCAATATATCGTCGAGCAGGGCCCGGTTTATGCCGGTCCGATGCTGACCGATTACAATCCGGCGATCTATTACGCGCCGGCCGCGGTCGGCCGTTATCCCTATGTGCAGGGCTATCGCGCATCCTATGCGCCGCGCCGCGCGCATCGGCCGTATCCGGGTTATCCGCCGATCCGCCGCTCTTACTGATCGCGCGCAGTCTTCATCACCAAGGCGCGGCTTGAAGCGTTACGGCTTCAGCCGCGTCGTTGCGACATAGAGCGCGAGCGCCGCCGCATTCGAGACATTGAGGCTCTTGATCGTGCCCGGCAGATCGAGCCGCGCGGTGGCGTCGCAGGTCTCGCGCGTCAATTGGCGCAGGCCCTTGCCCTCGGCGCCCAGCACCAGGGCGAGCGGTGCGGAGAGCGGCGTTGCGGCAAGATCGGCCGCGCCCTCGCTATCCAGCCCCACCAGCAGAAAGCCGCGCTCCTTCAGCGTCGTCAGCGCCCGGGCAAGATTTTGCACCAGCGCCAGCGGCACGAGATCGAGCGCGCCGGAGGCGGATTTGGCGAGCACGCCGGTGGCTTCCGGCGAATGCCGCGCTGTGGTCATCAGCGCGGTGACGCCGAACGCGGCCGCCGTGCGCATGATGGCGCCGACATTATGCGGATCGGTGATCTGGTCGAGCACCAGCACCACGCCTTGCGCCGGAATATCCTCCAGCCCCGGGTTATCCAGCGGGTCGGCCTCGGCGAGCAGGCCGTTATGCACGGCATCCGGCCCGAGCTTGCGGGCGATCTCGTCCGGGCGGACGATCTGAGGGGTGATGCGCAGCGGGATCTGTTCCTCGGCCAGCCGCTTGGCGGCGTTTTCGGTGACATACAAAGCGCGGATGCGCCGCCGAGGATTGTTCAGCGCCGCCTGGACGGTATGCCAGCCATAGAGGATGGCGACGCCATCGGGCAGGGGATCGGGCGCCGCGCGCCGCGGCCCGCGACCTCCAGCACCGCCGCCGCCGAATCGGCGGTTCGGCTTGCCGCCCTGCGGGCGGTCTTTGGACCATTTGCCGCCAGGCCTGGATTTACGCTTGATATCGCGGTCTTGCATGAAAAGTCGTGATTTCCGATTGACTTAAAGGCCACCCGCCACCATAAACCGGCCCGCTGGCCATTCGCGGCGGGAACGCCCGTGCCCAGCGTTTTACATGACGCCGATAAGCGTTAAACCTTTTATCGGTGTTGCGCGTCTATGGATCGGACGCGCGGGCGGAAAGTCACGGCAGGCTTTAACAGCAAGCTGCGGCGCAAGGCCTGAAACGACGATCTGTGCGATGGCGCCGGAGGGGTGCCCGAGTGGCTAAAGGGGACGGACTGTAAATCCGTTGGCTACGCCTACGTTGGTTCGAATCCAACCCCCTCCACCAGCCGTCGCTTGATAGGAATCTCAAGCGGGCCGAACACGGCCTGCGATCCTGTCCTCCAATGAATTTTGATTGCTGTCTCGCGCGCAATTCGGGTCTCGCGATCGCGTTTGCTTGTGTAAGCTTCGCACCGATCACCATTGAGGGGGACCGCGATGACCGCAAACAGCTCTCGCCGCACGATGCTGAAATCACTGCTGGGCGTTGCCGCCGTTCCTGCCATATCGTCATTGCCGTCCGTCACAGGAACGGCCCAGGAGGCATCTTCACCCATGACGTCTTCGCCCATGACCGCTGCCGACATCGTCCGTGCGATCCGCGAGAAGAAAATGTCGGCGGTGGCCGCTGTGCAGGCTGCGCTCGACCGCGCAGAGCAGGTGAAGCATCTCAACGCGCTGATCACGGTGAACAGCGATGGCGCGCTTGCCGCAGCCCGCAAGGTGGATGCAGCCGTTGCGGCTGGTGAGACATTGCCTGTGCTTGCCGGCTTGCCGATCGTGGTGAAGGACAACATCAATACCGCCGACATGCCGACCAGCGGCGGCACGCCCGCCTTGCAAAATGCGCGGCCGAAGACGAATGCGCCCTCGTTGCAGAAATTGCTCGATGCCGGCGCCATCGTCATTGGCAAGGCCAACCTGCATGAACTGGCTTTCGGCATCACCAGCACGAATCTGTCGTCCTTCGCAGGACCGGTGAAGAACCCGCACGACGAAACCCGCATTCCCGGCGGCTCATCCGGGGGAACGGCGGCGGCAATCGCCGCCGGCATCGTGACCTGCGGGCTCGGCACCGATACCGGCGGCTCGACGCGCGTTCCGCCGGCCCTGACCGGGACGGTCGGCTTGCGTCCGTCGGTTGGCAATGGCGGCGCGCAAAGGCGCTACCATGACGATGGCGCGGTCATCCCGGTCAGTCACACTCGCGATACGGTCGGGCCGATGGGGCGCACGGTCGCAGATGTCGCGCTCCTCGACAGCGTGATCACCGGATCGCCGATGCCGGCGGCTGTGTCCTTGCGCGGCAAGCGGATCGGGCATTCCCGCATCCTTCTGGGACGGGCTCGACCGAGAGCTGGAAGTGGTGGCGAAAGCGGCGCGGGCGAAGCTTGCCAATGCAGGTGTTGAGCTTGTCGCGGTCGATCTGCCGGGCTGGGCGCAGATCAATGAGAAAGTCTCATTCCCGGTGGCGCTGCACGAGCCGATTGCCGACATCCCGGCCTATCTGAAAGCCTCCGGCATCGAGGGCGTGACGCTCGCCGATATCGCCGCGAAGATTTCCAGCCCCGATGTCAAAGGCGCTTTCGACGCGATCGCGGGTGATGCCTTCGGTGCGGCCTATCCGGACGCCATCAATGTGCATCGGCCACAGTTGCAGAAGCTCTATGCCAGCTATTTCGACGACAACAAACTCGACGCCATGCTGTTTCCGACCACGATCGCGCCGGCAATCCCGATCGATGCTGCGGCAGGATCGGGCGAGATGAGCATCAATGGCGGCAAGCCGGTTCCGGCTTTCGCCACCATGATCCGCAACACCGATCCGGGCAGTAATGCCGGTATTCCCGGCTTGTCGCTGTTTGCTGGCATGACCGCCGGCGGCCTGCCGGTCGGCCTCGAAATTGACGGGCCGCTCGGCAGCGACCAGACGCTGCTGGCGCTTGGCCTCGCGATGGAACAGGTGCTCGGCACGGCGCCAGCGCCGAAGGTCTCGCGCTAGAGGGGCAACCGTTAGGTTTTTGCAAGGCTTTTCAGGCTAAGTCGGACTTTGCCGGCAGGCTCTTGTTTCGGGCGGAAAAATATGAAACCAAGCAGGCCGTCCGCCTGAGTGGCGCGCCGGTATGCGGGTGTAGCTCAATGGTAGAGCAGCAGCCTTCCAAGCTGATGACGAGGGTTCGATTCCCTTCACCCGCTCCAAACTTTCTTGTCTCATCCTGTCACCTGACCCATTGAGAAATATGGGGTTTTCCATATTGTAGCCCCGTTGGATGGAACAGGGAGGCGCACGCCGTAACACGGCGTCTCCCCCGTATTCCGGAGCCAAAACGGAGCCAAAAATGGCGACGGTCGCCTTTACCGAGCTGACGATCCGTAATCTCAAGCCAGGCTCGTATTTCGACGAGAAGACCCCCGCCTTCGGTATCCGCATCGGCAAGAACCGCAAGACGTGGATCGTGGTCAGAGGCCGGGAGCGCATCCGTACGCGCGTCGGCCATTACCCGGCTATGCCGCTCGCCGAGGCGCGCAAAAAGGCCCTGGTGCTGCTGGGAACGCCGCTTGAGCAGAATCCCGTCTCGACCTTCGCGGAGGCCCGGGAGCTCTTCCTGCGCACGCATTGCGCGCAGAAACAGCGCGAACGAACCCGCAAGGAAACCGAACGGCTCCTGACGAAGCACTTCGCAACCCTTGACCGGAAGAAGCTGGCTGCGATCACCACCGCTCAGATATCTTCCGTTCTGGACGGGCTGCTCGCGACCCCGTCGGAGGCCCAGCATGCTTTCAAGACGGCGCGGACCTTCTTCCGGTGGGCGGAAGGGCGGGGCTACTGCAAGAATCCCTGCACTATGCCGGCGCCGTCCAAGGAGGTGTCGCGCGAGCGGGTGTTGACGGACGATGAACTGGCCTTGGTGTACAGGCGCGGCACCGGGCAATTCGGGCAGATCGTACGGCTCCTGATCCTGACCGGCCAGCGGCGGTCTGAAATCAGCACGCTGAAGTGGGAATATATCGATCTTGAAAAAGGCGAGATTTCGCTGCCGCCCGACGGTGTCAAGAATGGCCGCCGGCACACGTTTCCGATCGGTGCGATGGCAAAGAAAATCCTGGGCGAAATACCGAAGGGAGTCGGCTACCTGTTTCCGGCGCGGCGCCGCGAAACGCCCTTCACTGGGTTTTCCCCTTGCAAGGCCGGTCTCGATGCAGAGACCCGCGTCAAGAACTGGACGCTGCATGACCTGCGCCGCACGTTCGCAACCAACCTGGCCGGCCTCGGCGTCGCTCCGCATGTGATTGAGCGGCTGCTCAATCACATCACCGGCTCGCTCTCTCCCATAGCGCTTCGTTACAACAAGGCGAAATACGACAACGAAATGCGGGACGCGCTCGAACTCTGGGAAAAGCATCTGTCCGTGATGCTGACTGCGCGGGACGTCGCCGACAAGAAGCGCACAAGGCAAGCAATCGATGTAGCAGCCTGACGGTTGCTCTTCGAACCCTTCCATCGTTCCGGCCATGCTCTATCGTGAGCGTTCGAAGTCGTTTTCCTGTTCCATGTGTCTGTTGCGCCAATCGCTCATCTGAACCTGAATCTGCTCGGAACGCCGTTGAAAAAACGTTGATTGGAGGCCTTTTTCGTTAAAGCTGGGCACAACGCCGGACCGTTCTCGGCTCGCTGCAGGCTCAGCTTCCAGAGCGTTGATAAGCCCATCGCGCTTCAGATATTGCATGGCAGCCTGGTGGTCGGTGTTGTCCAAGATGTAACCGCCCAAAGCCCCATGACGCTCCGCTTCCTGTTCGCGGTCCAACATTCCCATGCGTTGTTGGAACGTCTGGCGGATAGGCTCGGCCTGTTGATCGATCTCGCGTTGAACGCGCTTGTTGAGGGTCGCGCGTTCGCATTCGTGGATGCGTCCAAGCGTTTTTGCGAAGAATGTGCGGGAGACGATCAATCTCGCAATCTCGCTCATGCCGAGGGCCTGCGCCACGCTGAAACGCTGCCGGTTGGCGACAATGAATTGAGCTCGATCGATCGGGGTCGTCCTAGGCGAGGCGGCCAGGCGCTGTTCATGCCCATGCCTTCGCGCTAGTTCGCGCGACACCGGCTGATACTCCTCGCTCAGCCTACTCGCAGAAGACATGAGAGCGCGCTTCTCTGCGGCCGCGAGGCGGTCGCGCGCGCGCTGTTGCTGGTCGAGGATCTTGAGACGGGCTTCCATGTATCTTTCATGTGCCTGCCGGGCTGCATCGCTCATGTCTTACGGCTCCCTTCGAGTTATCGTTCGAGTCCGAAATCCCGGTCCGGGTTGTTCCGGCGCCAGATCTCCATATCGCGCTTGATCTGCTCTACCCGTCTCGGAACGTCCGTTAAGGTCAGCGCTCCCCAACCGGCGTCGTTGAAGTCACGGCCGAGGTCGGCGAGCGGCCGTTCACAGACCGGCTCGGATGTCCTCGGTCTCAGGTCCGCCGCTGTCCTGGCGCTGCCGTCCATAATTTTTTCGATAGCGGCGTCCTGCTGCGTGCGTTGCTGGTCGCGCTCAGTCGCCTGCCGCTCCTTGAGCGCGGCGAACGCCGTCTTGTGCTTCTGCCAGACCTTCTCAGTGAGGGCGCGGGTCCTGGTCTTCACATCGCGCGCAAGAGCCTGGCGCTCCCGCTCGTGGACCCGATCGAGCGCCTTAGCGAGCACTGCCCCCGAGACGATATGCCGGACCATCTGCCCGAAGCTGAGGGGCTTGCCGCCGCCAAGCCGCGCGCGGTTTCGGAAGACGAACACGGCACGCTCGAAAGGATGACTCGCCTTGGTGGTGATAAAGCGCATCTCCTTGGCCTGGTCGCGGTAGAGCTGCCGCCATTTCGGCCGCGCCGCCTCGCCTTGCCCGGCGCGGATGGCGTCATGCGCGGTCTGGCTGTACTCGTCGAGCGCATCCCGCTCGCGGCGCTGTCGCTCCCATGTGACGTCGCGTTCCAGCTTGTGCCCTTTTGCGACCTCCTTGCGCAACTGCCAGCGCCGATCCTTCTCGGCTTTCTTCTCAAGCCATTCGCGACGCTTGGGCGAGGCGTCCTTGATCAGCACGTAAGGCTTGGCCGCCGCCGGGGCGAACTCCTTGGTCAGACGCTCCTCTTTGCGCAGGCGCCGGACGCGCTTGCGTTCCTCCGCATTGCGCAGCCGCTCATTGCAATGCACTCGCCCCAATTCCTGCTCGTAGGCGAGCGCCCATTCGGAAAGGCGCTCCTTCGTGAATTTGAGCGCCGCGGTGCGGCCCGTGTAGGGATGCACCGTGTTCGCCACCACGTGCAAATGCGGGTGGGTCTTGTCGTGGTGCCCCACGATCAGGGCTTCGTGCCCCTCAAGGCCAAGCTGCTTGAGGCTCGCGAGCGCTGCCGCTTTCATCTGCTCCGGCGTCGGCGCATCGTCCGCATGCCATGAAAGCGTGTAGTGCAGCACCGGGGTCGTGTTCTTGCGTCCGCGCGCCGAAAGCCCGGCATTCGCCTTGAGCTTGGCCTGGTTCTGGCACGTCTCGTACATTTCGAACCAGGCGTGCTCTGGTTCGCTCGCGAGATTCTGCGTCATCGACCAGGCGACGCGGTTATGAGTTTCAGCTTTCGGATCGTGCAGGACGTACCGACACGACCCTTTGAAACTCTTGCCGCGGGCTTGCAGGCGCGGAATCATCGCGTTTCTCCTTGGCGTCGCGGAGCCGCTGCAACAGCAGCTCATCGCGCATCAATGTGTGGATCAGATCGCGCAACGACCGAGCGGTGAAAGTTGTGTCGGGCGGGAGATTGGAGTTCAGCGCATGCGCGATCTGGTTCAGGTTGTTGCCGATGCGCTTGAGCTCCGCGATCAGCACCGGATCGAGCGGCGCCGGCATCCTCGAGGCTTCCACCCGGACCGTGCCGCGCGTGATGTAACGCTCGGCCAACCCCGACACGCTGGCGCCAGCCTGCGCCGCCTCGGCCTGCAGCCGCGCATACTCCGACGGCGTCACGCGCACAGTGATCGCCTGGGTCCGCGCCGCATGCAGGTGAGTCCGGGGTCTTGGCACGAGGTGGCCTCCCAAGAGGATAGGGTTCGGGGCGTGAGCCCTGACAGGAAGGGGTCCCGGGGAAGAGCGGAGCGGCTCCCCTGGGCGAGAGGGATTTGATTACGAAACCAAAGTTTTTGGATTTCGAAATCAAATCCACATCTCGCTACCCCACTTCATTTTCTACTGGTGGCCCCTGTATCGTTGAATCTTCCGCGCTTAAGTTATTCCCAACTTACTTAGCTGCAACACTTTGGGTTTTCGTAACATCCGCGCACGGCACGTGCTTATTCATCGTCTTATGTCGCATCGTGTCTCGTAAGTTCTTGAATTTATTTTCGCGCTCTTGCGACGCGCACTTTTCGTTCGCAGATCGCTCCAGAGCAGCGCAGTCGACGCGTGCGCGTCGGGGCGCTGCATACGGGAGCACACTCGATGCAGCAGATGCAGTTTCCTCCACGAGGATCTGGAAAACGCGGCGCGATCGAATCGGCCGCCTCGCAGACGTGGCAAGACCCCACGCTTTTGAGTACCGATTGGAATTGGACGAGCGGAGGGGTGCTGCTCGGCTCCTGGGGCAACCGGTATCTCGGCCGCAATGACGACCGGCATGTGGTAACGCTCGCCGGAAGCCGCGCCGGCAAGTCTTCCTCCGTTCTAATTCCGAACCTGCGCCGCTACCCGGGTTCGGTGGTCGTGCTCGATCCGAAGGGAGAGCTCACGCGCGCCTGCGCCGATCATCGACGCGCACTCGGTCAGCGCGTCTATGTGCTCGACCCTTTCCGTGAGTTGAGCGACGCATCGCATGCTTACAATCCGTTCTCGGAGCTTGGAATCGGACAAGCAGGACATGTCGCCGCCGATGCGGCCCAGGCTGTCGACGCCCTCATCATCAACAATCAGCGCGATCCGCACTGGACCGATGCGGCGAAGAATGTCAGCCGCGGTGAAATTCTTCTCAACCTTTCGCAAAGGCAAATGCCAACAGTGCGGGGGTTGCGGCGCTTCCTCTGCTCGACCCCGCCTGAATTCGAGCGGCGGTTTACGGACATGATCGGGTCGAATGCTTTCAATGGCGCCGTCGCCAATATCGGCACCACGTTTCTCGGCAAGCTCGCCGGGACGCCGCGCGAGTTCCAAAGCATCCTTTCCACCGCGCAAGAACAGACCGCGCCGTTCGACGATCTCGTGCATGTCACCGATGACTCGGATTTCAGGCTGGCGGATCTAAACGCGGGCGACATGTCGGTCTTCATCATCTTGCCGGGCATGCGCATGGGTACGCATTTCCGGTGGCTGCGGCTGATGGTCCAGCAAGCGCTCGCCGTGCTGGAACGCGCGCCGGTGCCGCGTGGCGGGCTGCCCGTGTGGTTCGTGCTGGAGGAGTTTCCGACCCTCGGGCACATGCGCTCGATCGAGACCGCAGCCGGGCTGATGGCCGGCTTCGGCGTGAAGCTCTGGTCCGTCTTGCAGGACCTGACGCAGCTCCAGACCCACTACCCGAAATCCTGGGAAACGTTTTTGGGCAATGCCGGCGTTATTCAGTCGTTTGGAAATTTTGACGTAACGACGACCGAGCACCTCTCGAAAATGCTCGGTCAGACGCAAGTACTCGAAGTTCAAAGCGTCCGCGTCTCGGGCTCACAGATGGGCCATGGCGATTCAGGGCGGCGCGAGCATATCCGCCACGTGCGGCTCCTCGACCCATACGAGATCACGCAGCATTTCGCGCGCGAGACGCATCGCCAGCTCATTATCGTTCCGGGAAGCCGGCCGGTTTACATGGAGCGGCTCGCGCCGGAGGGAGGCGCGCGGCCATGAAGGAAATCAGGGAAAGCCAGGGCGGCGACCTAAGGGCGGCCGGCTATCAGTGGGAGGAGCCAACGGATATTCGCCTGCTGCTGTTCTTGGGCTTCGCGGCGGCAGGCACCATCGGAGTCATGTTGTGCATTGATGCCTTCATTACGATCCACCGTGATCCGCTCCGCTTTGCAGCGATGATTTGCTTCACAGCACCTGCGTTCTTCTTTGCATACTATTTCCACGTGGAGGGCCGTCCCCGCTCCTTGATATTTCATGCGAACGGCTCGATCGAGATGCCAGAGGGGGTCCCCGGCTTCTGGTTTCGCGAGTGGATTGGCGGACATCACGAATGCATCGTCTCGATCGAGCGCGTTGTCGATGACGGGAGAAACGGAAGCGGGAAAGAGTACCGCGCGGCGCTCTATTCACGCGGAGGGGATGTCGTCCGCATCACCGGCCCGGTGCACCCGGACATGGCTCACCGCGTTGCTGTCCAGCTCACGAAGGCCTTGCAGGAACTGCGCAGCAGTGAAGCGTATTTGAATGCAATGGAGTCGATGCTTTGATACGCCCTGTCAAGAGAACGAAAGCTGCGCCCTGTGCGCAGCTTTCGCTAAGGTTCGGATCAGTCGAACCGCGGGTGCGGCAAATCCGAATCGAAGGTTTCAACGCAGCCATTGCGGTAACGGATCAGCGTCTCGCCATCGAGCGCGAAGAGGTCATGCGCCCTGATGATGGCGTCCTCAATTGCCGCTTCGAAAGCGTCGGCGGCAATGGGCGCGACGGTTTCCCGTCGCGCCGCGGTGCAAGGCCGGCCGCTCACTGCGGACCGTCCTGGGCGTCGTTGTCAGCGCCGTTCTTCTCCGTGATTTCCTGAAGCTGCACGCGGCCGTTCAGGGGCACAGCGTCGAACACGAGGTTCATGCCTTTGCCGCTCTTGTTGGGCCAGGCCGAACCGATGCGGGTCCAGCGGGATTTTTCCTTCTCGCCCTGCACCATGTAAAGAGCATGGGTCGGGCGCTTGCTGTCGGTCTTGGTTGTGGTCATTTCAAATCTCCATTGGTTTTGAGTGTCTGGCCGAACTCCATGCGCGGCCTTATGGGGACGTGAAAACCGTGACCTTGAACGACGGGTCACACGCCGCGCGTCAGCGCGCCGGAAGGGGCGGAGCTGCACAAGCCGCAAGGCGCGGAAGCGAGCCGCGTTGATCCGTAACGTTCGGTTGCGGTTAGACCCCATTATCAAAGGCCCGCATGGCTTCGTGCCAAAGAACGCTTCAATGGAGATCACTGACCACAGACCGATGCGCGCCCGTTCCTGAGTCATGGTCACGGGAAAAAACGGCGCTCTCCGCAATCCGGCCCACTTGCTCAACCTGTGTCCAGGCAGGCCGCTCTGTTCGTGAGAGAATCCCGACGACGTGTGGGTTGCGATTGCTCAAGAGGGACCGCGACGCAGAAGGCAGGTCAGGCTTGGCGTGTCTGGTGCCCTCGACGCAGCCGCGGCGCCATTTCGAAAGAGAGTGTTTCGAGAGTACCAATCGGGCTGACAACGACGCGGAGTTGTGCGCGGACATCGGTGCGCTGAAAGCAGCACGCTAACCGGGCTGCAGTCGCTTCAGATAGGCGACAGCCTCGGACGCCTTTGCTGCTGCCGTGAATATCGCGCGGCTGTCATCCTTCAGCAGTTTGAGCCAGTGGGCCAGATACTGCGCGTGATCAGCCCTCGTATCCTGCGTGATGCAAAGCTCGGCGCACAGGAAGGCCGATGCGATCTCAGCGACGAGCTCTTCCGCGGCATAGGCGGCATCGCCGAAGCGCTTGCCCATGTCGCGGCCTAGCCGTGTTGGGGCGCCGCTCCAATGGGTCAGCTCGTGCGCGAGGACCGCGTAATAGGATTCACTGCGATCCATGGTTTGGGTGCCGGAGAAGAGCCCTTCGTCGGGCATTTGGATGTGATCGGTTGATTGGCAGTAAAACGCGCTTTCGCCGCCATGCTCGACCCGGGCGCAAGTCGAGGCGATGAAACGATCGACGGCTTCAAGACGTTCGATCGGACCGAGCGGCTCGGGCGCATCCGGCATCATATAATTATCGACCTGCCCCGCATTGAAAACGAAGGAGGCCCGCGCAACGCGTCGCTTGCCGTCATCCTCGCTCCGTTGCGGATCGGGCTCAGATTCGTACTCCTTGTAAAAGACGACGAGCGATGATTTCTCGCCCTTGCGCACCTGACAGCCGAGCTCGGACCACTGGCGGTACGTGGCCCAGACGGGCGCGGCGTAACCGCAGAGTTCAGCCGCCACCCAGAGGCTCACGACGTTGATGCCGTTATAGGCATTCCTCGTAAGAGCGTTGACGGGCATGAACAGCGGACCTGCCGACCGTCGCCAGGGCATAGCCGGTCGGCCCGGATCAGCCTCGATGGCCGCAATGAGCTTGTTCGTGATCTCGGCATGGATGTCGCGGCGCGGCGCGTTGTCCTTCGTGTGTGTGGGCATAATGTGGTCCTTCGCTTTGGCGAACCCGCCCCGATGGCGGTCTCTGGTGCCGGGCGAAGAGCGACGGGGATCAAGTGGACGCGGAACCGAAGCCGATAGGCGAGGCGGCCGGCGCAGCCGAAGCCGAGGGCAAGCCCTTGAAGCGGACGCGCCCCGGCGCAGTATCGGCACTGGTGAGAAGACCGCCTGGGGCGGCGAGGGCGAAGGACATCCCGCCCACTCAATGGCGCGCGTTGCCAACGCGATCAGCAGTCGCGCAATTGTAGAGTTGCTACCGGATCGACTGTCAGTGCGTCTTCGATGGGGCGCTTCGTGCTTTGTGCCGTGACCGCGCCGGCGCTGTCGGTGTCCACATCCGCGCGGCGATCTCGCGCTCCTCCGTGCCGACTGCCTGCAGATAGATGGAGGTCGTCGTCAGGCTCGCGTGCCCAAGCCAGCGCTGCACCAGATTGAGCGGGACGCCGCTGCGGATAGCATGCAGGCCGAAGCCGTGGCGCAAACCTTTCGGAGTGGCGTGGATGCCGCGCCCGATGCCGGCCTGGTCCATCACGCTCTTGACGAGCTGCCACGCGCGGCTGCGCGACCAGGGCCAGAGAAGCGCGTCCGGCCTTGCCTGGGCGAGGCCGTGAACCGTGCGCAATATCTTGATGCACACCGGCGGAATCGGCACTTCACGTACGATGACGGCATGGCTGCGCTTCTTGAGCGAGCGGATCGCCACCGACCCTTCCTCCGCCTCGATGGCGCCGGCGCACAACGCGAGCGCTTCCGAGATGCGGCATCCTGTGAAGGCCAAAGTCAGACAGAGGCTCTTGAGCTTGGGTCGGGGGCAGGCGAGGGCGGCCGCGATGAAGCGGGTTCGCTCGGCGGCGTTGATATATTTGCGTTGTCCGGCTGTGGAATACAGGCTGCCGCCTGACCCAGATGTCTTGGAGTACATAGCCGCTCCTTTCGTCGGCCTTGCCGACGGAAAGTGCGACAGTCTTGCCTATTCTGTTGAACGGTCCGAAACGCCCGGTTTCCGAGCCATTCTGGCGGGACCAACCACCGCAAATTTAACACGCGGCGGAGTCACGATCAACGGATTGCAACGCCAAATCCTTGCCGCGTTACGAAATGCGACAGAATAGGCAATTCTGTCGAACGACGCCGAACGTGAACTAAGGCCTCTCGGGATGTCCGGAGGCCTTTTCGATTCCGGGCCAGATGGCGTGATGCGACCTCCATCGCCCCCATCTGCAACGTCCGGAGTAACAGACATGACTGCACCTCTATCGCCTTCCGATATCGCGCAGTGGAATCATCTGCCCGATATTCACGACGTCCGGCCGCTGAACAACCGCGACCGTGCCTGTCTCGACGCGGTGCGCGACGTGCTCGTGAAGTTCGACTGCCTAGACCGCTTCGGCGTCAACCTCCTTCACAAACATTTCGAGATGGCCGAAGACGAGCTGCTCGTCGAGCAGGTCGATGAGGCGGGCCGCAAGCTCGTAACAAAACCCGTGAAGCTTGACCTCGTGCGCGCGGACATGCCCAGCGCCTATGAAACGCAATGGCACTGGCAGCAGGACGGCCAGGGCAAGGTTGCGTTGGTCTGTAACCTCCGCTGCTTCCCGGGCAACTACCAATCGCCTGACCACGCTACACAGCATGTCGGCTGGTAGCGCTCGCGAAACTTAGTCGCGGGCCGCGCCTGGCGCGGCCCGCAGTGCTTCTTGTCACACAAAAGGACGTTCCAATGCGCAGAACATCATTGGCGCTTGCCGTTTTGCTGGCCGCTACGAGCGCCAGCCAAGGGCAGCAAGAAGTCGAATGGAAGCAGACTCTTTCAGTGCCGAAGGGCGCGCACATGCCAAGGGACCGGGCGGATATCCTCGGAATCGAGCTGGGCGACACCTACGCAGAGGTGAAAGAGAAGCTGACCAAAATCTGGGAGGAAGGCGTCCAGCCAAAGACTGGCCGAAAATACTTTGACAACCACACCCTTACGGAAAAGACGGAGCGTGCACCAATCCCTGTCAAAGAAGAGAAAGCCATTTTCCGGCTAGACGCGCCCGGTTCGCAGATGATCGCTACCGCGTCATACGTGAAGCGGCTTGAGATGGAGCGGCATTTGCAAAGCAGCGTGCCCGACCGTGCGACTCACGACAAGATACAGGTCTATCTGAGCGCCCCGGCTTCCGGGCATCAGGTGATCGGCATCAACCGGACAATCTCGTATCAGAACGAACAGGATCAACCGCGCGTTTCAGAAATCCTCGACCAACTCGGGCGCAAGATGAAGGGACAGCCGCATGTCCGGCTGGTCGGCAGCAGTGGCGATTACACGTTTCAGTTCGATCAAGGAGACCCGGTTCTGCAGACAACCAGCGGCGAGTCCATTTGCTTCCCGAAACATGAGTCCGGGAATGCGGAAGATATCCAGCGGACCAATCCGCAGGGCACTTGCGACGCCATGCTGAGGCTCACGGTCCAGTTTGGGCTCTCACGCGATCACGCGCGACATCTAACGTTCATCCTGAGCGACCTGGAGCGCACCAAGGCCAATCGCGCCGCCGACTTCGCATTCGTCCGATCGTATGTCCGCTCCATGCAAGAACGGACGCGTGGAACCGCTCCGAAATTGTGAGGTGAAGGATGGGGGCTGCGCAACGGACCGGCGAGGTTTGAACGTTCCGAACTCGAACCACGCGGGGTCGCCTTGCATCAAGGGCGGCCCGAGCGCGGCTGCGTTAGCCGTTGATCGATAGGCGGGGCACCGACAGATGCCCCGCGTGATGCGCCTAGTATTCGCTCGGCAGCAGGATGACGCTATCCGTAAACCAGAGCGTGATGCCCGGGACGGGGAAGTCCGTGTAGGGGATGTCTTTGGTGTAGACATCGATGCCGTTTCCGTCGCCGCAGGTCAGGGTGGCGCGGCTGCCTTGGACATCCAGCTTCCACACCTGAAACGCTTGCGCCTTGACGGCTGGGACGCCACTTTGCGCGAGCGCGATCTCATCAAGCAGCCAGTACGCGCCAACCTGGTCGGCGACGTATTTCGCCCCTTCGGTGAAGAGCACCGCGCGGTTGAGCGCGTGCCTGAACCACTGTTCCGATCCCGTGTACTGGCGCAGGTGGGCAAGTCTGTTGTCGGTCATGTTGTCCTCTCTTCTGGGGCTGGGTTGCATCGCCGATGCAGCCTTGGCCCTCGCCGAGAGCGGGGTGTGCAAGCCGCAAGGAGAATCTTGCGGGGCTCGGTGCGGGCGCAGGCTTTTGCCGAGCCACGGCCGCAAGATTGTCCTTGACGAGCGCGCCGACGGGGCGGCGCCCCTAAGTCTTTTGCGGCGCGGGAGCGCCAAAGAAATCACCGCGAGGGATCGATGCCGGACGGCGGAGACGCTTGCTTCGAGCGGCTTCGTTCACGAGAGCCCGACGGCGGCGCCGGCGCGCCTGCATCAATGTCTTGACCTTCCCATGGCAGGAAGGTTTAGAGTGAATCATGATAGGAAGGACTGCAACATGAATATCGGACAAGCGTCGCGCGCATCCGGCGTCTCGGCGAAGATGATCCGCTATTACGAATCCATATCGTTGCTGCCCGAGGCGGCGCGGAGGGATAGCGGGTACCGGGACTACGATGCCACCGACGTACATCGGCTCTCCTTCGTTCGGCGCGCCCGCGATCTCGGTTTTTCCATCGAACGCATCCGGGAACTCTTGTTGTTGTGGAGCGACCGGGATCGGGGCAACGCCGATGTGCGGGCTGTCGCCAATGCCCACATCGCCGAACTGCAGGATCAGGCGGCCAAGCTCGAAGAGATGATCGCGACATTGCGCCATCTCGTGCGCAGCTGCCGCGGCGAGAATCGCGACGACTGCCCGATCATGGCGGATCTGGGACGGGGCGCGGCTGCGCCGCGGCGCAAGGGCAAGCGCAAGGGAACCCGATGCCACGCCGGCACGGCGGCGTGAGGACATTCGTAGGCACAGTCTTGAAAACATCGCGGCGGATCAAGCCTCTAACCTTCCCACGCGGGAAGCTTTGCTGCGGCGGGAAAAATGAATGGTTGGCAAACGGTCGGGGCCGCTCTATTTTTGATTCGATCGAGGAAGCAGATTTTTGATGTTGAGCGTTCTGACCCGTACGATGCGCTTGAAGGCGGCAGTGTTTCTTGCCGTCCTTTACGCATGCACGGTTCTTGCGCCGCACGCTGTGATGGCATTCGCGGGGCCGAGCGGCCTCGAGCACTGCCTGCAGCAGGAAAAATCCGCGCACGACCACGGCTCTTCATCAAACCATACGCATGCTGACGGTAGGGTGCACAGCCACGCTGACGACGGGGCGGGGACCGGCAGCGACGACTCCAAAGGACCGGCCGCGGCCTGTTGCGGTTTGTTTTCGACGAACGCCATGGTCAGCGATGCACGCGTCGAGCTGCCGCGCATGATCCTCGCTGCGCGCATTGCGCCGATCCCCCCGAGCCCTGTCACCGGTCAGGGCCCCGACCGCATCAACAGACCTCCCATCGCCTGATTGACGTCTTTTGCATGCCGCGTGCGTCGGTAGCCGGAAGGCTAGCGCGCGCAGGTAGCCATCCGTCAATCAATGTTGGGGTAACAATGTTCACGCATCGTCCGGTCGTATCAGCCGCAATCGCGCGGCGCACGGCGCTATTCAATTCAGCGGTCACACGGCTGATCGCATCAATCGCGCTTGCAGGCCTCCTCGCGGGCTGCACGGCGGCGCGAACCGCGCCGGTTGCCGCCGCCGATCCAGACGTACCGGTGCGTGCTGCGCGCTATAGCCCGGTGCTCTCCGGTTACACTTCGCAGCGCCCCGTAGGCCCGAAGCCATGGCGCGAACAGAATGAACGCGTTGCTCCGAAAGGAGACGCGCAATGAAAATGACGACTGTGATGCGTGCAAGTCTTCTGGCAACGACGCTCATCCTCGCCGGATGCGCGTCCTTTTCGGCGGATAGTGGAATGGGAGCCGTGCAGGGTCTGGCGGGCGCTCCGCTCGGAAAGGAAGTGGTCGCTATCCGTTCGGATGATGACGCTTTGGCAGCGCGTGCCCTGATCGACAAGTTGCTCGCCAAGCCGCTGACCGCGGACGGCGCGGTGCAGATCGCGCTGCTTAATAACCGGGAATTGCAGGCCGCGTATAATCAGCTCGGGATTTCGGAAGCGCAGATGGTCCAGGCGAGTCTGCCGCCCAACCCGACATTCTCGCTCGAGCGCATCGTCGGCGCCGGCAGCGTCGAGATCGAGGCACGCGCCATCGCGGGCATTCTGTCGTTGCTGACGCTGCCCGTGCGGGCGCAGATCGCCGCTGACCGTTTCCGGCAGGCCCAACTCCAGGCGGCGGAGACGACGTTGCGCGTTGCGACGGATGCGCGGCGCTCTTATTTCCGCGCGGTCGCCGCGCGATCGATAACGGGTTTTCTGGTCCAGTCACAATCGGCTGCGGAAGCCGCCACGCAACTTTCGAAAGAGCTTGGCGAAAGCGGCACGATGACCAAGCTCGATCAGGCGCGCAACCAGGTCTTCTTCGCAGAACTTACGGCGCAGCTGGCGCAGGCGCGTCAGCTCGCCTCGACCGAGCGCGAACGCCTGACCCGTGTCATGGGGTTGTGGGGTCCCGACACGGAATTCAGGCTGCCGGCGAGTCTGCCGCGACTGCCGGGCAGGCCGAGCGTACAGCCTGATATCGAGCGTGAAGCGGTCGCGCGCCGGCTCGACCTCCACATCGCCCGCATGGAGGTGCTGGCGCTCGCGCGTTCGGCCGATCTGGCCAACGCGACGCGGCTGGTCAGCGTGCTGGAGCTCGCCGGAATCAAGAAGAAGGTGACGTCGGACGAGGGGACGGAGAGGGAGCGCGGCTTTGAGCTCGAGCTGCAAATCCCCATCTTCGATCTTGGAACCACGAAGGTCCGGCAGGCCGAAGAGACCTACATGCAGGCGGTCAACCGGTTGAGCGCGAAGGCCGTCAATATCCGGTCGGAAGCGCGTGAAGCATACGGCACGTATCGCGCGGCGTTTGATATCGCGCGCCACTACCAGCGTGAAGTCTTGCCGCTGCGCAAAATCATCTCGGACGAGACGCTGCTGCGCTACAACGCGATGCAGATCGATGTGTTCACGCTTTTGAGCGAGGCACGGGCGCGCATCGCATCGACAACAGCGGCGATCGAGGCCGAGCGCGCATTCTGGCTTGCGGCCACGAATCTCGGCGCATCTGTTCTCGGCGGCGGTGGCGCGGCAGGCGAGGGCGACGCGGCAGGCCCGGCGATGGCTGCCGCCGAAGGCGCCGGCGGACACTAGGAGAAAATCATGAACAGATCACGCAGAAACTTCATCGGCACCTCCGCGCTCATGCTGGCCGGCGCGTCGCTCATCAGCCGCGGCAAGGCGTCCGAAATCCCCGAGGCTGTCATCCAGGAATCCCCTGCGATGCAGCCGCCGCTTCATCCGAAGGAAGGCCGCGAGTATAATCCTGTTGCCACGCTGAATGGATGGACGCTGCCGTTCCGCATCAAGAACGGGTGGAAGGAATTCCATCTCGTGGCCGAGCCCGTCGTGCGCGAGATCGCGCCTGGCATGACAGCGCATCTGTGGGGCTATAACGGCCAATCACCGGGGCCGACCATCGAATGCGTTGAAGGCGATCAGGTCCGTATCTTCGTTACCAACAAACTGCCCGAGCACACGACCGTGCATTGGCATGGCGTGATGCTGCCCAACGGCATGGACGGTGTCGGCGGTCTGACCCAGCCGCATATCAAACCGGGCAAGACCTTCGTCTATGAATTCGTCGCCAAGCGCAGCGGCACGTTCATGTACCACCCCCATGCCGACGAGATGGTGCAGATGGCCATGGGGATGATGGGCTCGCTCGTCATCCATCCCGCCGATCCAGAGTTTATGCGCGTCGACCGCGACTTCGTCTTCGTGATGGCAAGCTACGATATCGATCCGGGCAGCTATGTGCCCAAGGTGATGACCATGACGGACTTCAATCTCTGGGCATGGAACAGCCGGGTCTTCCCCGGCATCGATCCGCTCGTTTGCGGTCTTAACGACCGCGTGCGCGTGCGCATCGGCAATCTCACCATGACCAACCATCCGATCCACAAGCACGGCGCGCCATTCACCGTGACCTGCACGGACGGGGGCTGGACGCCTGAGACGGCTCGCATTCCGGAAGTAACGACCGATGTGCCGGTCGGCGCCATGCGCGCGATGGAGTTCATCGCCGACGAGCCGGGAGACTGGGCCTTCCACTGTCATAAGTCGCATCACACGATGAATGCGATGGGTCACGACGTGAAGACCTTCATCGGCGTCAACAAGGAGACCGCCCGCAAGGTGATCAAGAAACTCGTGCCGGACTACATGCCGATGGGTTCCGGCGGCATGGCGGAGATGGGCGAGATGGAAATGCCCATGCCGGATAACACGCTGCCGATGATGACCGGCTTTGGGCAATTCGGCCCCATGGAGATGGGCGGCATGTTCTCCGTCGTGAAGGTGCGCGAAGGCATCGCCAGGGGCGATTACAAGGACCCCGGCCCCTACAAGCACCCGGAAGGCACCGTTGCCTACGAGTTCAAGGGCGCGCCGCCGCCCGCGGTTCGCAAGGGGCCGCCGCCCGCGGCGAAAACGAAAATCGAATTCAACGTAACCAAGCCGGGTGGTCCGGCGAAGCATCAACACTAACGAGGAGAATTAAAAGAATGCGCATGATCAACGACACCACACGCTTTGCTTCACTGGTTGCTGCAGCGGCCCTTCTGGCTCTCGCGTCGCCCCTGCCGGCTTCGGCCGATCCGGGACACGCGCACGGCTCCGAGTATTCCGCCGGGCAGCCTGGCGATGTCAAGAAGCCGGCCCGCATCGTTCTGGTGACGATGCGCGAGACCCAGGACGGCAAGATGATCTACGAGCCGAGCAAGCTCGAGGTCAAACGCGGCGAGCAGGTCCGATTCATCATCACCAATGCGGGAGAGATCCCGCATGAGTTCGTGATCGCAAGCGTCGAGGACAACCTCAAGCACGCGGAGATGATGAAGAAGTTTCCCGAGATGGAGCATGACGATCCGAACAGCAAGACGATCCAGCCGAAGAAGAAAGCCGAGATCGTCTGGCGCTTCAGCAAGGCTGGCACGTTCGAATTCGCATGCCTGATCCCGGGACATCGCGAGGCCGGCATGATCGGCAACGTGGCAGTGAAGTAAAAACCCCAAAACAAAAGGAGAAGTAAGATGACGAAGAGAATGATTTTGATGGCCGCAGCCCTGCTCGCACTTGCCACGCCGCTGATGGCGATCGCGCAAAGCGAGCCTGCAGTGGCGCAAGCGGCTCAGCTGATCGATGGGCAGGTGACCAAGATCGACGAACCCGCCCAGAAAATCACGATCAAGCACGGCCCCATCAAGAAGTTCGAGATGGACGAAGGCATGACGATGGTCTTCCGCGCGCAGGACCCCGCGATGTTCAAAACGGTGAAGGCGGGCGACAAGATCAGGTTCGAGGCCGATCGCGTGAACGGCCAGTTCACGGTAACCAAGATCGAGAAGGCAAAATAAACCATAAAAACCGAGCGGGCGGGCGCCTTTGAGAGGCCCGTCCGCCTCAGGGCAGCGGCCGGTCCCGTCGTCGTGAATGACAAATCCGGCCGTTTGGCGTATAATGGTTCCATGTCCCGCCGCGTCCTCACCTTCTTCATCGCGCTCGCGATCGCCCTGGTCGGCTACCAGCCGTCCTTCGGGATGACGCTCGGGCCGTCGGCGGCGTCCATGGAAATGGCGGCGGCGGATGGTGATTGTCCTGAAAAGATGAAGGACGATTGCTGTGATCAGACCGAGAAGAACAAGCGCTTGTGCGCATGGAACGATTCCTGCGCGGTGCGCTGCCATGTGAATGCCGGGCTCGAAGCGGTCACCTTCGCCTATACGCCGCAGGCCTCGCGCTACAGGGCCGTGCTCGTGGCCGAGCCGCCACCACTCCACCCGGCGCGGGCAGGACCGCTTTTCCGCCCTCCCATCATCTGATTCCGATTGATTGAAGCGGCCGGGCTGTTCGCCCGGTCCTCGCCCGCGCGCGTCTGCCGGTCAACACATGGCCTTCGGTCGCGACGACCTGCGAGAAATTCAACTCATACAATCGAGGATCATCATGAATCAGATCACCGCATCGCTGCGGCTCGTGCTGCTTGGCATGGCCGCGCTTCTATCGCTCCTTGCGCTCCCGCAAGCTGTGGTCGCGCAAACCGCGCCCGCCTTCGAAGCCGTTACGCCGCAAGTGCCGGTCGGCAAGAACGTGCGTGTCGAGCTGCGTCTGACCGGCGTCAATCCGCCGCCCGCGCTTTCCGACATCACCATCGAAAAGCAGCGCATTGACATGGGCCCGGACGGGATGGAAGCGATGGCCGCGCCGCTGAAGGCGGTGCCCGGCACGCCGCCCGGCGTGCTCGCCTTTGACACCGATCTCGTCATGGCCGGACGATGGGCCTTCACAATCACCGCGCGCGTGAAAGGGCAGAGCGCGCCGATCACGTCGAAGGTCATTTTCACCGCCGTCGAGAAGAAGTCGGAAGCGCCGTCCGCATCGGAGGGCAAGCGCAAGATCGTCTACTACCGCAATCCGATGGGATTACCGGACGTCTCGCCCGTGCCGAAGAAGGACTCGATGGGGATGGACTACATCCCCGTCTATGAAGACGAAGCGAACGGACCGCAGGGCAACGTTCGCCTCTCGCCCGAGAAAATCCAGCGCGCCGGGGTGCGCACGCAGCCTGCGGAACGCAAGACGCTCAGCCGCGCGGTCCGCGCGGCCGGCGTCGTCGCCGCCGATGAAACAAAGCTGGGTGTCGTGACAGCGAAGTTCGACGGCTTCGTCGAGGAGCTGTTCGTTCCGGCTGTTGGTGAGGTAGTGAAGCGCGGCCAGAAGCTGATGAAGGTCTGGATCGAGTCGCCGGACATTCTGCGCAAGCAGGCGGATTTGACCACCACGATGACCGGCGGGACGCGTTCTTCGGTCACGTATCAGGATGCAGAACGCAATCTGCGCTTCTTCGGCTTTACCGACGAGGCGATCGACGAGATCAGAAAAGCGGGCCGCCCTTTGCGCTCGCTAAGCTTCAACGTGCCGCGCGACGGGACGGTGCTCGAAAAGCCCGCTTTGGTCGGCATGCGTTTCGCCTCTGGCGACACGCTGTTCCGGACCGCCGATCTCTCGACCGTGTGGATCATCGCGCAAGTGCCGGAAGGCGATATCGGCGCGGTCAGGGAAGGCCAGAGCGCAACTGTCACATTGAAGGCCTATCCGAACGATCCGCGCGATGGAACCGTCGCGCGCATCTATCCCGAGCTAAATGCGTCCACGCGTACGGTTCCGGTGCGGATCGTCCTGCCGAATCCCGATGGAAGGTTGCGGCCCGGGCTGTATGCGGATGTGACATTGCGCGACCAAGGCGCGGATGCGACCGTCTCGATTCCGGAGTCTGCCGTCATCGACAGCGGACAGCGGCGCGTCGCTTTCGTGGCGAAGGGCGAGGGCGTGTTCGAGCCGCGCGACGTGGAGCTGGGGCGCCGCGACGGCGGCATAGTCGAGGTGCGCAAGGGCATAGAAGCCGGTGAAGAGGTTGTCGTGCGCGGCAATTTCCTGATCGATGCCGAGAGCAATCTGAAAGCGGCGCTCGCCGCCTTTGCCACGCCGGAGAACGGCAAATGATCGCCGGCCTGATCCGATGGTCTGCGAATAATCTCGTCCTGGTGCTGCTGGCGACCGCCTTCGCGGTGCTCGCCGGCGTGTATGCGATGACGCGCATTCCGCTCGATGCGATTCCCGATCTCTCAGACACGCAGGTCATCGTCTACACGGAATATCAGGGCCAGGCGCCGCAGGTCGTCGAGGATCAGGTGACATACCCTCTGGCAAGCGCGATGCTGAGCGTGCCGCGCTCGCGCGTCGTGCGAGGCTTTTCGTTCTTCGGAGTTTCGTTCGTCTACGTGATCTTCGAGGACGGGACCGACATTTATTGGGCCCGCTCGCGCGTGCTTGAATACCTGAACGCCGCGGCTTCCCGCGTGCCGGCCAACGTGACGCCGGCGCTCGGTCCCGATGCGAGCGGCGTCGGGTGGGTTTATCAATACGCCCTCAATTCAAAAAAGCACGATCTCGCCGAGCTGCGCTCAATTCAGGACTGGCAGCTGCGCTTTGGCATCGCCAAGGCCGAAGGCGTCGCGGAAGTTGCGGGTGTCGGCGGGTTCGTCAAGCAATACGCCGTTGTCGTCGATCCGCAGCGCATGAAGACGCTCGGCATCACGCTCGATACGGTGCGCAATGCCGTGCGGGCCAGCAACATGGATGTGGGCGGCCGCACGGTCGAACTCTCTGAAACTGAATTCATGATCCGCGGCCGGGGCTATCTGCGCAGGCCGGCCGATCTGGCGCGCGTGGTTCTGAAGACCGATGGCGGCACGCCGGTGACCATCGGCGATATCGGCCGAATCGAGCTCGTGCCCGATGAACGCCGCGGCGTTGCCGAACTCAACGGCGAAGGCGAGGTCGCAAGCGGCGTCGCCCTGCAGCGCTACGGCGCCAATGCGCTCGATGTGATCGCAGCGGTCAAGCAGAAGCTGGCAGATATAAAAGGTAGCCTGCCGGACGGAGTCACGGTTCAGGCGGTCTATGACCGCTCGGACCTGATCGAGAACGCGATCCGCACGCTTGCGACGACTCTTGGCGAGGAAAGCCTCATTGTCGCGCTCGTGTGCTTCATATTCCTGTTGCATGCGCGCAGCGCGCTCGTCGCGATCATCACCCTGCCGGTCGGCATTCTGCTCGCGATGATCGCCATGCATGCGCTCGGGATCGGTTCCAACATTATGAGCCTGGGCGGCATCGCAATTGCGATCGGCGCAATGGTCGACGCCTCGATCGTGATGGTCGAGAACGCGCATAAGCGGCTCGAGCACGCGCCTCCCGGCAGCGACCGGCGCGAAATTCTCATTCAAGCCGCGCAGGAGGTGGGACCGGCGTTGTTCTTCAGCCTTCTGGTCATCACGGTCTCCTTCCTGCCGATCTTCGCGCTCGAGGCGCAGGAGGGCAGGCTCTTCAAGCCGCTCGCCTATACGAAGACATTCGCGATGGCCGCGGCCGCGTTCCTGTCGATCACGCTCGTGCCGGCGCTCATGCTGTTGTTCATCCGCGGCTGCATCGTTGCGGAGGCGCGCAATCCGGTCAACCGCGCGCTCATCTGGCTGTACCGGCCCGTAATCCGCCTCGTCCTCAAAGCGAAGGTGCTGACGATCCTGATCGCCTGCGTGATCCTGGGCGTTTCGATTGTGCCGGCCACCCGCATCGGCTCGGAGTTCATGCCGAATTTGAATGAGGGGACGCTGTTGTACATGCCCACAACGCTGCCGGGCCTCTCGGTCACCAAGGCGGCCGAGCTCCTGCAGACGCAAAACCGCATCATCAAGACCTTCCCGGAGGTCGCGAGCGTGTGGGGCAAGGCGGGGCGCGCGAACACGGCGACCGACCCGGCGCCGGTTGAGATGTTCGAGACGACGATCAATCTTCGCCCCGAAAGCGAATGGCGCGCCGGCATGACGCTCGACAAGCTCATTGCGGAGATGGATGCCTCGCTGCAATTTCCAGGCGTCAGCAACGCATGGACGATGCCGATCAAGGCGCGCATCGACATGCTTGCGACCGGCATCCGCACGCCGGTCGGCGTGAAGATTTTCGGCAAGGATCTGGTCACGCTCGAAGGCCTCGCCAAGGACGTCGAAGCGGCGCTGCGCAAAGTGCCGGGGACCTCAAGCGCCTATGCGGAGCGCGTGAACAGCGGCTATTTCCTGGAGATCACGCCGGACCGGGACAAGATCGCGCGTTATGGCCTGTCCATCGAAGACGTGCAGAAGACGATTTCGATGGCGATCGGGGCGGAAGTCGTTACCACGACGGTGGAAGGGCGCGAGCGCTACGGCGTCGTCCTGCGCTATCCCCGCGACGTGCGCAGCGATCCTGACGCGATCGCAAGCCAGGTTCAGGTCTCGCTACCCGGCGGCGCCGCGATTCCGCTCGGCGAAGTGGCGGAGATCAAACGCACGCAAGGTCCGACGAGCATCCGGACCGAAGACGGCCAGCTCGTCGTCTATGTCTATGTCGATATCCGCGGCCGCGATCTAGGCGGGTATGTGGAGGAGGCGCGCAAGACGGTAGCAGACAACATCGCCTTGCCGCCCGGGTACTACGTGACCTGGAGCGGTCAGTTTGAATATCTGGAACGGGCGGCCAAGCGGCTGCAGATCGTGGTGCCTGCGACGCTGCTGCTGATCTTCCTGCTCCTATATCTGAACTTCCGGCGTATCGCTGAAACGCTGATCGTGATGTTGTCATTGCCGTTCTCACTCGTGGGCGGCCTGTGGATGATGCACTGGCTGGGCTTCAACTACAGCGTTGCCTCGATCGTGGGGTTTATTGCGCTTGCCGGCGTGGCGGCAGAAACCGGCGTGATCATGCTCATCTATCTGCAACACGCGCTTGCGGATGCGAAAGCGCGGGTGGCCGCCGAAGGCCGGCCGTTCACGCGTGCCGATCTGCATGCGGCCATCATGGACGGCGCGGTCGAGCGGGTCCGCCCAAAGATGATGACGGTCGCAGCCATCATGGCCGGGCTTTTGCCCATCCTCTGGAGCCATGGCGTGGGTTCCGAGGTGATGCAGCGGATTGCGACGCCGATGATTGGCGGCATGGTGTCATCCACCATCCTCACTCTGGCGGTCATCCCTGCGATCTACGGCCTGTTACAAGGACGAAGGCTTTAAAAGCATCAATTGCGGAACTCCGTTTCATTCCGCTCGTTAGTTCTGCAGTTCCGCATGGGCCGGGACGGATGATTTATGGAACCGCGACGCTGCCACCACTACCTGCTTGCAGCCGTCCTTATTCTGACGGCGCTTCTTGCTGCGCCCCAGGCCCAGGCGCATGGCGGATCTCATGCGCAGATCCGGCAGCACCACGTGGCCCTGCCGGCGCACTCAGGAAACGTAAGCCTCGCCTCCGTCGTCAGCCTGCCCAGTAATCCGCAGACGGGCCAATGTGGTGCCATGATGTGCTGCGGCAGCGCCTGCGCACCGCCTGGCTGTGTTGTGGCCGCCGAAGTGGTTCTGCCGCCGCCGCCGAGCGCGGCGAACACGGTGCTGCCGAAGGATACGCCGCCGTCGGGCGGCCGTGACGCCGAAGGTGTACGCCGGCCGCCACGCGCCTGACGCATCCTCGCTATTGGAATTCCATCAACCCGGGTAGGGCCGTTTCGCCACCCCGCAAACAAATACTTATGGAGAACTGACATGAATATCAAATCGATGATGACTGTTGCTGCATTTGCAATGCTGGCAGGCGCGCCTGTTGTCGCTACCGCGCAGATGCAGGGCATGGATATGCAGAAGATGATGCAGATGATGACGCCGTCTGCGAATGACCCTGCCTCGACGAAGGACTTCAAGCAGGCGCACATGGACATGATGAAGACCATGAACATGGAGTTCACGGGCGATGCCGATGCCGATTTCGCCCGCAGCATGATGAAGCACCACGAAGGCGGGATCGCGATGGCGAAGATCCAGCTCAAGCACGGCAAGGACCCTGAACTGCGCAAGATCGCCGAGAAGCTGATCAAAGAGCAGGGCGACGACAACAAGAAATTCGAGGCATGGCTCTCGAAGCACAAGAAATAGGGAGGCCGGCATGCATCATATGTCAAAAGAGATGCAATCCTGCATCGACCAGTGCCTCGCCTGCTATCAGACGTGCCTTGGCAGCGCGATGACGCATTGTCTTGAGCACGGGGGCAAGCATCTGGAGCCGGCGCATTTCAGGCTGATGATGGCTTGCGCCGAAATCTGCCGCACGAGCGCGCATTTCATGCTCATTCACACGCCCCATCACAAGCACACCTGCCGCGAATGCGCCGAGATCTGCGATGAGTGCGCCAGGGACTGCGAGCGGATCGGCGATATGGACGCATGCGTGCGGGCGTGCCGGTCCTGCGCTGAAAGCTGCAGAACGATGGCGGCGTAGGCGGGAGACAAGAGCGATGAAAAACGCTTACCTCAGTCTCGCGGTGCAAACGCTGATCAGCGGCATCATCATGTATGTGGTGATGTTCGTGATGATCGATGCGCTCTCCAGCTTCTATAACAACCTCAACATGCTCTACATGACGCTGATGATGGTCGCGCCGATGGTGGTGCTGATGATCCTGGCGATGATGCACATGTTTCCATCGAAGACCGCGAACTTAGTCCTCATCGGGGTCGCGGTCATTGCCTTCTTCGGAAGCTTCGTGCTGATCCGCACGCAGACCACGATCGGCAACACGGCGTTTGTCCGCTCGATGATTCCGCATCATTCCGGCGCGATCCTGATGTGCCGGCAGGCCGGCATCACCGATGCCGAGCTGAAGGCGCTGTGCGGGGAGATCATCAAGAGCCAGCAGCAGGAGATCGACCAGATGAAAGCCATCCTGGCGCGGCTCGACAAATAGGCATCGGAGGCGCTTGACCTTACCATCATGGGAAGGTCCAGAGTGGCTGTATCAACTGCCTCCAGCCCGATGAGGACCGAACCGATGGACCAAGCAAAAAACGCCTGCTGCGCAGGCAAGCACAACCACGCGCATGGTCATGGCCATCACGGCCATGACCATTCCGTGAAGACCGCCGGGCTGGTCAAAGACCCGGTATGCGGAATGGATGTCGATCCACACAAGACGCAGCACCGCGCCACGCATGCGGGGCAGCCCTACTATTTCTGTTCGGCCGGGTGCCGGACCAAGTTTCTCGCAGCCCCGGAAAAATACCTCTCAGGGAAGCCAGCTGCTGATCCCGTGCCGGAAGGGACGATCTACACCTGCCCCATGCATCCGGAGGTGAGACAGGTCGGTCCCGGGAGTTGCCCGATCTGCGGCATGGCTCTGGAGCCACTGCTCGCGACAGCGGATGCCGGCCCCAATCCAGAACTTGCCGACATGACACGGCGATTCTGGATCGGCCTGGCGCTGACCATCCCCGTGCTGTTCCTGGAGATGGGTTCGCACCTGACCGGGCTCGATCATGTGATTCCGCGGGCGACGTCCAACTGGCTGCAACTCGCGCTCGCTACGCCGGTCG
>Ga0164243_10000903_pt1 | contig 51930 bp, 54 predicted proteins | sample OricompcompostOP_FD_108781 | JGI IMG/M metagenome (GOLD analysis project Ga0164243, IMG submission 108781) | Organic Plus compost microbial communities from Emeryville, California, USA - Original compost - Organic plus compost (OP) | ecosystem: Engineered > Solid waste > Mixed feedstock >... | reverse complement strand
CACATACCTTGTATATAGATCGGCAGGAGGTCGTTCTCACAGTAGACGCGGATATCCGCGACACAACGATGGTGCTGGAAAAGCCCGGCGCCAGCGCCGTTTGGAAAGGGTACCGCTTTCAATCGTTTCTTTCCACGGAAACGACCATCGATCCCGACCCCTGCGTAGCCCAATTTGACGCAGACAGGCTTGTGTTTCCACTGTCCGTCCGGTCATGGAGGAAAGGGGATATGCTGCGGCCGCTGGGCATGAAGGGACACAAAAAGGTGAGCGATCTGTTCGTTTCTCTCAAAATTCCGGTGTACCGGAAGCACAACGTACCCGTGGTGGTTAACGGAAACGGCGATATTCTTTGGGTGGCGCCGTACCGTATGGACGATCGCTACAAAATAACCGACAAAACGAAAAAAGTACTTACCTTAGCATGTTCATAAACCATGGGAGAAAAACCGATATACGTCGAAAATCAATACCTGGGCCGTGACCGCGGCTGGGTAAGTGTACGGCTGGTACTTGCCTTGTTTTGCTTCGTAGCCTATTACCTCAACATCGACCGAGAGAGCGAGAGCCAACTGTTCCTGCTGGTGGGAAGCGCCATTGTGTTTGTGTCCATCGTGATGATGTATATGCTTCAATACCGGATTACGGTGGAGCCAGGAAGCGTCAAGCTCAGCGGACTGTGGACAACCCGCCTGGTCAAGATTGATCTCAATAGTATTGTCAAGATTGAATGTAAACCGTATAGCAATTTTTTTATCAACAATCCGGTATATAACCTGCATCAAAAAGGAAGGATCAAGTTTTACGCCGGCGGAAAAGATGCCGTCTGGTTGACGGATAGGGACGGTCTGGTATATATTATCGGAACGCAACGGCAGGTGGAATTGGAGCAGGCCATCCGGAAAGCCAAAGGGGGAACGCGCGCTATATTGTCAGACGAGCGTTAAAGTCGCTAAAAAGCACCCGATACCTACGATCCTATTCTTTTTTTATTTATGTTTGTGTAGATATGGGATTACTTAAGTTTTTATTCATAGCAATCACCGTCCTTTGGCTGATACGTATTGTTTTTCGCCTTCTTTTCCCGTGGATCATGCGCAAGGTGGCCCAAAAGGTTATGGGCAATGCGCGGCAGCAATACCAACACCCTAATGCCCCATACCGGAATGCCCATGGGCGGCAGCCCGACGGCAAGATACGTATTGATTATGTCCCTCCCCAGAAACAAACCAAAGGCGCAAGAAAGGCCGGTGAGTTTGTCGAGTTTGAAGAAATCAAGTCGTCTGCGGAATAGCCATCAAAAACCTTACCTTTGCAGGTATGTGGCTGAAACGATTAACGGTTCTCAATTTTAAAAACTATCACGAGGCCACACTCGAATTTTCCCCCGAAGTAAATGCATTTACCGGCCCCAACGGATCTGGAAAAACCAACCTGCTGGACGCCATCCATTACCTGTCATTGTGCAAAAGTTACTTCAATCCCGTAGATTCTCAACAGATTAAACAGGGCGAAGATTGGTTTATGGTACAGGGCGAATTTGAACAGGAGGGGCGGAGCGACCTGGTGGCCTGCAGCCTCAAACGGAATCAAAAAAAGCAATTCAGAAAGAACAAGAAAGAATACCCGAGACTGGCCGACCACATCGGTCAATTTCCTTTGGTCATGGTTTCGCCGAACGATTCGTCCATCGTGACCGATGGAAGCGAGGAACGACGGCGGTTTGTCGATAGTGTTCTTTCACAGACGGACCTGCAATACCTCGACCGCCTGATTGCCTATAACCGGTGCCTTGTCCAACGGAATAGCCTGTTGAAACAGGCGGCACGGGGCGCCGGCGCTTTGGACCTCGGCCTGCTGGAGGTGCTCAATGCGCAGTTGGTTGAGCTGGGCGTTCCTATCTTTGAAAAGCGGAAAGCCTTCATGCGCGAGTTTATCCCCGAGTTTGATGCGCACTACCGCTTTCTGGCGGAAACAGCAGAAACGGTCTCACTGATTTACCATTCGCAGCTGATGGAGGCCGACTTTGAATGGTTGCTGAAGCAACACCTAGACCGTGACCGCGCACTGGAACGGACTACGGTGGGAATCCATAAAGACGACCTTCAGTTTTTTATTCACCAGGATATGCCCCTTAAGAAATTCGGCTCCCAAGGTCAGCAGAAATCTTTTTTGATAGCGCTGAAACTTGCTCAACATACGTTTTTGCATCGCCAGAAAGGATTTAAACCGCTCCTCTTGCTGGACGATATTTTTGATAAGTTGGACGGTACGCGTACGCGCAAACTCATGCAAATGGTGTCTGCCGGCGATTTCGGACAAATATTTCTGACCGATACGGATGCGGACCGTATAAACCGTATCTTTGAAGAAATAAACCGGAACGTACAGGTTTACAACATCAACCGGGGTAGCGCCGGACAATTGGAACGTACATGAGAAGCAGGGGAGAAGATCTTACACTCAAGGAAGCCATCGAAAAGATGCTGGAGGTATACAAGTTGCGTCGCCGCTTCGACGAAACAGCCCTCGTCGCAGCTTGGCCTGAGCTGATGGGAAAGGCTATTGCCAACCGTACCAAGCAGCTTTATATACGCGACAGGAAATTGTTTGTGAAGGTGGAGTCTTCGGTCATCAAGCATGAACTGCTGCTCATGCGGTCCCAGATCGTAGGTCGCCTGAATGAACACGTGGGCCAGGTGGTCATTGAAGACCTGGTCATCCTTTAAAAAGGGGTATCATCCAACCCATCGCTATCCGATACGTACACCTATTAACAAGCGGTCCCGTTGAGCGTGCTCAACGGGACCGCTTGGTATGATAACTTTGATAAGAAACCGTCGGAATTACTTGGACGGAGCGGCAGCAGGTCCCGACGCGGTAATACCCAGTTTGGTCTTCACGTCATTGGTCAGGTCATCACCGCCGGCAAAGTAAGGAATGCCGGAGTTGGCGATGTCAAACACATACGCATATCCCTTTTCCTTGGCCACACTTTGTACGGCTGTGTTCGCTTTCTGGAAAATAGGCGTAAACAATTCGTCCTGCTTGGTTTGCAGTTCCTGTTGGGCCACTTGCTGTACTTCCTGAATACGGCGTTGGATTTCCTGCAGCTCGGTTCCCAACTTTTGTAATTGGGCGTCTATGGAATCTTTGTTCGCCTCACTCCGGTTACGTTGCAGGTTCTGAGCTTCCATCAACTTCTTGTCATGCTCGTTACCCATTTGCTGTAATTCGCCTTCCTTGGTCTTTTGCAGATTTTCAAATTCAGTTTGTGCGGTTTTAAATTCGGGCATGGCCTGAATGATTTCATTCGAGTTGACGTGACCGATTTTCTGTTGCGCACCAGCGATTCCGGTTGATAAAAACAGCACCGCAATTACCCCTGCACCTTTTAACAAATTTTTCATGCTATTCATTTGATTTTACTTGTTTGTGGGACCTCTCTCAGGGCCCTGCCTTTTTTTATTCAGTTTTACTCCGTTGGTTTTTTCCAGCGCAATGATACAAAATGAATCATTTTTCCGCAAGCGAAGGATCGGGTTTGTATCCCAGCCGTGAAATCACATCGTTGCTTTTGTCCAGCTTGGGGTTGGCATAGAGAAAAGTCACTTCACTGCCTTTATCCAGCACAATATCCAGACTCTGGTCGTTGGCTATCGCCTGAATCGCCTGGGCAACCCGGTCCTGTATCGGTTGGATAAGCTTTACCCGTTCTTTGAACAGGTCGCCTTCAAAACCGAATTTCTGACGCTGGAATTCCTTAGCTTCGCGTTCTTTGAGAACAATCTCATCTTCTCTTTTCCGGCGCATTTCCTCGCTCAGCAGCACCTGGTCTTCCTGATAGGCTTTGTACAGCTTCTCAATGTCCGCAAACCGATTGTCCACTTCTTCCTGCCATTGGACAGACAGGGCGTCCAATTGTTTCTGTGCGGCAAGATATTCCGGGATATGCTTGAGAATATACTCCGTATCCACGTAGGCAAACCGCTGCGCAAATGCTGCCGACGAAGCCACGATGGATAATACGATCACACCAACTATCTTTTTCATGCTCTGTTTTGTTACATTATTCATACCTGGAAAAACGCTGCAAAAGTAATTCCATTTTTTAACTAGTTAAAACCTCCCATTTGCTGCATGATGCTAAAGGTAAAGTTCTGGCGCCACTGGCCGGCGTCTACGCCCGGAATGGGATCAAACGCATGGCCGTAGTCAATACCCAGCAAACCGAAGATGGGCAGGAAGATGCGCGCCCCCACACCTACCGAACGCCGTACCTTGAACGGGTTAAAGTCACGGAAATTATTCCAGGTATTACCGCCTTCCGCAAAGGCCAACACGAACACCGTCGCCTGGTCGTTCAGCATCACCGGATGCCGTAATTCCAATTGGTATTTGTTGTAAATGGGGCTTCCCGAATTACGGGCAATATTTACATCGGCCCCGTCAGGAATCACCATTCCGTTCGCATAACCGCGCATGGCGATGATTTCCGAGCCCTGAAGAAAGTCAAAACCCATCATGCCATCGCCACCCAGTTTGAACCGCTCAAAGGCCGATTGTCCGGTAACGCTGTTATAGGTGCCCAGGAAGCCAAACTGCGCCTGTGCCTTCAGAACCAACTTGCCGGTGATCCGGGTAAACCACTGGGAATCAAACTTCCACTTATGATACTCCGTCCACTTGTAACGCTCTTCGTTGGGAGCGGTGGGATAATTTACGTTGTTAAACGAAGAATAGGGCGGGGTGACCTGAACCGTAAACCGGATGTGTGACCCCGACGTCGGGTAAATAGGCGCATCCACCGAGTTACGGCTGATTTCCTGTGTCAGGTTGATATTATATGACGTCCCGTTTTCAAACAGGAACCCGGGGTAATTCTGCAGTTTGTATTGCTGAAATCCCAAGGAGTAGTTCAATTGGAAGTAATTGTCGGGCCACTGCAACCGTTTACCTAGGCTCACGGTCACCCCGTTCATCCAAATGCGGTTCAGGTCCTCATCCGCGGCAATCTGCCTTCCTGTCCAGTAGTCAAATCCGCCGAAGGACGACGATGAGGTGTAGGCACTCACCCCAAAGTAAATGGGTTTTTTACCACCCAGCCAGGGTTCCGAGAAAGAGAAGCTGTACGACTGATAGCGTTTGCCGCTCGTCTGACCGCGCAGGCTGAGCCGCTGCCCGTCGCCCCGGGGCAAGGGCTTCCAGGCCGTTTTATCGAAAAGATTCCGCGTGGAAAAATTGTTGAAGGAAAGGCCCAGGGTACCGATTACCTGTCCCGCGCCGAAGCCTCCGGAAAGTTCTACCTGATCCGAGGGCTTCTCCACTACGTTGTACTCAATATCCACCGTCCCCTCCGCGTGGTTGAGGTTAGTAGGCACCGGGTTGGTCTTCTGCTCGTCAAAGTTACCAAGCTGCGCAATTTCACGGGTGCTGCGCATCAGCAGCTCCTTCGAGAATTTTTGTCCCGGCTTCGTGTAGATGGAACGCAACAATACCCGGTCGTTGGTTACATCGTTACCCTTCAGAATGATATTGTTTACCGTAAACTGAGCCCCCTCGTAAATACGGAGGTCCAGATCGATGGTGTCATTGTAAATTTTGGTCTGCACCGGATCTACCGTGAACGTAAGATAGCCGTCGTTCAGGTATAACGACGAAATGTCGTCACTGTTACGCGTAGGACCCATCAGCTTGGTGTTCAGCTTTTCCTCGGAAAATACCTCACCTTTTTCAATACCGAGGATCACATTCAGGAGGGAATCTGAATATTTCGCGTTGCCCTGCCAGCTGATATTCCCGAAGTAGTATTTGGAGCCTTCATACAGGTCAATATCCACAATGACGTTGCGGTTGTTGTACTTGTAAAATGTATCCCTCAGAATTTCCGCGTCGCGGTAGCCGCGCTCATGCATTTTTGCAATAAGCTTTTCTTTGGCCTCCTTGTACTTATCTTCCTTGAATTTGCCCGGTCCGGTAATCCGCCACCACGTACGCTGTCTTACACCCTTGAAAAACTTGCGGAGTTGCTGTTGCGAAAAATCTTCGTTGCCCGTAAAGTTGATGCGATGGGCCCGCACCTTCCGGTTTTTGTCCACATTAACCACCAGAATCTGGTTGTTCGCCTGTGCCGAATCTTTCACGGGAACCATGGTGATCTCCGGATAGAGATACCCTTTCTCGCTCAGGTAGCGGGTAATGGTGTTCCGCGTCGTATTCATGAGGTTCTGGTTGACAATTTTTCCGGTGTTTTCGTTAAGTTTCTTCCGTACCTCCTCCGTTTGGGTCTTGTTCAGGCCTTCGATGTCGATCCGCGTAAGGCGCGGTCGCTCCACCACGTGGATATTAAAAAAGATCGAATCGCCCTTTACCGCATCCGCATAGAGCTCCACTTCGTCAAACAAACCCTGATCCATCAGGTTTTTAACCACGTTGGAGGTGGCATCGCTGGGTACTTCGATACGTGACCCCACCACCAGTTTGGAGATCGTAATCAGCACATCGTTGTCCAGGTACTCCGTACCACTCACCGTCACACCGCCAATGATGTAGTTTTGGGGATTTAAGTAGCTGAACTCCTCCGAGTCATCCACGCGCACTCCACGCTGCTGGCCGCGGGTCGTCTCTGCCGCTAATATGGTAATGAGTATAAAAAAGAGTATTCGCTTCATCGATCTAATTTATTGGCGCTAAAGTACGTCAAACAGTTGTTAATTTTTGTTAAAAGGTATTTTTTTGACTGATCGGTCCCGGCCGTGATCATTGCTTCTCAAGTTGTTCACTGGTCAGCCCAAAGCGTCGTTCACGCCGTTGATAGGCAAGGAGAGCTTCAAATAAATCCGTTCTTCGGAATTCCGGCCACATTTTGTTCGTAAAATACAGCTCCGCGTAGGCGAGTTGCCAAAGCAGGTAGTTGCTGATCCGTTGTTCACCGCTGGTGCGGATCATCAGCTCAGGATCGGGCATATCGTGGGTTTCCAGATGTTGGGCAAACAGGTTCTCGTCAATATCATCCGGATGAAGAGCGCCCTGACGAACTTTTTCCGCCAGTTGCCGCGCTGCCTGTGTTATTTCCCACCGGGCGCTGTAGCTCAATGCCAGCGTAAGGGTACACCGCTGGTTACCCGCTGTCTTTTCAATGGCTTCCCGGAGGTGTCTGCGGCACTTGGGAGGCAACTTGTCCAGATCTCCAATGGCGTTCAGCCGCACACCGTTGTCCATCAGTGTCTTGGTTTCTTTGTTGATGGTGTTTACCAGCAACTCCATCAAGGCCGAAACCTCCAGCTTGGGCCGGTTCCAGTTTTCGGTGGAAAAGGCGTAAAGGGTCAGGTATTCAACGCCGATTTCAACGGCGCCCTCCACGGTGTCGCGAACGGCAACGACGCCGTTTTTATGGCCGAACACCCGTAATTTACCCTGTTCTTTCGCCCACCGTCCATTGCCGTCCATTATAATCGCTACATGCCGGGGCAACCGCGTTTTGTCTATCGTCTCTTTGATGTCCATTCAATTGTTCGGGGACAAAGTTAAAATATTTTTCCAATCCCGTTTATTGCCATTCGGGACACCCCCCTTTAAAGATCGTATAGGAGAGCGTAATGCCAACCGTCATGAACGAGTCATACGGGCGGCCGTCACCCCGTTGGGAACCCACCGGAAAGGAGGTATTACGGTATGCCAGGTATCCCCAGTGGGCGGATTTACCGGTATAACCGGAGGGTAGGGAGGTAAGGTCAGGATAGTTTCCGCTCACGTCATCCAGGTAGTCGGTCAAGGTCAGTCGGTAGGCCAGCTCCACGCCGATGGACCAGGGGCCTTTCAAGTTGTAGCGGAATCCCGCACCGAAGGGAATGGAGAGCGCATAGTCTCCGTATGGTTTAGGGTTTGTGTGCGAATTGTATTCCGTCTGCGCGTCCCGTAGGTTCACTTTTTCCGGCGGTTTGCCGGCAGAACCTGGCACGTACCATTTGGGTTCGAACGCGATCCCCCCGATACCGGCAAAGATGTACGGTGTATAAACCAACTTCCCCCGTTGCGGCAGCCACTTGAAAAAGTTGAAATCCACCACCACCGCCGCCTCCCTGACGTCCCCGAAAAAGCCGAGGTTCCGGTCTTTGCGCTGCGGATTACGGGAATATCCATCGTACGCAAAAATGTTGGCGTAGGCAAAATTTCCGCGGATACCCCACGTGTGATTAAGATTATATTTAACGAATGCCGCGGCCGACCAGTCGTTGAACGCCAACGGGTTCTCCGGGTTCAGGTCGCCCATGTAGCCCGAACTGCCTCCCTGCAGGCCGAATTCCCATTCCTGTGCGGGGGCGGTCGCCAATCGGAGCACGATGAATAACGTCAGAAACCCTCGGAGCACGTTGTGATAATTGTCTGTATAAAACGCTAAAGATAATTAATAATTCCGGGCATCCAGGCCCCACAGCAGCTTGTTGCGCAAATTAGAAAAATAACTGTAGTTTTTCAGCCGGATAAGATGGACCTGATGGAGTGCCTTGCTTACCTTCAGCCGGATGTCGGTAGAAACTGAGGTGGTTTGTGAGTCGCATGAGAGCAAAAACTTGCCGCTGCGGCTCTCAATGACGAGGTCCAGTTCGATGTTATCCGAAATCACAACCGGACGTACGTTGAGGTTGTGCGGTGAAATGGGGGTAATCACGAAATTTCCGCTGCCGGGCATGATGATGGGGCCGCCGCAGCTCAGCGAATAGGCTGTGGATCCGGTAGGGGTGGCCACAATAATCCCGTCGGCCCAATAGGCGTTCAGCAGCTCGCCATCGAGGTAGACGCTGACGGTGATCATGGCCGAGCTATCGCTCTTGAATACCGTGATGTCATTCAACGCATACGGATGGCTGCGGAAAAGAGGTTTCTGTTCGGAGCGGACCGAAAGCAGGGTCCGTTTCTGAATGTTATATTCACCCCGGAAGATGGCTTCCAGCGCGCTGTCAATGGCGTCCTTGTTGATGTCGGCCAGAAAGCCAAGCCGCCCCAGGTTGACGCCCGCCACGGGAATGCCTGAGTCGCCCACGATCGAAACGGCCGCCAACATGGTCCCGTCACCACCCAGGCTCAGCATAAACGCGACGTCTTCCGGTAATTCACTCCGACTGGAAAAACCGAGGACCCCGTCAGGAAGGGTAAGCTGCTGCAGAAACTGCCGGAAGTCGTTATACACCCACAATTCGGCACCCCGGGCTTTCAATATATCAAATAAATGCTGTACATAGGGAATGGCCGAAGGTTGAAACTCCCGTCCGTAGACCGCTATTTTCATAATTTTACATGTTGATATAATTCATCAATTGCTCGTAACGGTCGCGGGAGTTGTCGTGACTGGTTTCATCGTTATAGGTAGCCTTGACGGTGTAGTCATGGCGGAGAAACGACGATACAATCGATGAAATATTCGATTTGTTGACTTTAATCGTGACCTCCAACCGGGAGGAGTCGGAAAAAGTTTGTACATAGGAGCTCAGGATTTGCGCGTTGTCCGATTCAACAATATGGGCGATGTGGGAAAGCGCGTTGTCGCGGTAACCCATTTCCAATACGATAATGCCGCCCGGCTGCTGGATGGACATCGTCTGGCTTAATGTCTGGATCAGTTCAAGTGGGGTAATGGCCCCCAGATAGTGGTGTTGTTCGTCCACCACGGGCAGCAGATCCAGCTGGTATACCTGAAAAAACAGGATGGCATCATAGATGTGCTGCGTGCTGAAAATCTGGATTTGCTGGTACGTTAACTCACTTTCTTGAATAAGGTGATCGGCATCGGCCGAACGGGCCAGGGTCTCATACGAAACCATTCCCAGAAAGTCGCCGTCATTGACCACCGGAAGCTGGGTCAGCCGCAGGTCAGCCATGCGGTCGAGCGCATAGCGGAGGCTGTCCGAAGGACGGACTGCATAATCGCTGTTTGTGATGACCTGACCGATGTTCATAGCTACGTACCGTTCTTTATTTGTTAAACGAATGAAAGACATAATCGTTTAATCTTGTCAAAATTAGTCCCTTTTGTTGATAAGTACGAGTGTTTTAGCTTTTTTTTCGCACCACTGGCTTTTCGAGGGTAATAAAACAATGGAATGACAATCCGCGAACTTTTGTTACTTTTGGCTCCTGATCGCAGAATCGGTAAGGTAAACGTGGAAGATAAAGACAAATACATCATCATCCGGGAGGTTATCCGGAAGAAGAATCCTAAACTTCTCCAGTGGATGCCCCGGTTTCTGTTGCGCTATATTGAGCGCGTGGTGCACGAAGAAGATATCAACCAGGTAATGGCCGCGATCGGACACTTGCATGGGATTGCGTTCGTGGACGCACTGATTGCGCAACTGGGAGTGGTGGTAGAATTGCAGGGCGAAGAAAACATTCCGCTGAACGGAGGGGCTATATTTGCTTCCAACCACCCCTTGGGCGGACTGGACGGCATTGCTTTCATGCATGCGCTGGGAAAATACCGCACGGATATAAAGTTCCTGGTTAACGACATCCTGCTCAATATTAAAAATCTGGAACCTCTTTTTGTCGGTGTGAATAAACATGGCGCGCAGGGGCGGCAGGGAATGGAACAAATCGAAGAGGCCTACGCACGCGACCACGCGCTGCTCGTATTTCCCGCAGGGTTGGTCTCACGTAAACGAAATGGAAAGATCGAAGACCTGGAGTGGAAAAAAAGCTTTATCAGTAAAGCCAAAAAATACCGGAAGGAGGTGGTCCCGGTCTATATTGAAGGAAAAAATTCACGGTTTTTTTATAATTTCGCCCGTTTCAGGGAAATGATCGGGATAAAGGCCAACCTGGAAATGTTTTATCTCGCCGATGAAATGTTTGCGCAGAAAAACAAAAAAGTGACCATATGTATAGGAAAACCAATTTCTTATACTTATTTTGACACCTCCAAAAGTGAAAGGGAGTGGGCTGGACATATAAAACAATTGGTTTACAACTTAGCCCCTGAAAACTAACTATATGCAAGATATAATAGCACCTGTTGACCGCAGTCTCATAAAAAGGGAGCTTACTCAAGAGGCGTTTGTCAGGTATACCAATAACGGAAACAACGAAATATACCTGGTAAATCATCACCACGCGCCGCATACGGTAAGGGAAATAGGAAGACTTCGGGAACTGACGTTCCGTGCGGCTGGCGGTGGTACAGGGCTGGAACTCGACCTTGACGAAAACGATACCTGCGCCGATGCCTATGACCAACTGATTGCCTGGAATCCGGAAGATGAGGAAATTATTGCCGGGTACAGGCTTATCAAATGTAAGGACGTGGGCACGAACAGCCATGGAGAAATCAATCTTTCTACGGCACATTATTTCCACTTTTCACCAGCCTTCATCCGGGATTATCTGCCTTATACCATTGAGTTGGGACGGTCTTTCGTACAGCCCAAATACCAGCCGGGCAAAGATAACCGGAAGGGACTCTTCTCCCTGGATAACCTCTGGGATGGACTGGGGGCGGTGGTAAAACTTAATCCGGACGTCAAGTACCTGTTCGGGAAGGTTACCATGTATCCGCACTACAACCGCGAAGCCCGTGACCTCCTGCTTTACTTTATGCATCACTACTTTCCGGATGAAGAAAAGTTGGTGTGGCCCATCAAGCCGCTGGGCTACTTTACCGATACGACCGACTTCCGTCGGCTCTTTGATGGATTGGAATACAAAGAAGGCTACAAGATCCTGAACGGACGTGTACGTGCGTTGGGTGAAAACATTCCGCCGTTGATCAATACATATATGAACCTTTCGTCAACCATGAAAACGTTCGGAACCGCACAGAACAACGAATTCGGAACGGTGGAGGAGACAGGCATTATGATTACGATCGACGATATTTTCGAAAGTAAAAAGGAGCGCCATATTTCAACCTATGAGCGCGACAAAGAAATCGGAAGCCGAAAGGTGATTTGATCGACCGGCAGCGGAGTTTAGCTGCCGGCCAACAGGGTTTTCGCAATTTCAGAAATTGTTTTTCCATCGGCCTTACCGGAAAGCTTCTGATTGGCCACCCCCATCACTTTTCCCATGTCTTTGGGGCCCGCTGCTCCGGTTTCTGAAATCACCTGCTTTACCACTTCTTCAATCTCTTCGCGGCTAAGCTGCTTGGGAAGAAAACTTTCGATGACCGCAAGCTCTTCCATCTCAATTTGGTAGAGATCATCACGGTGCTGTTGTTGGTAGATCTCAGCCGATTCGCGCCGCTGCTTCGCCAGCTTTTGCAGTACCTTCACTTCCGCTTCTTCCGAAAGCCCAGCGGCAGGACCTTTTTCTGTTTTCGCCAGCAAAATAGCGGCCTTGATGGCGCGTAGCCCGCGCAACCGTGTATTGTCCTTGGCCAACATGGCCGTTTTGATTTCCTGATCGATCGTGTTTTGTAGTGCCATTTTCTGTCCGGTTTGATGAAGAAGCCAAAGATAACAAATTATGCACAACCATCGTCTTTTCGGTACTCCTTGGGTTCTGGAATATTTTTTTTACTTTTGGGCCACAAATGTTATTTATGATATGGCAACTGCATTAGATAAAACAACTCCCAAAAAAACCGATAATAACGCAAATCAGACTCATTATTATGTGACATTGGCAATTGCCGTAGCGATCGGCCTGGTAGGAACCTTCCTGAGATTTGTGCAGGACTCTTCCTTGTTGTCGGCCATTTCCAATATTCTCCTCGCCCTGGGTTGGGTAATCGTATTCCGCGTGGTATTCCGGATTATGAAATAAAAGCGGCCTTCGGCCGCTCCTCAACTGTTGATATAACTCTCCAGCTGCGTAATCGTTTGTTGCTGGTCTTCAATGATGCATTTGACCAAATCGCCGATAGAGAGCATACCGACAACCGTTCCGCCTTCCACCACCGGAAGATGCCTGAAATGGCGGGTAGTCATCAGTTGCATGCAGTGATCAATGGTTTCCTCCGGTGTGATGGTATGCGGATCCGGCGACATCACGTCTCGCACCGGGGTGTCCTTCGATGACTTTCCCTGTAGAATGATCTTACGCGCATAATCCCGCTCCGTAAAGATGCCGCAAAGGTTTCCGTCTTCAAGAATCAACAGGGCGCTGATGTTCTTTTCCATCATGACGTTCAGCGCTTCAAATACGGAAACGCCGGGAGCCACGGAGTAAACCACCCGCGGTTTGTTGCTGAGGATGTACTTAACGGTTTTCATAGCTTTTGTTTTGGTTCACCGTCATCCGGCATGACCGCCCGGCCAGGCATGCCAGGGAATGCGGGATAAGATGAGAATCAACCCGATAATATAAAAAATCAACACGCTGGCGTTTTGCTTCTTCGGCGACGCCAGCTTTTTTGCCCGTGAATAGCCTACCGTGATCAGCACAACGGCCACCAGCATCATCAAGGGATGCTCGAGGAAGTACAGGCGGGCTATGCTGTCTTTCATCGCCGCGCCCGAGGCGTTTTTTATCCCATAAGGTGATACAAAATAGGTGACTAAACCGACTACAAATTGGAGGTGCGCGCATATAAGGCCCACCAGCGCCATTTTTCGGTTGTATCCTTTGTTTTGGAAGTAAGCGAACAGTGCGTAGAGGACGGAAATAATCAATCCGGCCAGTAACACATAAGCGAGTGTGGAATGCAGATGTTTGAACCCGGTGTACATAGTTTTTGCTGTTTATATTTATAATGGTGCATTCCCTGCGGAGGAACCCTGATTCGCTTACGGGGAATGGCGTGTTAAAAGTACGGAATTATTTGGAGATTCCATCGGCGTTACTTCCGCAATCGGACTGAAAAGATAGACTCGCCGCGTCTTTAATTCAATGCAGCGGTACCGTTTCCTTAGCTTCTCTTTTTTTTGAAAAACACGTCCGTTTTTAAGGGCAAACAGCGCATCGGTGGGCAGTTGTTCCACGGATAGACTGTCTGTCGGGGTGTCGTATTGCTTTAGGGTCCGAAACAGGGAAAGGTCGGTGCAACTGGAAGCCGCCGGATTATCCATATAACGTGTTAAAGCAGATGCAATGTCAGCAGGGAATATGCCGGCCGCCATAAACGGATGCATCAGTGATCGGAAGTTGGCCTTCCATTCGTTGCCATGGGGTTTTACCTTATTTTTATGGATATTCCAGGTTTTTAGGTGCGCAAACTCATGGACGGTGGTGATCAGGAATGCGTAAGGATTTAAATTGTAGTTCACCGAGATGCGGTGACCATGTATGCCATGGGGTGGACGGTAGTCGCCAAATTTGGACGTCCGGCTCCGGGTAATACGGAATACACACCGGCTGTCCGTGATCCATGCTGAAATGACGGACGCCGCCCGTGGCGGCATGTATTTACTGAGCTGCGTACGGTAGTCAGGCATCGTTCCCGCTGTTTTCAATTACTTTGCCTCGTTCCAACCGGATGTAGTTAGTAACGCACGATGGGATGTCCTCCGCGTAGTGGCTGACATAAATGAGCGTCGTATCCATGATGCGGTGCAGCTCGTCGACCAGCTTTTTGAACAAATCGCGGTGATTTGGCCCTAAGCCCTGGCAGGGTTCGTCCAAAATCAACAGCTCCGGATTTTTGATAAGTGCCCTTGCCAAAAGGCAGAGCCGTTGGCGGTCGGGACTCAGCTGTGCCAAACGCAGCGTAGCCGCGTCATCCATGCCGAACAGACGCAGCCACCGGAGCGCCGTCTCCCGTTGGGAGGCGCTCACGTTGCGGAACAATCCTACGGTGTCGAACAGTCCGGAAAGCACTACCTGCCATGCGGTCTGTGTCTTTGGGAAATACTGATGCAACTCAGGCGATACATAGCCAATCTTCTTCTTGATGTCCCAAATGCTCTCACCGGTTCCGCGTCTCCGCCCAAACAGGAAAATTTCGTTCCGATAGGCTTGCGGATTGTCTCCATTGATCAGGCTGAGGAGGGTCGACTTGCCGGCACCGTTGTGCCCCTGCAGGGCCCACGCGTCGCCGGACACTACCCGCCAATCGACTCCGTCCAGAATAACGTTGTCCCCGTAACGTACCGTCACCTTCCGCATGTCAACAACTTCGGCGGCCGGCACTTCCGAACGCGGTCCGATCAGGTCGTGGAGCGTCGCTTCAAAGGTTTCCGGTAAAGGGGGGGCGCCGGCGGAGGGCGCCAGGCTTTCCCAACGGATGCTGTCGCGGGGGCCCTGTTCGATAACGGCTTCGTCCCGAACGACGGCCACATGGGTGATACATGACGGTACCTCATGGGGTGTGGTCGTCATTACGACATGGATACCGGAAGCAGTAATGGCGCGCAGGATCCCGTCGAAATTCCGGCGGGTGTCTGCATCCAGGCCAACGAGGGGGTGGTCCAGCAGGAGCAACCGCGGGTTGCGCACCAGCGCAGCGGCCAGCATGAGCCGTCGCGTTTCTCCGTTGGACAATTTAATCAGATTCTTATCGGCCAGAGGGGCAAGGCCAAACAGGGTCATCGCCTCCCCAACGCCCCAACTTATGTTTGGGTTTTTCGAAATAATGCCCTGCAGGTACTCCGTAACGGTGGCCGCGTCCTCGGCCTCCGTGCTGTTAAATCGCTGCTGGTAGTAAAAATTCGGGATGTTGCTTTTGTTGCGGAAATGGTGATGAAAGGGCACAAAGCAAACCAGATCGTGATGTGCCCTATAGGTGCCGTCGCCGGGAAGAGCCAGGTAATCATCGGCATAGTGATGCCTGATCACACCATGGGTCACAGAAGCGCGTCCCGCAAGCAACTCAAGAAACAGCCGCTTGGCATCTTCCGGATATCCAACGACAGCCCATTGCTGACCTTCCTCCAGTGTGAAATGTAAATGCCGGGCAGCGGCCTGCCCGCCTTTCATTACCGTTACGTCTATTATTTCCAACAAGGGGGGATTCACAGGTCCTTCGTTTTGAGGTTATATCTTTTTCCCAGCCGGTTCAGCATCACATAACCGATTACGCCCGAAATCACGGAAGCAATCAGAATGGAAAACTTGGCTTCGGTTTGAAAACGGGTGTCGGTAAAGGATAGCAGCGCGATAAAGATAGACATCGTGAAACCGATTCCACCCATTAAGCCGATGGAAACCACCTGTGTCCATCGGGTCCCTTTGGGAAGTTCACTCAGTCCACACCTTACCGCAACCCACGAAAAGAGGGTGATGCCTACCGGCTTTCCCACAAACAGGCCAGCGATGATACCCAGCCCCAAAGGGCTGGCAAGTCCCTCAATCATTCCGCTTTCGAACCGTATGTTCGTGTTGGCCAATGCAAACAATGGCATGATGATAAAGTTGACGGGGGTGCTGATCGCGTGTTCCACCGCCTGGATGGGAGAGGGGCCGCCTTTTCTCCCATCAATGGGAATCGCGAAAGCGGTAAGTACCCCCGCGATAGTGGCGTGTATACCGGAATGATGAATAAAATACCAAATAAACAGACCGGGAATCAGGTAACACCATACAGATTTGATGCCCATCCGGTTGATAAAGGTGAGCAGGACGAAAATGCCCAGGGCGTACAGCAAGTAATTTGCTGCGAGCTCGCTGGTATAGAAGATGGCAATCACCAGAATGGCTCCGAGGTCATCCACGATGGCAAGTGCGGTAAGGAATACCTTGAGCGCAACCGGTACCCGCTTCCCCAGCAGGGATAGAATGCCGATGGCAAACGCGATGTCCGTCGCCATGGGAATGCCCCAGCCGTGGTGCGTCTCGCTCCCGGTATTGAGTAAAAGGTATATACCGGCGGGCACCACCATGCCACCCAGGGCCGCAAAAAACGGGAGCGATGCCTTTTTGGCGGAGGAAAGTTGACCGTGCGCCAGCTCCTGCTTTATTTCGATGCCCACCATGAGAAAGAAAATGGCCATCAAGCCGTCGTTTATCCATTGGAGAATGGAATACCGCAAGTGAACGGCACCGGATTCCACACCGACCTCGCGGCTTAGCAACGCGGCAAAGCCGTCGCCGAGCGGAGAGTTGGCGATGATGAGTGAAAAAAGGAGAAAGATAAGCAGCATCACGCCACTTGCGGAATCGGCTTCAAAAAATTGTTTGATTTGTTTACGCATCGTTCAGAGCTTATAAAAAGCTACGAAACTACAAAAAAAGAGACAAATCTCCCTTTCCCGCCCGGACAATCTCGAAATCACCGGCTGTGGTATCCACGACGGTAGAGGCGACATTCCCGCCGTAACCGCCATCAATAACGATATCCACGGCATCCCGGTACTTTTCATAAATGAGTTCGGGGTCCGTGGAGTATTCGATGATTTCATCATCATCGTGAATAGACGCGGAAACAATGGGATTACCCAGTTCGCGGACAATCTCGCGTGCGATATTGTTGTCGGGTACCCGGATACCTACGGTCTTTTTCTTCGAGCTCAGCAGCTTGGGTACTTGTCCGCTGGCATTGAAAATAAAGGTGAACGGGCCGGGCAATGCTTTCTTCAGCAGCCGGAACGTGGCGGTGTCAAACGGCCTGGTGTATTGGGCAATCCCGGTCAGATCTTCACATACAAAAGAGAGATTGGCTTTTTCCGGTTTGAGTCCGCGCAGCTCACAAACGCGTTCAATCGCACGGTGGTTATGGATGTCACATCCAAGTCCGTATACCGTATCGGTGGGATAGATGATCAGGCCTCCTCTACGAAGTACATCCACCACCTGTTGGATGACCTTCGGATTGGGGTTTTCTTCGTAAATCCGTAGTAACATCGCACGACCTCCTGGATATCGGTGAAATAACCGTCAGAACGCAGCATTGTTTGGCGTACGCGGAAACGGAATCACATCCCGGATATTACCCATACCGGTCACGAACTGGACCAGCCGTTCAAACCCGACCCCGAATCCGGAATGCGGAGCGGTTCCAAAACGGCGGGTGTCCAGAAACCAATCCAGTTCTTCGGTAGGTACGCCCATTTCTTCCATCCGTTGGACCAGCCTGTCATAACGTTCTTCACGCTGTGATCCGCCCACCATTTCGCCGATGCCAGGGAATAAAATATCCATCGCACGGACCGTCAGCCGGCCTTCTTCATCCGGTTCATTCTGGCGCATGTAGAACGCCTTGATCTCCGCAGGGTAGTCGGTAAGAATGACCGGTTTTTTAAAGTGTTTTTCCACTAAGTACCGCTCATGTTCCGATTGCAGATCCGCTCCCCAGCCGGTGATCGGGTATTTAAATTGTTTCTTCTGATTGGGCTTGCTCGCGCGGAGTATCTCAATGGCTTCTGTATAGGTGAGCCGCTCAAAGCGGTTGTCTAGACAGAAGTTAAGTTTGGCTACCAGATCCATCTCGGAGCGCTCCTGCTGGGGCTTGCCTTTTTCTTCTTCCAGCAGCCGGTTCTTCAGGAATTCGATTTCATCCGGACAGTGGTCTAACGCAAACCGGATCACATATTTCAACAGCTCTTCCGCAAGCTCCATGTTGTCTTCCAGTTCGTAGAACGCCATCTCGGGTTCAATCATCCAGAATTCCGCCAGGTGACGGGTCGTGTTGGAGTTTTCCGCCCGGAACGTAGGGCCGAACGTATAGATGTTACCCAGCGCCATCGCCGCCAGCTCACCCTCCAGTTGCCCGGAGACCGTCAGGTTGGTGGGCCTTCCGAAAAAGTCTTCCGAATAGTCGACCAAACCATCGGGCGTTCTCGGGGTGCCATCGAAATCCAGCGTGGTTACCCTGAACATTTCGCCCGCTCCCTCAGCGTCCGATCCGGTGATGATAGGCGTGTGGATGTACACGAAACCACGTTCAAAAAAGAATTGATGAATGGCGAACGAAAGCGCATTGCGTACCCGGAAAACTGCGTTGAACGTATGGGTACGAAACCGCAAATGAGCGATTTCACGCAAAAACTCCAGACTGTGCTTTTTGGGTTGCAGCGGAAATTTCTCCGGATCGCTGTCGCCCAGAATTTCCAGGGACTCCACTTTGATCTCTACCCGCTGCCCTTTGCCAAGCGACTCTACCAATGGCCCGGAAACGGCAATGGCGGCACCCGTAGTAATCCGCTTCAGCACCTGCTCGTCGGTTTGGGAATAATCCACCACGGCCTGGATATTGCCCAGCGTAGATCCGTCATTGATGGCAATAAACTGGTTGTTCCGAAACGTCTTCACCCACCCCTTGACGGTCACCTGCTGCCCGTATTCCGTTGCATTCAGTAAATCCTTTATACGCGTATGTTTCATATACTTACGAAAAAACCTCCACCAATCGGGAGGCTTTGCTGTAGACTGCTAAATTCTTATTTATTACGACAAAACTTTAGTCACCAAATCGGCGGCTTCTTTCAGTAAAATGGCCGAGTACACCTCCAGTCCCGATTCGTCGATCAGCCGTTTGGCCTCCTCCGCATTGGTGCCCTGCAGGCGGACAATGATCGGTACGGGGATATTGCCGATTTCGTGGTATGCGTCGATAACGCCCTGTGCCACCCGGTCGCACCGCACAATGCCTCCGAATATATTGATGAGGATCGCTTTTACATTCGGGTCTTTCAGGATTATGTTGAACCCGGCTTTCACGGTCTGCGCATTGGCAGTGCCGCCCACATCCAGGAAGTTTGCCGGCTCGCCACCGGCCAGTTTGATAATGTCCATCGTAGCCATGGCTAACCCGGCCCCGTTTACCATACAGCCAACGTTCCCATCCAGCTTTACGTAGTTGAGGTTGGATTCACCCGCTTCCACTTCCGTTGGATCTTCTTCGGTAATGTCACGCAGTGCCGCGTAATCGGGGTGGCGGAATAAACCGTTTTCGTCCAGGTTTACTTTGGCATCCACCGCCAGAATCTTGTCGTCTGAGGTCTTCAGTACGGGATTGATCTCAAACAGCGACGAATCCGTGGCGTCGTACGCCTTGTAAAGGGAGGCCACAAATTTGGTCATGTCTTTGAATGCTGCGCCGCTGAGGCCCAGGTTAAACGCAATTTTACGGGCCTGGAACCCCTGCAATCCCACCTTGGGGTCTACCTCTTCTTTGTAAATCAGGTGCGGGGTTTTTTCAGCTACCTCTTCGATATCCATGCCCCCCTCGGTGGAGTACATGATGATGTTGCGTCCGCGGCTCCGGTCCAGCAGCACGCTCATATAAAATTCTTTCGTTTCGCTTTCACCGGGGTAATAAACATCCTGAGCAATCAATACCTTGCCTACTTTCTTGCCTTCCGGTCCCGTTTGCGGGGTAACCAGCTGCATGCCGATGATGTCCGATGCCCGCTGTCTCACCTCGTCAAGGTTTTTGGCCAGTTTTACACCGCCGCCTTTACCGCGTCCGCCGGCGTGTATCTGTGCCTTTACAACCACCCAATCGGAGTTGTAGTCTTCTTTCAGCTTTTTTGCTGCTTCCACCGCTTCTTCAGGCGTCTCGGCGACAATGCCTTCCTGTACCCGCACGCCGAAACTCTTCAGTATCTGTTTGCCTTGATATTCGTGAATGTTCATTTGCGATAAATTTGGCGTAAAAGTAGGGTTTTAATCGGGAACGATCAAGGGAAACGTCCAAAAATTAGCTACCTTCGCACCATGCTAGAAGCTACCGGTATTTATAAATCGTATGGCGCGCTGCCCATCCTGAAGGGAGTGGACTTCCGGGTGGCCAAAGGGGAAATTGTCAGCCTGATCGGCGCCTCCGGAGCGGGCAAAAGTACGCTGCTTCACATCATCGGAACACTGGACCGGCCCGACCGGGGAACGGTGATGATCAACGGCACGGATATCGGAACACTGCCCGCCAGGCAGCTCAGCATGTTCCGCAACGAGCACATCGGTTTTGTTTTCCAGTTTCATCACTTGCTGCCGGAATTCACGGCGCTGGAGAACGTTTGTATCCCCGCCTTCATCAGGAAGGAAGACCGGAAGAAGGCAGAGCACCGGGCAATGGAATTGCTGAGCCTCCTGAGGTTGGACCGCCGCGCCGACCACAAACCGTCGGAATTGTCGGGCGGCGAACAACAACGGGTAGCGGTAGCGCGGGCGCTGATTAATAACCCTTCGGTTGTACTTGCCGATGAACCTTCCGGAAACCTTGATTCGGAAAATGCCGCCGCACTGCACAATCTGTTTGTCGACCTGCGGGACCAACTGAACCAGACGTTCGTGGTGGTAACCCACAATGACGAACTCGCCGCGATCGCCGATCGCACCGTTCATATTAAGGACGGTCGGATTGAACCCATAACGCCGTATGAAAAATAAAGTCTTGGTCACACACGGCACCCGGCCTTTTGCCCAACGGGTGGCGAAATTCCTGCCCGATAAATATACACCCCTGTTTGCGTCGGCAGACGAGATGCCCAGTGTACTGATCAGCGGCGGCAGTTTTGTGCAAATACCACCGGCTCAGGCTCCATCCTTCCTGCACCAGGTGTTGAAAACATGTCTCGACCACGGCGTTTCTGACGTCATTCCGCTGGGCGCTGGCGAACTGTACCCCATGGCACAGGCCCTTCCGCTGTTTTTGGAATATGGCATCGACGTCTGGGTGCCACACACCGAGGTGCTGACAGCCCTGCCCCTGATCGAAAACCCGCCCAGGCAACTGCCGTTGCAGCTGCTGCATAAAGGGAAAAAACTCAACGGCGAACCGACGGTGGACGCAGGGGAGGACCTTTCCGGCGTCTTTATCCTGTCTGACGACGGCGAAGGCTGGGCGTTGTGCTGTGTTGCCGATTAGTCGTTATTTATCTCAATGGATATGTTGGAAACACTGAAAATCCCTGCCGAAAAAAAGGCGCTTATTTTAGCGCTGGATGACGTGCTGTTCCCCAAGAAGGATTATCTCCTGCAGGTGTACTACCTGTTTGCCCATTTGCTGGAGTATACCGAAACCGTGCCCCCGGCGGCTGACCTTACCGAATTTTTGAAAACGGCTTACCTGCATCACGGCGAAGGGGGATTGTTCGATCGCGCGGCGGAGGTATTTGGCATCGATAGCAAATACAAGGAACCCTTTGACCGGATGCATATCACCGCAAACCTGCCGTTGAAGCTGCTTCTTTTCCCGCCCGTATTCGAAATGCTGCAGGAAGCGGATGCCGCCGGAAAACGCTTATTTATTCTTACCGGCGGAACTCCCGCCATGCAGCTCAATAAACTGAAACATACCGACTGGCAGGGACTGGATCGCTCCATCACCGTTTACTTCGGGGAGGAGCTGATGGAGAAAAACCTGGATCCGATGAAATTTCTGCTAGAAGAAAACGGATTACAGGCGCAGGAAGTTCTGTATATTTACGCGTCCGGTGATGAACAGAAAACGTTCGCCCCGGATATGGATCGGATGCATGTGGGCCGAATTTTAAACCGGTATAATCCATGAAAACTGGAAACGTATTTTGGATTGGATGGCTGTGGATGGCGGTCGCAGGTTGTGGTACGGAATCGGATATGCCCACACCGGAACGGCCACAGCGTGCCGACACCGAAGAAGATCTCCTGAAAGACTCCGTGTATTTCTACACCCATGCTTTCTATCTCTGGCAGGAGGCGCTGCCCGACTGGTTTTCCGACATCCGGGGGCACACGCAACGTTTCAACTCAGCCGACGCGGTGCTGGAGTCGTTAAAAACCTATGCGCGGGACGACGGGGGCCAGGTGCTTGACCGGTTCAGCTTTTTGGACCGGTGGGGAACCGTCAATGCGGAAGTGCAACAGGGATTGGCCGGCAGCTTCGGCTTCGACGTACGGTACGGAGACGACTCCGGATTGTACGTGAAAAAAGTGGACCCCGGATCTCCCGCAGACCGCGCGGGAATGAAACGGGGATGGCAGCTCCTCCGGATTAACGGCCGGTCTGACCTGTCACTGGCCTCCCTCGAAGCGGATAATTTTGATTTTCTTTTCCGATCGCTGGATGGCAGCAGCATCGATCTGGTGGCCAGAAAGCCGGACGGCGGCGAGGAAAGGTTACGTCTCGACCGCAGAAGCTATCGGCTTGATCCCGTCCTGGCAAGCGGGATCTTTACCGAAGCAGGTAAAAAAATCGGTTACTTCGCGTTTGATTCCTTTGTGTCCGTTGCCAATGATTTCGGGGGATCGACCTATGTAAAGACTCAACTGGATCAATTGATGGCCCGCTTTGAAGAGGCCGGCGTTTCGGAAATGATCGTCGACCTCCGCTATAACGGGGGAGGGGCAATCGTCACCGCGGAATACCTCTCCAACCGGCTCGCCCCCCCGTCGGCAGACGGAGCACTGATGTTTACCAGTACCGTGAACCCGGGGTTGAACGATTTTCTTTCGGCACGCGGTGTCCGCATTGATTTTTCCCCCGTCTATTTCCGCCGGATCGGAACCCTGAACCTTAACCGCATTTACTTTCTGGTGACGGAAGGCACCGCATCGGCCAGTGAACTGCTGATCAATAACCTGACACCATACGTGCCGGTAACGCTGATCGGGGAACACCGGACCTACGGAAAGCCGGTGGGCTTTTTCAATTGGAACATCCTGGGGGTGGACCTATATGCCGTATCCTTTCAGACGTTCAACGCTGCGCGGTATGGAGACTATTTCTCCGGAATGGACGTGGATAAGGTGGTCTATGACGACCTTACGCGTGATTTTGGGGATCCCCGGGAAGCGCTGATTGCGGAGGCCCTGCAATATGCACGGACAGACAGTTTTACCGCCAACAGAGATGCCCTTCAGGCCCGCACAGCCGCCGGCCGGACCGCACCGCGCGCGCAGCAAACCCATCGGTTCCCGGATCGTAACCGACCGCCCGGAATGTACCGCTTTTAGCGCTATAACTTTGACGGATATTTTGTATCTTGCCCATGCGATGAAGGAAGGAAAACCGGCAACTATTAAGGAGATCGCCAAACGGCTGAAAATTTCACCCTCCACGGTCTCCAGGGCACTGAATGACCACCCGAGCATCGGACTGGTAACTACCATGCGCGTGAAGAAGATCGCGGCAGAGCTCAATTACGAACCTAATCAAACGGCTATCTTTTTCAAGCAGCGTAAAACGTTTACAATAGGGGTGGTGCTTCCCAATATTTCCGAGCCTTTTTTCTCCGCCGCAATCAGCGAGATCGAAAATGTTGCCAGCGAGAAGAACTATACCGTCATCATGGGGCAGTCGCTTGATGACGCCGATCGGGAAATGCGCATCCTCCAGACCCTGAAGGCTCACCGCGTGGACGGCGTGCTGATGTCCATCAGTAAAAACACACAGGATTACGCTTTCATTGAGCTGATGGCCGGGGCGGGAATCCCCTTGGTTTTCTTTGATTGCGTGCCGGACCTGGATACGGTGCATAAGGTGTATTGTAACCTGGAAAGCGGAATGCTGGAGGCCGTAGACCGCTTTGTGTCCTGCGGGCATTGCGCCATTTCCCTGATCAATGGACCCAACCGATTGCCCGCCAGCATTGAGCGTGAAACCGCTTACCGGAAAGGATTATCCAGCCACGGAATCCCTTTCCGGGACGAGTACGTGGTGTACACCGATCTGACGACAGAGGGTAATGAAGAAGCCATATCCCGGCTGCTGGCTCTCCCCGAAAGGCCGTCGGCGGTGGTATGCTTTAATGACTACGTGGCGCTGGACGTCATGAAAATGGTTCGGAAACGGGGAATCTCCCTTAACCAGGATATCCATTTCATCAGCTACGCCAATTATCCCTTGTGGAAGTACATGGAGAGTCCACCGATGGCTTCCATTGAGCAATTTCCCGGCAATCAGGGGAAGAAGGCTGCCGAATTGTTGTTTGAATTGATCGGCTCCGCAGAGGGACGGGAGCCGGTGCAGATCACCTTCCCGTCCCGTTTGGTCAATCCCGGCTAATTCAGGCGTCTTCTTCCGGCAGGTAAAGGGTTTCGGCGCTTTCCATGCCGCCGCTTTCTTGTGCGGCCGGTTGGCCGTGGGTAGATACCACCGTATACGCATTCCCGATATCAAGACCTACAGCGCGCTCGATGTGATTGGGACCGCACCAAAGGGCCGACCGTAGGTAATACCCCAGCGAGGCAAAATGGTCAGCCCCTTCGGGAACGATGACTTCAAGGACACCGTCAAACTCTTCCTTAAAATGGTTGACCAGTTCCGGGTAAAGGGCCCCTCCGCCCACTAAATACAGACGATCCGCTTTTTCGAAGTCCGTATCGGTGAAAGCCTTGCGCATAGCGGGCGACAGTACCTCGTGGTAATAGCTGGTCAGGTGGGTGGACCGTGCGTTTAACAGGTTCATCCGTTTTCTGCCGATAACGATGTCGCCCCGTTGGAAGCTCTGGTTCATCATGTGCTCATTCTTCATGGATAGGTAGTAGCTCGCACTTAACTCATCATACAACGAGTTAACCGCGTGCCGCAATCCGGGAACACTTACGCAGGTACGGCCAATCGGGCCTTCGGCGGTGTTCAGGGCCGTTTCGCAGGTGCCATAACCTAAACTGACAATGAAAAAGTTGCCATCGTCGGCTAACGGACCTTTGCGGATCGCATAAATGCACCCCAGTATCTCGGACATCACTTCCAGGTGTGAAATCGTTAGCTGTACCCGGCCGTGTCCCCCGCCGTTTAACGTGTCGTTGTTGTATTCGATAATGACGTCACGTACGGAGAAGAATTTCTCCGCCTGGAGCTTAAACAATTCGTACACCGCGGATGGGAAGCCCGTGGTAACTACCAGTTCCCCTGATTTGGCTCCGGAAGCCATCAGTAGTCCTGCTTTTGCCAAAAGCTGGTAATCCGGGTCGGCCGGCGAGCTGTTAATGTTCCGGTAGGGGAGTTGCCCCTGGGTAAGCGCAAGGTCGCCAACCAGGAATCCCGCTCCGGCGTCAAACAGCTGGATGCGCTTGTCCAGGGAGCTGGTGAGCTGGATCATAGGCTTGTCATGACGCTCGATAACGCTGGGAATGCTCAAGAATTTTGTTTCCATAATAGATTGTTAGGTGATATTTTCGTATTGAGGTTTAGAGGGTCCAGGTATTGTACGCGCAGGCAAGCGGCAGATAACGGATACTGAGCCGTTACCTGCTGCTTTTTGTCGGCATTATAAATGTATTACTTCGCCGTATGCGTCGGCCGCCGCTTCCATGATCGCCTCGCTCATCGTCGGGTGCGGATGAACGGACTTAATAATTTCATGCCCCGTAGTTTCCAGCTTGCGGGCCACCACTACTTCGGCAATCATTTCCGTCACGTTCGAACCGATCATGTGCGCTCCCAGGAATTCGCCGTATTTTGCGTCAAAGATGACCTTTACAAATCCATCTTTTGTGCCGGCGGCGCTGGCTTTGCCGGAAGCTGAAAATGGGAATTTTCCTACCTTTACCTCGTATCCGGCTTCCTTGGCCGCCTTTTCGGTGTACCCAACGGATGCGATTTCCGGCGAGCAGTAGGTACAGCCCGGAATATTGTTGTAATTGATGGGCTGTACGTCCAGTCCCTTGATTTTTTCGACGCAGGTGATCCCTTCGGCAGAGGCTACATGCGCCAGCGCCTGGCCTTTTACAATGTCGCCGATGGCATATACGCCCTCGATGTTCGTTTTGTAGAAGTCATCCACCACCACACGACCCTTGTCGGTTTTTACACCCACTTCCTCGAGTCCGAGGTTTTCGATGTTCGGAGTGATGCCCACAGCGGAAAGCACGGTCTCCGCTTCAATGGTTTCTGTTCCTTTTGCCGTTTTGATCTGTACCTTGTTCAGCTTGCCGGACGTGTCCACGCCGGCAACCTCGGCACTGGTGAGTATTTGGATCCCTGCCTTTTTAAGGCTGCGCTCCAACTGCTTGGATACTTCTTCGTCTTCTACCGGAACAATCCGGTCCAGGTATTCCACGATGGTTACTTTCGTCCCGATCGCGTTATAAAAATAAGCGAACTCCACACCGATGGCACCGGAACCGACTACCACCAACGACTCGGGTTGTTTTTCCAGACTCATCGCCTGCCGGTATCCGATGATCCGTTTGCCATCCTGTTTCAGGTTCGGGAGCTCGCGCGAGCGGGCGCCGGTGGCGAGGATGGTGTGCTTGGCCTGGTATTCCTTAACCGCGCCCTCCGCATCTTTCACTTCCACCTTGCCGCCCTTTTTGATGCGGGCGGTACCCATGATGACATCGATTTTGTTTTTCTTCATCAGAAATTGGATGCCCTTGCTCATGCCTTCGGCGACCCCACGGCTGCGCTTAATAATTGCGCCGAAATCGGCCTCGCCACCGTTTACCTTGATGCCGTACTCTTCGGCATGGTTGAGGTATTCAAATACCTGAGCACTTTTCAGCAATGCCTTGGTAGGGATACAACCCCAATTGAGGCAGATGCCACCTAAGGATTCCCGCTCCACAATGGCGGTTTTAAAACCGAGTTGGGAAGCCCTGATCGCCGCAACATAACCCCCCGGTCCGCTCCCGATTACAATGATGTCGTAATTCATATATAATTTGTTTCCTGAGATTGATTCTATTTGTTGTCTGCTCAACTTACAGTGCCTACAAACTTACGTTTTTTTTGGAAAGTCCGAAAGGGCTGCAAGGGGTAAACCTCAAAAGTGCACCGGGTAACGTCAAATTTCGGTCAAACCCCACAGCCGATCCGTTTTCCGTTGGATTAATGGTTATTTTGCGGCTCATTTATCAGGATGCGTACAAAAAGAAATCTGTTAAATTCCTTCCGTAAGATTGCCCTCATAGAAGGGATATCCATGATCGTGCTCGTTATCTGCTCGGTGCTGAAGCGGACACCCGGTATGGAAGGTGCCGCACTGGGGGTTACCTATGTAGGCTGGGCTCACGGGATTCTGTTTATTGCCTACGTGTATCTGCTGGGAATGTGCGCCATGCGATACGGGTGGACATGGCGACGCGTAGCCCTTTTTTTTGTAGCGTCACTAATCCCCGTTGCCCCTTTTTTTGTGGAAAAAGCACTCAAAAGGGAAGAAGATCATCGCTAAGGACGGTCGCCCGCATAGGCGTACGTGATTTCAGTCTTTCCGTGAGGTACTGGTTTGCCCGTTGCGTCCAGATTGACGAAAACCAGCTTATCAATTGTTAAAATCCGTTGACGGGTGATTTTATTGCGCACCTCGCAGGTAAGGGTGATGGACGTACGGCCGAAGTGCGTGGCCGTGATTCCCAATTCAATGATGTCACCCTGCTTGGCGGAACTGACGAAGTTGATCTCCGAAATGAATTTGGTGACAACGTGTGGGTTTCCGAGCTGTACGATCGCATATATAACCGCTTCTTCGTCAATCCATCGCAGCAGCGTTCCTCCGAACAGCGTTCCGTTGGGATTAAGATCTTCGGGTTTAACCCATTTACGCGTGTGAAAGTTCATGATGCAACAAAGGCTACATGTGAATCGGCCGGTTGGCTGTTGCCGCTAGGGCCGCCTCCCGGAATGCTTCGGTAAATGTCGGGTGTGCGTGGCAGATACGGGCAATGTCTTCGGCAGATGCCCGGTATTCCATTGCCACGGCCGCCTCAGCAATCATGTCCGCGGCACGCGGACCGATCATGTGTACGCCAAGGACCTCGTCCGTGGCGCTGTCGGCCAAGACTTTGACAAACCCGTCGGTGTCACCGCTGGCCTTCGCCCGTCCACTGGCTTTGAACGGAAAGGAACCGGTTTTGTAACTGCGGCCTTCGGCCTTTAGCTGCTCTTCGGTTTTCCCCACGCTCGCTACTTCCGGCCAGGTATATACCACGCCCGGAATCAGGTTGTAATCGATATGGGGCTTTTGCCCAGCAATCCGTTCGGCAACGAACACGCCTTCATCTTCCGCCTTATGGGCAAGCATGGCGCCACGGATAACGTCTCCGATCGCATATATGCCGGATACGGGGGTTTCCAGATACTCATTAACCGGAATTTTCCGGCCTCTTTCTTCCAATTGCAGACCGATGTTTTCCAGACCGAGGCCTTCCGTGTAAGCGGTGCGGCCTACGGCTACGATGCAATAGTCGCCCTCCCACGTTACCGGCTGCCCTTTGGGGTCCTCCGCGGTCACCGTGACCTTCTTTCCTTTGGTCGTCCCACCCGTCACCTTGTGTCCAAGGTAAAACTCCATGCCCAGTGTCTTCTTCAACACGCGCTGCAGTTCCTTGCCCAAACCGCCGTCCATCGTCGGAAGGATGGTTTTCTCATATTCGATAACCGATACCTTAGCCCCCAGGCGTGCGTATACGGAACCCAGCTCCAGGCCAATGACACCTCCCCCGATTACCACTAAATGTTTGGGAACCTCGGTAAGGCTCAACGCTTCCGTTGAGGTGATCAATCGCTTTTTGTCTACCGGAAGGAAGGGAAGGGCGGTGGGTTTGGAGCCGGTTGCGATAATGATGTGTTTGCCGCTGACCTGTTCAGACTGGCCATCACTTTTCTGTATCTTAATGGTGTTTTTGTCTACGAACGACCCGACTCCGGTGTAGCTGTCTATCTTGTTCTTTTTAAAGAGAAATTCGATTCCTGCCACATTCTGAGCAATCACGTCATTTTTCCGGGCCATCATCTGCTTTATGTCTACCCGCAGATCGTTCAGGCGGATGCCGTGAGTGCCAAAATGATGCGCGGCGTTGTGGTAGTGTTCAGAAGAGTCCAGAAGCGCTTTGGAAGGAATGCAGCCTACATTCAGGCAGGTGCCGCCGAACGTGTTGTATTTTTCGATAACAGCCGTTTTTAACCCCAACTGGGCACAGCGGATAGCAGCCACATATCCTCCGGGGCCGCTACCGATAACAATGACGTCGTATTGCATGTGATGATGTTCGTCTACTAGATGGTTCAAAGATACAAAAAAAGACAGCCGGCCGGCTGTCTTTTTTGTAAAAATACGTTGTTCTGAGCTTATTCAGCCACGATTTTTCCCTGCATCACCCCATAGTGACCGGGGAAGCTGCAGACAAAAGGATACACGCCTTTTTCGTCCAGCGTAAATTCGATCGTGTCGCTTTCACCAGGGCCCAGCAATTTGCTATGTGCGACGATGGACGACCCGAACGTGACCGGGATGTACTCTGTGTCCACCGCCTTAATGGCTTCACCGCCGAAAGCCGGAAGGTCCGTGCCCGGCGTTAGCACCACAACGTTATGGCCCATGGATTCTTTCGGCATTTCACCTACGTTTTTCAGCGTCAATTTGATCGGCTGGCCGGCCTTGACGCGGAAAAGCTTTTTGTCAAACGTCATCAGGTCATTTGCCTGCAATGCTAAATCGTTGCTCACCGCTACAGTGTCCAGTCCAGGAATGTCTGCGGCAGGTGCCTGTTCCGTGGTGGTTGCAGTCTCTGCCGAGTCGGCAGACGACGATTCGTTGGATGAGTTGCCACCGCAGGCGGCAAAGAAAACGGCTCCCGCTACTACGGGCATCAAAAATAATCGCTTCATTTCAAAATTTGCTGTTGTTTGCGCCCCAAAGGTAACTGAATTTAAAAAGCTACGGAAGCGCAAATATCACCTAATTGTAAATTTCCTGTTACTTATCGGCCTTCGCTTGAGCCTGGGTCAGCGTCTTTATGATCTGGTACAGCGATACCGGGTCGAACGGTTTGCCAACCACGGCATCGGCCCCGGCGGCGTAGGCTGCCTGTTGTTCCCGTTGCAGTACAGAGGCTGAAATGGAAATGATCGGAATGCTCCGGACATGCTCGCGCGGATCGCTGCGAATAACCCGAATCGCATCAAACCCGCTCATGACGGGCATGTGGGCGTCCATCAGGATGAGACTGTACGGGGTGGTCTCCACCTTTTCTAACGCTTCTTTTCCATTTTTTACCGCGTCTACCGTGATGCCCCATGTGTTCAGCATATGGGTGACCATGAAGCTGTTCAGTTCGTTGTCCTCGGCGAGCAGGATGTGAATGCCGACGAGCGGCTGGAGGTCCGTGTATTGTTTTTTTTCCGATTTCAGGGTCGCCTCGGAATTTTCTTCGTCGAACCAGCACTGAAAAACAAATTCACTTCCCTTGCCCAGCTCACTGTAGGCATGAATCTGCCCTTGATACAGGTTGACCAGCCGCTTTACGATGGCCAACCCCAGTCCCGTGCCGCCAAAGCGTTTGGTGATCCCTTCCTCGCCCTGCTCGAACGACTGGAAGATCTTATCCAGTGCATTGCTGGCAATCCCGATTCCGGTGTCTTTTACGGAAAACTGAAGGTGAACCCGCCGTTTGGAGCGGTTAAGTACCTTGGTTTCCAGCGTAACGTGCCCCTTTTCTGTAAATTTGATGCCGTTCGAGATCAGGTTGCTTAATATCTGGGTGAGCCGTAGCGAGTCGGCAAGAATCTGCTTGGGCAGGTCATCGCCGGTAATTACCTGAAAAGAGATTCCTTTCTGCTCGGCTTTGTATGCGAATAAGTTGGTCAGCTCCTTAAAAATGTTGGAAAGGGACGTCTTGGCATAATCCAGACGCATCTTCCCGGAGTCAATTTTGGATAAATCGAGGATGTCATTGATAATCAACAGCAGCTGCTGGGAAGCGTTCTCCAGGTAATCCAGCCATTCCGACTGTTCCTCGTTCAGCGGGGAATTTCGGAGCATCGCCGTGATCCCGGTAATTCCGTTGATGGGTGTCCGTATCTCGTGGCTCATGTTCGCCAGGAAATTTTCTTTCGATTTACGGGCGAGGTCGGCTTCTTTTTTTGCCTTCACCAGCTCGATGTGCGAACGTTCCAGTTCTTCGTTTTTCCGCTTGAGTTCCCGCTGAATATATACCTGCTGCATGAACGATTTGACTTTGGCCACGGTGATATCGGCGTTGAGCGGCTTGTATAAGTAGTCGATCGCCCCGCTGTGCAGCCCCTTCAGCAAAAATTTGTCTTCCTTGGAAATGGCCGTCACCATAATGACCATGATCTGCCACGTTTTGGGGTTGCTCTGAAGCAGAGAGACGAATTCAAAACCGTTGATTTCAGGCATCTGTACGTCCACCAGCGCAATGGCTACGTCCTGGTTCCAGCAATAGCGCAGTGCTTCGTTGGGAGAGGTGCTGCCCCAGATATCCAACCCGTCAATGTCACCCAGTAAGGCCTTCAGACTGAGCACATTTTCTTCTTTGTCATCTACGATGACGAGCTTTAATTTCTCCATGACTGATCTTCTCTCAAATATATCTGTCTAACTGTTGGCTGAATTCAATTAGTTCCTCATCGGCAAGAATCAGGTCGGCAGCGCCCCGTGCGATGGCTGCCTCCGGCATGGTTTTTATTTCCGCCCGGTCGGGATGCTGAACCACACACAGGCCATCCACGTCCCGGATGGCACACATACCGGCGGCCCCGTCGTGATTGGCGCCGGACAGCAGAATGGCCAGTGTGCCGCCGCCATATATTTCCGCCGCGCTTTCCATGGTCACATCGATGGAAGGCCTGCAGAAATTAACGGGTTCTGAACTGTCCAGCGAAAGGCTTCGATCCGGCTCTACCAACAGGTGATAGCCGGCCGGCGCAAAATAGGCCGTAGCGGCCCGGATCGGCTCTTTGTCTTCGGCAACTTTGACCGTAATGCGGGATTTTTCCATAATCATTTGCTCGATATGGGTTTCGTATCGGACATTCCGGTGGATTACGACCAGCACACCGAAGGGAATTTGCTGCGGCAGTGTCCCCAGGATGCTGAACAGAAGCCGGAACCCGCCGGCGGAGCACGCCAATATCAACACTTCCGTGTGCCGCAGTTTGTCAATTATATATGGAGGTAGACTAAGCAATTTTCTGATAAATATTCTGTTTTTTGTTGATAAGCCTGAACCGTGTTTTTAGCCGTTCGGAGCGGAGTACTTCCTTGGATCCCAAACACAGAAAGCCAAATAGCGATAAACTGTCGTATAACAGGTTGAATACACGTTCCTGCAATGTCGGGTTGAAGTAGATCAATACATTGCGGCAGGTGATTAACTGGAATTCATTGAATACGCCATCGGAAACAAGGTTGTGAACGGAAAACAGGACGTTCTTACGCAGGTCGTGTTTAATGATGGCAGCATCGTATTTCGCAGTGTAATATTCGGAAAGTGAATCCCCCGATCCGACCTGAAGGTAATTGTCTGAATAAGCTTTCATCTTCCGCAGGTCGAATATACCCTGTTTGGCCTGCTTAAGAACGTTCGAGTTGATGTCCGTGCCGTAAATGAAAGAACGCTCATATAACCCCTGCCGCTTCAAGAGAATGGCCAGCGAAAAAACTTCCTCGCCGGTGGAGCAGCCGGCGCTCCACGCTTTGATGTGGGGAAAGGTGGCCAGGTAAGGAAGCACCTCTTCGCGCAGGGCCACATAAAAGGCGGGATCGCGGAACATCTCGGTGACGTTGACGGTTACCTCGATCAGGAAACGGCTGAAAAAGCCGGACGTATTGATCAAGTTGTCTTTGAGTGCCGCAAATTCGAGCCTGTAAAGGTCCATGATCCGGGTAACCCGGCGCTTCAGCGACGCCCGTGAATAACCGTTCAGATCGAAACCGTGCACATGGCCGACCAGTTCAATTAACTCTTCCAATTGTTCAAACGTGATACTCATGAACCGTATGTGTTAGCTAATCCAAACCCGTATCAGCGAAAGTAACTTGTCTACATCCACCGGTTTTGCTATGTAATCGTTGGCACCGGCTTCCAGCGCCAGCCGGCGATCGTCCTGCATGGCTTTCGCCGTGAGGGCAATAACGGGCAGCTTGGTAAACTTTTTATTAGCGCGGATCTGCGCTATGGCTTCGTAACCATCCATCTCCGGCATCATGATATCCATCAGCACGAGATCGATATCAGGCTGCCGTTCCAGCACGGCCAGCGCCTCAACGCCGTTGCTGGCGGTTTCTACGTGCATACGGTTCGCCTGAAAGACGGTGCTCAATGCAAAAATATTACGCATGTCGTCATCGGCCAGCAGCACACGTTTCCCATCCAGCACGTGATCCGTGGGCACCTCAGCGGAAACCGATAGGTGACGGTTGACGGCATCGGGAGAAGAAGCCTTGTTTTTTATACGGTTAATAAAGAGGTTAACCTCATCGAGGATCCGGCTGTTCGACTTGTCGGATTTCACCACCAGTGTTTTTGTATGCTGCAGGATCCGGCCCGTTATTTCCGAATTGAGCTCCATTGCCGTGTTAATGATGACGGGTATCTCTGCGTAGGCAGGAATGCGCTTGATTTTATCCAGTAAATCCATTCCGGATACATCGGGCAGATGCAGGTCCAGGATAATGCAGTCCACCGGGATTTCTGTTTCCAGGAACCGAAGGGCTTCTTCACCCGTAAAGGCCTGCTGCACGGTTACGCCGTTTTCCGTCAGTGCCGACTTCAGACTGTCGCTTTGGATTTTCTGGTCTTCAACCACCAATATCTTCTTCAAAGGAGATTCCAGGATGCGGTGCAGCTGCCTGAACACCTCGTCAAGTGATTGCGTGTCAACCGGCTTTTTCAGGAAACCTACGGCCGCCTCTTCGATTTTCCGGTGATTCGGCCGGTCTGCCGACATGAGGTGAACCGGGATGTCTTTGGTCAGCGGGTCTTTTTTTAGTTTTTTCAGCACCGCCCACCCGTCCATCACGGGCAGCATAATATCCAGAATAACGGCATCCGGGAGGTGCTCACGGGCCATCTGCAAGCCCGTGTCACCCTGATAGGCGACCAGCGTTTCGAACCCATGCCCGTGCGCATATTCTTCTAGTATTTCCGCAAAATTACGGTCGTCTTCCACGATCAGAAGGCGCTTGGCACTTCCTTCGCTGGTGGCCGTCTCCACCGGCCTGGACGCTGGGGACAGGTCGGGCGTGGGCACGGCAGATGGAGCAGGCTGGGGGGCATCGGCGGTCACCGCAGTTCCTTTGAAATGGAGGGGAAGGGTCAGGGTGAAGGTGCTGCCCACGCCTTCCTCACTCGAAACGTGGATTCCGCCCCCGAGCATTGTCGCCAATTCGCGACAGATGGAGAGCCCCAGTCCGGTACCGCCAAATTTACGGCTTGTCGACCCGTCTGCCTGTTTAAACGCTTCAAAAACCAACTGCTGCTTGCTTGCTGGTATGCCGATGCCAGTGTCTGTAACGGACCATGACAGGGTGTCGTCCGCCCCGCGGGCAACATGGAGCGAAACCTTTCCGCCCTGTTCGGTAAACTTGAACGCATTGGAAAGTAGATTCTTCAGGATTTGACGGAGGCGCTGCTCGTCCGTGGTAACGGCAGGAGGAAGGCTTTCCTCAAGGATGATGCGGAATTCAATGGATTTGCTCCGCGCGATCCCGTCAAACAATTCCAAAAGATCCTGCGCAATTCCGGAGAGCAGCGTTTCTTCCACGACCAGCTCCATACTTCCGGATTCGATCTTGGAGAGGTCCAGGATGTTGTTGATCAAATGCAGCAGGTCGGTACCGGCGTTGTGAATAACCGAAGCATACTTCACCTGATCAGGGGCCAGATTGCCCCCTTTATTGTCTTTCAGCAGCTTGGCAAGGATGAGGATACTGTTGAGGGGCGTCCGCAACTCGTGGCTCATGTTGGCCAGAAATTCTGACTTGTATTTATCCGATTGTTCCAGCTCATCGGCTTTCATGGCGATGGACTGGCGCGCCTGTTCGATGGAAAAGTTGCGCTCTTCCAGTAACCTTGCCTTTTCTTCCAATTCGCGGTTGGCCTGCTTGAGTTCTTCCTGCTGCACGCGGAGTTCTTCTTCTGAGGCCTCCAGCTGGTGGGTCTTGTGTACCAGTTCGTCATTGGTGGTACGGAGTTCTTCCTGTTGGGCCTCCAGCTCCTCGGCCTGCTGCTGGGTTTCCTCATAAAGCAGTGCCAGCGTCGCATGGGCGATGGATACCTTGGCGGCAATGGCCAGGTTGACAGCGGCACGTTCCAGAAATTGCAGGATCGTGTCGTCAATCTTCCGGAAAAACCCTATTTCAAGTACGCCGATCACTTCGCTTTCGTATACCAATGGCTGGATGACGATGTGCTCCGGTGCCGATTGCCCCAGTGTCGACGTAACCGTTAGGTAGTTGTCCGGTATGCTTGAAAGGACAAGCTGCCGTTGACCCGCAATGCTTTCACCCGTCAGCCCCTGGCCTTTTTCGATGTATGGCAGCGGGGCGTCAACGGCGTAGGATCCGGCGTGGTTAAACAGATGCTCGTTGGCCGTATTCCTGAGATAGATAACCCCCACCTTCGCGTTGAGGTACTCACAAATCACGCGGACACTGTTTGCCCCTATTTGTTTTTCGTTGAGACCGCCACGGGTGCTTTCGTCCAATAGGGCCAATCCGCTCAGAATCCACGACTGCGTTTCCCTATCTTTCGAAAGCTTCGCCAGATCGGCATTGGATTTCCGGATGAGCACCTCGGTCTTTCGTTGGTGTTCGAATGTTTTGGTGACATACAGGAGCAGCCAGCACACCACCCCGAATACCAACGCAGTGAGGATGATATCGGTCTGCCTCAAGCGGTCCAGGGTGCTGTCTGCTACGTCTGCCTCCTCAAAAATTTGCAACTCATAGAATAAGCCAGCCAGCGTCAGGCTCACCAGTACCGAGAACCCTATATAAATATGCGTTTTAAATGCCAGTTTCTTCATCCGGTGATCCCTCGCTCCCGTAGGGAGGTTAATTCCTCTGCTAGTTAATTAATTTTCCCAAATTTACAAAGGAAAATGTGCCCGCTCCGTTGTCAGAGGATCGGGTGCCTTTCGAAAGGCCGGTTACGATCAAATAAATACCGATAGGTATGGTGTGTTTTATAGATCGAACCGCCGATGTATTTAGCCACATTCATCATTTTCGGGTTGAAATCGCCGATCCAGTTCATCTGCAGTTCTTCGTAGTTCAGTTCCTTCGGGTTCTGCATGACGTTGGCGGCAGCCATGACCATGGCCGCCTCCACGCCCTTCCGCTGATGCTCGGGCACGACGCCGAATACAATACCGAACATGGTTTTGCACCGTTTGCCCCATTTGTTCCAGAGGAAGCGGATTTTGCCCGCGAGGGTAAGCCTACCGTCGGTATATTTAACGATCAACTGGTTAACATCGGGGATATTCACCCAGAACCCCACGGGCTTGCCCCGGTGATAGGCAAACCAGATGATTTTAGGATCGATGATGGGCTTCATGCTCTGGATCAACTTCTGCGCGTTTTCGGAACTCATGGGATTGACACCTTCATGGCGGGCCCAGGCCTCGTTGTAAACTGTCCGGAAATCTTCCGCGGCCTTTGCGAGCTGGTTGCGGTCGATGTGGCCGAAGGTATATCCGGCGTCCTGCAACGCATGGAAAGCCTTTTCGCCCACCTTGCTGGATAGGGGGGTAGCAATCTCCCTGCGGTAGGTAAATTGTTTGAAATAGATTTCGAATCCGTATTGTTCAAACAGTTTATAATAGTAGGGGGGATTGTAGTTGCAGCAATAGCAGGGAGGATGGAAGCCGTCAACCAGTACTCCCCACCAACGTTCGCGGTTGCCGAAATTGATAGGGCCGTCCATCGCTTCTACACCGCGCTCCGACAACCACGCCCGGGCCGTGTCAAATAACCGGTTGGCCGCCTCCTGGTCGTCTATGCATTCGAAAAATCCGCAACCGCCGGCCCAGAGACCCGTGTTGTCGCTCTTCTTCTCGTAGAAGGCCGCTATGCGCCCGATGAGCCCGCCCCCGTTGTCCGTCAGCAGCCAGCGGGCACAGTCGCCGCGTTGAAAACGCGAGTTTTTCTGCGGATCGAATACAGCCTGCACATCGGCATCAAACGGACGGATGTAGTTCGGGTCGTTACGGTAGAGACGCAACGGCATGGTCAAAAACTGCCGTTCCGTACCAGGGTCTCTAACAGGAATAATCTTCATGATACAGTAGCTAGTCTGCGAAATGCGCTAAAATTAGTGCTTTGGCACGTGTTATCCAAACAGAAAAGGGTTGCGATACCGCGGAAAAGTTGTATCTTAGGAGCTGTAAACTATATCCGTAAACAAACTAAATGCTATGGACCCCAATTTTACCCCCATTCTGGCGATCATCGGCGCCGTCGTCGCTTTCTTTGTGTTGCTGTACCTGCTGCCTGTAAATCTCTGGTTTACCGCGCAGCTCTCGGGTGTACGGGTCAATCTGCTCAACCTGCTGTTGATGCGGCTGCGTAAGGTTCCCCCGGCCCTGGTGACCAACGCCATGATCACGTCCACAAAGGCCGGACTGAACATAACTTCCAACGAGATCGAAACCCATTACCTGGCGGGGGGTAACGTGAATAACGTGATTAAGGCGTTGATTTCCGCTGACAAAGCCAACATTCCGCTGGATTTTAAACTGGCGACGGCCATCGATCTGGCTGGACGGGATGTGTTCGATGCCGTGCAACTGTCGGTTAACCCGCGTGTAATCAATACACCGCCGGTGGCGGCCGTAGCAAAAGACGGCATCCAGCTGATCGCTAAAGCAAGGGTGACGGTCCGGGCGAACATCAACCAACTGGTGGGGGGCGCCGGGGAAGAAACCATCCTGGCCCGCGTGGGCGAAGGGATCGTCACCACCATCGGCTCAGCATTGAATCACAAAGAGGTGCTGGAGAATCCCGACCGGATCTCCAAAACGGTTCTGGCGAAAGGCCTCGATAGCGGCACGGCATTCGAAATCCTCTCCATCGATATTGCTGACATCGATATCGGCGAAAACGTAGGGGCGAAACTGCAGACCGACCAGGCGGAAGCTGACCTCAAAGTAGCCAATGCGCGTGCCGAAGAGCGGAGAGCGATGGCCGTGGCATCCGAACAGGAAATGCGTGCCAAAGCGCAGGAAGCACGGGCCAAGGTCATCGAAGCCGAAGCCCAGGTGCCTCTGGCCATGGCCGAAGCGTTCCGCAGCGGCAATCTGGGTGTAATGGATTACTACAAAATGCAAAATATCCAGGCAGACACAGACATGCGCGGTTCCATCGCTAAACCGGAAAACAGCAGGGACAAAGGAGAAAGAAAGTAGCTAAAAAAACAAATCCCCGGTGATGGGCACCGGGGTTTGTTACTAACCAATTATAAACCTAAATTATGAAAAGACACTTTAATATGCCGGTTTTACCCGGTCTTGTTTTGTACTGCAAAAGTAACAACGTTTTTTTATTATTCAATGGGAGTTTTGTAATCGAATTGTCAAAAGAGCATCGCTATTTCCGTCGTCTTTCGTAACTCCTGCCGATCGATTCTCAAAGGCCATGCCAAAGCGAAATCGGGTCATACGACGCCAGATGCGACCTTTCCGCACCGATGGGATGTCTTTAAATGGCTATTAGCTGACAGGTTTATTGAACAGCGTGTCGGAAGTCGCGATTTTATGGTAAGTTTGAGCCCAAATATCCGAACATGTTTTTTGAGAAATTTAAACAGGTTAACGCGTTCGTATTCGATGTGGACGGCGTATTGTCCGATGGAAATATTTTGGTAAACGAACAGGGCGACCAGCTCCGTTCCTTCCATATCAAAGATGGATACGCCCTGCAGCTGGCCATAAAAAAAGGGTACCCGGTAGCTGTTATCACCGGTGGCCGATCCGCAGGTATCAGGAAACGGATGGAGGGCCTGGGAATAACGGATGTGTTTCTTGACGTAAGCGACAAGGCTTCCGTTTTTCACAGGTGGCTGGAACGGAGGCAGCTGTCGGCTGCAGAGACGCTGTACATGGGCGACGACATTCCGGATAGGGATATTATGAAGGTAGTCGGCCTGCCCACCTGTCCCGCAGACGCGGTGGAAGAAATCAAAGCGCTATCCTTTTATGTCTCTGACAAGAAAGGGGGGCGGGGTGCCGTACGTGACGTCATCGAAAAAGTAATGAAATTGCAGGGAACCTGGGACGTTGACTCTGGAATTCCCAGTATATAATAGACCGATTCATAGTTATGCAGATAATATTAGCTTCCCAATCTCCCCGCCGGAAGGACTTGCTCTCGCTGATGGGTATTTCGTTCACGGTGGAGGTCCGGAATGTGGATGAGTCGGTTCCGGACGGAACGGACCCGGTGACTGCGGTGCGGCATCTCGCCGAGAAAAAGGCCCGCGCGTTCCTGGGTGACGAGGGAGACGCCCTGGTGATTACTGCCGATACGATCGTTACCATCGATGGCCGGATTCTGGGCAAGCCCCGGGATGCCGGACACGCCACGGAGATGTTGACCCTGCTGTCGGGACGGCCGCACGAGGTGATCACCGCCGTGGCGCTGTTACGCCACGGGGTCATCGAGGTGTTCCATGACGTCACCGAAGTGCACTTCCGGACCCTGTCTGCCGATGAAATTGCACACTACATTCAGCAGTACCGGCCCTTCGATAAGGCCGGGGCCTATGGCATCCAGGAATGGGTAGGCATGGTCGCGATCGAAAAGATCGTCGGCTCCTATACCAACGTCGTCGGCTTGCCCACGGCCCGGCTTAGCGAAAAGCTCCGTTCCCTCAGCGGATACTGAACCGGATTCCGGCATAAAACATCCGTCCGGTAATAGGGCCCCAAAGCAGCGACGAGTCAAAATAAGGGCCGAATGGCTGATCCGCGGCCAACACGGGCTCCGATTGGAAAAAGCCAGTGAGATTCTCTCCACCGATGTACACGTCGATAGGGCGGTTTTTGCCTATCGTTTTGCTTACCTGTGCATTCATGGTTACATAAGCGGGGGAATAATCCGGCAACTGGTATGCTTCGGGGTTACCAAGTGTGGAGGGCATCCGTTTGCGCCCGGTGAGGTTCAGGGTATAGTCGAAATGCCAACCGCCGTGCGGAGCGTAGCCCAGGTTCAGGAATCCGCGGTGGCGGGCCACCAAAGGCCGTTGCCTGAGCGTATTCCCGTAAGTAGTTTTTACATCAAAAAGGCGATAGGCCATGCGGGTCTCCAGGTGTGGTAGCGGCATCAAACGTAACTCGGCCTGCAGGCTATTGGAGTAAGAACGGCCGTCAAGGTTATAGAAGACAAGCTCACGGGGGTTTTCGTAATCCACCACCACCTGGTTGCTGAAGTCGTTCCGGAAGAACTCTAGGCTAAAGGAAGCTTCCCGGTGAAACAGCCGGAAGGATTGGTCGAAGCTGAATCCTGAATTCCAGGCAACTTCGGGCGACAGGCCGTATGCCTGCTGCGGATGATCCGCAGCTATGCGCACGATGCGCGAGCTGGCAAAGGCCGCCGTGTTTTCCGCAAAAATATTGGCGGTGCGCTGTCCACGCCCTCCGCTGATACGGAACGTGGTACCCAAAACCGGCTGATAACGGACATGTATCCGCGGCGTGGCAAACCACCCAAAGAGGTTGTTGTAATCGCCCCGGATGCCGAGGACAACATCCATTTTCTCAGACGGACCGTACGTGTACTCCAGAAATCCCCCGGGGACGGTCTCCGTACGGCCAAACCGCTGGTCCATATAGCCTTCGTCGTATCGGTCGTATTGCAGGCTCAGCCCAAGGCGGTACTTATGCACGACCGTACCGATGATGTCCTGATAAATGAGGTTGGTATACGTGCTTTTCTGATCGGCATCATAGGTCCGCACGCCGAAATACGATTGCTGTGTATAGGATGCTCCCGATAGTTGCAACCCGATACTGCGGTGGGTCTGTGCAGGAAATACGTAGCCGATTTTGGCAAAAGCCTCATAACGCTCGATATCGAACCCCAGCCCGTATCGGTTTTCCGTCAGCTTGTCGGTGGCCGGATCAAAATCGATCTGACCGCCGGTCCGTTCGTCGTTGAGCACTTTGAGGCCGAACTGGAGCATAAGGCCTTTACCATCGTCGTATTTCCATCGGCTGATGCCGGAAAAAAGGTTTCCAGCCGGAATGTCCCGGAAGCCGTTCTTGCTGAAATTCATCCGTTTGTTGTACATAAAATTGTCATGCAGCAGCAAGCCGCCCGTCCACCGGTCGCTGAACCGGTGTGATAAGTTAAGGTTTATGTCGGACCGTCCCGCATTGTTGGTGTATGCATTGAAAAACAGCCGTTCGGAGTTCTCCGGCTTCTTCAGCTCCACGTTGATTTGTCCGGCGATGTTTTCAAAACCGTTCACCACCGACCCGATGCCTTTGCCGATCTGGATGGATTCAATCCAGACTCCTGAGATGCTGTTCAGGCCCAGTGGCAGGGACAGTCCCCGCGGACCGGGCATATTTTCGACGTTTAGCTGCGTGTAGATGCCGCTCAGTCCCAGCATCTGGATCTGCTTGCTGCCGGTGATGGCATCGCTGGGCACAACATCCACCGAAGCGTTGGTTTCAAAGCTTTCGCTTAGGTCGCAGCACGCTGCCTTGAAGAGTTCCTGTCCGGTTAGGACTTCCAATCGCGCGGGCTGCAGGGCCGCGATGTAGTTGCTCCGCCGTCTGGCTGATACGGTTACTTCGGCCAGGACGTTGTCTTTTGCCGTTATCATCACCACCTGATGAGGGTCCGTGACCTGAAGAGTGTCGGGCTGATTCCCCGCATAGGAAACGATCAGCTGCCTCAGGTGCGCTTCGTGCGTTATTTTGAACACACCGTTTGAGTCGGTCTGTGCATAGACGGCCGGATTCTCCAGCCATATAACATTGGCGCCCCGGATGGGGGAGATTTCCCCCCGGCTGTTTTCCTGTACGACAATGCCCGTAACCGCGTGGGTAGGATGGTCTGTGCCGGCCATGTGATGAATGTTGCCTTCGTCGCGGTATTGGCAGCATGCCGGCAGTGCCCGGTAGGCTCGGTCGTCTGCTGGAAGTCCCTCCACGTCGTGGCCAACGGCCGCGATCTGTTTTTTCACCTGTTCCGGCGTACTCCGTTCCGGATGGATGGTCACGCGGAGCTCTTGGGTCGATGGTTGCCATACCGCCTTGTCCGCACCGGCGTCCGCCGCTGCTTTTTCGATCCGCGCCTTGCACATGCCGCAGACGCCCGAAGCACGAAAAACATAGGTGCTATCCTGACCAGCACGGAGTGAGGCCGGGAGAATAAACAGAAAGAGAAGTGTATATACGTTAAAAAAATGAGTCATGAGAATCTGATTACAAAAGCCACAATGATTTTGCGCCGTTACGCATGCCGATGCGTGCCGGCGGTTGATGATCCAAATGGTCAGCCGATCAGATTCGATAGGTGCAGTGTCGTATGAACAGGGTGGTGTCCACGGTGGGTGGACCGCCATCGTGCGGGAGAGCGACGCCGTGCGGATCTGCCGTGTGGTCGCCGGCATACTCCCGGTTAACCACGTACAGCGTCAGCGGAATGATTTTTGCCCCGTGGCTGTCCGCACCCGGAAGGTGTTTTCCCGTAACGGGCTTTAGCTCAACGACACGCTGCGCACAGTCGCCCGTTGCCGCGCCGTCCGCGTTGCAGCTTTCCGTTGAGCAGCAATCCATGGGGTCTATGGGTTCACCGGGGTGCGGTTCCGGACATAGTGGGCATTCGGGGGCCGTATCCGTAGATTCCGGTGGTGAGGTGAGCTGCCTCCATTCACCACAGCAATATTGCAGGTACACGGGAGCCCCCGTTGCCGAAAGAGCATAAAATAAGGTAAGCAATATGACAGTTAGCCTCGCCACGGTGTTGCAAAGATAGCGAAAACTAAATAAGGAACCGCTTACTTAACGACTTCTGCATCCTGAATATCGTCAGGGCCGGCCTTCTTACCCCGCCTCGCGGCCGAAACATCCGTTTCCTTTTTTTCGCCCAGATAACTCGGCAGTTCCATTCCCGCCATGTCAAAGATGTCTTTAAGCGGAGGAACCGATTTGTAAAGGCCTGAGACAAAATTGGCTGTGGACGTCTTGCCGTCTTCACCTCCTCCGTTTCCGCCATCCCAAACGGTAACCTTGTCGATCTTGATGTTCTTGATGGCTTCCGTCTGTAGCTTGACCAGTTCGGGCAGCTTGTCCGTGATCAACAGCAGCACAGCATCCTTGGGATTGTCCCCCGCAGACCGGACGATCTCCTTCAGGCCTTCGGCCTGTTTGGTGAGCATTTCGTATACACCACGTGCTTCGGCCTCCAGCCTGGCAAAGATCGCATCGGCTTCACCCCGTGCCTTTTCGCGCAGCTGTTCCGCTTCAGCCTGTGCCTCGATGATGGCCTTCTGCTTCTGGATTTCGGCGGCGACCACAATGGAGGCGTTCTGAGCGGCCCGGTCCCGTTCGGCACGTGCTTCCTCGGCCCGCTTTTCTGCGTGGTACGCTTCTTCCAGCGCTTTGGCCTGCTGCACCTTTTCCGCGGCGACGGCTTTTTTCAGGGCTTCTGCTTCCCGCTCACGGCGTTCGGCATCGGAAGCGGCAATCTGTATTTTGGACAGGTTTTCGCCCTGTACGGCGATGGCGTTGGCATCCGCAATCTTGACACGGGTATCCCGTTCGGCCTCTGCCTTCCCAATGTTCTCGTCGCGCCCGGCGCCCGCAATGCTGACCTCCCTGTCTTTAGTGGCAATGGCCACCTCCACATCGCGGTCGCGCTGCATTTCCGCTACTTTAATGTCGCGTTCCTTTTCGGCCTCTGTTTTTCCGATGTCACCAAGCCGTTCCTGATCGGCCACCCGTATCTTTGCCTCATTGATGGCTTTGGCAGCCGCTTCTTTACCCAATGCGTCGATATAGCCGCTCTCGTCTTTGATGTCCGTCACGTTGACGTTGATCATTTTCAGTCCGATCTTGTTCAGCTCGGCTTCCACGTTGGTAGCAATGTTGTGCAGAAACTTGTCCCGGTTGTTGTTGATTTCCTCAATGTCCATCATCGCTACCACTAAACGCATCTGCCCGAGGATGATGTCTTTTGCCAGCTCATGGATTTGCGGGCGCTGCATGCCCAGTAGGCGCTCCGCCGCGTTCATCATAACGGTTGGCTCCGTAGAGATGCCCACCGTATAACGGGAGGGCACGTCTACCCGGATATTTTGCTTACTTAGTGCGCTGGTCAGATTCACCTCGATCGAAATGGGGGTGAGATCCAGAAACGAATAGTCCTGAATGACGGGCCAGATGAAGGCCGCGCCTCCATGAATGCATTTGGCGGTGCGGGTCCCTTCCGTAGCGTTTTTTCCTACCTTTCCGTAGACCACCAGAATCCGGTCAGACGGGCAGCGTTTGTAACGCTTGAACAGAGAGATAACGAAAACAAAGACGATGACGATGGTAGCGGCGATCGCGATGAGAATGAAGTCCATACGGTTTATGTGTATTAGAGTTAAAATTTAGTTTTGTACGGTTACGAGCAGGATACTTTCGTTGACGATGCCGATAACTGTCACGGGTTTTCCCGTAGGGATGTCTTCTTCGTCATCGGTAAGGGCGCGCAGCTCACGGAGCGATCCCTGCACCCGCACATGAACCTTGCCGTATCCTCCGCGCAGGCCCGGAATCCGCAGATAGGTTTCGGCCTGTTTGTGCAGTGCGTTCTGTACCTGCAAGGTGCCGTTGGATCGGAGCCGGGCCATCCGGGAAAACAGGAAGAACATGATGCAGATGATTGCTGCTCCGGAAAGCGTAGACCAGAGGATAACCTGGGCCATGGGTAGCCCACCCTGTAGGCAGCCAAGTCCCACCCATCCGAACACCGTGAAAAACGTGATGAAATTCTTAATGGTAAAAAACTGGTAGTCAATACCGCCGTCAGCATCCACGTATTCATCCGAATCGCCGAAGGATCCGTCGTCATCGCCCCCCATGAAAGAAACAATGGTTTGTACGATAAACATAAAGGAAAAGAGCAGGGCTATGACCCAGAAGAATTTTTCTGTTCCCTCGAGGGACTGCCACCATGTGCTTGTAAACAATGCGGTTTTCATACGGATTTTAGATTTATCGGAATCGGTAGCCGTAATTCCTGCTTGCAGGGTGGTTGTAGACGTTCGACTCGTTTTGTTAATTGGATGTCAGGAAACGGCCATTTGTTACATAGCAAAGTTGCTTTCCAAAGTTTTTCCTGTTTTAAGCGGTTACTTTGATACAAAAATTAAAAATAACAGTCATGAAAAAGTTAATAATAGGATTTGCGGCCATATTGCTGACAAGCCTTTCGGTTGCTGCGCAGCCAGCCCCCCGGGGCGTACCCGCCGTTGCGTTAAATGCTTTTCAGCAACAGTTTCCCAATGCACGACAGGTAGAATGGGAGCGGCGCAGGGACGGCACATTTGAGGTGGAGTTTAACATCGGTTGGATGGGGCGTGACCAAAAGGCCCTGATCAGTCCGGATGGGAACGTGATCAAACATGAAGAAGATATCTCGTCTTCTTCGCTGCCCGAAGCCGTCAAGAAGCAAATCAGAAGCGAGTTTGCGGGTTACCGGATTGATGACGCAAAGAAGGTGAACGAAGCCGGCCAGGTCAGCTACGTGGTCGACCTGGAAAGCCGGTCCGGAGACGTCAAGGTCCAATTTGACGCTCAGGGCAAGATCCTGAAGGAACGGTTGGATTAATCTCCACCCGTTCCCCGTTTAAGCCGGTCAATGAACGGCGGAATCCGTTGTACATATTCCGGTTCACCCAGTAGCCGCACAAACGCGCTTCCTACAATCGCGCCGTCGAGCACATCGGTGGCGCGATAAAAGGTTTCGTGGTCCGAGATGCCGAAGCCGACAACTACCGGATTCTTCAGATGCATGTTTCGGATACGACGGAAATAGGAGTCGGTATCTTCGGACACGGTGAGGTGTTTTCCGGTAGTGGCCGACGAGGAAAGAAGGTAGATGAAACCCGTGGACAACCCGTCGATTTTCCGGATGCGCTCTTCGGAGGTCTGCGGGGTAACCAAAAAGATGTTGCTTATTCCGTGTGCTTCAAACACCTGCCGGTAAAGTTCTTCGTACTCGTACATGGGGAGGTCAGGCACGATGACACCATCCACACCCACCGCTTTACATGACGCGCAGAATTTTTCCACTCCATACTGCAGTACGGGATTAAAGTATCCCATCAGGAGAACGGGAATCGTTATTTTTTTTCGAAGATTGGCAAGCTGGTCAAAGAGGACCTGTAGGGTCATTCCGTTGCGTAGAGCCACTTCGGAGCTATGTTGGATGACCGGCCCGTCTGCCACTGGGTCGGAATAGGGAAATCCAATTTCAAGGAAGTCGGCACCGGACTGTTCGAGCGCGTCGGCAATGGCCAACGTGCTGTCCAAGGTGGGATAGCCGGCGGTAAAATAGATGGAAAGTATACGTTTATTGCCTCTGTTGGCGAAAAGTTCGCTGATTCTATTCATCGTTAAAACCCAAAATATTTCATGTAATTGTCCAGATCTTTGTCGCCCCGTCCCGAGAGACAGACCACCACTTTTTCGCTGCCAGTAAATTGCATTTTTTCCAGGTGCGCCAGGGCGTGTGCGCTTTCGATGGCGGGGATAATCCCTTCGAGCTGGGTAAGGCGAAGACCTGCCTGCATGGCCTCCTCGTCGGTCGCACTGGCATAGGTAGCCCTTCCGGACCTATGGAGCCAGGCATGTTGCGGACCGATGCCGGGGTAGTCTAGTCCGGCCGAAATGGAATACGGTTCCACCACCTGTCCGTCATCCGTCTGCATGACGAGCGAACGGCTGCCATGCAGCACTCCCTCGCGGCCGAGGACGGTCGTGGCTGCGGACTCGCCGGATTGTACCCCCTTTCCGGCGGCTTCCACCGCGATCAGGGCAACCGACGGCTCATCCAGGAAGTGGTAAAACATCCCGGCCGCATTGCTTCCGCCGCCTACGCATGCCAGCACATAATCCGGTGTTTCACTGCCCGTGGTTTCGCGGAGCTGCCTGCGCGCTTCGGCCGAAATGATCGACTGGAACCGGGCCACCATGTCTGGGTAGGGGTGTGGCCCCACCACCGATCCGATGATGTAATGGGTATCCACCGGGTTGTTTATCCAATCCCGGAGGGCCTCGTTGGTTGCATCTTTGAGGGTCTTGCTGCCCGATTCTGCCGCGATCACGCGGGCACCCATCATTTTCATACGGGCTACGTTAGGGGCCTGCCGCTCCATATCAATGGCTCCCATATATACCACACACTCAAGCCCTTTCAGGGCGCAGACCGTGGCCGTGGCCACGCCATGCTGTCCGGCACCGGTTTCGGCAATAATACGCCGCTTGCCCAGCCGCTCGGCCAGCAGAATCTGGCCAATGGTGTTGTTGATCTTATGCGCACCCGTGTGGTTGAGATCCTCCCGCTTCAGAAAAATCTGAGCGCCGTAACGCTCTGAGAGCCGCTTTGCCAGATAAAGTGGCGACGGGCGCCCCACATAGTCGGTAAGCAACTGGTCAAATTCCCGCCTGAATTCCGCACTTTCGACGATTTCGAGGTAGTGCTGCCGCAGCTCTTCCACGTTCGGATAGAGCATTTCGGGTATGTAAGCGCCCCCGAAGTTTCCGTAGTATCCCTTTTCGTTAACTTGATATTCACTCATCGTTGATGGTCTGTAATGTCTGTTTCAATAATGCAATGTCCTTAATGCCGGGTGTTGTCTCGAATTTCGAATTCAGGTCCAGCGCGTACAGCCGGTCATCGTCAATCTCCAGCGCCTCACGGATGTTTCCGGCACTGATTCCCCCGCTGAGGAAAAACGGCTTTGGAAACGGATAGCCCTGCAGCAGCGTCCAGTCGAACCGCTTGCCCGTGCCGCCATGCTGGGGGCTTTGGGTGTCAAACAGGTAGTAGTCCACCACGTCTTCATAGTCGGCCAACCGGTTCCAAGAGAAGGTCTCGTCGATACCGAAGGCCTTAATCACCGTGACGCCCGCCGATCGCAGCCGACCGCAATAGCCGGGGGATTCGCTGCCGTGCAACTGAACGGCCTGAAAACCGAACTGATCAACAATTGCCTGAGCCTCTTGCTCGTCCGCATCCACCAGCACCGCAGTCTTGACGGCTCCTTTCAGTTGCGTGATCCAACGGTCGTCCAGTGATGTGCCCACGTAACGCTTGGAGGCCGGATAAAAAATAAAGCCGATATAATCCGGTTGCAGGGCAAGCACCTCCCGTATATTTTCGGGATCCCGCAGGCCGCATATTTTAATTTTTGGTTTCATCGTGGGGTGCGGCTATGGTTCTACCAGTTTGCGGAAGCTTTCGAACGCTTTTCTGCCCAGCAGCGAAGCCTCCGCCTCGTAGTAGCAGTCGCCGAAACTTCTTTCCGGATGGATGGTCTGGATGGCCACCGCCGCGTTGGCGAGTACCACATTATTCTGGTCGCTGGTGCCTTCGCCCTGAATAACGGACATAAATATTTTTGCCGCTTCCTCAATGGTGTCGCCGCCGTGAATGGCTTCGGGCGATAGCGGCGTGAAGCCCAGCTGCTCTACACTAAAGAAATTTTCACCCCGATTGCTGATGGTTTTAAAATCCCCCGTCAGCGATACTTCGTCATAACCATCCAGCGCGTGCAGGATCGTGTACTGCTTGTCGGTCTGCTGATAGAGGTAACCGTACAGGCGGGCCAGCTCCAGGCTGAAGACACCGACCGACTGATAACACGGATTGGTAGGGTTCACCAACGGTCCGATCATATTGAAGAATGTCTTGATGCCCAGTTCGCGACGGATGGGGGCCACCGTCTTCATCGCAGGATGGAACAACGGCGCATGAAGAAAGCAGATCCCTGCTTCGTCAAGCTGGCGGGCGATTTGGTCCTTATCATTGGTGAACCGGTACCCGAGGTATTCCATGACATTGGAGGATCCGCAACCCGAAGACACTCCGTAATTGCCGTGTTTGGCGACAGGATACCCCGCGCCCGCCACCACGAAAGAGGCCAGCGTGGAAATGTTAAAGGTATTCTTTCCATCGCCCCCGGTGCCGCAAAGGTCGATCAGCTTATACCCCGGAAATTCTAGTTTCAGACACAGATCATACATCGCATCCCGGAATCCCTCCAGCTCTTCCACCCGGATGCTCCGCATCCCGTAAGCCGTCATGAACGCAGCGATTTGAGACGGGTTATACTTCCCGGAAGCAATGTGCGTCAATATTTCATAAGCCTCCCTTCTGGTGAAGGTTTTGTATTCGAATAAATGTGCCAGTATCTGTTTCATACCATAAAAAAAGCCTGCCGTTGATGGCAAGCCGTTATACATTTCAGTAACTATTACTTACAGTAGGAGGTTGCCACAGCATTAACCGCCATGCCACCATCCTGTAATATGTCCTGTTTGATAAGTCATCGTTTGTGGCAAATATGAGCTTTTGTTTTGAAAGATGCAAGGGTTGCCAAATAAATACAGGAGATTTGCAACCATGCAGCTGTTTTTGGATATCCATACGCATCACCCGGTGGCCGATGACGGAGTCCGGCAGATTTACAATGCGGGGTTGGACCCGGATGTCGCCGCTTCCGGCGAATGGCTCTCGGTGGGAATACACCCATGGTTTCTGACCAATGGCAACCGGGAGGAGCAATTTAGGTTGCTTTCGCAAAATGCCGCGAAGGGCGACGTGAAGCTGATCGGAGAATGCGGCGTTGACCGCTTACGGGGACCGTCCCTGGCGGTGCAGCGAACGGCCTTTGAGCAGCAGATTCAGCTGGCGGAAGCGGTGGGAAAGCCGGTGCTTATCCACTGCGTCAGGGCGTTTGACGAGGTGATGGCGTTGGGAAAGCGGTATGCGCACCGTGTTCCGTTGATCATCCACGGATACAACAAATCGCCACAGCTGGCCGCTCAATTGATTAAGTGTGGATTTTATCTATCGTTCGGCGCAGCGATCCGGAACGAGGCGAGCAGTGCGGCGAAAACACTATCGGAGCTGAGCGGTCCCTTTTTTCTGGAAACAGATGATACGCAGCTTGACATCCGGACGCTGTATGCGCATGCTGCTTTTTTGCGGAAGGTCAGTGGGGAAGAGCTTAAAGATGTTATTTTTGCCGCCTGGAAAACGATTCAAGTGATTTAAATGACGGATATCAATTGGCTGTCGCGTTCGGCACTGCTGGTCGGCGACGACGGAATAGCCCTTTTGCGGCGGAAACATGTATTGGTCGTCGGACTCGGCGGGGTGGGGTCCTTTGCGGCGGAGTTCATCTGTCGGGCGGGCGTAGGGGAGATGACCATCGTGGACGGAGATGTCGTCGATCCCAGCAACCGTAACCGCCAGCTGCCGGCACTGGCAACCAACCATGGAGAAAGCAAGGCCAGTATTATGGCGGAGCGTCTGTTGTCTATTAACCCCCGCCTGAAGCTGCACGTGGTACGGGAGTTTCTCTCACCTCAGAAATGCCGCGAACTCTTGCAGACGCCTTTCGATTATGTCATGGACTGCATTGACAGCGTGACACCCAAGGTAACCCTGTTGTCAACTGCGCTGCAGGCCGGTGTCCCGGTTGTGAGTTCCATGGGCGCCGGCGGAAAGCTTGACCCCACGATGATCCGCGTTACCCGGCTACCGGAAACCTACCAGTGTGTGTTTGCACAATATGTACGTAAGCGGCTCAAGAAGCTGGCTGATGCGGCGACGGTGAAAGCCGTGTTTTCGGTGGAGGAAGTGAAGAGAGATTCCCTGGTGATGACCGATGGAAGTAACTTCAAACGGTCGGCATACGGCACCATTTCCTATTTGCCTGCCGCTTTCGGCGGCGTATGTGCTTCGGTGGTCATCCGCGACCTGCTGGCCATTCCGGTGGAACTGACAGCACGTCCGAAACGGATACAGAAATCATCAAAAAAAACCGCACGGCCTGCTGTACACGGAGCCGGTGAGTCATGAAAAACGGTTCGGGCTAAAAACAACACCGCCCCGGACTCTTCAGTGCGGGGCGGCTACGCGTTAATATTCATCTTCGTTGAAAAAGAAGTCGTCTTTGGTGGGATAATCTGGCCAAATCTCCTCTATATTTTCATAAGGCTCTCCGTCATCTTCCAATGCCTGTAAGTTTTCAATCACTTCCACCGGAGCTCCCGAACGGATCGCGTAGTCGATAAGCTCGTCTTTCGTTGCCGGCCAGGGTGCATCTTCCAAATGTGAGGCTAACTCTAATGTCCAATACATAACCTATCAATTTAAGTTCAATTTTGCGCAAAAATATAATATTTCTATTATGATTTTTAAATTTTTTGTCAATATTTTT
>Ga0164243_10000902_pt1 | contig 51946 bp, 55 predicted proteins | sample OricompcompostOP_FD_108781 | JGI IMG/M metagenome (GOLD analysis project Ga0164243, IMG submission 108781) | Organic Plus compost microbial communities from Emeryville, California, USA - Original compost - Organic plus compost (OP) | ecosystem: Engineered > Solid waste > Mixed feedstock >... | reverse complement strand
TTCCAGCGCCACCTTTGCCTTGAACTCCGCGCTGTAGCGCTTCCTCGTCTTCTTCATTTCCCGTCCATTCCTCAGGTCGGGATTAGCTTAGCACCCTGTCCAAATTTCCGGGACCACCTCAATGCGGTCACGCCCGGGCTCGTTCTATCTCCGCTCGCGCGCCGGATGATGAGCGAGGCGCAGATCGAGATGATCCAGCGGCATGTGCTGCTGCCGCGCTTCAGCGTGCCGGAGGATATTGCCGGGGCGGTCCTGTTCCTAGCGTCCGATGCATCCAGCTTCATCACCGGGCAGATCATCTCGGTGGACGGCGGAATCGTGCACCACACGCCCTACACGGCTGACGTTCTCGCTGCACTCGAAGTGAATTGAGCGGCGAAGAGGGCCAATTGTCGTTACTACCGGCTTGCCCAAGGTGATGCGGAGAAAGCGCACCAGCGGAAATCCGCTACCACCCCATCTTTAGATAGGCACGTTTCATTTGCCCGATCCTAGCTTCCAAGCTGCAGGCCACGGGGTCCCGGAAGATATCGGGTCTGTTAGCCTGACGAAGTGCTCGGTTCAAACAACTATCCGTTTCACTGGGGCCGTCAAGCCGGAGGCTTAGGCCTCCTATCCTGGGGAGGATGATGATGAACAGTAGCTTATTGCGGCGGATTGGACTGGCCTCGACGGCGCTGATCGCACTTGCCGCTGCGGATCCGGGACTTGCGCAGTCGGGCGCGCCAGCGTCCGGCACTTCGGTGGACCCGCCCGCGACCGGTCCTTCGACCGGCGCTGCAACGCCGACCCCTGCTGACAACGGCACCACGCCGGGGAATGCGACCGGCCTCGAAGACATCATCGTGACGGCACGCCGTACGAGCGAGGCCCTGCAGTCGACCCCGGTCGCGGTCACCGCCCTCAACAACGCAGCGCTGCTCGAGAAGCAGGTCGCCGAGGTGACCGACCTTGCCCGCGCGACGCCGGCGCTTTCGATCGGCACTGGCGGCACAGGCCCGGCATCGATCGTGTATCTTGCCATTCGCGGCCAGGCGCAGAACAGCCCCAACTCCTTCTCCGACGCATCGGTCGGCATCTATATCGATGGTGTCTATGTCGCCCGTCCGCTCGTCGGCAACCTCGGCTTCCTCGACATGGCCGGCGCCGAGGTGCTGCGCGGTCCTCAGGGCACGCTGTTCGGCCGCAACACGACCGGCGGGGCGCTCAACCTCACGACCGCCCAGCCGACCGACGAGATCGAAGGCTATGTGAAGGCCGGCATCGGCAACTACGACATGCGGGTCGTCGAGGGCGTCCTCAACATCCCGCTCTCGGACACGGTGTCGACGCGCTTTGCCGGCCGCTACGACGAACATGGCGGCTATTTCCCGAATCCGGTCTACGGAAAGGCCCAAGGCAGCGTTAAGGGAAGCTATTATGCTCGCGGTACGCTGAAGTGGGAGCCGACGGCGATTCCGGTGACGCTTACCTTAAGCGGCGACTATAATCGCTACCGTGACGACGGCAACGCCAGCGCCGTCTCTGCGATCAACCCTGCGGGTCCGCTCAACGCGTTTTACAATATTTCACGCGGTGTGCAGACCGGCGCCATTCCGGGGAACGCCCCGATCCCGCTGAGCGCGACCGTTTCGGTCCCTGCGAGCCTCTTCGCGAACTTTGCCAGGGGCAGCGGCCCGCTGACGCAATATATCAATCCGGAATTCCCTGGTTCTACCTCTACGAACAACTGGCGCTATACTTACGGCGCGCCGCAGACCGGTAATCAGGAGATTGATGTTCTCGGCAACTTCAACAACGCCTATTCGGGAACTGCCAACCTCGTCGTTGACCTCGACGCTGTGACGATCAAGTCGATCACCGGCTATCGCAATTCCGACTCGGGCAGCAATCTCGACCTGACGGGAACGGCGACCAGCGGCGGCGCATTCATCACCCAGTACAAACAGCATCAGTTCAGCGAGGAGCTGCAGATTTCGGGAGACGTCGGTAATCTTCAGTATATCGGCGGCCTCTATTATTTCCGCGAGGCTGGTGACGAACGCTCCGACTCGGCGATCTTCTACAATACTCCGATCGCTGCGTTCCGGCGCTCCTTTGCCGATTTCGTGTCAAAGTCCTTTGGTATCTTTGGACAGGTCAACTACAACATCACCGACGCGCTGCGCGTGACTGGCGGTCTCCGCTATACGTGGGACAAGCGTTCGATCAACCGTCATGGTGTAAATGACTGGCGCGACCCCGACCCGGTCTGCTCGGGTGGCGTGAACGCCGGCAGGCGCCAAAGTGTCGCTCCCTGCAACGACCCGAACTCGGACAAGTTCAAATATCCGGCTTGGCTTGCAAGCGTCGATTACAAGGTGACACCCGACATCTTCGTTTATGCGAAGACGAGCGGTGCCTCCATGTCCGGCGGCTTCAACTCTCGCCCGGTGCCGGCGCCTTACTCGCAGTCGTTCCAGCCGGAGAAGGTCCGCGACGTCGAGGTGGGGTTCAAGGGCGACTTCCTCGACAACAGGCTGCGCCTGAACTTGGCCGCGTTCCACGCCTGGCAAAGCAATGTCCAGCGCATTATCAACACCACGTTCGTCGATGCGAACGGGACGACCCAGCTGACCCAGTTCGTCAGCAATGCAGGCAAGGCCAAGAACTATGGTTTCGAGTTCGAGGGAGCGCTCATTCCCTGGAACGGCATGACGATAGACGCGAGCGCCGCTTACCTGCACGCCCGCTATGTAAAGGGCAGCCGCTTCGAGGAGCAGATCGTCAATGGCCAGGTTGTCCAGGTCGATCGTTCGGGTGAGCCGATCACCCAGGCGCCGAAATGGACCGCCAGTATCGGTGCCACTCAGCAGGTCGATCTCGATGCAGGCAAGCTGAAGCTGCATGCTGATTATGCCTATATCTCGTCGCGCTACTTCGACTTCTTCACGACCGGTGATCCGGCTCAGGCAGCCGCGGTTGCGATCGCGAACGAGGCTTCGAAGATCAAGGGCTATGGCCTGCTTAGCGGACAGATCAGCTTCACGCTGAACGATCCGGAGATCGAGTTCATGCTCTGGGGCAAGAACCTCACAAACCAGCCCTGGTTCACGAACGTGTTCAACAGCTACACCGGCCTCGGCGCAACGCTGCAGTTCCAGGGCGCGCCGCGGACCTATGGTGCGAGCGTCGCCTTCCGCTTCTAGTTCTCACGAAGCTACTCGACTTTACGGCGGCCGTTATTCGGCCGCCGTTTCATTGTCCAGTGCCTGCCGAACCGCGAGGGTCCGGCAGGCTGCTTCGCTTGATGTTAATCCCTCACCCCGGGGCCTTCCATGATCCCCTTGTTCGTCTTCATATCAACGGGATAGGAGACCATCTCGAAGAAGGAATACCACCTGCCGCCGATCCGGCGCATGCAGTCGCTCTGGCGAAGCGCGAGGTTGCGCTTGGAGCCGTCGTTCATCGTCAGCGTGATGTCCTGCGTGTCGATCTGCACGCCGAAGGAGCCATCCGAATCGGCAGCGAAATACGGCATCCGCAGCTTGATGCCCTTGTAGCTGTTCATGATGCCGGCATAATAATCGCGGATTTCCTTACGACCGACCAGCGCCCTGGGGTGCAGGCTGTCGTAGAGCAGGACATCGTCGCCCGGCCCGTAATATTTCATCAGCATGTCGAGGCCGAGCGACGCGCCGCCGATATCCATGAACTCGCGAATTTCCTTCTTTCCCTGCTCGCGCGTCGTCGACGCCGGTTCCAGCGGCTTGCTCGACCAGACGAACCGGCGCGGCTCGACTGGCGCTGCGTTGATCGCCTGAAGAGTGGCCGGGTCCAAAGGCAGCGAGATGTGCTGCTGAATGACCTTCCAGCGGCCGTTAATCTTCTTGAACGCATCGAGTTGACGGACGTTCATCTTAAGCTGGCGGCCGTCCTGCAGCGTCGTGTCGAAAGCGATCTGCATCGCTGCGCAGCCGAAATTGCCGTTAGTGGCGACATGCATCTCTGGGACGCTGTGCCTGAGCGCCTTGATTTTCGCCAACTGAGGGGCAAATCCTGCAAAGATTTCGTCCCGGCCCTTGAACAGTCCCGGTGCGTAGATGTCGAGGACAACTGCATCATCGGCGTAAAATTCGATGAGCTTATTCATGTCGAGCTCGGTCGCGAGCACCCTCTCGACTTCCTTGATGGCGGCCACGTCGCCCGGTGCGTTGAAGCGCACCTCCGCGTCCCTTGGGCCTGCCGCGACGAGGCCGAGGCCAAGCGCGGTCGCTCCGACCAACCTGGTTGTCTTGTTCATTCGATCTCTCTCCTTTGGAAAGTGTCTGCTGCCAAGCATCAATGGTAGATTTGCATGTAGCCGCCATCGACCACGATATATTGGCCGGTGATGTACCCTGCGTCCTCAGAGCAAAGGAACGCAACCAACGAGGCGACTTCCTCCGGCCGGCCGAAGCGGTTCGCGGGGATCCGCTTCAGGAACGCTTCCATGAATTCTCCGAATTCCATGTTCGCCTCGCGGGCGCAGCCCTCGAAGAAGGCGGTGTAGTTCGCGCCGGTGTCGATGAAGCCGGGCGGCACAGTGTTCACCGTGATGCCGTAGGGGCCGAGCTCATCGGCTAGGCTGCGGCTGAGGCCGAGGCCGGCAGGGCGGACCGTGTTCGCCAGCACATAGTCGAAGTTGAGCACGGAGCGCCGCGCTGGCGACTTCGCCGCGCCAGATCCGATTGTCACGATCCGGCCCCAGCGCCGTTCCTTCATCGCCGGGACGATGGCTCGGGCGAAGTGAGCGAAGGCCTTCACGATATAGGCGTAGGCGCGGTCGAAATCCTCGTCTCCGAAGTCGTCGAAGCTGCCGGCCGGCGGCGCGACCGGGGTGAAGATGGCGATATCGGGCGTAGCGAAGGCGGAAGCCGCCTCGGCGGCGATGGTGGCATAGGCGGAAAGATCGGTGAGGTCGGCGGACACGCCGACCGCCTCGCCGCCCTTCGACCGGATCGCCTCGACCGTTTCGTCGAGGCCCGGGCGCCCACGTGCCACAACCACGACCCGGGCGCCGTTCTCGGCAAGCCGCTCGGCCACGATACGGCCCATGCCGTGTGTTGCGCCGGTGACGAGCGCAACCTTGCCTGAAATGCCGAGATCCATGCCTGTCCCTCCTGCTTGATGCGCCGCCGGAGCAGCCCTCGGTCGTGCTCGATCATTGCCGATGCCTGCGGCTCGACAACTCGGCTCATTGGTGGCAGATAATGCATAATCGTGTAGCACATGCATATCAGTGGCGCGTGCCGGAGCAAAGGAGAAGATGTCGTGAAGGTCTCCTATCTTGCCATGACCGGGTATGAAGGAGCGGCTCCCGGCATCGAGGTTTGGCCGGCGCCGTCCCAATATTGCGATCCTGCGGTGGCCTCCGAGTCTGTCGCGAGGACGCTCGATCGATGTCAGCTGGCAGATGAGCTGGGCTTCGACTGGGTGAGCGTCTCGGAGCATCACTATGCGCCCTACATGATGACTCCTAACCCCATGATCATGGCGGGCGCCATCGCGCAGCGTGCCAAGCGTGCGACGATCGCGCTTCTGGGGCCGTTGGTGCCGCTCAACAATCCGGTGCGCCTCGCCGAGGAGATGGCGATGCTGGACGTCATGACCGCCGGCCGTCTCGCCGTGCTGTTCCTGCGCGGCACGCCGAACGAGCATCATACCTACGACACGCAAGGCGATACGCGCGCCATGACGCAGGAGGGAATCGACCTTATCCTGAAGGCTTGGCGCGAGACGGAACCGTTCGCCTGGGAGAGCGAACATTACCGCTTCAGCACCGTCTCGGTCTGGCCCCGTGTCGTACAGAAGCCGCATCCCGTCGTCTTCGGTTCGGGCAACTCGCCCGAGTCGATCGCCTTCGCGGCATCGCGGCGGCTGGGCATCGCGTTTTCCTTCGCGCCGCTCGATGCCGTCGGCGAGTGGATCTCGCTCTACCGCAGGGAGGCAGCACGGCACGGCTGGACGCCGACACCCGCGCACATCCTCTACCGCGGCCTTGGGCATGTTGCGGCAAGCGACGCGGCCGCGGGCGCAGAGGTCGGCGGCTTCTTCAGTCAGCGCGCCGCCGAGCAGGCGCGGGTCCAGGCGCAGACGATGGGCGGGCCGCCGGTGAATTCGCTCATTCTCGAACCTTATTTCCTCGGCGGTCCGGAGACGTTGATCGACAGGTTCGCAGCACTTCGCGACTGCGGCGTCGGTGTGGTCGACATGGTGTTCATCGGCCACCATGCGATGCAGACCGGCGCGATGAAGCTGTTCGCGAGCCATATCCTGCCAGAGGTCCAGGGGTGGGACGTCTGCGGCTTCGCCGATGCCGGCTCGGCGCTCGACAGTGCAGCCTGAGATCGACGCCATGCAGGGTACTGGCCTCTCGTCCTTGCCGCAGGAAGCACTCTGGCGAGTGACTGCTCTGCTGCATTGCCGGTCACAAGACTCCGAGGAGGTGCAGGCGCAGATTGCCGGCCAGCTCGTTCCGGCGATCCGGAATGCCGTCGCAGGCGAGGAGCGGCTTGTCCGGATGGTCGTCGACCGGGCGCCCGACGGGCTGAGCCCCGAGGCGGCCAGGCTCTTTCCGCCACTGTTTGACGCGATGATCGAGTTCTGGTTCGAGGACGCCGACGACGCAGGTGCCGTGATGGCCGGCATCGCGGGCGACCTGGCGGTGCGGTCGGCTGCCGAAGCAGCGATCGATGACGAGCGTAGCATCCTATGGCTGGCGCAGGCCTTTCCGATCAAGCGCGAGGAGGGGCGCAGCCGCGTGAAGTTCCTGGCAGGCGGCGATGCCGCCGAGGGGTGGAACGTTGGGGAGGCGCAGCGATACTGGCGCGACGTCCACCCGGATGTCGCTCGTAAGGCGCCGACCGTTTGGGAGCCGCTCACCCGTTATGTGCAGTTCCACGGCCGCGACATTCCCGCCGGCGCCAGCGCAACTCCGCTCGGCCGCTGGCGCCAGGTGCCGATGTGTGCGGAGATGGGGTTCGCGGACGACCGGGACTTCGTCGCCAACTACAGCAGCGAGGAGTATCGAAGGGTGGTTCGCCCCGATGAGGAAAAATTCTCGCGTCCGGGCGAGATGCTGGCGTTCGTGAGTGGCGAGGAGAGGGTCGTTGCTGCGCGCGGCTGATCCGCCGGCCTCCCGCTTGTCGGGTTCGGCGGCGCCGGATAAGGCTGTGGCCATGGACGACCAGAGCATCACCGGGCGCGCCTACCAGACGTTGCGCGCACAGATCATCGGCTGCTTCCTCAAGCCGGGATCGCGGCTGAACATCTCGTCGCTCCAGTCGAGCCTGTCGCTGAGCCAGGCAGCCGTCCGCGAGGCGCTGTCGCGCCTCACTGCGGAGGGTCTGGTCGAGATCGAACGTCATCGCGGCTTCCGCGTGGCGCCGGTGTCGGCGAGCGGTTTCCGCGAGTTGACCGAGGCCTGCATCACGATCGAGATGCCGCTGATCCGTTCGGCCGTCGCCAACGGCGATCTCGAATGGGAGCGGCAGTTGATCGCCGCCTACCATCGTGCGGCGCAGACGCTGCAGCAGGTCGTGGCCGGGCAGGAGGGTGTGGAGGCCTACTCGACCGAGCGGCAGAACTTCTACGAAGTGCTTCTGAGCCCCTGCGAGAACAAATGGCTGCTCTGGTCCTGGCGGCTGCTCTACGCCCAGAACATGCGCTACCGGCACATGTACCTGTCGCTTGCGCGCCTGGAGCTGGAGCAGCTTCCGCGGCACGAGGAAATCGTCCAGGCGGTACTCAAGCGCGACATCGACAAGGTCGAGAAGATGGCCGTCGCGAACTACGAGCAGGTGATGGACGCCATCGAGCAGGCGATGGCCGACGACGCCGAGGCACAGGCGCAGGGCCGGCCGAAGCGGCGCAAGGCGGCCTGACAGCCGCGGGCGGCCAGTCCCGCCGCATATCGTCGGGGCCTCCGGCTGCCAGGCTGCTTCGGCGTCGCGTTGTCGACGCAAACGAGAAACTAATGGTGGAGGACCAGCGATGAAGCGCCTTGAAAGCCGCGTGGCGATCGTGACCGGGTCGGGCGGGCCAAGCGGCATCGGCTCGGCCACGGCAAAGCGACTTGCAGCCGAAGGCGCGACGGTGATCCTGGCCGATATCGACCCGGACAGCGCGACCGGCGCCGTGCGTGCGATCGAGGCACTGGGCGGGACGGCTTTCACCCGCGCGCTGGACCTTGGCAACGAGGAGAGCGTTGCCGGGCTGTGCGCCTGGGTCGACGAGCGCTTCGGTCGGCTCGACCTGCTTCACAACAATGCCGCCGCGACCGGCGCCGACCAGATGGGACGCGACATGGCAGTCGCGCTGATGGACGCCGACGTCTGGGACAATGCGTTCCGCATCAATAGTCGCGGCACCATGCTGATGATCAAACATGCGTTGCCGCTGATGCTGCGCGGCGGCGGCGGATCGATCGTGAACACCAGCTCGGGTGCTGCGGTGCGCGGCGATCTCTATGCGCCGGCCTATGCGTCTTCCAAGGCGGCGATCAACTGCCTCACCATGTATGTCGCAACCCAATATGGAAAGGCCGGGATACGCTGCAATGCCGTCTCGCCTGGCCTGATCATGACGCAAGCCAATGTCGTCAACAATTCGCAGGAGCAGCTCGACAGGATCGAGCGTCACAAGCTGACGCCCTATCTCGGCAATCCCGACGACATCGCCGCAGCGGTTGCCTATCTCGGCTCGGACGACGCGCGTTTCGTGACCGGACAGGTTCTGGTGGTCGACGGCGGCATCACGAACCACATGCCTTACTTCGCTGAGGTCTACGACAATTTCATCTCGACGCCCGGCCAGCGTACGGTCTGATGGGCAAGCTGGTCACGCTGGTCCGCGCCTCGGACGGGCTCTCGGCCGCCGATCTCTCCCGGCGCTGGCGCGAGGAATGGCTGACGGCGATGATCGCCTTCCCGGGCGTCGGAGACCGGCTCGTCCGTGCCGTTCACAACCACGCGCTGCCAGGAAGCATCCGGGCTGAAGAAGGTGTGGCGGCATCCGGCTGGTCGGGCGTCGGCACCTATGCTTTCGACGATGCGGCCTTCGTCGATGCGCTCGCGCTCGACCCGGGCTTCCGCGCCACGCACGGGCAGTCGGGCCTCTTCGCGGAGGTGGTGCTGCTGCCGGTCGACGAAATCTGGATCTACAACCGCGATCCTTCGCAGCTACCGGTCAAGATGTTCGCCTTCTTCAAGCGCAAGCCGCATCTGAGCCGCGAGGCGGCGCAGGCTTATTACCGAACCACCCATGCCGAGATCGGCGAATCGATCAACTTCAATCGGACCTTACGCTACGTCCAGAATCATGTTCGACCGAGCTTCAAGTCTCCCGATCCTCGGTACGACTTCGATGCAGGGCCGGAAATCTGGTTCAAATCCATGGAGACGGCGCTCGATCTCTTCGGCGATACGCAGGCAATGCAGGTTCTGGCGGAGGACGAGGAGCGCTTCGTCGTCCGGTCCGAGATCATGAACCTGCTCACCGACGAGACGGTGGTCTGGGAGCGCTGACCCGCAGGACTGCGCCCCCGGGCTCCCTTCACCCTGCGTCGCCGCGCCCTTGCGCCATCAGGTCGAGCATGTCCGCGATCTGCGGTTGGTGGGCGAGGTGTCCGCCATCGCAGCAGATCGTCTGACCGGTGATGTACGCGGATTCGTCGGCAGCGAGGAAGGCCGCGAGCGCCGCGATGTCCTCCGGGAGTCCCAATCGCGGCGTCACCACGTGGCGGCGGATCGTCTCCGCCAGCACCGGAAGCTTCTTCATCTGATCGGTCATGATCACGCCGGGGGCGATTGCGTTCGAGCGTATGCCTTGGCGCCCATATTGGACCGCCACATATTTGGTGAAGGTGATCACCGCCCCTTTCGAGGTGCCATAGGCGACCCGCGCGATGTCGCCGGCAAGGCCCGAGTCGGACGCGGTGTTGATGATCGATCCGCCGCCCGCTGCGATCATGTGCGGTATTGCCAGCCGCGTGCCCATCATCACGCCCCGCAGGTTGACGCTGAGCGTCTTGTCCCAGATTTCCACCGGGATTTCGGTGACCGTCGTATCCTGCCCCTGAAGGTTCACGTCCGTGACGGCCGCATTGTTGAAAAGAATGTCCAGCCGGCCGAACCGTTCGACCGTTTCCGTAATGGCGGACTCGATCGAGGCGTCGTCGCCCGCATCGTAGAAGATCGGCAGCGCGTTCGGCCCAAGCCGCCCGGCCACCTCACGGGCGCGGTCAAGGAACAGGTCTGCGATCACGACCGTCGCACCTTCAGAGAGGAAGCGCTCCGCGGTCGAGGAGCCGATTCCGCCCGCTCCGCCGGTAATGATCGCGACCTTGCCTGCGAGCCTGTTCATAAGGGTCATTCCTCGTTCCAAGTGTTTCGGTCCACGCCGGCCTTGTCACGATCCCTGCCAAGAATAATTGACGCTAGCAAGTATTATGCATTATTCCTGGGCTTGCTTCGTCGCCGACGAAGCAGGAGAGAGGAGACTCCGGATGCCCTACCGCGTGGATATCCCAGAGGGCAGGGAAGCCCTCGACCATATCCTCAATCATCTCGGCACGCCGCTTCTTGTCGGAAACCGGCAACGGACATTCCGGCTGGTCTATGACGCGCCGGAGACCACGCTGTCTCCGCGCGAGCGCGAGGCGATGCGCTTCCCGATGACGGCGATGATGGGTTGCCCGATCTGCAATTCGATGCGGATGTGGCGCGACTGGCCAGGCTTCTCGGACGAGCCGATCGAGGAGGAATTCTATCAGAACGCCGAGGCGAAGAACCTCGCTTGGAGCGGATTCAGCGAGCGCGAGCGGCTGCTCGTCGAATTCGTCGACCGCTTCGCCAACGCGATCGACGGCCTGAACGGCGACGACCTGTTCTGGGAGCGCATGCACGCGCGTTTCACGCAGTCGGAGATCGGCGACATCGTCAATCTTGCCGGCATCTGGCTGGGCGTTGGCCATGGCCTGAAGGCCCTCGGGATCGGCAGCATCTGTCAGCTGCCGGTTGGCGAGGACACCTACGCCAAGCTGCGCAACGCGGACCTGGCGGTCTCGTACTGAGGGCCGTGGTGGGTCCTTTTCCGGAGGCGCATGATGATACCCAAATTCTGCCGCATCGCGGTGCTGGTCGATGACATGGCGTCGTTCACGGCCGAGGTTGATCGGCTGCTCGGCACCACATTCATGGTGCCGGCGCTAATCGAGCAGCTTTATCCCGACGCCGGCTTCAAGGTCATGTTCGGCGAGCATGGACTCGAGCCGATCGAGGCAGGCCCCGACGGCATCGGCTTCGCCAAGGACGGCCGGTTGATCGAGGTCGCGGTCGACGTCGACGACGCGGAGGCGGTTCGCGCGCGACTGGAGGCGGCGGGCTACCACCATGTCGCCGACAGCTACCTGCCGGTGCCCGACACGCACGAATATCTGTTCGGCCGCGACTTCCACGGCGTGCCGTTCCTCGTCTGCACCGCCGGCGACAACGAGAAGCAGATGCGCAGCCAGGGACCGTTCGAATATCTGGAGGATGCTCCGCCACCGAAGATCGGGCGCGTGACGCTCGTCGTCGACGATGCGGCGGCGCTCGCCGCCGACCTCGAGACGTTCATGGGCATGCGCTTCGTCGAGACGGAACCCGCCGGCTTTGGCCGCAGGGCGTTCGGCGGTACGCACCGGGTGCGCCTGGTCGAGGGACCTTCGGCCCTGCTCGAAGGCGTCGAGCGTCCGCTCGCTTCAATCGATTTCACTGTCGAAGACATCGAGGATGTCCGTCGCCGCTTCGAGGATGCGGGCTATCCGGTGCTGCAGACCATTCCGCTCCTGTCGGGCGGCAATGGCTATTATTTCGGCAAGACGGTGCAGAACATGCCGGTCAGCCTCTACCCGATCACCGCCGACGCCGAGCTGCGCGAGCCGCGCCGCATCTCCGAACCGGCTGCAGCCTAGCGGAGCCCTCCGGGAGCACGGCTCGGGGAGAGCTGCTCAGCCCACGCTATCTGCGGCGAGCATCGGCGTGATCCGCATCTCCGCCGGGATACGGTCGCGGCCGATGCGGCGGTCGATCTCTTCCTGGAACCAGTAGAGCGCGCGCTCCTGGTATCCCATCATCACCGACGGGATCACTCCGCTTTCCAGCGAACGCTGCATGCTACGGAACAGCCGCAGGTCTTCCGACAATATGCTCTCCACGGTCGGGCGCATCTTCGCCCAATAGTCCTTGTCCTCGGGATTGTCGGACTCCCAGCCGAACATCGTTGCTTCCATGATCGAGCGGCCCGCGCCGTCGGGCCAGAACGTCTGGTAGTTGAAGCCGACGGGATCGAGCGCGAAGAAGCTGTTGGGAAAGGTCGGCAGCGCGATCGTGTACTCCTTGAAGGCCGCGGCCATGTCGGTCGGAATCGTGACGGGTGGCGCGAAGATCGTATCGCCCTTGCGCTTCCGCGTGGCGAAGCGGGCATGTCCGTTCTTGAACAGCGAAACCACAAAGCTAGCCGAGTCGAGATAGGGCGCAAGCGACTTCGAATGAACGACGTTGACGTGATAGATTTCAAGGAAGTTGTCGTAGGCAGCCTTCCAGTTGCAGTCCATCGCGACTGTGATCCGATCCTTGACGACGAGGCGTTCCAGCGGGGAGCCTTCCGTCTGCGCCGCGATCGGCGCCAGATGATCGGCCAGCGGTTCAGCCTCGCTGTCGAAATTCAGGAAGACGAGACCGCGCCAAACCTCGCAGCGAACCGGGACGAGCCCCTTCTGCGATTTGTCGAGGCATGCGAAATCATGCGCCTCCGGGACCGAGACGAGCTGGCCGTCAAGCGCATAGCCCCAGGCATGGTATGGGCAGACGAAGCGCATGGCCTTGCCCGCCGGTTCGAGCAGCAGCGCCGAGGCACGGTGCCGGCAGCTGTTGTGGAAGGCGCGGGTGACGCCGTCCTTTCCCCGGATGATGATGACCGAGCGGCCGAGCTTCTCGAACAGCCGATAAGTGCCGGGCTCGGCGAACTCGCTCTGATGGCCGACCATCATCCAGGATTTGAGCCAGAGATGTTCCATCTCGAGAGCGGCGAAGGTGGGATCGAAATAGCGCGCCGCGGGGACCTCGGGCAACGCAGGGAAGTCTTTCGGATATCCGGTGCGGCCTAGCTGCTCCTCCATCGTCCGACGGATAAGGCTGAGCTGTTCGTCCTGCATGGCGTTCTCCAACTGATCCCAGGTTGAATCCGATCATCATCCCGCAGAAGCGCGGGGTGAGGACGAGATCACACCGCCATCTTCGATGCCTCGGGGTTGGACGGCTCGATGGCGCCGAAGCATGTCTGCGCGAGATGGCTGCAGCTATATTCGCGGACTTCATAGAATTTGCCGCCGCGCAGCTTGAAGACGAAGTGATAGGCGTTGTTGTAGCGCCGGCCGTTCAGCATCGCCGAGTCCGTCTCGGCCTCGACTGCCACCCGGTCGCCTTCTGCGGTCATGTCGACGATGTCGAGCTGGATCGGCGCGGTCAGGAGCTGGGACATGGTGCTTGGCACCTTTGCGAACTCGTCGCGGTTCCAGTTGTAGAGCAGCCATTCCGGCGCACGCGCCATGGTCTTGAACTGGAAGTCCTCGGTGGTGAGAGCGAGGATGTCGTTCTCTCTGCCCTCGTTCACGGCATCGAACCACGACCGGACCACCTGCTTGTTCTCTTCGACGCCCATCATCCTCTCCCACGGTCTCGATGCCGATCGCCTTTTCTACCCGCCGACAGGCCGACCGCGCACTTCGGCGCTAATCATTATGCATAATATGATTGATAATTAATGGAAAGGCAGTTTCGCCGGAGCGGGCGACGTGCAGGATGAAAAAAGCCGCGCCCTGGGTGTAGGGCGCGGCTTTTCTGATTTCTCTGCAATCGGCGCTGTCGAGTCGTCAGTCTTCCTGCGCGATAACGACCCGCATGCCGGCGAGATCGGCGCTCATCTTCACCTGACAGGACAAGCGTGAATATTCGTTGCGATGCGACGAGCTATCCAGCAGGTCGCTTTCGTCTGCGCTCACCGGAGGCAGCTTGTCCGCGAATTCCGGATCGACATGGATGTGGCAGGTCGCGCACGAGCAGCACCCGCCGCACAGGGCGAGCAGCTCGTCGATGCCGCCGTCGCGAATCGCTTCCATGATGCTGTGGCCGTTCGTCGCCTCCAGCGTCTTTTCTGCCCCCTCGCGGGTGACGACGATCAAGTCAGGCATTCTCGATTTCTCCTTCGTAGGTCTCCTGTACGGGCGCGACACATCATTTCGTAGCTGTCGGAACCTGTCCGCGGGTGGGGTCGCTCACCTGACCTCCACCTGGACGGGAAAGCGGTCGAAGTAGAAGTCGAAATTGGCGCGTATCTCGTCCGCGGTAATCTCGAAATCGCGTTCGAGATCGTAGACGATCTTGCCCTTCTTCTGCTCGCCATGCTCGGCCAGATAGGCGTGGAGCTCGGCGAGCGCAGCCTCAGTGAGCGGAATGTCGGCCTTGCGATAGATCTCGCGCACAATCGGGTCCGGATTCCTGATCCAGTCGTGGAAATAAACGTCGAGCGTCTGATCGGGCGGTAGGATGTCGCGGTCGCGCACGCAGGCGCGCAGCAGCCGCTCGTAGCGGTCGATCCAGTAGCCCTTGGGCTCCTCGATATCGATCCGCTTGCGGAACATGCGCGCCGCATAGGTATACATGGTGAGCTGGGAGCGGATCGAACCGACAGGATCGCGATGCGTCAGCACGAATGTCGCGTCCGGAAAGGTCTTATGGAGCGACGGCAGCTGCTCCATGTGCTGCGGGCATTTGATCACCCAGCGATTGGGGCCTTTCAGGAAGGTAAGCACCTGGAGCCCCTTCTTGAGATAGGCATAGGTGCCGCTCTGGTCATGGCTGAAATAATAGTCGCGCCAGCGCGGCACGAGCGCGAGCCACTCGATCAGATAAGAAGAGAAGTCGATCGCCTGCAGCTCGATGTCCTCGCTGATATGGTCGGGCGAGAATTCGTGCATGATGGCCATGTAGGGAAGGATCGACTCCATCATCCGCCAGCCCTGCTCGGCCTTGGTCCACCGGGGATTCGGGTCCTCCGCGGTCGGTGACTCGTCCGGCCCGGGCACGGGCGCGATCGCCTCCCACCAGGGCAGCGAGCGCAGCCGCGAGTCGGCGCTTAGCAGCCCGAGGAGGTGGGTGGTCCCGGAGCGCGGCAGGCCCGCAACGATGATCGGCCGGTCGATCTTGATGTCGAGGATCTCCGGGTGCCTCCGAACCAGGTCCTCGACGCGCAGCCGCGTCGCGGCATAGCGGATCATCATCTGGTAGAGGTTCGCTCGAGTCACGTCCGAGGCATTCTCGTCCTCGTCGATCGCCTGGCACCAGACTTTCAGCCGCTCCCGGAAATCCGGTGCGCCGAAGTCGTCCATCCCCGTCTGAGCGCGCGCGGCGGCGAGGATCGCCTCGTCGTCGAGCACCACGGGGTTGGCGGCGGCCGCCTGGTATACCTGCTCCTGGAGCGGGGTGCGCACAGGTGCCCTGAGGTCCTCGATACGGATGATCCCGCCCTCTGCACCCTGGGTAGCGACTGTCATGATCCTCTCCATCTGATCCGATGGCTATGAGCCTCAACCGCTTTGGGGTCGGCAACGCGCAATCGTGTCGCCACCGCGCCAAATTCGAACGTCTGGTGCCACGCCCAGCTTGTCCGCCGCCGGGCGTGCGCTAATCTCGCACCAAGAAGAACGGGCGGCCAGAAGTGCCGGCCCAGCCGTGGGGATGACGATGCAAGGCATTTCCGAAGTATACGACGTGCCCGACAGCGCCGGCCTGCGCTGCCGCGTGACCGGCCGCCTGGCGCTGCCCAAGGCGACGATCGAAATCCACCAATATCGCTTCCGAGGCCCGCAGAGTGGGCTGTTCCATTCTTCGAAATGCTTCCTCGACCTGGCGCTCTCGCCACGGCCCGGGACGCCGCGCGGCGCCTATGCCGGCCGCCGGCCCGACGGCCGGCGCCCCCTCGGAGACATCATCTTCATCCCCGCAGGCCAGGAGCTGGAGACGGAATGGGGGGAGGGCGAGCAGCGCTCGGTCTGCTGCGGGTTCGATCATATCGTCGACGATGACGATACGCGCTTCGAGGCCGGCGGGCTCGAGGCGACGCTCGACGTGCGCAGTGCCTATGTCCGCGAGGCGATGGTGCGCTTGGCGCGCGAGATCGAGAACCCAGGCTTCTGCAGCGAGATGCTCGCTCAGGCGATCTGGACCGAGATGGTGATCGAGCTCAGCCGCTATCTCAGGCGCGCGCGCGAGGCGGAGCCGAGGGCGCATGGCCTGACCGCGGCACAGCTTCGCCAGATCGAAGAGTTGATCGAACGGCCGGGAAAGCCCCCCAGCGTCGCCGAGCTGGCAAGTCTCTGCGACGTCAGCACCCGGCATTTCTTCCGCATGTTCCGGGCAACCACCGGCACGACGCTTATCAACTATGCAGCAGGCAGGCGGATCGAACGGGCAAAGCAGCTCCTCGCCGCACCGCGGCCGCCGGTCAAGGAGATCGCCTGGCGCTGCGGCTTCGACACGTCGGCCGCCTTTTCGGCCGCCTTCCGCAAGGCCGTCGGCGTAACGCCAAAGCAGTTCCGGCAGACGATCCTGCACTGATCGGCGACCGGGGCCTTTGCGCAATGCGAATGGCGCTGAACAGCAACATTGTCGACTTGCGGTGCAGCGCCCCGATCCGGCAGCCTGCGCAGCGACCGGAAATGCTGGCGCTTCGCCGGAGGAGGATCTCTTGCCTGCCAATCCCTTTGACCTGACCGGGAAGGTCGCGCTCGTCACAGGTGCCAATTCGGGCCTTGGCTTTGCCTTCGCGCGCGGTCTGGCGAGAGCCGGAAGCGACATCGTGATCTGGGGCCGTCGGCCCGACAAGAACGAGGAGGCCGCTGCCAAGCTGCGTGATTATGGCGTGCGCGTGCTCACCGAGGCAGTCGACGTGCGCGACGATGGCGCAATCACCGCCGGCGTCGAGCGCGCAGTGTCCGAACTCGGGCGGCTCGACATCGTCATCGCGAACGCCGGGATCGCAACCCAAGTGCCGTTCATCGATATGGATCGCGCCACCTACCGGGAACTCATCGACGTCAATCTCGACGGGGCGGTCTTCACGCTTCGCGCGGCGGCCAGGCACATGGTGGATCGCGCGATGGCCGGCGATCCGGGAGGATCGCTCATCATCTGCGGTAGTGGGTCGATCTTTCAGGGTGTACCGACCATGGCTCATTATGGTATTGCAAAGGGCGCGCTGAACTCGCTCGCGCGCGCGCTCGCCGCCGAGCTCGGGCCGCACGGCATTCGTTGCAACGTGATCGCCCCCGGCTTCATCGAGACCGAGATGACCTTCGCCAACCCGGAGGTCGGCAAGATGATTTCCGCCGCCGTCGCCGCGAAGGCCCCGCTCGGACGTGCCGGCAAGCCTGAGGACCTCGAAGGAGCGGCGGTCTACCTTGCGAGCGATGCGGCGCGTTACCACACCGGGGATACCCTCGTCATCGACGGCGGCAAGCTCTACGCCAACTGAGGGAACGGAATCATGTTCGCACGGCCCAACAGTCGTCACAGCCAGATCGCCTATGTCACCAACGACATCGAGGCGGCGGCACGCGTGTTCGAGGACCAATATGGCGCGCCGGGCTTCTATCATTTCTCCAACGTCGGCCCGGGAGTCGAGATCGGCGGTGGCCCGCAGCTCAAGATCGCGCTCGCCCGTGTCGGCGGCGTGGAGATCGAGCTGATCGAGCCGATCGGCGAGACGGCGCCCCTGTTCAAGGATGTGCTGCCGGCGGGCTCCGGCCTGGCGATCCGGTTCCACCATGTGGCGATCCGGATCGATGGCTCGAAGGAGAACTGGGAGGCGCACGCCGCCTCGATCGACCGCGCCAGGCATCCGATCGTCTTCGAGGGTAGCCTCGGCGACGATCTTCGCTTCTTCTACACCGACGAGCGCGCGACCCTCGGCCATTATGTCGAACATGTCTGGATGTCGCCGCAGCTCTTCGAACAGGTCACCGCAGCGACACCGAGCTATCCGGCACCGGACGCATAGAAGCTCTTTCACGCCCGTAGCGTGAGCGGAGAACCGAGCGGGCGCCCGCACCTGCCGAGAGGGAGCGCGAGATGAACACGACGTCCAGGACCGTGCTCGTCGCCGGCGCTTCCGGCTTCGTCGGTTCGGCCGTGATGCAGCGCTTCGCTGCCGATGGTGTCCCGGCGCTCGGCATCGCGCGTCATGTGCCATCATTGGCCGAGTCCGGCGAGTACCTGTCGGCGGACCTTCGGGACCCGGATGCCTGCGCTGCTCTTGCGCCGCGCTTGGGCGACGTCACCCACCTCGTCTATGCTGCGGTGAACGAGACGCCGGGGGACCTGATCGCAGCGTGGAGCGATCCCCACCATGCCGAGCGCAACGGTGCGATGTTCGACAATCTATTGTCCGTCCTCGCCGAGGCGGCACCGAGGTTGCGCCACATCGCCGTCGTCCACGGCACCAAGGCCTATGCGACGCATCGGCGGGATCGCCACCTGCCGGTGCCGTTGCGCGAAAGCCTGCCGCGTCCGGACACCGACGATTTCTACTTCCGCCAGGAAGATAGCCTCTGGGCGGCTGCAGCCGAACGCGGCTGGAGCTGGACGGTGCTGCGCGCCCCGATCATCTGCGGTGGCGGGCGCGGGAGCAATCTCAACAACCTGCTTGCCATTGCCGTCTTCGCGTCGCTGCGGCGCGATGCCGGCCTCCACCTGCCGTTCCCGGGCACCTGGCCCAGCCATGGCGTCACCGAAATGGTCGATGTCGAGCTGCTCGCGCGGGCCGTCGCGTGGGCGGGAGAGGCCGGTCCGGCCCGGAATCAGATATTCAACGTCGCGAATGGCGATGTCTTCACCTGGGTCGATCTCTGGCCGCTGATCGCAGACGAGATCGGACTTGCCGTGGGAGAGCCGGAAGCGATGTCCGTGCGCGCCTATGTCGACGCGGAGGTGGAGAGATGGGCGGAGCTCGTCCGGCGGCATGGCCTCGGCGTCGACGAGAGGCTGGAATTCCTTGGAGAGTCGGCGTCGCTCCTCGACTTTGCGGTGAACGCCACCGACCGGCCGGTCCTCACCAGCACGATCAAGATCCGCCAGGCGGGCTTCCATGACTGTGTCGATACGGGTGACAGCATCGTGTCATGGCTGCGGCGCTGGCGCGCCGAGCGGCTGATCCCGCCGCGATAGTCGGCGGCCCATCTATCCTCCGGTAGGCTAAGGCCGCGCCGCCGCCGATATTCTGCTGCCGGTCTAACGAGAGGGCAGATTCCGATGAAGCACGCGCATCCCACCACGACAGACGGCATCACGTCTGCCTATCTCAACGGATTGCTTGCCGAAGCGACGCCCGGGGCGGTCGTCGAGGAGGTGCGGATCGTCGATGCAAAGACCTATGGCGAGCAGATGGTGTCGACTGCGGGCCGCGTCGTCATCGACGTGCGCTATGCGCCGCAGTCGCGCCAGGATCTGCCGACGCGCCTCGTCGTCAAGCTCACCCGTGCGGTCGACAAGATCATGGCGCCCTTCTACGCCAACGAGGTTGCCTTCTACCGCAGTATTCGCCCGGAGCTCTCGCTTGAGGCGCCGCGCTGCTTCGGTGGGAATTTCGATCCTGAGACGAGCTATTTCGGACTGCTTCTGGAAGATCTAACGACGCGGGGCGCAACATTCCCGAACACGACCGTGCGGACGACGCCCGACGACGTGAGGCCGCTCCTCGACACGCTGGCGACGTTGCACGCGCGTTTCTGGCAGTCGCCGCGCTTCACCTCCGACCTTGCCTGGGTCGAGACGCATGTGAGCGGCGATGTCGCGGACATGATGAACAATGTCGCGCCGCATCATATCGCCCACGAAGTCGAGACCGAGAATTTCAAGCGGGAACTGGTGCAGCGTCTGCGGACCAGTGCGGCGGAGCTTCTGGCCGGCGTCCAGGCGGTGCAGCGCCACCAGTCGCGGCTGCCCCAGACGCTGCTTCATGGCGACACCCATCTCGGCAATACCTATCGGCTCCCCGACGGCACAGCCGGGCTGCTCGACTGGCAGCTCATGGTGCGCGGGCATCATATGCACGACGTCAATTACTTCATCACGACGGCCCTCTCGATCGGGGACCGGCGCGACCATGAGCAGGACCTGCTGCGCTATTATCTGGACCGGCTGGCGAGCGCCGGCGTCCGCGACGTTCCCTCCTTCGAGGATGCATGGCGTGAATATCGTCGGACCTTGGTCTGGGGCGTCTATATCGGCTGGCTGACGACGCCGGTCGTCAACTATGGCTGGGAGATCAACGTCCTCAACCATCTCCGGCTGACCACGGCCTACGAGGACCATGATACAGCCAAGCTCGTCGCCGAGCTGCTCTAGGCGTGACCAAGGCGCCGGGCGGTTGCGTGTCCGAGGACATGTTCCGCCTGGACCTAGATTACTGTCGGCGCAGCTCGCGAAAGGTTGCGCGGATGTCGTCGATCAGCGCGTCGGGATTCTCGTAGTGCGCGAAATGTCCGCCGCGCGGATGTGCGTTCACGAAGTGGAGGTTGTAGTTCGCTGCGGCCTGGGAATTGCGGAACAGTTCGATGCGCTGTTCCGGCGTATCGATCCCGGGTGGGTTCTCTCCGCCCAGGAATGTGAGGCCAGCCGGTGCTTCCAGCCGAGGCGAGCGCTCGTGCGACGGCTTCCACGGATCGCGAACGGCCTCGGCATAGAAGCGTGCGGCGGACGCGAAGCTCTCCGTTGCCCAGTAGAGAGTCGCCGTTGCAAGCAGATGCGCGCGCGGGAAGACGCTCTCGACGTCACCGGCGGTGTCGCCCCAGTCACGGCGGCGCTGCATCAGCCACGCAAGCATGCCGACAGGCGAGTCGTGCATCGCATAGGCGAGCGTCTGCGGCTCGACCGTCTGCACCGCGACATGGCTGACGATGCGGGATAGGCCCGGAAGAACCTGTGCACGGACCTCGGGCGGCGTATCATAGGGCACCAGGAAACCGGTGATGTCCCAGTAGCGCTCCGCATTGAACAGCTCGAGCGGGGTGGTGTTGACCGTATGGAAGCCGATGAGCGAGGCGGCATATTTATGCCCGAGCTGCGCCGTGACGCGTGCGCCCCAGTCCGCGCCGGCTGCCGCGTAGTGCGCAAAGCCGAGCACCTCGGTCATCAGCCGGTGCCAAAGATCCGCGGTCACGACCGAGTTGATCCCGGGACGGGGAAGCGGCGTCGAGAAGGCGAAGCCGGGCAGGGAAGGGACGATCACCTCGAAAGCGTCCGCCGGATCGCCGCCATAGGCAGCAGGATCGGCAAGCGGCCGGATCACCTTCTGCATGTCCCAGAAGGTCCAAGGCCAGCCATGGGTGAGGATCAGCGGGACCGGCGACGGCCCCTTGCCCGGTTCGCGAATGAAGTGGATCGGCACGTCGTCGATGGTGGTGCGATAATGGCTGAAGCCGTTGATTCGGGCCTCTTCAGCGCGCCAGTCATAATCAAGCCAGCTTCGGGCGAGTTCGCGCAGATAATCTTCGTCGAAGCCGTAACGCCAGCCCAGCCCGTCGACATGCGGGGGCCAGCGGGTGTCTGCGATCCGCCGGCGCAGGTCGTCGAGCACTTCGTCGGCGACGTGAACTGTAAACTGCTCCATATCGGGCTCTCCTCGATGCGGCCGATGCCACGCTGCTTCTTGTCCCCTTATGATCTGCCGGCATCGAGCATCGATCCCGCCAATCGGCAGGACGTCAGGCGAGTGCGAGAACGCTGGCGAGGATGAAGCGGATCAGGTCCGCCTGGCCGCGGGCGCCCGTCTTGGCATAGATCTTCTTGGAGTAATTGCGCGCGGTCTCCGCGGTCAGGCCCAGATCTGCGGCAGCCTCGGTGATGGAAAGTCCACGGCTCAGCGCGAGCGCGAGCCGCGCCTCGCTCGGCAAGAGACCGAACAACTCCGCGATCTGCTCATGGCGATCGGCGGCAGATCGGTTGTCTCCCTGGATATAGGCAATCGCGACCGGGGTAGGCGCAGCGGATGCCGACCGGTTCTGTACCGGAACGAGCAGAATGTCGATCCATGGGTCGCGGCTGAGGTGGAGTGCGCGCGGCCGCCCAGCCGGATTGCTGGCGCAAGCCTTGATCGCGGCGGAAAGCTCGCGGTCGGATGTGGGGCTGACAGCAACGAGCCGCCCGTAGCGGCCTCTCCGGATCGCGGTGCCGTGCTGGAGGAGGCGGTCCGCCGGCGGACTCGCCTCGACGATTCTGCCCGCCCCATCGAGGCTGATCCAGCCGAAGTTCAGACGCTGGATCGCGTCTCCGGTAACATTCGCCCGAAATTTCTCTCGCTCGATGGCGACATAGCTGCGCAGGGCGCGCCTGACGTGCGGCGCCAGCGCGCTGAGGAACGCACCATCGGAAGCAGTGAAGTCCGGTTTCTCGCGGCCGACGCTCAGCCACGCGCTCACGCCGGTGGCCTCGGTGATCCGGACCGTCCGCGCCCACGTCATTCCGCTCGGGACGAGGAGGCCGTGATAGAAAGCACTGTGGGAGGGATTGTCGAGGTCGAACAACTCCGACAACGCATAGACGCGACCCTCGCGGAGGTGGAAATAGGGGACAGGGTCCTGCTTGTACATCTCCGCCTCGTAGAGTTGGTGGAGTTCCGGCCGTGCGCGCTCGCCCGAGAACAGCTCGATCATCATGTTCGCGGGGTGATCGGGCGGCCGGAAGATCAGCCCTGCATAGTTCGCGCGGAAGCGTGCACGCAGCAGATCCAGAAAGGTCGACCACAGCGGCTGCTCGAAGGGGCCGTCATATAGCGCGGCAAGCAGGTCGGGTTCGCTATTTGTCGTGAGCGTCATCTTCGCATCCTCCCGAATGGGAGGCCCTAGGGGTTCAAAATTATGTCATTGCAGCGCTCGTGACAATGGCCCGGCTGCTCCGCGCTGGGGTTGCGCGGATCATGAAGAGCTTGGCAAGGCATTATGAACGCAACGACACTCACCCATCTTCAGCGCCTCGAGGCCGAGGCGATCCACATCATGCGCGAGGTTGTCTCGGAAGCCGAGCGGCCGGTGATGCTCTACTCGGTGGGCAAGGACTCGGCCGTGATGCTTCATCTGGCGCGCAAGGCCTTCTATCCCTCGCCGCCGCCCTTTCCGCTTCTGCACGTCGACACGACGTGGAAGTTCAAGGCGATGTACGAGCTTCGCGACCGGATGGCGAAGGAGTCCGGCATGGAGCTCCTCGTCTATCGCAATCCGGAAGCCATGGAGCGGGGCATCAATCCCTTCGACCATGGCCCCTTGCACACCGACATGTGGAAGACCGAGGGGCTGAAGCAGGCGCTCGACAAATACGGCTTCGACGCCGCCTTCGGCGGCGCGCGCCGCGACGAGGAGAAGTCGCGGGCCAAGGAGCGCATCTTCTCCTTCCGCTCGGCCTCGCATGGCTGGGACCCGAAGAACCAGCGGCCCGAGCTGTGGAACCTCTACAATGCGAAGAAGCGGCCCGGCGAGTCGATCCGCGTCTTCCCGATCTCGAACTGGACCGAGCTGGACATCTGGCAGTACATCCATCTGAACGACGTGCCGATCGTGCCCTTGTACTTCGCCGCGGAGCGCCCGACGGTGGAGCGCGACGGCATGCTGCTCATGGTCGACGACGAGCGGTTCCCCCTGAAGCCCGGCGAGCAGCCGCAGATGCGCTCGATCCGCTTCCGCACGCTCGGCTGCTATCCGCTGACCGGCGCCATCGAGTCGGAGGCAAGGACGCTCCCTGAGGTCATCCAGGAGACGCTTCTCACCACCACCTCGGAGCGCCAAGGCCGCGCCATCGACAAGGACGCCGGCGGGGCCGGCATGGAAGTCAAGAAGCAGCAGGGGTACTTCTGATGTCGGACGTGCTCGCCAACGAACCCATCTACAGGACCGATGCCCTCATTGCAGAGGACATTGAACAGTATCTGGAAGTCCACCAGCACAAGACGATGCTCAGGTTCATCACCTGCGGCTCGGTCGACGACGGCAAGTCGACGCTCATCGGCCGGCTCCTCTACGACTCGAAGATGATCTTCGAGGACCAGCTCGCCGCCCTTGAGGCCGACTCGAAGAAGGTGGGCACGCAAGGGGCCGAGATCGACTTCGCGCTTCTCGTCGACGGGCTGGCGGCCGAGCGCGAGCAGGGCATCACCATCGACGTCGCCTATCGCTTCTTCGCGACCGACAAGCGCAAATTCATCGTCGCCGACACGCCCGGCCACGAGCAGTACACGCGCAACATGGTGACGGGTGCGTCCACCGCCGACCTCGCCGTCATCCTGATCGACGCGCGGAAAGGCGTGCTGACGCAGACGCGGCGGCACTCCTATCTCTGCCACCTGATCGGCATCCGCAACATCGTGCTGGCGGTGAACAAGATGGACCTGATCGGCTATGATCAGGCGCGGTACGAGGCGATCGTCGCCGACTACCGCCAGTTCGCGACCAGCATCGGCATCGAGACGTTCGTGGCCGTGCCGATCTCGGGCTTCAAGGGCGACAACATCACCGCCCCTTCGCCCAACACGCCCTGGTACCAAGGGCCGACGCTCGTCCATCACCTCGAGACGGTCGAGGTCCGCGCCTCGCGCGACCTGGCCCGGCCGTTCCGCCTGCCCGTCCAGTGGGTCAACCGCCCCAACCTCGACTTCCGCGGCTTCTCTGGCCTGATCGCCACCGGAAGCGTCAAACCGGGCGACGCGGTGCGCGTTCTGCCATCCGGCAAGACCAGCACGGTGACGCGGATCGTCACCCTGGGCGGCGATCTCGAGGCGGCGGTGGCCGGCCAGTCGGTCACGTTATGCTTTGCCGACGAGATCGACTGTAGCCGAGGCAATGTCATTGCCGCGGCCGACAATCCGCCACAGGCCGCCGACCAGTTCGAGGCAACGCTCGTCTGGATGGCCGACGAGGCGCTCCATGTCGGGCGGTCCTACTGGCTGAAATCATCAACGCAGACCGTCTCGGCGACCGTGCAGAAGCCGAAATATGCGGTGAACGTCAACACGATGGAGCATCTCGCGGTCAAGACGCTCGACTTGAACGCCATTGGCGTCGCCGAGATCACCACCGACAAGCCGATCGTGTTCGAGCCCTATGCCGACAGCCGCACGCTCGGCGGCTTCATCCTCATCGACAAGATCACCAACGCCACCGTCGGCGCCGGCATGCTCCACTTCGCGCTGAGAAGAAGCCAGAACGTCCACTGGCAGGCGCTCGACGTGTCTAGAGAGACGCACGCGGCGTTGAAGAACCAGAAGCCTGCGGTGTTGTGGTTCACCGGCCTCTCGGGCGCGGGTAAATCGACGATCGCCAACCTGGTTGAGAAGAAGCTGGTGCGCATGAACCGCCACACCTTCCTGCTCGACGGCGACAATGTCCGCCACGGCCTCAACAAGGACCTGGGCTTCGCCGAGGCTGACCGCGTCGAGAATATCCGGCGCGTCGGTGAGGTGGCGAAACTCATGACCGATGCGGGGCTCATCGTCATCACCAGCTTCATCTCGCCCTTCCGGGCCGAGCGCGACATGGTGCGGAAGATGCTCCCGGAAGGCGAGTTCATCGAGGTCCACATCGACACGCCGCTGGAGGAGGCCGAGCGCCGCGACGGGAAGGGGCTCTACAAGAAGGCCAGGGCCGGCGAGCTCAAGAACTTCACCGGCATCGACTCGCCCTATGAGCCGCCGCTCGATCCCGAGATCCGCATCGATACGACCAAGATGACGCCCGACGAAGCCGCCGAAATCATCGTCAGAAAGCTGATCCCATGAACATCAGCGATGCCGAACTGGCGGCGCAGCTGGCCGAGCAGGCCGGGCGCATTCTCCTTCAAGTGCGCGCAAGCGGCATGTTCTCGGCCAAGGCACTTGGCAAGGCGGGCGACCAGACCGCCAACCAGTTCCTCGTCCACGCGCTGAAGGAGCAGCGGCCCGACGACGGGCTGTTGTCCGAAGAAAGCAAGGATACCGAGGAGCGGCTTGCCAAGTCGCGAGTATGGATCATCGATCCGGTCGACGGCACCCGCGAATATGGCGAGGAGCGGCCCGACTGGGCGGTTCATGTGGCGTTGAGCATAGAGGGCGAGGCGAGCATTGGCGCGGTGGCGTTGCCGGGCCTGGGGCTCGTGCTGCGCTCGGACCAGCCGGCGGCGCTGCCGCCTGCCAACACGCCGCCGCGCATGGTGGTGAGCCGCACGCGACCGGCCGCCGAAGCGGTGGCGGTCGCCGAGAAGCTGGGCGCCGAGCTCCTCGCCATGGGCTCGGCGGGCGCCAAGGCGATGGCGGTGGTACGCGGCGAGGCCGACATCTACGTCCACTCGGGCGGACAGTATGAGTGGGACAGTTGCGCGCCGGTGGCCGTCGCCCAGGCGCACGGCCTGTTCTGCTCGAGGCTCGACGGATCGCCACTTCGCTACAACCAAGAGGACGTCTATTTGCCCGACCTCATCATCTGCCGACCTGAGCTTGCCGAGGCCGTCCGCAACGCCCTCGACGAGGTCGCCCACGAAGGAAGCCAAGCCGCCTTGATCGACCTGCCACCGGCAAGGTCCCAACCATCCACCCGATAGGTGAAGTCGTCCGGCCGCCAGAGGATCACGGCTTCCCATCGGGAGCCTCGCTAAGGGAAGGACGGACATGCCTGCGCCGATCGAACTCACCATCGATGTGACCGAGGCGGCCGGGATCGGCATGCCTGCCCACACAGCCGTCACGGTTTTCCTGCCGGCGGAGGGGTGCCGCGCGGATCCGCCGGTCGTCTGCTTCGCCTTCCCCGGCGGCGGCTACAACCGCCGCTATTACAGCTTCGACATGCCCGACGGGACGGGCGGCGGCGAAGCTGGCTTTCACGTCGATCGCGGCTGGATCTTCGTCGCCTGCGATCATCTCGGCTTTGGCGATTCCACGGTTCCCGAAGGCAATGTGCTCGATCTCGACAATGTCGCCGCCGCCAATCACGCGACCGTCAATGCGGTGATGGAGCGGCTGGAGGCCGGCACGCTCACCGAGGGTCTGGCTCCGGTGACGGGCGCGACGCGGCTCGGCATCGGTCAGTCGATGGGCGGCTGCTTCACCATCGTTGCGCAAGGGGTGCACGAGACCTTCGATGGCGTCGGCATCCTGGGCTATAGCGGCATTCATACCATCGTGCCAACCCGGCCTGGCCTGCCCGCCGCTGCCTGGCCCTGGATTTCACGGCGCAGCTCGCTCGACAATCCACGCATCCTGAACACCGCTGCGCTCGCTGCAGCCGAGGGCGTGACGCTCGGCGGCCCAAACTCGATCGCGGACGCCGCGGGCGCAGGCGAGCATCCCTTCCAATGGTCCTTCCATTACGACGACGAACCGGCGGATGTCGTCGCGCTCGACATGGCGGCGTCTGCCGGCAAGGCCGATCCGCTGCCGGCCTGGCGCTCGGCCACGACGCCACCCTGCGGCGTCTACATGGTGGCGCCGGGCGCGGTGGCGCTGGAGGCCGCTGCGATTCGGGTTCCGGTGCTCGTCGCCGTCGGCGAGCGCGACGTCGTCCCCGATCCATGGATAGAGCCCAAGGCCTACAGGAGCGCAACCGACGTCAGCGTCTTCCTTTGCCCACGCATGGCGCACATGCACAATTTCGCCAGCACCCGCGCTCTGTTCTGGCAGCGTATCCACAGCTGGGGCACGGGCGTCGCCGAGATGCGTGCGGCCGCGCTTAGTGCTTCCCGAAAAACGCCTGGCTGATCCTTTCGACGGCCAGCACCCGTTCCCGCCGTGCTGCCGTCTGCCGCTCGGACTCCTCGGGCGCCTCCCCGAAGGCATAGACATAGCTCGGCCCCTGCGGCAGCCGCTGTAGCGTGTTGCGGACGACATCCTCGGGCGCGAAGATGCCGGGGATCTGGATGTCGCCCACCGAGGCGCGTAGCGACGGCGTCTCCATGACAGGCGCTGCGATGCCGATCACGTCGACTCCGGCTGCGCGCAGCTCCGACCAGAGCGACTCTGCAAGGTTCAGCACGAACGCCTTGGCGCCCGAGTAGACGGCGACGCCCGGCTGACCGCCGAGCCCTGCGCCCGACCCCATCAGGACGATGCCGCCGCGGCCGCGTGCGCGCATGCCCTGGCCGAAATGGTGGCAGGCTTCGACGACGGTCAGGACGTTTCGGGCGATGAGCTCGCGCATCGTCTGGAGCGGGGTGTCCAGGAACTGGTGCCCGCCCTTTTCGGCACCGGCGTTGGAGACGTAGAGGCCGACCTCCAGGTCCGCCGTCGCCTTGGCCATCGCCTCGGCAGCGCCGGTCATGTTGAGGTCGAGCGTCAGCGTGCGCACCTCGACGCCGTATTCGCGGCGCAGCTCTTGCGCGATCGCTTCCAGCGGCTCCGGGCGACGTGCGATCAGCACGAGGTTGATACCGGATGCCGCGATCTCCCGCGCGAAGCAGGCGCCGGTCCCTTCGGATCCTCCCGCGACGACCGCCCACGGGCCATATTTGGCCTTGTCCAGCAGCGGTCTGTCCGATGTCTCCATGCTCGTCATGACTGCCTCTCCACTCTGCAAACCAGCGCCGCCTAGCGAGCGCTTTTCGATGCAAGCTCGTCGCCGTTCAGGATCGCATAGCTCGGATCCGAGCGGTCGCGCCGTCCCCAGGGCGTGATGATCTGCGGGCCGACGTCGCGGATGTCGTCGAAGTCCTGCACATAGACGCGGGCGCCGATCGCCCAGCGGCCGTCGCGCTTCGACCAGCGGTCGAGATAGCGCCCGAAAACGCTTGCCTGACGGAGCCCGCCGCCCTGCTCGAAGCGGAGCGTGGCATGGACATAGGCCTCGCTGCGTGCCTGCTCGCCTTCGACGCGGATCAAGATATTCGAAATCCGGTGGGCATGGGCGATCATGCCGCCATGGGTTTCGCATGCCCAGTCGACGAAGGCGCGGCCGGTTCCGGAGAACATCGGGCCATAATCGGCCGTACCGTCCTCATGCCAAACCGCATAGCCGAGGGCATGGTCGATGCGGTCCATGGCCCGCGCATAATTGTGGAGCTGATCGACGATCGCCTGTCTGGCGACCTGCATGTCCTGAGCCTGAGCGGCCATGGCATCTCTCCTCCTGTCGGGCGCGGTGCCTCTTTCCTGCATCGACGCTGGGCAACGGCCGCCACCTGCCCGCAGGTAGGCGCTGGTTGCGCGCTGCTCAGTCCACGAGGGAGAAGCCGAGTTCCACCATGATCCCGTTCGGATCACGGACGAACATCAGGTGCATGCCGATCGCCTGCACATCCATCCGGTCGAAGGCGAGGCCAGCCTCGGCAAGGCGCGCGGCGTAGCGCTCCCGATCCTCGCAGCGCAGCGCGAAATGATCGATCATCCCGCGCTGTGCTGCGCCCCGGACGGGTTCGGAGCCTTCAACTTGCCGGTCCGTCCCGACGAGATGAACGACCGGATGCCCTTCGTCGTCACAAGCATAGGCGCCCCGGCTGAGATCGGCCGCCATCGGCGGCGGCGTCATCCGCAGGCCCAATATCCTTCCGTAGAAGTCAATCGACTCCGCAAGCTTCGCGGTACGGATATTGACGTGGTCCAGTCTCGCCATGGTCATGCTCCTCTCACGTCAGGAGGAAATAGCATTAGCAGCCGAACACCCCTGACCGGCGGCAGGTGATCCATCGCCAATGCGCCAGAAGCTTTGCGGGCACGACATTGCAAGGAGACGGGACATGGATCTCGGCATCGCGGGCAAGGTGGCACTCGTCACCGGCGGCTCGCACGGCATCGGCCGCGCCATTTCGGAGGAGCTTGGCCGCAACGGCTGCCGGGTCGTGGTGGTCGCGCGCGGGCGCGAGCAGATCGACGAGACCGTCGCGGCGATCCGGAGGGCAGGCGGCGAGGCGGTTGGCGTCTCCGCCGATCTCACCCGGCTCGACGCCTACCCCGATATGGTCGAGGAGGCGAAAACGGCCTTCGACGCGCCGGACATCGCGATCTTCTCGCCGGTTGCGCCTCCTTCGGGGAAATTCAGCCAGTTCGAAGACGCGGATTTCCAGGCGGCGTTCGACAATATCGTCAGGAGCTTCGCGAACTTCGTTCGTGCCGTGATGCCGGCGATGAAGGAGCGACGCTGGGGACGGATCGTGACCGTCGGCTCCGGTCACGGACGCCTGCCTGGCCGCGCCGCGACGCTCGGCTTCGACTACGCGCTTGCCAACACGCTCCGTCCGGCCGGCGTGGGCCTCAGCCGGAGCGTTGCCGACGAGCTTGCCCTTTACGGCATCACCGTCAACACCGTGCCCCCGGGCTTCATCGATACCGGCGAGAATTACGAAGCCTTCTTCCGCATCTGCGCCGAAGATGCCGGGCAGACCTACGAGCAGTTCATGGAAGGCCTGATCGACCGCATCCCGATGAAGTGCTTCGGCACGCCCGACGAAGTGGCCAGCCTCTGCGCCTTCCTCTGCTCCGCCCGCGCCAGCTACATCACCGGCCAATACTGGCTCGTCGATGGCGGCCGGATGGAAATTTACTACTGAGGTCGGCGCGATGGCAGGCTCGTCAGCCGCGTCCGGTCGCGGCTGCGACGAGCTGGAACAGCCCGCCATAATAATATTGAAGCTTCTCCATCGAGAGATTCCGGTAGGGCGTCATCGGTGCAAGCGAGTCGACCACCTCCCAATAGGGTTCGATCTGCTCCAGCACCTCGCCGACCGAGCCGCAGGCACAGAAGGCAAGCACCATCTCGTCGGGGATGTTGTTCACGACCGAGGAGACGTCGCCATGCTCGCCGAGCGCGAGTTGGCAGGAGCGGGCATAGTCCCCGAAGCCCTGCTTCTCGAAGAATGGCTCATATTGCTTGTAGCCTGAATAGGCGGCGACGGTCGGCCGTGCGTCCTCAATCGCCTGTTTCTTGTCGGGATTGATCGCGATCCACGGCCATGCATTGATCTCGATGTCCTCGCGCCTGCGGCCATGCTTGGCCAGCGCCGCCTCGATCACCGGCTTCTGAACCTTGGCGGTATAGTTGGCCGACCAGAGCGCGTGGACCATCAGGCCGTCGGCGATCTCGATCGCGAGATCGGTCATCCTCTCCTGGAGCGCTGCGATCCAGATCGGAATGCGCTCGCGCACCGGCGGCGCGGTCACCATCATCTCCGCGAAATTCGCCTTGAAATAGGTACCATGATAGGGATCGAGCCCCTTATGGCCGTTTGCGACGACGTAGCGGATCACGTCGACCGTCTCGCGCAGGTGGCCGAGCGGCTTGACCGGGGGCATGCCGTACATGTCCTCGGTGCATGACGGGATGCTGCTGCCCAGGCCCAGCACGAAGCGCCCGCCGCTGATCCGGTCGAGGTCCATCGCCGCATAGGCGGTCTCGACCGGGCTGCGCGTGCCGGCGATGGCGATGCCGGTGCCGAGCTTCAGCGTCTCGCTGACGGTCGAGGCGGCCGCCAGCGGCACGAAGGGCGGGCCGTAGATCTGCAGGACGAACACGCCCTCGAAGCCGAGCGCCTCCATCTGCTGAACGGTCTGGATGAGTTGCGGCGCCGGCAGCACCGGCATGGTGCCCCAGAAGCGGCGGGGGCTGCCGACAGCGTTGGTTCTGGACATGGTTCAGGTCCCTCTTCTGGAGGTGTGCGGACATGCCGGAGCAGCCAGGAAAAAGCGCTCCTTCCCGGAGAAGGGAAGGAGCGCTCGAACAGACTTCCAGGCACCTAGAAGCGGAACAGTTCCTTGCGCAGGCCGATGATGTCGCTGCAGTCAGCACTGACATTGTCGCGATATTCGAAGTCGCCGGCATCCTGGCGCTTGGCAAGCTCCATCATCAGCAGACGGTAGCGCTGGCCGGCCTGATCGAACTTTGAGTGCAGGTCCTTGCGGCTCGTCGGAAGCATGTAGCGCGGGCTCTGCGGCGATGTCATCGAGCTATCCTGACGCGAAACCTTATAGCCGGCCTTCGGCATGATGTGCCGGAACATGAAGCCGGCATTCGAGGTGTTCATCACCATTTCCATCCGCGTGCGGTCGCGCGTTTCCGGCGTGCAGGGGTGGAACAGCGGAACGTCGTCCCCCGGCGTGAAGCGGCCATAGGCGATCGCACAGTGCGAGCGCAGATAGATGCGGATCACCTGCCGGACATTCTGCGTCGGCTGGCGAATGCCGCTGAAGAACTTCATGATCGGCGCAACCGACTTGTTGACGCAGGTGCGCACCATCGTCACGGTTTCGCTGTCGTAGAAGGTCTCGACCGTTTCACTGTCCGACTTCTCGTCGCCGACCACGTCGGCATGGAGGAAGTCGGCGTGCGTGAGGTCGATGAGATTCTCAAGGCTGACCGGCGCGGCGCAGTCGAAGCGGATGGTAGCCGTCATGTAGCCGGGCAGGCCGCCATTCGGGGGCAGGAAGGGCAGGCTCGGCAGGTGGACCGGGTCGGCGGCCTTCGGGTTGCCGAACCAGCCCCACACCACGCCATAATGCTCCATCACCGGATAGCGGCCGCTCGCGTCGGTATAGGGGCTCTTCTCGCGCGTGCGCGGTTCGTTGGGATGGAACTCCGACGCGACGACCTTTCCGTCCTCGCGCCACAGGAAATAGGGGTGGGAATAGACCGCGCGGCGGACCGGCTTCTTGCCGACATGCGGCGCATGCGCGATCGGGAACCAGGCGTCGCGCATCACGATGTCGTGGGGCACCCAGTTGTTGACGGCGTTCAGCGCGCTGCCTGTCGAGCGCGCAGGCGCGGCCGTCGGCCCGGTGGTGGCTTGGTCGGCGTCGAGGTGGCGATCGGCAACTTCCAGCATCGTCTTCTCCTATGGCTCAGGCCGCAGCCGCGACCGCCGATGCGGCGCACAGGGTAGAGCGCAGCTTGCGTCCGTGCAGGGACACCGATGGCTTCAGAACGCGCAAGGCGGCCGCATTGACCGTCTCGCGGACCAAAAAAGGCGTGCCGCGGCGCAGCCGCTTGGCGTGGAAGCCGCGGAGAGCCGTCCCCACCTCGGCGCGCCAGCGGACCTGCGTCACGCCGCGCGCAGCGGGGACCGGGGCCAGCCGCACCTGCAGCAGCGTGTTGAACGCGTCGTCGCGCAGCACGAGCTCGGTCTCGCCGTTATCCGGTCGGGTACGCGAGAGAAGCGTAATCGGGAACTCGGCAGTAGCGAAGGACGGCCAGTGCAGCTTGCCCCAAAGGCAGCTCCGCTCCATCACGAACAGGCCATCCTCCTCATGCAGCTCCGACATCAGATAGGGAGTGAACTCGACGCCCTTGATACCGATCACCAAGCCCGGGTCGTCATAGAGCGCATCGAGCCAATGCGCCTGTTCGAGCGCCACATGGGCCGTTCCCGACAGCGGCATGGCATGGGCGACCGGCGCGGGCGGCGTCGCATCGGCGGCCAGGTTCACCGCGACGAAACCGCCGCTCTCCGCGACCGAAAAGGCCGCGGCCTTGTAGATCGGCGGGAAGCGCTGATCGTCCTTCATGTTGGGGATCTCTTTCAGGCGTCCGGTGTCGCCCTCGTAGCTCCAGCCATGATAGCCGCACTGAATCCAGCCATTGTCGCGGATGCAGCCGAGCGACAACGGGGCGCGGCGATGCGGGCAGCGATCCTCGAGCGCGCGGGCGATCCCCTGCTTGTCGCGCCACAGCACCACCTGCTGGTCGCCGATGTCGATTGCCAAGGGCTTCTTATCCGTCACTTCCTCGCTTAGGGCGACGGACCACCACTGGGATTCGGGACGACTCGACATGACAGCGATCCTCTCTTGCGGTGAAATTGACAGATGACAATTTATAGGTCAAGCCCGCATGGGGGAAACCATGGTGCGGATTGTGGTTGAGGCGGACGAGATTCCGGCGGCATCCACGCCTGTCGTGCGGCGGAGGGGCCGCCCGGCCGGCAATGGCGTCCATGCGGTGTCCGAGGACCGCGTGCTCGACCTCGCCTTCCGGACCTTCGCCGAGCGCGGCTATGAAGGAACGACCCTACGGGAACTCGCGAAGGCGCTGGGAGTCAGTCACAACCTGCTGAACGTCCGCTTCGGCACCAAGGAGGACCTGTGGCGGCGGGCAGTCGATGCGCGCGTGGCGCAGATCGGACCGCCGGTGTTCGAGGCGTTCGAGGCGGCAGGCCTCGACGATGAGGCGCGGCTGCGCGAGCTGGTCCACCGTTTCTGCCGCTGGGCTGCCGGCAATGGCGAGTTCGCGGCGCTCAGCTATGTGGAGGGGCGGCGTAGGACCTGGCGCATCGACTATATCGTCGACGCCTATCTGCGCCCGTTCAAGGAGCGGCTTGACCAGCTTCTCGCGGACGTCGCGGCCAAGCGACCGGTGCATCCGATCACGACGAGCGCATTCATGGCGATGCTCGTCCAGGGGGTCGCCTTCTACTTCGCCTCGAGCCCGATGCTCGATCGACTCGGTGTCGGCGCGGAGATCGAGCCCGGCCAGGTCGATGCCCGGGTGGGCATGTTCGCCGACTTCATCCTGGCGGCGCTGCTGCCGGAGAAGCGTTAGCAGCGGGCGAGGCCGCCTGACCCCGGCAACACGCGGATCGCTGCCAGTTTATACCTTTACCCTCTTCAGATAGCGCTGCACGCGTTGTGCCGCGATCCGCCCCGGTATGCCCGAAATCCCGCCGCCCGGATGCGCGCCTGCGCCGCCGACGTAAAGCCCGGGGACCGGCGGCTTGGGACCCCCGAAGCCGGTCGCGGGCCGGTTGAGGCCGGATCGTAGCGCGCCGAAATCGATGTGCGTCACGCAGCCATTGGTGACGTTGAGCCGCTTCTCGCGATCGCGCGGCGTCTCGACGAAGCGGCCGACCTCGTTCTGGAAGCCATCATAGAAGTCGGACATCTGCGCGATGGCGTCGCGCATCACCTGGTCCTTCTGTGCCTGGCTCCAGCCCTCGCGGGTGTCGACCGCGATCGCCGGAAGATAGATATAGGCGAGCGATCCGCCCGGCGGCGCCTGCGTCGGGTCGGAGTTCGAGAGCGGCGTGACCGACAAGGCATGGCGCTTCGGCAGGTCGCCGCGTCGCGCTGCGGCGAAGCTTTCGCGCACCTCCTCGGGCGTGCCGATATAGCCGACCGCCTTGTTGAGGTCCGCCTGGTCGTGCCGGAGATCCTGGTGACGTTTCAGCGCGAGCGGACCCGACATGGCGATATTTGCGAGGAAGGGAGCGGCGTTCGAGCGGTTGGAGGGCGCGTGCTCGATCCGCTGCAAGAGGCGGCGCTCGACCTTGCCCGGTGTCGTCATGCGGAAGGCGGTGCGGGGATCGCAGGTCGCGATCACCGCTTTGGCACGGAGCACGCGGCCGTCTTCCAACCTGACGCCCCTGGCGGCGCCATCGTCGATGATGATCTCGGCCACCGGCGCATTGAGCATGATCTTCGCGCCCGATGCCTCGATGCTGCGCGCCAGCGCGTCGGCGAAGGCCTGAAGGCTGCCGATCGGCTTGCCGGTTCCGAGCCGGTGGAGCACCGCGAGGATCATATATGCAGCGGCGCTGCCGTCGTCGTCGATCGGTCCGGCGCCGGCTGCCGTGTTGGTGAGCAGCGCGATGTTGGCCGGATGCTCGAACCACTCGCAGGCAATCTGGTCGGCGGTGCCCGCCGCCATGATCTGCAGCTCGCTCTTGAGCTTTACGTTGCGCACCGCGTTGCCCACGATCTTCGACAGGTTGCGGAGATCGGGACGGCCCGGCTCCGACTGCATGATCGGAAAGCCGATGTCCATCAAAGCGTTGAGGAGATCAAGGAACTTGAGATAGTTCTTGCCGTCGTTGCGGTTGAGCCGGGCCATGTCCTCGGCCGTGCGTTCCGGCTCGCGGAACAGGCAGACGCTGCTGCCGTCGGGGTGAAGATAGGCGTAGGTCGGATCGGGGTCGACCCAGGTCAGCCCATGCTTGACGAGCTCCAGATCCTCGATCAGGCCGGTGCCGCGGACGAACAGCAGCTCGACTGCGCAAGGAGTGACGAGATGCTGGGGCGCTTCCGGGATCATAAAGCCGGCGCTGGTCATGCCGCCGACCTTGCCCAGCCGTTCGACGACGATCACCCGCTTGCCGGCACGGCTCAGATAACCTGCCGCGGCCATGCCGTTATGGCCGGCGCCGACGATGACTACATCTGCCTCTTCGTTCACGGCGATCCCCTCTCTGGCTCATCCCCAGCCATGGCATTGGCCGGAAGCGCGTCACTAGTTCTGCCGGGCGAGCTTTGTGCCTCTATTCGGATAGGTTGCCGCAGGCCCAGGCTGCGGCTTGGTAGGGTTGTGACACATATGCCGGCCATGGCTCGGCAAGAGAGGATCAAGGGGTGCGAATGTCGGTCACTCTGGATGCGAAGACGGTTCATGATCGGCTGACCGCCTGGCTCAAAAAGACGAAGCCGGACTGGCGCGATCTGACCGTCGCGCCGATGAACGTCCAGCTCGGATCCGGCTTCTCGGCGGAGATATTCTTCGTTGATGTTTCCTACGAGGATGCCGGTGGACCGCAGCGCCGCACCCTCGTCGTTCGTCGTCAGCCCCAGAATTTCGAGGTCGTGTTCGGCAGCGACCTTGCGCTCCAGGCAAACATGATGGCGGCACTCGATGCGCGCGGCGACGTACCGGTACCGGCCTGGATCGGCATGGAGACCGATCCGGGGCTGCTGGGTGCCCCGTTCCTGGTCATGGGGCGCGTCGAAGGACGCGCCGCCACCCAGCGCCCCAATTACAATGTCGAAGGCTGGTTGGCGGAGATGAGCCCGGCGGAGCGCGGCCGCGCCTTCGCCAACGCGCTGCAGGAGCTTGCCAAGGTCCATGCGATCGACTGGCGCGAGGGCTTCACGTTCCTCGACCGGCCGGATCGCGGCGCGCCGGGCCTCGATCAATATCTCGGCTATCTCGTCGAGTGGCACGCCTCGGTCAAGCGCGGCCGCGCCATGCCGATCGTCGACGCCGCAATGGCGCACATCCTCGCCAACAAGCCGCAGGACGCCACGGTCTGCGTGCTATGGGGCGACCCCACGCCGTCGAATACGATGTGGCGGCCCGACGGCAGCGTTGCCGCCCTGATCGACTGGGAGCTGGCGGCGCTCGGTCCGCCCGAGCTCGATCTCGCCTGGTGGCTCTACTTCGACGACCTGTTCAGCCGCCGCTTCGGCGTGCGGCGCCTGGACGGCCTGCCGACGCGCGACGAGACCATCGCCATCTACGAGCAGGCGTCGGGCCGCAAGCTGCAACACATGGAGTATTATGACGTCGTAGTGGCGCTGCGCATGGCCCTGGTTGCGGCGGGCGCCTTTGACCGCCAGGTCGCGATCGGCAACATTCCCGCCGAAAACAAGTCGCTCGATAACAACCTGATGACGCTCTACCTCGCAGAACGCCTTGGACTGCCGCTTCCAGAGCTCGGCGCCGATTTCCGCGCCTTCATGGCCAACCTGACGCCGGTCGACGACCCGAAGGAATAGCTGACCTGGGCCGTGCGGGGGGCCTGATGCTAGAGCTTGTTGCTTCCTGTTTCGGCGAACAGCCGCTGGAAGTCGACCATGCTCGGCTGGTGAGCGGTAAAGCCACCGTCGACCGGGATCAGCGCGCCGTTGATGAAGCGGGCCTCGTCCGAGGCCAGGAACGCGACGACATGCGCGATGTCCGCCGGCCGTCCGAGCTCGGGGTTGAGATGGTGGGCGAGGAGCACGTCCTTGACGGCTTGCGGCGTCGTCTGGGTCGCGGTTTCTCCAAGCACGAAACCGATCGCGATCGCGTTCGAGCGTATCCCCTGCTTGCCATATTGGGTGGCAATGAAGCGGCTGAGGTTGATCAGCGCCGCCTTTGATGCGCCGTAAGCGGTGAGCGTCGTCTCGCCGAGCAGGCCAAAGCCGGAGGCGGAGTGGATGATCGACCCGCCGCCGCCGGCGATCATCACCGGCAGAGCATGCTTGCACAGGAGCATTGGCCCGCGTGCGTTGACGTCCATCGCCAAGTTCCAGGCATCGGTATCCAGGTGGATGACGTCGAGATCCTTTGCCCGCTGCACCTCGGTCTGGAAGGCGGCGTTGTTATGGATGATGTCGATGCGTCCATGCTCGGCAGCGATCGACTTCACGGCGCTGGCGACCTGCGCCTCCTGGGTCAGGTCGAAGCCGATGGCGGCCGCCTTGCCGCCTGCCTCCCGGATCGCGGCCGCGGCTCGCTCGGCGCCTGCCAGATCGATATCGGCGACGATGGCGGTCGCGCCTCGCGCGGCCATCAGTCCCGCGACCTCTCGGCCGATGCTCTGCGCGGCTCCCGTGACGACCGCAACCTTGCCTTGGAGTGGCGTGTACATAGCTGTTCCTCCCTGACCATTGCGTCCGGCAAGAGTTGGCCACGGCCACCTATAGAGCGGTAGGAGCGGGGACGGCGGCGCGACGATAGCAGGTCAACCGGCAAGGGAGGAGCAGGTGCATGCAGTCGCTTGACGGAAAGGTCGCAATCATCACGGGCGCGGGATCCGGCATCGGTCAGCGCGTCGCCCTGATGTTGGCGGAGCGCGGGGCCAAGGTCGTGGTCGCCGCCAGCCGCGAGGAAAGCGCCGGGCGCACGACGGACCTCATTCGTGCAGCCGGCGGAGATGCGGCTGCGACCTGGGGAGATCTCGCGGATCTGGCGACGCCCGCAAGGGTCGTCGACGCAGCCATGGCTGCGTTCGGCAAGATCGACGTGCTCGTCAACAACGCTGCGGTGACAGACGCCGAAACCCTGGTGAAGGACGCCAATATTACGGAGATGGACGGTGCCACTTGGGAGCGGGTGCTGCGCGTCAATACGGTCGCCCCGGCGCTCCTCTGCAAGCACGCGATCCCGCACATGATCACTGCGGGCGGCGGCTCGATCATCAACGTCGCCTCGGGACGGGCGATTCAGGGCGATCTGGGACTGCCTGCCTATGGGGCCTCGAAGGCCGCGCTCATCAACCTCGCCCTTAACGTTGCGGCGCAATATGGCAAGCAGCGCGTCCGCGCAAACGCGATCATCGTCGGGATGGTCATGACGCCGCCGGTAGCCGCTGCCACCGCTCCGGAAATGATCGAGCTGTTCACCGCCCATCATCTCACGCCTTATGTTGCCGATCCCGAGGATATCGCGGAGCCGATTGCGTTCCTGGCCTCTGACGCAGCGCGCTTCATTACCGGTGCGACCCTGGCGGTGGACGGCGGGATGACCTCGCATGCCGCACCATTTGCCGACGTGATGAAGATGTCTGCAGGCGCCGGGATGATCAAGCAGGACTGAGGTGCGGTCGCAAGGCACCTGTGTCCCGAACCGGTACCTTCAAGGATATAGGTGCCCGCATAGCCATTAAGAGCGCCATGATGAAGCGAGCAAGAAGTCTCTCAAGCTCAGCACAAGTTACGGTTCGCTATGGCGACCACAAGAGGGGTTCGGAATGAAGCTACTCGTACCCGTGAAGCGGGTTGTTGATTACAACGTGAAGGTCCGTGTGAAGTCGGACGGCTCTGGCGTTGAGCTGGCCAATGTGAAGATGTCGATGAACCCCTTTGACGAGATCGCGGTGGAAGAGGCCGTGCGTCTGAAGGAGAAGGGCGTCGCCACCGAGATCGTCGTGGTGTCGATCGGCGTCCAGCAGTCCCAGGAGACGATCCGCACCGCGCTCGCCATGGGCGCCGACCGCGGCATCCTCGTCGTCACCGACCAGTCGCCGGAGCCCCTGGCCGTCGCCAAGATCCTGGCGAAGGTGGCCGAGGAAGAGCAGCCCGGCCTCGTCATCCTCGGCAAGCAGGCGATCGACGACGACTCGAACCAGACCGGTCAGATGCTCGCCGCCCTCCTCGGCTGGAGCCAGGGCACCTTCGCCTCGAAGGTCGAGCCGGCCGAGGGCAGTGTTGCAGTGACGCGCGAGGTCGACGGCGGCCTCGAGACGCTCAATCTGAAGCTGCCGGCGGTGGTCACCACCGACCTGCGCCTCAACGAGCCGCGCTATGCCTCTCTGCCGAACATCATGAAGGCGAAGTCGAAGCCGATCGCGAACAAGACGCCGGCCGACTACGGCGTCGACGTGACTCCGCGCCTCACCGTCGTGAAGACGTCGGAGCCGGCCAAGCGGCAGGCAGGTGTGAAGGTGAAGTCGGTCGATGAGCTCATCGACAACCTCAAGACCGTGGGAGTGATCGGATGAGCGTTCTCGTTCTCGCTGAACATGACAATGAGAGCCTGAAGGATGCCACGCTCTCGGCGGTGACCGCCGCTGGAAAGCTCGGCGGCGACGTCCATGTGCTGGTGGCCGGCTCCAATGCCCGCGCGGCGGCCGAAGCTGCGGCCAAGATCGAGGGCGTTGCCAAGGTGCTGCTCGCCGACAGCCCTGAATATGATCATCTGATCGCCGAGAACGTCGCGCCGCTGCTCGTCCAGTTGATGGGCTCCTACGAGGCGCTGGTGGCGCCGGCCACGACCAAGGGCAAGAACGTGCTGCCGCGCGTGGCGGCAAAGCTCGACGTGGCGCAGGTCTCCGACATCATCGCGGTCGAGGCACCCGACACCTTCCAGCGCCCGATCTATGGCGGCCAAGCCGTCGCGACGGTGAAGACCTCGGACGCCAAGAAGGTGATCACCGTGCGCGGTACCGCGTTCGCGAAGGCGGGCACGTCCGGCAATGCGCCGGTCGAGCCGGTCTCGGCAACCGGCGACAGCGGACTGGCGACGTTCGTCGGCGCGGAGATGAGCCATTCGGAGCGGCCCGAGCTGACCTCTGCCAAGATCATCGTGTCGGGCGGCCGCGCGCTGGGCTCGGCCGAGAACTTCACGAAGGTGATCGAGCCCCTGGCCGACAAGCTGGGAGCAGCCGTCGGCGCCAGCCGCGCAGCGGTCGATGCCGGCTACATGCCCAACGACTATCAGGTCGGGCAGACCGGCAAGATCGTGGCCCCCGAGCTCTACATCGCCGCGGGCATCTCGGGCGCCATCCAGCACCTCGCCGGCATGAAGGACTCCAAGGTCATCGTCGCCATCAACAAGGATGAGGAAGCCCCCATCTTCCGGGTGGCTGACTATGGGCTCGTCGGAGACCTGTTCACAGTGCTGCCGGAACTCACCGAGAAGCTCTGATTCTTTAACTTTGATCGAGCGCCGGCCGAGTTGGCCTTTCGACCGAATGCAGGACATGCTGGCTGCTACTTGCAGCTGGCGACTGAAGCCTAGAAGTTGAATGCTGTTACCGCTAGGGCAAAAGACGGACATGTGCGTTCTTGCATTTGGATGGCTGGCTCACCCGAAGTGGAGACTTGTCGCCGCCGGAAACCGCGATGAGCTGCATGCCCGGGCTGCTGCCCCTCTCGAGCGATGGGCGACCGCCAACCATCTGCTTGCGGGACGAGACCTCCGGTCGGGCGGCACTTGGCTCGGTGTGTCCGAGGTCGGTCGTTTTGCCGTGGTAACAAACGTTCGCAGCAATGGCGCGCGAGCGCCCAGCCGCGTGTCTCGCGGCGCCTTGGTCAAGGATTTTCTGATGGGCCGTGGCACCTATGCGGTGCCGTCTGAAGCTGAGCTATCCGACTTCAACCCGTTCAACCTGATCTTGGTAGAAGGCAGCACCGCCATATTCGTGTCAAACCGCGCCGTGCCTCAGACCACCATACTTCAGCCCGGCATCTATGGCCTCTCCAATGGCGCGCTTAATGAGCCATGGCCGAAGACGGTCGAACTCAGATCCACGCTTTGCAGCTGGCTCGCTGGAGATGCGGTCGACCCCTCGGTGTTGCTTGAGGGGCTGCGCAGCGAAAGAATGTCGGAGGAAGGGGGCACAGAACGAGATCGGTCCGAACATGCCGCTTCGTCCCCGGTGTTCATCCGAAACCCCGTCTACGGCACGCGGTGCAGTACCGTTGTGGTAATCGGCCATGACAACAGCGGCCTCATACTCGAGCGCCGCTATGCAGCCAATGGGTCGGCAACAGGCGAGACAGCCCTTCGCTTTTCTTGGGCAAGCGCGGGAACGCTCCCGGAGCCTCATACCAAGGCTCACTGATCAGAACTCCTGCGCCCAGTCACGTTGGCCGATGGACATGATGCGCCAGGGCTCTGTCAGAGCAAATTGGCGACGGGATCAGCGGTCTGCGATAGGCTGCCGGCATGAGCCGCGCCGCCAACCCATTCCGGTACTTCAACTCCTCGCCCGAGGTCATTCGCTTGGTGGTGATGCTGTACGTGCGGTACCCGCTGTCGCTGCGGAACGTGGAGGACCTGCTCGCCGAGCGCGGCATCGACATCAGCCACGAGACGGTGTGCTTCTGGTGGCAGCGGTTCGGCCCGATGTTTGCCGCCGAAATCCGCAGGAAGCGCGTCTCCCACATGCGCGGGTTCACCCACTGGCGCTGGCATTTGGACGAGGTCTACGTGAAGATTGGCGGCGAGATGCACTATCTGTGGCGCGCCGTCGATCACGAGGGCGAGGTGCTGGAATCCTTCGCCACGAAGACCCGCGACAAGGCAGCTGCCTTGAAGTTCATGAAGAAGGCGCTGAAGCGGCACGGTCGCGCCGAGCGCATCGTGACGGATGGGCTGCGCTCCTACCGCGCCGCCATGGACGAGCTCGGCAACGGTGAGCGCCAGGAGGTCGGCCGCTGGATCAACAACCGCGTCGAGAATTCACACCAGCCATTCCGACGACGGGAACGGGCGATGCTGCGCTTCCGGCAGATGCGAAGTCTCCAGAAGTTCGCCTCCGTCCATGCCAGCGTCCACAACCACTTCAATCTTGAACGCCAGCTCGTCAATCGTGAAACCTATAAGGCCCGACGCTCCGCCGCCCTGGCGGAGTGGCGGAACCTGGCCGCCTGACGGTTGCCCTCCCCTGCGCCAGCTGCGTCCACCGGAGACGAGTTCGCGTTGGTCTGACACCACCCTGGAGAGCGAGTTGCCGCTCAGCCTACCGACAGCGCGTCATTCCGGCATCTGCCGCGCCATCGACTATGCGCTTGCCGATCCGGGACGAGCGACCCAAGCCGGCGCCGTCAGCATGGCGGCGATGTCCGAGCGAAGCTTCCGGCGCCGCTTCGTCGCGGAAACCGGCATGAACTGGCAGGACTGGCTGGGACAGGCGCGCATCTTGACGGCCATGACGCTGCTCGGGTCGGGCAGCCGCGTGACCGACGTTGCAGCGGACGTCGGTTATGCCTCGCTCAGCGCCTTCGCCAAACCGGGTTCCCGCCCCTGGCGCAGGCAATCCAGTTATTTCAAGCGGTAATGGCGGAGGGGAAGGAGGATCCGAACTAGGGCGCTTAGGCTTTGATATTGCACGGTCCTGTTCGATCCGTTCCGCGCGATACCCCGAAATGTACCACGTCGACTTTTTAGTCTGAAAACCGTCACTTGGCGGTCGAGGTCGATGCGCAGGATCCGCACAGGGTTGAGAAGCTGGCTAAGCTCGGGCACGCCGACAATCGTGCAGCTAAAGGGGAAGAGTGAAGCTGACTGTGCAGGATCGCGGTTACAGCGGCCTTGGCTTCGGCGATCTCTCCAGCGACGTCGTTGCTTCAGGAGCGATCATTCGCGTCGAAGGCTGCCTGGAGCTCCTTGGGATCGACCGTGACGGTCCGGACCATATTGTGGGTCCGCACATAAAGGAGAGTTGCAACACGGATGTAGACCGTGCGCTCATTCCCCTCGACGACCTCCTCTTCAGTATCGATGTCGTAGACGCCGGCCGGCAGGGTCTCATCCAAAGCGGCCAGCCGAAATGGCGCCTTGAAGGTGATCGACGTTCGGGTGGTTCGCAGCGCCATCAGATTGCGAGACCCCGGTCGGGATTTTCGCTGAAGGCCGCATCCTCTGCTTCCTCGGATAGCGAAGCTGCCGCCGGCAGCCGGTCTTCCCGGCCAAGCTGACCCTCGCGGCGAAGGGCGACAACGGCTTCGCGCGCCCAGGCCGCGGCCGCAGATATCGCGACGATCCGGACATTGTCGAGATTGGCCCCCGCGGCCCGGTCGCGATGCAAGGTCTCCTGAGCCAGGCAGAAAGCGGATGTATGGGCCATCAGGAACTCCTTTGCGACGTGGTTCTGGGCAGGTGGAGACGGGTCCGCGCTAAGCCGGAGGCTGATCCCTCATCGCCTGTTGCAGGGCATCGTCCAGACAAGAGTAACGGAAGGACTTGTAGTGAAAGCGGTCGGTGGGGACGCGCTCGATATCGTATTTGAGCATCAATTCTTCTTCGGTGAGTTCGACGTCGGATGTCGATTGGAAGGTCATGAACTACTCCTGATGACGAGAAGACGAGATGGGCAACCGCAGGGGCAAGCGTTGCTGCCCGCCCCCGTCACCGTTTGTCAGAAGCCCCTGCCGCCGATGCCGCCGGTCATCGACGGCGTGCTGCTTTCGTCGGTGAACTCCGCAACAGCCGCTTCAGTGGTGATCAGCAGGCCCGCAACCGAGGCCGCGTCCTGCAACGCAATCCGCACGACCTTCGTCGGGTCGATCACGCCGGATTGGAACAGGTTTTCAAACTGCTCGGTCTGGGCATTAAAGCCCAAGTTCTCGTCACGCTCATCGAGCAGGCGGCCGGCGATCACACCACCATCATGTCCGGCATTTTCGGCGATCTGCCGCAACGGAGCCTGAAGCGCCTTACGGATGATGTCGACACCGCGCCGCTGATCATCATTGACAGGATTGAGGCCATCCAGCGCCTTGGAGGCGTAGAGCAAGGCGGTACCACCACCCGGCACGACGCCTTCTTCCACCGCCGCACGCGTTGCATGCAGCGCGTCGTCGACGCGATCCTTGCGCTCCTTCACTTCCGTCTCTGACACGCCGCCCACTTTGATGACGGCGACACCACCCGCGAGCTTGGCAAGTCGCTCCTGAAGCTTCTCGCGATCATAATCGCTGGAGGTGTTCTCGACCTGCGAGCGGAGTGCTTCGACACGCCCCTTGATCGCGCCCGGATCGCCGGCGTCATCGACGATGGTGGTCGTGTCCTTGTCGATCGTGATACGCTTGGCTCGTCCAAGCATGTCCAGCGTCACGGTCTCGAGCCTGATGCCGAGATCCTCGGTGATGACGTCGCCTCCGGTAAGGACGGCGATATCCTCGAGCATCGCCTTGCGCCGATCACCGAACCCTGGCGCCTTGACGGCGGCGACGTTCAGGCTGCCGCGCAGCTTGTTGACGACGAGCGTGGCGAGAGACTCCCCCTCGATGTCTTCCGCGATAATGAGCAAGGGCCGACCCGCCTGAACCACCGCTTCGAGGATCGGGAGCAACGGTTGGAGAGCGCCGAGCTTTTTCTCGTGGATCAGGATATAGGGATCCTGAAACTCGACCAGGCTCCGTTCCGGGTCTGTGATGAAGTAGGGCGAAAGATAGCCACGGTCGAACTGCATGCCTTCGACCACGTCCAGCTCGAACTCGACACCGGTCGCTTCCTCGATCGTGATGACGCCTTCCTTGCCGACCTTCTCCATCGCCTCGGCGATCTTGCGACCGACAACCTCGTCGCCATTGGCCGAGACGATGCCGACCTGGGCAATCTCCTGATTGTTGGAGACCGGCTTAGACCGCGCCTTGAGCTCGGCCACGACAGCCCCGACGGCAATGTCGATGCCGCGCTTGAGATCCATGGGATTGACGCCCGCCGACACCGATTTCATGCCTTCCTGTACGATCGCCTGCGCCAGCACGGTCGCGGTCGTCGTGCCGTCGCCGGCATGGTCCTGCGCCTTGGAGGCGACGGCGCGTATCATCTGTGCGCCCATATTCTCGAACTTGTCGCTCAGCTCGATTTCCCTGGCGACCGTCACGCCGTCCTTGGTGATCCGCGGCGCGCCATAGCTCTTGTTGATGAGGACGTTGCGGCCCTTGGGGCCGAGCGTCACGCGGACGGCGTTGGCGAGAATATCGACACCGCGCGCAATGCCTTCGCGGGCGTCGCGCGAGAATTTGACGTCTTTGGCTGGCATAATGTCTGATCCTTGTGGCTGGTTGTCGGCTGCCGGACCGGCAGCGGCGTAAGGTGGGAAGACTCGGGTCAGCCAATGACGCCGAGGACGTCGCCTTCCTTCATGATGAGGAGATCCTCACCGTTCAGCCTGACCTCCGACCCGGACCACTTGCCGAACAGGACGCGATCACCAGCCTTGAGGTCGAGCGGCGTGAGCACGCCGTTCTCGGCTTTGACGCCCGCGCCTGCGGCAACGATCTCGCCCTCCTGCGGCTTCTCCTTGGCGGTATCGGGGATGATGATGCCGCCGGCGCTTTTGTCGGCCGCTTCGATACGGCGGACCAGCACGCGGTCGTGAAGAGGTCGAAATGTCATGAATAGCATCCTGCCGCTGGACCGCGACGAGATGTCGTCGCTTCACAAGCGGGGAGCCAGCGCTGCCGATTTGCGATTGAATATCGCGGAGACGCGAATGCCAACGACATTAATGTGGGGGCCAGCAATCCAGAAAACAAGGTGGAGCTTCCGTCGACCAGCCCGTGCAGGAAAACGGGCATTCGCGGCGCAAACCAGCCGAGCTCGGACCGTCAGCTGGCAAGCCGGCCGCGATCCATGCGGAGCGTCACGACGAGACCGCTCTCGGCCCAGTCGTAGCCGATCGTGCCGCCGAGCTGACCGGTCACGCTGCGCTGGACAAGCTTGCCCCCGAAACCAGGGCGTCCCACCGGATCGATAACCTTAGGCCCACCATATTCCAGCCACGTGAGCACCAGGTCCTCGCCGTCAGCAATGCTGGAGAGGTCGAGCGTGCCGGCCGGGGCCGAAAGCGCGCCATATTTCATCGAGTTGGTGGCCAGCTCGTGGATCACGAGGGCCAGACCGGTCGCCGCTCTCTCGCCTACGCCTATGCGTTCAACAGCCACGCGAATTCGGCCTTTGAACGCGCCAAGGTCATCGTATGGGGCCAACAGGACGGCAAACAGGTCTCCGAGCAGTGCGGCGTTGCCTTGGCCATTGGGGAGCGGCCGCACCAGATCATGCGCGCGACCGAGGGCCGAGAGCCGATCGGTCAATTCGCGTGCCAGATCCTCGACGCTGCCGGCCGAGCGCGATGAGATGGCCGTCAGACCCGAAGCGATCGCCAGCAGGTTCTTGACGCGATGGCTCATCTCACCGGCCAACAGTTCGTGGCCTTCTTCGGCCTGCTTGCGCCCCGTTACATCGAGGAAGATGCCATACATCGTCCGACCGACGATGCCGACATCCTCGCCTTGGCCGCGCGCCGCCACCCAGCGCACCGTGCCGTCAATCATAATTCGAAAGTCGGTCTCATAGGGTCCAAGGATCGCGCGGGTCGCACTGAAGGCAGACCGGACACGGTCACGGTCCGCCGGGTGAATCCGTGCGGACAGCTCGCCGAAGGTCACCTGGTCGCTGGGGGGCAGATCCCAGAGCTCGAACCCCAATTCGTCCATCGCGAAGGCGTCTGTATCGACGTTCCACGACCATAACGCGACCCCAGCCGCCCTGATCGCGTGACGCAATTGGTCAGGGCGCCAGTCATGCGTATCGGGCGTCCGTGCGGCCAATATCGTTCGTCCGATCGTGAGAGAGACCTTCACTCTACACGCTTGCTGCGACGCTGTCCGGGAAAAGATGGAACGCGGCTTCGAACGCGTTCTCAGGCCGCGGTGAGACTCCGCATTGTTTCGATCAAGGCGGGCCATATCGGGGGCTTGGCGATGAAGGGGCAGCCGACTGGCAATGTGCTCGCGTCAACCAGGTCTCGCCCTGAGGTTACGATGATATGCATGGGAGGCCACCGATCGCGAACGAGCGCGGCAAACTGAATGCCGTCCATCGATCCCGGCATCTCGATATCGGTGAAAACCAACTGCACGTCTGCGCCCAGCATCAAGATGGCGATGGCGGCATCGGCATCTTCGGCCTCCAGCACAACGAAGCCGGCGTTCTCGATCATGTCGACCGCATGCAAACGGAGCAGCGCTTGGTCTTCGACGACAAGAACCGTAATTTTGCGCATATCGAACCCTTCGCTGACGAGGGTCGATCGCGAGCAAGGTCCTAACAGGCGACAACACCATTAGTTCCCGGAGCGCATTCGCTTTACCGACCGTCATCTCGTCGTCCGCCGGGCAGAGTGGGCGTTAAGCGTGAGATTCAACCCGGCGCCGCTGCCACCGGTCGAGCAGTCGCAATGCCGGCGTTACGGTGACGCCGTGCAACAGGATCGAGGCGAGCACGACGCCGCCGATGATCGCCCAGAGCCGGTGCGGGTCGGCGAAAGATCCATGATTGAGCGCGAAGGCGAGATAGTAGATCGAGCCCATCCCGCGGATGCCGAAAAAGGAAATCACCAGCTGCTCGCGCCAGGGCAGCTTCGATCCGACTAGGCTGAGCAAGCCTGCAGCCGGGCGGGCCACCAGCAGGACACCCGCGACGAACAGCAGCATCGACCAGTCGAAGCCAGCGAGCAGGCCGCCAAAGGCAAGGATGCCGCCGAACAGAACGAGCAGCACCATCATCAGCAATCGCTCCGCCTCTTCGGCGAACCCATGCAGCCGGTCATGATAGTCATGATCGCGACTGGCGTTGCGTAGTGCCAGCGCCGAGACAAAGACGGCCAGGAAGCCGAACCCGCCCAGCATCTCGACTAGGCCATAGGCGATCAGCGTAACCGCCAGCGCAACGAAGCCGTCCCCCGTGCGCGAGAGACTCGCGCGCATCGGCAGGTGAAAGGTCAGATAACCGAGGCCGCGTCCAATGGCATAGCCTGCCGCAGCCCCAAGGAAGGTCTTCCAAAGAAGGTCGCGCCCGAACCATTCGAGCAAGTCGCCGCTCCCGAAAGACGCTGCGCTGAGCGCAATGGCAAGATGCACGAAGGGGAAGGCGAGGCCGTCATTGAGCCCGGCCTCGGAGGTCAAGGCGAAACGTGCTTCGTCCTCTTTCCCCTCACCGGGGCCGCCCACCTGGACATCGCTCGCGAGCACGGGGTCCGTCGGCGCGAGCACGGCGGCGATCAGCAGCGCCGCCGCGGGGCCGGCCACCCCAAGCCTCCATGCCAGGCCCGCGACCACCAGCATTGTGATCGGCATTGCGATGCCCAGCAGCCGCCAGGTGAGCGACCAGCTGCGCAGCCCGATCATCCGATCGATCTTGAGGCCCGCACCCATCAACGAGACGATGACGACGAGCTCGCTCAGGCGCTCCACCACGACCGGAAACCGCAGCGGGTGGACCGCGAAGGGCCTGAGCGGCGGCAGCGCGAACAGGGCAGCGCCCGCGGCGACACACAGGATCGGAAGAGACAGGGGGGCCTTGCGCAGCAGCATTGGCAGCCAGGCCGTCATCAGCACCAGCACACCCAGCCCAGCAAGCAGCAGGACGTAAAACTGGTGCGAGAGCTCCATTGGAGTCCTTTCGCGTCCTGGTTAGCGCATCAGGCCGGCAGCGCGCAGAGCATCTTCAATCACACCTTTAACGTCGCCGGAAGCGGCCTGCGATCGGGGCGTGCCGTAGGGCTCGGTGGCAACGGTTATGCCTGCGCTCGGTGGCGCCGCGGGAGGCCGCGGTCGTGCTACCTCGGCTCGACTTTCAGTCGGCGCCGCACTCAGTCCCCAGAAGTTCGCGATCCGCCGCGTCGAAGAAATCCCGGCCTCGATCATGTACGGCCCCGCCGTCCCGCAGGCGTCCGCGCCGGAGGTGCTGAGGGGAGTGCCATGGCCGAGGCCAGCGATGCGATATTCCTCGATCACGTCGCGCCCGTTGGCATCGCGCCACACACGGCGAAGATAGCCTTCGTCCTCCTCGACAGCGCTAGGCCTGTGCTCAAGCCCGTGGACGGTACGCCATTGCTCGACGATCAGTGCAGAATTCCCGTGGCTGACGGTCGCGTCGCTATCGCCGTGCCACACCGAGATCGTCGGCCAGGACCCCTCGTGCGATGACGCGGCGGTGACGAGCTTGCCCAATGCGGCCGCTGGCGGGCCGCCGTGCGCCCGCATGCGATCGAACGCCTCGGGGATGGTCGTGGCTGTACCATAGGGTAGGCCGGCGATGATCGCGCCCCCGGCAAACACCTCGGGATAGGTGGCGAGCATTACCGACGCCATGGCGCCCCCCGCCGAGAGCCCGGTCACGAAGATGCGGGATGGATCGATTCCATGCTCCTCGACCATCGCCGAGACCATCTGGCGGATCGACAGCGCCTCGCCGGCATCGCGCTTCGTATCGCCCGTGTTGAACCAGTTGAAGCAGAGGTTGGCGTTGTTGCCGCGTCGCTGTTCCGGGTAAAGTAGCGCGAACCCCTGTTCGTCGGCCAGCCGCGACCAGCCCGAGCCATGGTCATAACTGGCCGCATCTTGGGTGCAGCCGTGCAGCACGACCACCAGTGCTGTCGATGCATGCCGAGTGTGGGGAACGTAGAAGCGGCCGCGAAGCGCGCCGGGATTGGGCCCGAATGCCGCGAGATCCGACAGCCGGTCTTCAGCGAACCTGCCTGGTAAGCCGGGCAAGGCGTGGTCCCGCAATCGGGACAGACGGCTGAGCGTGTCGTTCAAGCTTCGCATGCGGCGTTCTCCTGGCCACGGCGGAAGCCCTGACATGCAGACCAGTCCAATCGAATTGCTGCGCTGCACAATGTCGGGCTGGACGGGGCAAATAGCAAGGATGCAGATGAATTATCTGCGGATTCGCCAAGTGGGACTGGCGTGCGGGGACCCGCGTCCCCATATAACCATTATCGCGCCGTCCGTGTCGAGCTTGGTCGCGACTGAGAGTCGTTCATGCTCCCGCTCTGACGCGGAGCTTCTCATGCGGTCTATCCTCCATACGAGCTTTGCGCGGCCCAGGGCGCGTATCGCCCTCCTTCGCAAGCCGACTGCCGATACTGAGAAGGCGGCGCATGCGCAGTTTCGCGCCCCACCCGCAGGTGGAGCACCTCTACTCCAGCCGCTTTCGGAGCGCTGATCATCCGTACCAGGGTCCAGCCGGGCTCTAATTCAAGGAAATGACGACATGGCCAAGGGACAGCAGCGCGGCAACCGGGAAGCGCGAAAACCGAAGAAGCCGGAGCCGCCCAAGCAGAATGCGTCCAATCCATCGCTGAAGGGAACGCCCCCCGCGGCACAGTCCAAGAAGGATTGATCTCCTCTTTTACGGAAAGGCCGTTCCCATGCAGCTATCCTCTATCCTCTGCCGCGCTCAGGAAGCGCATCACCATGCCGTCGCTCGCGCTACCACGCTCGACAATGTCAGGCTGGTCGCGAACGTCGCCGCTGCCGCCTGGGCCAAGGAAGGCGTGGCTGCCGGCGTGCGCGAAGATCGCAAGCTATCTGCCAGGGCATTCGCCAAGGGGCGGCTGCTGTCGAACGAACCGCCCACCGTCGATTTCCGTGGGCTGAGCGAAAATCCCGACCGGGGGCATGCCGATCGGAGTTGAGAAGACTTCTGGGCGCAATGTCGCGAATCAGGAGGTGACGGAATGCGGCTCCATATCTTGCATGTCACCACCTATGCATATCGAGCGCCGGTCGAGCTTCTTGCGCATCGCATGATCCTCACACCGCGCAGCTCGCATGCGCTGCGCCTCATTTCCGCCGACCTCGGTTGCGAACCTGCGGCGGAGCTGGAGTGGACGCAGGATGTCTTCGGCAATCTTATCGCCACGGCATCCTTTCCACACACATCGGAACGCTTGGCGATCACAAATCGTGTAATCGTCGACCAGACCGCTGCCGCTTGGCCCATCCTCAAGATCGCGCCGCATGCGCACCGCTATCCGTTCGATTATTCGCATGAGGAGCAGACCGATTGAGGTGGTCCCGGAAATTTGGACAGGGTGCTAAGCTAATCCCGACCTGAGGAATGGACGGGAAATGAAGAAGACGAGGAAGCGCTACAGCGCGGAGTTCAAGGCAAAGGTGGCGCTGG
>Ga0164243_10000901_pt1 | contig 51954 bp, 54 predicted proteins | sample OricompcompostOP_FD_108781 | JGI IMG/M metagenome (GOLD analysis project Ga0164243, IMG submission 108781) | Organic Plus compost microbial communities from Emeryville, California, USA - Original compost - Organic plus compost (OP) | ecosystem: Engineered > Solid waste > Mixed feedstock >... | reverse complement strand
GGCGGCCACGGGCTTGCTCCGGCGGACGAGCACGCGGCCCGCCTGCGCCTCGAGCGCCTTGATCCGCTGGCTCACCGCCGACGGCGTCACGTGCAGCGCGCGGGCGGCCGCGTCGAACGTGCCCTGGCTGACGACGGCGTCGAGCGCCCGGAGCTGCGCGAGGTCCCAGTCCATGAAGCCATGCTAATGACCGGTGAGAAACCGTCATGGCGCTACAGGCGGACGGGCGGCCTCCGGCGAGGTCGCGGGCGCTAGCGTCGTCGTCGTGGACACCCTTGCCGCCGCGCTCTCCGGCCTCGCGTTCGGCCTGTCGCTCATCGTGGCGATCGGCGCGCAGAACGCGTTCGTGCTGCGGCAGGGCGTCCGGCGCGAGCACGTCGGGACGGTGGTGCTGGTCTGCGCCGCGAGCGACACGGTGCTGATCGCGGCGGGCACGGCCGGGCTGGGCGCGGTGGTCGCGCGGTCCGAGACGGTGCTCGAGGTCGTCCGCTGGGTCGGGGCCGCCGTCCTCGTCGCGTACGGGGTGCGGTCGGGCCTGCGCGCGCTGCCCCGGCACGACCCGGGCTCGCTCCACCCGGCCGGCCAGCGCCCACCGGCGGCCCTCGGCGCCACCGTGCTCACGACGCTCGCGCTCACGTGGCTCAACCCGCACGTCTACCTCGACACGGTCCTGCTGCTCGGCTCGGTCGCGGCCGGCCACGGGAGCCTGCGCTGGGCGTTCGGCGCGGGTGCGTGCGTCGCGAGCTGGCTGTGGTTCGTCGGGCTCGGGTACGGGGCGCGGGCGCTCGCGCCCGTCTTCGCGCGGCGCGCGGCGTGGCGCGTGCTCGACGGCGTGATCGCCGTCGTCATGGTGCTCGTCGCGGTGTCGCTCGTGCTGCGCTGAGCCGCGCGCCTCGGCCGCCGTCAGCGAGCGAGCGCCCCGAGCCGCCCGACGGCGTCGCGCAGGACGTCCTCGCGCTTGACGAACGTGAACCGCACCCACGACCGCAGGCTGCGACCCGTCGGGGAGCCCGCGGTGCAGAACGCCGACACGGGGACGCCGACCACGCCCGCGAGCCCGGGCAGGCGCCGGCACAGGTCGGTGCCGTCGTCGAAGCCGAGGGGCGCGGCGTCGGCGAGCACGAAGTACGTGCCCTGGGGGCGCACGACGGCGAAGCCCGCGGCCTTCAGCCCGTCGCACAGCAGGTTGCGGCGTCCGGCGAGGGACGCGGCGAGCTCGCGCGGGTAGGCGTCGTCGGCCAGCGCCCGGGCGACGGCCGGCTGGAAGGGCGCCCCCGACACGTACGTGAGGAACTGCTTGACGGTCCGCACCGCGGTGACCAGGGCTTCCGGCCCGGTGACCCACCCGATCTTCCAGCCCGTGAGCGAGAGCGTCTTGCCCGACGACGACACCGTGAGGGTGCGCTCGGCCATGCCCGGGAGCGTCGCGACGGGGACGTGGGCGGCGCCGTCGAACGTGAGGTGCTCGTAGACCTCGTCCGTCACGACGACGGCGTCCACCTCACGGGCCGCGGCGGCGACCGCCTCGAGCTCGGCGCGCGTGAGGACCGTCCCCGTCGGGTTGTGGGGCGTGTTGAGCAGGATCACGCGGGTGCGCGGCGTCACGGCGGCGCGGAGCGCCTCGGTGTCGAGGCGGAAGCCGGCCGGGCCGGGCACCAGGGGGACCGTGACGTGCCGCGCACCCGCGAGCGCGATCCCGGCCGCGTACGAGTCGTAGAACGGCTCGAGGGTCACGACGTCGTCGCCCGGACCGGCCAGGGCGAGCAGCGCGGCCGCGAGCGCCTCGGTCGCGCCCGTCGTGACCAGGACCTGCGTGTCCGGGTCGAGCGAGAGGCCGTAGTGGCGTTGCTGGTGCGCCGCGACCGCCTCTCGCAGCGCCGGGATGCCGGGGCCGGGCGGGTACTGGTTGGCGCCGTGCTCGGCGTCCGGGGCGATCGCGTCGGCGGCGGCCCGGCGGATCCAGGCGGGGCCGTCCACGTCCGGGAACCCTTGGCCGAGGTTGAGCGCCCCCGTGCGTGCGGCGAGCGCGCTCATCTCGGCGAACACCGTGGCGGCCACGGCGCCGTCGGGGGCGAGGAGACCCGTCGCGCGCGCGACGTCGCGCCAGCGGCCGGGAGGGGAGGCGAGTCGCTCGGACGGCATGGCGGCAGCGTAGCGAGCCTTCCCGGGCGGTTCCCAGGTTCCCAGCGGGCGGGCAGGAGACTCACAGGGCGCGCAGGGCGCGCGTCGGCCCGGGTCCCACGTCGGGGGCGTGGTCTAGGAGTCAGGCACCGGCCGGTGCCGTGACCCCGAGGAGGACCACGATGACCACCGAGCACGAGCAGCAGCACGGCGCGCAGCAGGCGCGCACGCCCGACGGCGTCGGGCCGGTCCCGCCGCCGCCCGCGCCCCCGTTCGCCCCGCCGCAGCCCCCGGCCGCCGGGGCCGCCGACCAGCGGACGCCGCGCGCCGAGGACGGGACGCCGGGCGTCGGCGACCCGGCGGCACCGGCCGGCGAACCCGCGGGGGTCGCGGCGCAGGCGGGCCCCGGCTCCGCCCCGCACGCCCGGACGTCGCGGCGCGTCCTCGCGGGTTCCGTCGCGGGCGCGCTCGTCGTGGGCGCGCTGGGCGGCGCGGGCGTGACGGCGCTCGTGACCGGCGGCCAGTCGGCCGAGGCCGCGGGCGGGTCGTCCGTCGGCGGCCAGGTCGCCGGCCCCGGGGGTGGCTTCCCCGGGCAGGGGACCGACGGCTCGACCCAGGGCGGGACGACGCCGGACGGGACCGGTCAGGCGCCGTCGGGCATGCCGGGCGGCGCGGACGGCTCGAGCCAGGACGGCTCCGGCCAGGACGGGACGGGCGCGGGCTCCGGGTCCGGCCTGGGCTCGGCGGACGGCACCGGCTCCGCCAGCGGGACCTCGACCGCGCTCGAGCAGACCACCGCGACGTCGTCCGAGGCGAAGGGCGTCGTGGTCGTCGAGGCCCTCGTCGACGGCGGCCGGGCGGAGTCGGCGGGCACGGGGATCGTCCTGACCTCCGACGGCGAGGTCGTGACGAACGCGCACGTCGTGGAGGGAGCGACCGAGGTGCGGGTGGTCGACACGTCGACCGGCACGACGTACGCCGCGACCGTCACGGGCGAGTCGACCGCGCACGACGTCGCGGTGCTCCAGCTCAGCGGCGCCTCGGGGCTCGCCACCGCGACCCTCGACACGAGCGACGACCTGGCGGTCGGCGACGACGTGACCGCGGTCGGCAACTCCGTCGGGACGGGCGTGCTGCGCGCCGCCGACGGCACCGTCACGGCGCTCGACCAGACGATCACGACGGCGCCCTCCGTGGGCGAGACCAGCGAGACGCTCACGGGTCTCATCCAGGTCGATGCCGACGTCGTCTCCGGCGACTCGGGCGGTGCGCTGCTCGACGCGCAGGGCGAGGTCGTCGGCATGACGACGGCCGCCTCGACCGGCTCGGCGGACGTCGAGGGCTACGCGATCGACATCGAGGACGCGCTCGCCGTCGTCCACGAGATCCTCGGCGAGACCTCCACCGGCGTCAGCGACACGTCGTACGTCGTCCTGCCGGGCGGCGAGCTCGTGACCCTCGGCGGGGCCCGGGAGTCCTGAGATCCCGCGCTTCCCGAGCTCTCGGCAGGTCGACCCGCAGCCGACCTGCCCGCGACACGACGTCCCGCCTGGTGGCAAACCTACGGTGCCGAAGCCTACGGAGGGGTAACCTCCGCAGGAGCCAGGCTGGACGTGCGACGACGCCGCGCCAGACCTCCACGACGAACGCCGGGGAACCGTCCCCGCGCGTCCGCCGCGCGTCCGACGCGGGCCGCCCGTCACGTCCGCACCACGTGAGAGCGGAGGGTGTCGACGATGCAGCTTCGGGTCGCAGGGACGGGCGACGCGGTGGTCGGGGAGCTCGAGGTGCCGGTGTCCAAGTACCACGCCCACCGGGCGCTGGTGCTGGCGTCGCTGGCCCCGGGACGGAGCGTGGTCACGGGGGTGTCCCGCACGCGCCAGGTCGAGTGGACGACGGGGGTGCTGCGTGCGCTGGGCACCCGGATCGAGGTCGTGGGGGACGACTACGTGGTCGACGGCGGGCCGTACTCGACGGCCCGCGCGGGGGACCTTGTGGACCACGGGTCGCGAGCGGAGGACGGAGTCCTCGACGTCGGGTCGTCGGGCACGACCCTCTACTTCATGACGGGCCTCGCGGCGCTCGCGGACCGGCCCGTGACGCTCACGGGGATGAAGTACTTCCGGCGGCGGCCCATCAAGGCCCTGCTCGACGCGCTCCGTGAGCTGGGGGTCGAGCTCGACTCGGACGCGGACCGGCCTCCGATCGCCGTGCAGCCGCGACGCCCGCGCGGGGGAGAGGCGCACATCGCCGGGACGCTGTCGCAGTGGCTCTCAGGCCTGCTCCTGGTGGCGCCGTTCGCCGAGCGCGACACGACGATCCACGTCACGGGCGGGCAGCTCAACGAGCGCCCGTACGTCGAGCTGACGGTGCGGATGATGCGGCACTTCGGCCTCGTCGTGGAGCCCGAGGACGACTGGCTGACGTTCCACGTCCCCGCGAACCAGACGGCGTCGCCCGCGCGGTACGAGCTGCCGCCCGACATCGGGTCGGCGGCGTTCGGGATCGCGGCGGCGGCCGCGCACCCGTCGGACGTGCTGCTGCGGGGCCTGCGGGCCACGCGTGCCGCCGACACCGACCACCCGGAGGCGGACTTCCTCGACCTCGCGGCCGCGATGGGCGTCCCGCTCGAGCGCGACCGCACCACCGGCTTCGTCCGCGTGCGCCACGACGGGTCGCCGCTCGCTCCCGTGGACGTCGACTGCGGCCCGATCCCCGACCTGCTGCCCGTGCTGTCGGCGATGGCGTCGTTCGCCGACGGCACCAGCCGGTTCCGCAACGCCGGGCACGTGCGGCTCAAGGAGTCCGACCGCGTCGGGGCGATGCTCCAGCTCGGGCGCCTCGGCGCCGACGCCGGGCTCGTCCGGGGCGACGAGCTCCACGTGACGGGCGGCCGACGCCTGCGGGGGGCACCGCTCTCGTCGTTCAACGACCACCGGGTCCTCATGGCCCTGTCGGTCGCGGCGACGCGCGCCGAGGGCGTCTCGACGCTCACCTACCCGCACGCGTACCGGATCTCCTACCCGGAGTTCCTCACGGCGATGACGTCGGTCGGGCTCGACCTGTCCGTCGTCGACAGCGCGCAGACGGCCGCCGAGGTCGGCGACTGGGAGCCGGCCACGGCCACGGACCACGTGGCGGAGGCCGAGGCGGGCGGCCTGGGCGCTCGGGCCGCGTCCGACGACGGCCCGCTCGTCCTGTCCGACCGCGTCCGCGAGCTCGCGCGGAGCCGGGGCGAGGAGACGGCGGTCGTCGAGGTCGGGCCGGAGGGGCCCGTCGCGACGACGTGGCGCGAGCTGCAGGACGAGGCGGACCGGGTCGCGGCGCTGCTCCTCGAGCTCGGCGTCGAGCACGGCGAGCCCGTCGCGCTCCAGCTGCCGAACTGGCGCGAGTTCGTCGCGATCGCGCTGGGCGTGATGCAGGTCGGGGGCGTCGTGACGCCGATCATGCCCGTGTTCGGCCCGCGTGAGACGTCGATGACGCTCCAGCGCTCCCGGGCTCGGGTGGTCTTCCTCCCGACGTCGTACCGGCGGCGTCGGCCGCCGCTCGAGCTCCTCGAGGCCGCGGACGAGGCGCGGGCCGCGGGCCGCCCGGTGTCGGTCGAGCACGTCGTCGTCCTGCGCACCGAGGCGCGCCGGCGTCCCGGAGCGCGGGTCGACGAGCCGCCGCTGCCGGTCGAGGCCGCGGAGTCGCGGCAGGCCCAGGAGTGGACCTGGCGCTACTACGACGCGGCGCTCGCCTCGCTCGGCGACGGCGCCGCGGCGCGTGTCGCGGCCGCGGGCCGCGTCGTCGGGCCCGACGACGGGTGCCAGCTCCTGTTCACGTCCGGCACCACGGGCGAGCCCAAGGGCGTGCAGCACCGGCACCGCACGCTCGCGCGGGCGACGTCCATGGAGGTCGCGCACCTCGGGCTGGGCGACGACGACCGGGTCTACGTCCCGTCGCCGCTGGCCCACCAGACCGGCTTCCTCTACGGGATGCTGCTGGCCTGGCGGCTCGGGGTCGCGTCCGTGATCCAGCCCGACTGGGACGCGCAGCTCGCGCTCGACCAGGTGTTCGGAGCACGCGAGGACGCCGGGCACGCGACGTTCGTGCAGGCCGCGACGCCGTTCCTCACGGACCTCGTCGCCGCGGTCGAGGCAGGCGCTCCCGCGCCGTCGACCCTGCGGATCTTCGTCCCGACGGGCGCCGCCGTGCCGCGGGCCCTCGCCCGCCGCGCGAGCGACGTCCTCGGCTCGGCGATGCTCGGCGCGTTCGGGACGACCGAGACCTGCCTCGGCACGCTCGCCGCCCCGACCGACCGGCCCGAGGACGCGTGGGGCACCGACGGGCGCCCGCTGCCCGGGATCCGGATCCGGATCGTCGACGACGAGGGCCACGAGGTGCCGACCGGCACGGACGGCAACTACGAGCTGCACTCGCCGACCATGTTCGACGGCTACCTCGACCGCCCCGACCTCACCGCGGACGTGTTCACGCCCGACGGGTGGTACCGCACGGGCGACCTCGCCCACGTCGACGAGCACGGGTTCCTGCACATCACCGGCCGCGTCAAGGACGTCATCAACCGGGGCGGGGAGAAGGTGCCGGTCGTCGAGGTCGAGAACCTCCTCTACCAGCACGCGCTCGTCGCCGACGTGGCGATCGTCGCGATGCCCGACGAGCGCCTGGGGGAGCGGGCGTGCGCGTTCGTCGTGCCGGCGCGCCCCGGCGAGCGGCTCGGCTTCACGTCGATGCAGAAGTATCTCGAGGCCGCGGGCCTGTCGAAGTACTACTGGCCGGAACGGCTCGAGCACGTCGACGTCCTGCCGCGCAACGCCGTCGGGAAGATCCAGAAGAACCTGCTGCGGGAGCGCGCCGCCGCGCTCGTCGCCGCCGATGTCGACACCGAAGGAGGACGGGCATGAGCGCCGTCGCCGAGAAGCCCGCACCGCTGGACGAGGTCGCGTTCGCGGACCTCAAGGCCGAGCTCACCGCCTGGGTGACCGGGCCGGGAGAGGAGTGGGCCGGACGGATCGAGGAGACGGGCGACGTCCCGCCCGAGCTGTTCGCCGAGCTGCGCGAGCGTGGCTACCTCTCGCTCGCCGCGCCCCCCGAGCTCGGCGGGCGGGGCATCCCGTTCCCGCGCTACCTCGAGCTCATGGAGGTCGTGTCGCGCTCGCACGCGTCGATCCGGATGCTCGTGCACGTGATCAACGGGACGTGGCGTGCGATGGCCCCGTACGCGACGCCGCAGCAGCTCGAGGAGGTCGTCAAGCCGTCGGTCGCGGGGGAGAGGCTCGTGGCGTTCACGCTCACCGAGCCCACCGCGGGCACGGGCGCCGACATCCGCACGACCGTCCGACGCGAGGGCGACACGTACTACCTGAGCGGGGAGAAGCACCTCATCACGTTCGGCGTGAAGTGCGACTACTGGCTGCTCGCGGCGCGGCTCGAGGGAACGCGCGGACACGACGGCACGGTCGCGCTCCTCGTGCCCAACGTGGGGCTGCCGGGCGCCGAGGTGATCGACGACTCGGACACCATGGGCGTGCGGGGCACCGACCACGCGATCCTGCGGTTCCACGAGGTCCCCGTGCCCGTCTCGGCACGCCTCGGCGACGAGGGCCAGGGGCTCGAGGTCGCGCTCGGCGGGTTCCTCCTCCCGTCACGGGTGTCGGTCGCGATGAGCTGCGTCGGCCTCGCGGAGCGGGCCCAGGAGCTCGCGATCGAGTACGCGAACCGGCGCGAGACCTTCGGCAAGAAGCTGCGGGACCGCCAGGCCGTGCAGTTCTACCTCGCGGAGAACTACGCGGACATCGCGGCCGCACGGGCACTCGTCCTGCAGGCCGCGCACGCGTACGAGGACGGGACCCCCGACGCGGGCGCCCTGTCGAGCGCGTCCAAGATGGTCGCCGTCGACATGCTCGCCCGCGTGACCGACAAGGCGCTGCAGATCCACGGCGGCCAGGGCTACTGGCACCGCAACGCCATCGAGCGCGTGTACCGCGACGCGCGGGCGCAGCGGTTCGAGGAAGGCACCAACGAGATCCAGAAGCTCGTCGTCGCGCGCGCCGTCCTCGACGGCACCGCCGGCTTCTGAACCACGAGAGCAGGAGAAGACCCCGCATGACCACCTCCGACCACCAGTCCGTCGCCGTCGTCACCGGAGCCTCGCGCGGCATCGGCAAGGTGCTCGCGCTCAAGCTCGCGCAGCGCGGCGTGGACGTCGTCGTCAACTACAAGACCAACGAGGACCTCGCCGAGAAGACCCTCGCCGAGGTGCGCGCCGCCGGCGCCGACGGGCTCGTCGTCCGGGCCGACATGGAGTCGCCCGACGACATCGACGCCCTGTTCGACGCCGTCCGCGAGCGCTACGGCCGCCTCGACCACTTCGTCGCGAACGCGGCGGCGTCGGCGTTCAAGCCCGTCACGGCGCTCAAGCTCCACCACCTCGACCGCAGCTACGCGATGAACGTCCGCTCGTTCGTCCTCGGGGCCCAGCACGCCGCCCAGCTCATGACCGGCGGCGGCCGGATCGTGTACGTGTCGAGCTACGGCTCGCTGCGCGCCTTCCCGACCTACGCCGCCCTCGGCGCCGCCAAGGCCATGGCGGAGTCGTACGTCACGTACCTGGCCACCGAGCTCGGTCCGCGGGGCATCACCGTGAACGCGGTCAACGGGGGCCTCATCGACACCGACTCGCTCGAGTACTTCTACGAGCGCGTCCCCGGCATGGCGCCCATCGAGACGGTGCTCGAGAAGCTCCCGCTCCAGCGCCCCGGCACCGCGGACGACATGGCCGACGCCGTCGACTTCTTCCTGTCCGACAAGGCCGGGTACGTCACGGGGCAGGTGCTGTCCGTGGACGGCGGGCTCACCGTGATCGCGCCGCCGTTCTGGTCCGACACGACCGGCGACCTGCGCGCCGCGGTGTTCGGCGCCGACGACGCCCGTGACGCGCGCGGCGCCGCGGACGCGGCCGCACCCGGGGTCGAGGCGGGGCCGGCGGCCGAGCCGGAGGCTCCGGCGGAGTGAGCGAGGCGTCGCCGTCGCCCGACCCGCTCGGCCGCACCCGCACGCCGTGGCGGCTCGGGAGCCTCGAGCTGCCGCACCGCGTGCTGCTCGGGTCGATGCACACGGGCCTCGAGGCGGCGGGACCCGTCGGGCCTGGCGCCTGGTCCGCGGTGCCCGACGCGCGGGCCCTCGCCGCGTTCTACCGCGAGCGCGTCGAGGGCGGGGCGGCGCTCGTCGTCACCGGCGGGCTCGCCGTCGACGGGCCCGGGCGCGGCGGGGCGGACTACGCGGTCCTCACCGACCCGGCCGTCGGGTCGGCGCTCGCGTCCGTGACGGCCGAGGTGCACGCCGCCGGGGGGCGGATCGCCGCGCAGCTCTTCCACGCCGGGCGGTACGCGCTGCTCGGGGGTGTGGTCGGGAGGTCGGGCGACCCCGAGCAGGCGGTGGCGCCGTCGGCGGTTCCGTGGCGTGCCGCGCGCGGGGCCGTGCCGCGCGCGCTCACGCACGCCGAGGTGCTCGGCACCGTCGAGCACTTCGCCGACGCCGCCCGCGCAGCCGTCGCCGCCGGCTTCGACGCCGTCGAGGTCATGGCGTCCGAGGGGTACCTCCTCAACCAGTTCTGCTCGCCCCTCACCAACCTCCGCGACGACGCCTGGGGCGGCGACGCGGCCCGGCGCCGCGCCTTCCCGCTCGCCGTCGTGCGCGCCGTGCGGGACGCCGTCGGGCCCGGTGTGCCCGTGCTCGTCCGGGTCTCCGGCGACGACCTCATGCCCGGCTCCTCGACGCCCGACGACGTCGCCGCGCTCGTGCGTGACCTCGTCGGGACGCCGGACGCGCCCCTCGCGGACGCCGTCAACGTCGGGGTGGGCTGGCACGAGTCCACCGTGCCCACCGTCCAGTCCGCCGTGCCCCACGGCGCCTGGATCCCCGTCGCCGAACGCGTCGCCGCCGCCGTGCGCGCCGGGGCCCGGCCGGACGTCCCCGTCATCGCGAGCAACCGCTTCACCGACCTCCGTGACGTCGAGGCCGTCCTCGCCCGCGGCACCGTCGACGCCGTCGCGCTCGCCCGGCCCTTCCTCGCCGACCCCGCGGTCGTCGCCAAGTCCCTCGCCGGACGGTTCGACCTCGTCACCACGTGCCTCGGGTGCGACCAGGCGTGCATCGACCGGTCGCTCGTGGGGGAGCGCGTGTCGTGCCTCGTCAACCCGAGGGCCGGGCGGGAGGTCGAGCTGCCGCTTCCGGTGGTGCGTGCGTCGTGGGGGAGTCCGCGCTCGGCCGGGGATCCTTCGCGCCGTCTTCCATCCGGCCCCTCGTCCCTCGGGGCCTCCCGCCCACCCGACCACGACGGCGCGCGCTCTCCCCGGCCCGCCGCTTCTGGTGATCTCGCCTTGTCCGCCGCGTGCGACCGCGACCGCCCGCACGGTTCCGTTGCGCGGGCCCGGTCGCTCGCTGCTGGCGCGTCGGGGGTTCGCGCCGAGGTCGAGGGTTCTTCGCCGAGTACGAGGGGTGTTGGCTCGGTTTCGACGCAGAACCCTCGAACTCGGCGAGGCGGCGGACGGTCTCGGACTGGGCTGGCCGTCGTCGGGGGCGGGCCCGCCGGGCTGGCCGCTGCCGTCGACGCCGCCCGGCGCGGGCACGCCGTGACGGTGTTCGAGGCGCGGGACGTGCTCGGCGGGCAGCTCGAGCTCGCCGCACGGGTGCCCGGCAAGGAGGACTACGCCGCCGCCGTCGCGGGGCTCGCCGCTGAGCTCGCGGAGCTCGGCGCGGACGTTCGGCTCGGTGTCACAGCATCGGTCGAGGAGCTCGTCGGGTTCGACGGCGTCGTCGTCGCGACCGGGGTGCGGCCGCGTCGGCTCGCCCCGGGGCCCGGCGGGTTGCCTGGCGCCGACCTTCCCCACGTCGTCGACTACGAGACCGCGCTGCGCGACGGCGTGCCCGCAGGGACGGTCGCGATCATCGGTGGGGGCGGCGTCGGGGTCGACGTCGCGACGTTCCTCGTCGAGGAGCACGACGAGAGCGCCCGGGCTGCGCGGTTCGCCGCGAGGTTCGCGCTCGACCCGGCGCACCCGCTCGTCGGTACGGCGCGGCCGCAGCGATGGCCCGCGCCCCGAGCCGCCCGCTTCCCGACGACGTCGCCTCGCCCGGGCGAGCAGGTCACCGTGCTCCGGCGGTCGGGGAAGGTCGGGACCGGCATCGGCGTGACGTCCCGCTGGGTGGTCCTCGGGGCGCTCCGGGACGCCGGTGTACAGACGTTCACCGGCGTCTCGTACACGCGGATCCGGCCCGGGTCCCTCGAGGTGACGGACGCTGAGGGTGCGGTCCGCGAGATCCCCGCGGACACCGTCGTCGTGTGCGCCGGCCAGGAGCCCGTGGACGAGCTCGCGGCCGAGCTCGACCGGCTCGGCGTCGCGTGGGCCGTCGTCGGGGGAGCACGCGACGCGCGGACGCTCGACGCCGTGCGCGCGACCCGCGAGGGGCTCGAGGCCGCCCGCGCGCTCGCCCCGGGCCGGCGCTCCCCGGAGCTCGTTCGCTGACCGCTCTCGTCTCGGATGATGGACACCGATTGGACGAGTAACGGTATGTGCTGGCAACCTCGGCGCCGCGCCGGTGTTGTCCACAGGCTCTCCACGGCGAGGTCCCCGACCTCGCTACGGTGACCGGACCGCGCGACTGCGGTGCGGTCACGACGCCCGCGGGGGGCGGGAGAGGGGACGACATGAACGGCGCCGAGATCCTCGAACGCGAGGTGCGCGAGCTCGTGCGCCGGCGCGGCATCGACCCCACGCGCGACGCCGCCGCGGCCCGCCAGCTCGTCGCCGACGCGCTGAGCGACTACGACGAGCGCACCGCCCAGGGCGTCGTCCCGCCGCTCGCCGACCCGAAGGCCGTCGCGCGGCAGGTCCTCGACGCCGTCGCCGGGTTCGGCCCGCTGCAGCCGTACCTCGACGACCCGGAGGTCGAGGAGGTCTGGGTCAACGGACCGGCCCAGGTGTTCGTCGCGCGGCGCGGCGAGCCCGAGCTCACCACCACGATCCTCAGCGCCGAGCAGCTCCGCGACCTCGTCGAACGGATGCTCGCCTCGAGCGGTCGCCGCCTCGATCTGTCCAGCCCGTTCGTCGACGCGAGCCTCCCCGGCGGCGAGCGTCTCCACGTCGTCATCCCCGACGTCACGCGCTCCGAGATCGCCGTCAACATCCGCAAGCACGTGCTCCGTGCGTCGCACCTCGCCGACCTCGTCGGCCTCGGCTCGCTCACCTCCCAGGCGGCGTCGTTCCTCGACGCGACGGTGCGGGCGGGGCTCAACGTCCTCGTCTCGGGCGCGACCCAGGCGGGCAAGACGACCATGCTCAACGCGCTCGCCGGCTCGGTCCCCGCGACCCAGCGGATCATCACGTGCGAGGAGGTCTTCGAGCTCCGCATCGCCGCACGCGACCTCGTCGCGATGCAGTGCCGGCAGCCGAGCCTGGAGGGCACGGGCGAGATCACGCTCCGCCGCCTGGTCAAGGAGGCGCTGCGCATGCGCCCCGACCGGATCGTCATCGGGGAGGTCCGCGAGGCCGAGGCGTTCGACCTCCTCATCGCCCTCAACTCGGGCATCCCCGGGATGTGCACCCTGCATGCGAGCTCGGCGCGCGAGGCGATCAGCAAGATGACCGCTCTGCCGCTGCTCGCCGGGGAGAACGTCTCCGACCGCTTCGTGGTCCCGACGGTCGCCTCCTCGGTGGACGTCGTCGTGCACCTGGGCGTCGCTCCCGACGGGCGCCGGCAGGTGCGCGAGATCGTGGGCGTGCCGGGCCGCGTCGAGCAGGGCGTCGTCGAGACGTCGACGATCTTCCACCGTGTCGGCGGCGGACGCTCGGGTGGCGAGCTGGTCCGGGGCGACGGCGTCCCGCCGGCCCTCGACCGGTACGAGCGGGCCGGGATCGACGTCCTCGCGCTGCTCGCCGGCGGCCGGTCGCACGACGCCCGTGCTGCGGACCACGCCGGTCAGGCGACGACGTACCCGGCCGCGGCCGCCCCGTCCTTCGCTGACGCGTTCCGGGGGGAGCGCTGATGGGCGTCGTCGTGGGGCTCCTGCTCGGTGCCGGCCTGTGCTCGATGTGGACGGCCTGGTGGGCGCCGACGCCGCGCACCCGTCGCGACGACGGCTGGTCGGCGCGGACGCAGGACCTGCTCGTCCAGGCCGGGGCGACGGGCGTGACCCCCGGCGGTCTCGCGGGGGCGAGCGCCGTCGTCGGGATCGTGGTGGCGCTCGTCGGGTTCGTGTTCACCCGGTCGGCGACGATCAGCCTCGCGTTCGCGCTGCTGGCGGCGGGGCTCCCCACGATGCTCGTCCGGTCCCGCGCGCGCCGGCGCCGGGTCGCGCTGCGCGAGGTCTGGCCGGAGGTCGTCGACAACCTGGCGTCGGGCGTGCGCGCCGGTCTGTCCCTGCCCGAGGCGGTGGCGCAGCTCGGCGAGCGCGGGCCGGTCGAGCTCCGGCCGCAGTTCCGCGCGTTCGCCAGCGACTTCCGCGCGTCGGGGCGGTTCTCCGAGTGCCTCGACAGCCTCAAGGCGCGGCTCGCCGACCCGGTGGGCGACCGGATCGTCGAGGCGCTCCGCATGACGCGCGACGTCGGCGGCACGGACCTGGGCCGCCTCCTGCGGACCCTCTCGACGTTCCTGCGCGAGGACGCCCGGACACGAGGCGAGCTCGAGGCGCGCCAGTCGTGGACGGTCAACGCAGCCCGCCTCGCCGTCGCGGGCCCCTGGGTCGTCCTCGCGCTGCTCGCGACCCGCCCCGAGACGGCCCGCGCGTACGACTCCGTGGCGGGCGTCGCGGTGCTCGGCGCCGGCGCCGCGTGCTGCGCGGTCGCCTACCGGCTGATGATCCGGATCGGGCGCCTGCCCGAGGAGACGCGGGTGCTGCGATGACGGCCCATCTCGGCGCCTGGGGCGCGGTCGCGGGGGCGACGTTCGCGCTCGGCGTCCTGCTCGTCCTGGCCCGCCTGCGCGCGCGTCGCGTGACGCTGGCCGAGCGGGTCGCGCCGTGGCTCCGCGCGCACTCCGCCGAGTCGGCGCTCCTCGCTCAGACGCCCGTCCGGACGCCGTTCGGTGCCCTCGAGCGCCTCGTCGCGCCCTGGCTCGACGACATAGGCCGCGCGTTCGAGCGGTTCGGCCCGTCCCGGTCGGAGCTCGCCCGCCGGCTCGCGCGGGCGGGACGCGCGGAGAGCGTCGAGCAGTACCGCGCCCGGCAGGTCGTGTTCGCGGTCGTGGGCCTCGCGGTGGGCCTCGCGCTGGCCGTCCTGCTGCTGGTCGCGCGAGGGGCCTCGGTCGTCCCGCTGCTCGCCCTCGTCGTCGTGTGCGGGCTCGGCGGCGCGCTGGTCTGCGACTACCTGCTGGGCCGCGAGGTGTCCGCCCGGGAGGAGCGGATCCTCGCCGAGTTCCCGACGGTCGCCGAGCTGCTCGCCCTCGCGGTCACGGCGGGCGAGTCGCCGGTCGGCGCCCTGGACCGGGTGCGGCGGACGGCGCACGGCGCGCTCGCCGAGGAGCTCGGCCTCGCGCTGGCGGCCGTGCGGTCCGGCACCACGCTCGTGCGGGCGCTCGAGCAGCTCGCCGACCGTGTCGCGCTGCCGGCCGTGACCCGCTTCGCCGACGGCGTGTCCGTCGCCGTCGAGCGCGGCACCCCGCTCGCGGAGGTGCTCCGCGCGCAGGCGCAGGACGTCCGTGAGGCCGGACGCCGTGCGCTCATGGAGACCGGCGGCAAGAAGGAGGTCGCGATGATGATTCCTGTCGTCTTCCTCGTGCTGCCGGTGACCGTCGTCTTCGCGGTGTTCCCGAGCCTCGTCACGCTACGGATCGGCCTGTGAGCTCGCGTCCCCCCGAACCCCGGCCGCTCCGCGCGCCCGACCATCACCTGTTCCACCGGAGGTAGCAGTGAAGAAGTCCCTGATCGAGCTCGCGAGCGGTCGCGCGCACACGTGGGCGGGTGCCGCCGCCGCGCGCGTGCGCGACGGCCTGGCACGCCGCACCGACGACGACGCCGAGCGGGGGGACGTGCCGGGCTGGGTCCTGGTCACGCTCATGACGGCGGGGCTGGTGATCGCGCTCTGGGCGATCGCCGGGCCGGCGCTGACCTCGACGTTCAGCAACGCGATCAGCAGCGTCAAGGGCCCGTGACCCGGCGCGCGACGCCGCCCGACGGGCGACGTGCGCCGCTCCCGTCCACCGACGACGGCGCACGCGACGGCGCACGCGACGGCGGTTCCGCCGAGCGCGGCTCGGCGGTCGTCGACTTCGTCCTCGTGTCCGTCCTGCTGCTGGTGCTGTTCCTCGGCGTGATCCAGGTCGCCCTGGCGCAGCACGTCCGGTCGATGCTCGTCGACAGCGCGGCGGAGGGCGCGCGCTACGGTGCGCGCGCCGACCGCGACCCCGACGACGCCGTCCGGCGCACCCGCGACCTCATCAGCGCCGACCTGTCGTCGCGGTACGCGCGCGACGTGACGGCGCGGTACACGACGCGGGACGGTGTCGACGTCGTCGAGGTGTCGGTCGAGGCGCCGCTTCCGGTGGTCGGACTCCTGGGCCCGGGCGGCGTGATCGACGTCGTCGGGCACGCGGTGCGGGAGCCCCGGTGAGGGGCGCGCGCGAGGACGGGAGCGCGCTCGTCGAGTTCCTCGGGGCGAGCCTCGTGCTGCTCGTGCCCCTCGTGTACCTCGTGCTCACGGTCGGCCGGGTCCAGGCGGCGTCGTTCGCCGCGGAGTCGGCCGCGAGCGGCGCGGCTCGCGTGTTCGTCATGGCGCCGGACGAGGCGTCGGGGACGGCGCTCGCCGTGGACGCGACCCGGCTCGCGTTCGACGACCAGCACGTCCCGCTCGAGGACGCGTCCGGCGCGGTCTCGCTGGCGTGCCTCACCGGCTCGTGCGGGGCCGCGGGCACGGCGGTCGTGGCACGCGTCCACGTCGAGGTCGCGCTGCCGATGGTCCCGGCGTTCGTGCGCGCGCACGTCCCGCTGAGCGTGCCCGTCGAGGCGACCGCCCACGGCACGTTCCCGCGGTACGTCGACCTGGCGGGATGGGGATGAGGGGCGCGGGCGACCGGGAGTCCGGTCAGATCATGCTGCTCACGATCGGCGTCGTGGTGCTCGCGCTCGGGCTCGTGCTCGCGGTGGCGTCGGCGTCGTCGGTGCACCTCGAGCGCAAGCGCCTCTACGACGCGGCCGACCAGATCGCCCTCGACGCCGCCGACCGCCTCGACCAGGACCTGTACTTCCGGAGCCAGGACCCGGGCGTGGCCCCCACGATCGTCCTCTCCGACGACCAGGTCCGGGACGCGGTGACCGCGGTCCTCACGGACTCGCCCGAGCTGCTCGCCGGCTACCAGGAGGTGCAGGTGGTGAGCGCGTCGACGCCCGACGGGCGCACCGCCGAGGTCGTCCTGCGGGCGCGGGTGCGCCCGGCGCTCCTGACCTGGGCGACCGCAGGGTTCTCGGGCGGGGTCGTGGTGACGGCCGACGCGCGAGCCCGCGCCGACTGACGCCGAGCTCCGCCGACCGGCGCCCGAGGTGTCACGTTCTGCCCCGGGCGCCCTCTGAATAAAGCGTGCGAGCGATGTACGGCAGCAGTGTTAACTTGTTTTTGGCATCCCGTTCGTGGGTGCGGCCCGTCGCCGGCGTTCCGACGACGTTGGCCCGGCTGTTCACCGGGGCCAGTGCCGCCGCACCGCGCCGGAAGGTCGCATCGTCGCGCAGCCCGCACCTCGTCCCCAGAGCTGGTCCCAGAGCTGACGCCTCGTGGTGCGACTGCGTCGTGCCCTGCGGTCCCTGACGGCGTCGGATGCACGCGGTGACGTTGACGAGATCACATACGCAACTGACGAAGGAGCCCGTTCCCATGAAGAAGACTGCCCTGATCGCCCTGCCCGTCGCCGCCCTGATCGGGTTCGGCGCCGCGGCATGCAGCTCGGACGACGACTCGTCGTCGTCCACCACGACGACCTCCGCCGCCACGTCGACCGAGGCCGCGACCCAGCGCCCGGCGGACGTCGCCGCGCAGAAGCTCGCCGACACCATCAACGAGAAGTTCCCCGACGCCAAGGCGACGCCGTACCACGGCCAGGTCAGCCTGACGGTCGCCAAGGGGCAGGACGACGTGGTGGCGCTCGTCCAGAGCGAGACCGGCATGACCGCCGCGGCGAAGAAGCAGATCGACGACGCGGGGAACGACCCGTCGTCGGTCACCTACGACAACTGGCTCGTCAACGTGACGCCCGACGGCAAGGGCGGCGCCCAGTGGCGCATCGTGTCGATCGCGCCCAGCAACTGACGTCGCGTCGCCGACCGCACGGCTCGGCCGAGCCTGACCCGCACGGGCCGCCTCTCCTTCGGGGGAGGCGGCCCGTCCGCGTCGCGTAGGCTAGAACCTCGTGGCGACCATCGACTTCCCGACTGAGATCAAGGCCCTGCGCACCACCCTCGAGTCGATCGAGTCGGTGAGCGACCCGGCGGCCCTGGAGCAGAAGGTCGCCGAGCTGTCGGAGCAGGCCGCCGCTCCTGACCTGTGGGACGACCCCGAGGCCGCCCAGAAGGTGACGACGGCCCTGTCGCAGACGCAGGCCGAGCTCGACCGGGTGACCACCATGGCGAGCCGGATCGACGACCTCGAGACGCTCGTCGAGATGGGCACCGAGGACGGGGGAGACCCCGAGACGCTCGCCGAGGCGGAGGGCGAGCTCGCCGGCATCCGCAAGGACCTCGACCAGCTCGAGGTGCGCACCCTGCTCAACGGCGAGTACGACGCGCGCGAGGCCGTCGTGACGATCCGTGCGGGAGCCGGCGGCGTGGACGCCGCGGACTTCGCCGAGATGCTCCTGCGGATGTACCTGCGCTGGGCCGAGCGCCACGGCTACGCGACGCAGGTCCTCGACACCTCCTACGCCGAGGAGGCCGGCCTCAAGTCGGCGACCTTCGAGGTCAAGGCGCCCTACGCGTACGGGAACCTGTCGGTCGAGGCGGGCACGCACCGCCTCGTGCGGATCTCGCCGTTCGACAACCAGGGCCGGCGCCAGACGTCGTTCGCGGCGGTCGAGGTCATCCCGCTCATCGAGCAGACGGACAGCATCGAGATCCCCGAGTCGGAGATCAAGGTCGACGTGTTCCGGTCCTCGGGCCCCGGCGGCCAGTCGGTCAACACGACGGACTCCGCCGTCCGGATGACCCACATCCCGACGGGCATCGTCGTGTCGATGCAGAACGAGAAGTCGCAGATCCAGAACCGCGCCGCCGCGCTGCGCGTGCTCCAGTCGCGCCTGCTGCTGGTCCGCCAGCAGGAGGAGGCCGCGAAGAAGAAGGAGCTCGCGGGCGACATCAAGGCGAGCTGGGGCGACCAGATGCGCTCGTACGTCCTGCAGCCCTACCAGATGGTCAAGGACCTGCGCACGGAGCACGAGGTCGGCAACCCGTCGGCCGTGTTCGACGGCGACATCGACGACTTCATCGAGGCCGGGATCCGGTGGCGTCGCGGCGGCGGCCAGGAGTCCTGACGCCCCTGTCGGCCGCGGCTCGGGACCGGCTCCCCGGCCCCCGCGACGCCGTCCGCCGGGCCCCCGCACCGGCCTGAGAGCCCGCGTCCAGTCCCCGTCCAGGCAAGCGCCGTCCCGGCGTGTCGCCGTCGGACGGGCCTCGCGCCGTGCATAGTGTCGATCCCGCCGTGCGCGCTCGCGCACGGCGACGCGCGCCCTCGGGCGCCGTCGACCGAGGCCGTCGCAGGTGGGGCGCCGGCCGTCGGCCGGGTCCACCCGGCCGCGCGTACGGGAGGGGTGATCGGCAGCGTGATCCGGTTCGACGACGTCACGAAGGTCTACGCACGCGGCGCCCGGCCGGCGCTCGACCGCGTCAGCGTCGACATCGAGCGTGGCGAGTTCGTCTTCATCGTGGGCGCGTCCGGCTCGGGCAAGTCCACGTTCCTGCACCTCATCCTGCGCGAGGAGCGCCCGACGGGCGGCCGCGTGTTCGTCGCGGGCCGCGACCTGTCGCGCCTGTCGAGCTGGAAGGTGCCGCAGCTGCGCCGCGGCATCGGGGTCGTGTTCCAGGACTTCCGCCTCCTGCCCAACAAGACGGTCTTCGACAACGTCGCGTTCGCGCTGCAGGTGATCGGGGAGCCGCGGCACACGATCCGGCTCCGGGTCCCCGAGGTGCTCGAGCTCGTCGGGCTCGACGGCAAGGAGAAGCGCCTGCCCGAGGAGCTGTCCGGCGGCGAGCAGCAGCGCGTCGCGATCGCGCGCGCCATGGTCAACCGGCCGCCGATCCTCCTCGCCGACGAGCCGACCGGGAACCTCGACCCGACGACGTCCCTCGGCATCACCCGCCTGCTCGACCGCATCCACCGCAACGGCACGACGGTCGTCATGGCCACGCACGACGACGAGATGGTCGACGAGCTGCGCAAGCGCGTCATCGAGCTCAAGACGGGCGAGGTGGTGCGCGACGAGTCGCGTGGCGCGTACGGATCGGAGCGCATCGCGTGAGGTTCCAGTACGTCCTGTCGGAGATCGGCCAGGGACTGCGCCGCAACGTGACCATGGTGGTCGCGGTGGTGCTCGTGACGTTCGTGTCGCTCACGTTCGTGGGAGCGGCCGCGCTCCTGCAGATGCAGATCGGCAAGCTGCAGGACGACTGGTACGGCAAGGTCGAGGTGTCCGTCTTCCTGTGCCCGCAGGGCTCGACCGAGGCGGGCTGCTCGAGCGGCGAGGCCACGCAGCAGCAGATCGACGCCCTGTCCGCGCTCATGAAGTCGCCGACGGTGGCTCCGCTCGTCGAGAAGGTGCAGTTCGAGTCGAAGGCCGAGGCGTTCAAGGAGTTCCAGGCGCGCTACCCCGACGGCTACAACGGCACCCAGCTCACGCAGGACGACATGCAGGCGTCGTTCCGGATCAAGCTCAAGGACCCGTCGCAGTACCAGGTGGTGGCCGACGTCGTCACCGGGCGGCCCGGCGTCGAGTACGTGCAGGACGAGCGCCGCATCTTCGACTCGCTCTTCCTCGCCCTCAACCGGGCGTCCTACCTGTCCGCCGGCCTGGCCGCGGTCATGCTGCTCGCGGCCGTCCTGCTGACCACCACGACGATCCGCCTGTCCGCGATGAGCCGCCGGCGGGAGACCGGCATCATGCGCCTCGTGGGGGCGAGCAACTGGTTCGTGCACCTGCCGTTCATGCTCGAGGGTGCGATCTCGGCGCTGCTGGGCGCGTGCCTCGCGATCGGCGGCCTGTGGCTGGCGGTGAAGTACCTCGTCGACGACTGGCTCGCACGGTCGGTGACGTGGGCCCCGTACGTCACCGAACGCGACGTCCTGACCATCGCGCCAGTCCTGCTCGCGATCGCCGTGGTGCTCGCGGCCCTGGCCAGCGTGCTGACCCTGCGGCGCTACACGAGGGTGTGAGATGCGAGACCTGACCCGTTCCTCCGGTTCCTCGAGCGCGCGCCCGACGACGCGGCTCTGGCTCGTGCGTTCGCTCGCCGCGGCGGTCGGTGCGACGCTGCTCGCGGGCTCGGCGCTGGCGGCGCACGCCGACGACCTCGACGACAGGCGCGCCGCCGCGGTCGCGAAGCAGAAGGCGCTCGAGGCGAAGAACGAGAACCTCCGGTCCGAGCTCGAGGACACGTCGGCGACGCTGTCGAAGGTCTACCTGGAGCTCAAGGGGATCGAGGCCAAGATCCCGGTCGCCCAGGCCGACCTCGACGTCGCGAACGGGAAGGTCGAGTCGACCCAGCGCGCCCAGCAGCTCCTCGCCCAGCGCCTGGCCGACGCGCAGGCCCAGGAGAAGGCCCTCGAGGCGCAGGTCGCGAAGGGCGCGACGCAGGTCGCCCAGGCGCACGACGACGTGGCCGCCATGGCGCGGCGCGCGATGCGGGGCGACGGCGCGCTGACGAGCCTCGGCGTGGTCACGGGCGCCCAGAGCACGCAGCAGTTCGTCGACGACTACGCGCTCGCCAAGACGGTCTCCCGGACCCAGTCGCGCGAGCTGCGCTCGTTGCAGGACACCGAGGCGGTCGCCAAGAACCGCTCCGTGCGGCTCGAGGCGGTGCGTCAACAGGTCGCCGACCTCAAGGCCGAGGCGGACCAGAAGGTCAAGGAAGCCCAGGCGGCGCAGCAGGCGGCGGCCGAGCGCAAGGCCGCGCTCGACCAGCTCCAGACGCAGAAGAAGGCCAAGGCCGCGGTCGTCGAGAAGGAGAAGAAGGCCGCGCAGGCGTCGCTCGACCAGAACGAGTCGGACACGGCGGCCGCGCAGCACCAGGTGGCCGTGTTCGCGCAGCAGATCAAGGCGCGCAACGCGGCCCGGGCGGCGGCCGAGAAGAAGCGGCAGGAGGAGCTCGCCAAAAAGAGAGCGGCCGAGAGCAAGAAGGGCTCGGGCTCGTCCGGTGGCGGCGGCTCGTCGGGCGGGGGGTCCGGCGGCTCGTCGGGCGGGAGCGCGAACGTGTCCGCCGGCCGGCTCGCGTGGCCCGTCGACAACACGTACGTGACGTCGTCCTACGGGATGCGCCTGCACCCGATCCTCCACGTCTGGCGCCTGCACTCGGGCGTGGACCTGCACGCGCCGTGCGGCGTGCCCATCAAGGCCGCGGCCTCGGGGACCGTGGTGTACGCGGGCTGGCTCGGCGGCTACGGGAACCGGGTCGTCGTCGACAACGGCGCCTACGGGTCGAAGGAGCTCTTCACCACGTACAACCACATGGTCAACTACTCGGTGCGGGACGGACAGCACGTCACCCAGGGCCAGACCGTCGGGCACGCCGGGACGTACGGGCTGAGCACGGGCTGCCACCTCCACTTCGAGGTCATGCTCGACGGCAGCTTCACGAACCCGATGCCCTTCCTGCCCTGACGGGTTTCGCCGTCGGGCAAAACGCGGGCCCGGGGACGGGGGAGTCCCGTAGGCTGGTCGATCGGATCGGACGGCGCACCGGACGCCGTCGGCCGCCACACGTCAGGAGCTGAGCACGGTGCCGAAGGACACGGGCCGCCAGGTCGTCGCGAGCAATCGCAAGGCCCGCCACGACTACGTCATCGAGGACGTCTTCGAGGCCGGCATCGTGCTGAACGGCACCGAGGTCAAGGCGCTGCGGCAGGGCCGCGCGTCGCTCGTGGACGGGTTCGTGCTCGTCGACGGTGGCGAGGCGTGGCTCGAGAACGTCTACGTGCCCGAGTACTCGCAGGGCACCTGGACCAACCATGCGCCGCGACGCAAGCGCAAGCTGCTCCTGCACCGCTCCGAGATCGACCGCCTCGAGGCACGCACGCGCGAGAAGGGGCAGACGATCGTCCCCCTCCAGCTGTACTTCCTCGACGGCCGCGCCAAGGTCGAGATCGCCCTGGCGCGAGGCAAGAAGGAGTACGACAAGCGCCAGGCGCTCCGCGAGCGGCAGGACAACATGGAGGCGCAGCGGGCCATGCGCCACCGCGAGCTCGCCTGAGTCCCGCTCGACGGCGGCACGCCGGGCCGGGGCACACCGGGTGACGAATCGGGCGCAGCGCCGTACGTTGGCAGCATGATCAAGCTGCACCAGCTCTTCCCACGGCTCGCTGCCGGCGCGTTCATCCTCAGCTCGGGCCTCGACAAGCGGAGCGTCGACGACGAGCACGCCGCGATGCTCCACGGCCAGGCGGCCGCCGCCTACCCGTTCCTCGCGGACTGGGAGCCGGCGAAGTTCGTCCGGACCCTGTCGAACACCGAGATCGCCCTCGGGGTGGCGCTGATCGTGCCGTTCATCCCGACCGCACTGGTCTCGCTCGCGCTGGGCGTGTTCTCGGGCGGCCTCGTCGGCCTCTACGTCAAGACGCCGGGCGCGACCCGCGACGGGAGCGTCCGCCCCTCGCCGCAGGGGATCGGCCTCGCGAAGGACACGTGGCTCGTCGGCATCGCGGCCGGGCTCTTCGTCGACTCGGTGAGTCGCGGCAAGCTCTGACAGGCCGCGGCTCGCCGCCGCGCGCACCGCTCGCGACGGTCCCGATCCCGACGTCCGCGCCCGGCACGGAATACCCGTGCCGGGCGCGCGGTTCATCCCGTAGGCTTGTCACGCACGCTGCGGCGTGCGTCGTCGTCGGGATCCTCCGGGGTCCGGGCGTTGACAACTGCACACGGGGGTGATCGGTTTCGACGGTGGTCGTGCTTCGAGGAGAAGCGGGCCGAGAACGCAGGCTTATCTCGTTAACGATGCCTGCAAACCCATAGGTGCCGATTCCAAGCGCACCGACTTCGCCCTCGCCGCCTGAGCGAGGCTTCGAAGTCCGTCAGCCCGGGGATGCTCTCGCCCCGGTTCCTGGCGTCATCTAGAGAGCCACTGCTTGCTGCGCACGTCAACGGCGTAGCAGGGACTTTTAGTTGACTGAGCCCGTCAGCACCTTGTCTGCGTGAGTGCTGGGGCCGAGAAAAACAGCAGCAGACTGCGCCCGGAGAAGTCCTGGATCTGCGTCACCGGACCGGGGTTCGATTCCCCGCACCTCCACCCGTGTAGAAGAGCCCGTCCGAGTTCGCTCGGACGGGCTCTTCGTGTATCCGGGGGCCGCTGCGTCACTGGGGCGCCGCTGCGGCGCGGCGGGCGCTCACTGCTGGACGAGGCGTCGTCAGGCCTCGGACGACGGCACCCCCCTGTGCTACCAGCCGAGCGTGCTCCACGCGGCCGCGGCCTCCGCGCCGTCGAGCCACGCGACGTGCAGCTCACGCCCGCCCAGCCGCAGGCGACCGTTCCGCAGCCCCTCGAGGGCGGACGTGCCGCAGACGGTCGCGTCGTCGTAGTAGACCTCGGGCCGAGCGTCGTCGAAGTGGACGCGCCACTCGAGGCGCTCGACGGGGTTCACGTGCGTGGGGGAGCCGTGGGGTCCGACGGTGTCCCAGTGGGTCACCACGCGGGTCACGACGTGCCCGACCTGCCGTCCGTCGTGCGCTCCGGGGCCGGCCTCGGTCAGCCGCCCGATCCGGCGACGGTACGCGGCGAGCTCGGGGACGGGCCGGGGCTGGACAGGGGCGTGGGGCACGCTGCTCCCTTCCGATCGTCGTCCGGCGGCGTGCGCGGGCGTGGCCGCGTGCCGCCAGCCTAGGCAGACGCGAGCCCCGCGGGCACGCGTGGGAGCGCGCTCACGCGCAGCCGTGAGCAAGTCGTGACCTGGGCGCCGGCGACCGGCGCGGTGGCGGTTCGGCAGGCGGACGAGGTGGGTCCCGCGGCGCGACGAGCCGCAAGGTTACGGAATGGACACAGTCACGGGGCAAAAGTTGACGCCGCTTCGTAAGGAGGGTCTACTAACCGCTATGACGACGACGGTCACCGGCGCGGGAGCGCCACGGAGAGGGCTCGGGAGCTCGCTCCGTCCGAGCACCAAGGTGCTCCCCGAGCACGCTCGGGCACACAACCGTTCGCTCGTCCTGCGCCACCTGTTCCACGAGGGCCCGACGTCGCGGGCGGACCTGGCGCGCGCGACCGGGCTGACTCGCGTGACCATCTCCGACCTGGTCGCCGCCCTCATCTCCGAGGGGCTCGTCGAGGAGCTCGGCGTCCGCCCCGGCCAGCGCGTGGGCAAGCCCGCGATCCTCGTCGGGATGCGGACCGACGCCTTCCAGATCGTCTCGATCGACCTCACCGACGGCGCGGTCATGCACGGCGCCGTGTCGACCCTCACCGGCGACTTCCTCCACCGCCAGGAGCTCCCCATCGAGGGACGCACCGGAGCGGACATGGTCGACCTCCTCGCCCGCTTCGCGCGGCTGCTCATCGCGAGCGCGACCCAGCCCGTCATCGGCGTCGGGATCGGCTCGCCCGGCGTCATCGACGCCGACGGCGTCGTCGTCGAGGCCCCGAACCGCCGCTGGTACGGCGTGCCGCTGGCCGCCGACCTGTCCGAGCGGCTCGGTCTCCCCGTGCACGTCGCGAACGACGCCAACATCGCCGCGCTCGGCGAGTACACGTTCGGCGGCGCCGACGGCGACGGCCTGCTCGTGCTGACCATCGGCGAGGGCGTCGGCGCCGGCGTCATGATCGACGGCGCGCCGCTGCGCGGCCGCCGGAGCGCCGCGGGCGAGATCGGCCACATCACCGTCGTCACCGACGGCGGCGAGCGGTGCGCCTGCGGGCGCACCGGCTGCCTCGAGACCGTCCTCGCCGCGCCGGCCCTGCGCCGCGCGATCGACGGGCTCGACCCCCAGTCTGCCGAGGCGGCCCTCGCCTCGGTCGGCGTGCTGCTCGGCACGGCACTGGTGCCGGTCATCAGCACGCTCGACCTCGTGGACGTCCTGCTGAGCGGTCCCGCGGACCTGCTCGACGGGCCGCTGCGCGAGGCCGCTCTCGCGACCATCCGGGAGCGCACGATGCCCGCCATCACCAGCGAGCTCCGGCTCGAGATGGCGTCGCTCGGCGAGGACGACGTGCTCGCAGGCGCGGCCGTCCTCGTGCTCGCGAACCAGATGGGGGTCGCATGACCTCCGCGGTTCACCTCTCACGCCCCGGGCCGCAGGTGGCCCGGACGTGGACCACGCCCGGCGGAACGCCCATCGCAGTGGGAATCGCTGGACACCCTGGAATGCGCACCCGCGCACAACTCAAGGAGACGCGTTGAAGAAGACACGCACCCTGGCGATCGGCGCATTCACCGCCGTCGCCGCCCTGAGCCTGGCCGCCTGCTCCAGCAGCGGCGACGGCAGCGGTGACAACAAGACCGACGGCGCGAGCGCGCAGAAGACGATCGGCACGGTCGACGGCAAGGGCAAGACCCTCACGGTCTGGGCCATGCAGGGCGACTACTCCGACGACGTCCTCAAGGCGATCAACGACAAGTTCAAGGCCGAGACGGGCGCCGAGGTCAAGGTGCAGTCCCAGGCCTGGGACGGCATCGGCACCAAGCTGACGACCGCCCTGAGCAGCTCCACGCCTCCGGACGTCATCGACATCGGCAACACCCAGGTCGCCGGCTACGCCGCGACGGGTGGTCTCGCCGACCTCACCGCGTACAAGGACGACCTGGCCCAGGGCGGCACCTGGCTCGAGTCGCTCTCCGGCCCGGCGACCTACGACGGCAAGCTCTACGCCGTCCCGTCGTTCGTGGGCAACCGCGCCGTGATCTACAACAAGAAGATCTGGGCGGACGCGGGCATCACCGACGAGCCGACGACCTACGCGGACCTCAAGGCCGACCTCGACAAGATCAAGGCCAAGAACACCGCGTCGGACTTCTCGGCGTTCTACCTGCCCGGCCAGTTCTGGTACGCGGGCCTCAGCTGGGTCTGGGACGCGGGCGGCGACATCGCCACCGAGGCGGACGGCAAGTGGACGGGCACGTTCTCGTCGGCCGAGTCGCTCAAGGGCCTGAACGAGTTCAAGGCGTTCCAGAACGCCTACTCCACCAAGGCCTCCGCGACGCTCAACACGGACAAGCCGAACGAGGACCAGGTCATGGCCGACGGCAAGGCCGCGACCATGATGGGCGCGATCTGGGACGCCGGGGCCGTCGTGACGTCGTCGAAGGGCAAGCTCAAGGCCGAGGACCTCGGGACCTTCGCGCTCCCCGGCTCGAACGGCAAGCCCGCTCCGAACTTCGGTGGCGGTGAGGTCTGGGGCATCGCGGCCAAGTCCGCGAACCAGGACCTCGCGCTCGCGTGGACGAAGATCGCTGCCGGCCAGGACGTCCAGACGATGATCTCGAAGGTCTGGATCCCGAACACGACGGAGCTCGCGGCGACCGCTGCGGCCTCGGCCGACCCGAACTCGACCAAGGGCTTCTACGACGGTGCCGGCGCGACGAAGTCGGTTCCGAGCTCGCCGAACTGGGCCACCATCGAGGGCAACAAGGTCATGGAGAACCTGTTCTCCTCGGTCGCGTCCGGCAGCAAGTCGGTGGAGGACGCGGCGAAGGCGGCCGACGACACCATCAACAGCACGCTGAACGGCTGATCCAGCCTCACCCATCGGGTTCTCCCCGCGCGAGAGCCCAGTAGGAGAACCTCGATGAACACCCCGACTGCGACCTCCGTCGCAGGCGAGGGCGCGGCTGCCGTGGCCCCTCAGGCGTCACGGCAGCCGCGCGGCTCTCGCCGCACGGGCCAGCGTGGCTCGAACCTCGCCCCCTGGCTCCTCGTGACCCCGGCCGGTCTGATCATGATCGCGCTGGTCGTCACACCGATCGTCCTGCTCATCTTCATGTCGTTCACCGACATGAACCAGCGCACGCTGTTCACCGGCGCGTACGAGTCGGTCGGCATCTCGAACTACACCGACATCTTCGCCGATCCGGACTTCTGGAAGGCGTTGGCCCGGACCGTCTTCTTCACCGCGGCACTCGTGCTCGGGAGCATCGGGATCGGGATGCTCTTCTCGACCCTCCTGCTGCGCCTGGGCACGTTCATGCGGTACGTGCTGACCATCTCGCTGATCTTCGCCTGGGCGATGCCGAACGTCGCCTCGTCGCAGGTCTGGAACTGGCTCTTCCAGCCCGGATACGGCGTCGTCAACTGGCTCCTCACCCAGCTCCACATCTTCGGCGACATGACCCAGACGAACTGGGCCAACAACACCTGGCTGGGCTTCCTGTGCATCTGGCTGCTCGTCGTGTGGCAGGCGGTCCCGTTCATCGCGCTCACGCTCTACGCGGCGCAGAGCCAGATCGACCCCTCGTACTACGAGGCGGCCCGGCTCGACGGTGCAGGGGAGTGGCGCATCTACCGCCAGATCACGCTGCCGTTCCTCGCGCCGACGCTGCTGCTCGTGACGATCCTGTCGATGATCTGGGACTTCAACATCTTCAACCAGATCTGGCTGGTGACCCAGGGCGGCCCGGACAACACGACGTCGACCCTCGGCATCTGGACGTACAAGACCGCGTTCGTGAGCTTCAAGATCGGCTCGGGCTCGGCGATCGCCGTCGTGACGACGATCCTGCTCATGATCTTCAGCGGCATCTACATCCGCCGGCTGCTCCGTTCCGGGGAGGACCTGTGACCACCGCAAGCACTTCCGCGCCCGTCGGCGTCGTCGACGAGCCGGCCGCGAGCGCACCGCCGGTTCGCCGTCGCGCCCGCCGTCACCGGACCGGGAGCACGATCCTCGCGATCATCGCCAGCATCGTCTGGGTCTTCCCCGTCTACTGGATGGTCATCACGGCGTTCAAGCCCTCGGGCGACGTCCTGAGCGCGACCCCCGAGTTCCTCCCGCAGCACGCGACGCTGGACAACTTCGTCGCGGCGCTGTCGAAGTCGGGCTTCCTCACGAACTTCAAGAACTCGGTCATCGTGGTCGGCGCGACGCTGATCATCTCGATCGCGATCGCCTTCTTCGCCTCGGCCGCCCTCTCGCGGTTCCGGTTCCGCGGACGGCGCACGATCCTCATCGCGATCCTCGTCGTGCAGATGCTCCCCGGGACGGCGCTCCTCATCCCGCAGTTCCTCGTCTTCAACCAGATCGACCTGCTGGGGTCGTACATCGGCCTGATCCTCGCGTACGTCGGCGCGGTCCTGCCGTTCTCGATCTGGGTGATGCGCGGGTTCTTCATCTCCATCCCGAAGGAGCTCGAGGAGGCCGCGGCCGTCGACGGTGCGAACACCTGGACCATCCTGTGGCGCGTGCTCTTCCCGCTCGTCGCCCCCGGCGTGATCGCCACCAGCGTCTTCGCGTTCGTCACGGCGTGGAACGAGTACCTCACGGCCTACGTCTTCATGAAGGACCAGTCGATGTACACGCTGCCCGTGTGGCTGGTCTCGTTCACGAACCCGAACGGCGTGACCGACTACGCGAGCCAGATGGCGGCGTCGACGATCTTCTCGATCCCGGTGGTGGTCTTCTTCATGATCATCCAGCGCAAGCTCGTCGCCGGCATGTCCGCAGGTGCGGTGAAGGGCTGACGTGAGCATCTCTGCCTCGTTCGACGAGACCTACGCGGAGACGATCGGGGACGGCGAGGCGGAGCAGCGACCTGGCACGTTCGCGGTCGGGCTCGACATCGGCGGCACCAAAGTGCTCGGTGTCCTGCTCGCCGCGGACGGCACGGTCGTGGACTCGGTCCGCCTCCCGACGATCCGCGGCGGCGACGGCGTGGTGCGGTCCGCGTCCGACGTCGTCCGCCGCCTCGCGGCCGCCGCGGACCTGGAGCTCCGGGAGATCGGTGCGGTCGGCGTCGGGGTGCCGGGCCTCGTGGACCCCCTGACGGGATCGGTGCACCACGCCGTGAACCTCGGGATCCACGCGGACCAGTTCCCGCTCGCGGACCGGATCGGCCACGAGCTCGGCGGCGTGCCCGTCCACGTCGACAACGACCTCAACGTCGCGGCGCTCGGTGCGTCCTTCGCGCTCGGTCCCGACGCCGACGACCTCGCCTACCTCGCCCTCGGGACGGGCATGGCGGCGGGCGTCGTGCTCGGGGGCGAGCTGCGGCGCGGCGCGAGCGGGGCCGCGGGCGAGGTCGGCCACATCCCCATCCGGCCGGACGGCCCGGTCTGCGCGTGCGGGCAGCGCGGCTGCATCGAGCTCTACGCGAGCGGCAGCGCCCTCGCGCGGCGCTGGCCGACGACGTCCGACGTGCCGGCGCCCCTGCTCGTGTTCCAGGCCGCCGCCGAGGGGGACGCCCGCGCGCTCGAGATCCGGCACGACTTCGCGGTCGCGCTCGCCGAGTGCCTGCGCATCATCGTGCTGTCCTACGACACGCGCCGCATCGTCATCGGCGGCGGCGTCACGGGCGTGGGCGCGCCGCTGCTCGACGCGCTGCGCGAGGCGCTCACCGAGCAGGCGTCCACCTCGCCGTTCCTGGAGAGCCTCCACATCGTGGACCGTGTCACGCTGGCGCCGTCCGACGTGCCGATCGCGGCCGTGGGTGCCGCCCTCGCGGGGCTCCGCAGCGAGTAGAGCGCCGCCCCCGACCACCGAGCGAACTGGAGTAGTCATGGAAGTTGTCATCGCACCGGCCGAGGAGCTCGCGCGGCTCGCCGCGGACGCCATCGAGCAGCTCGTCCGGACCAAGCCGGACGCCGTGCTCGGTCTCGCGACCGGGTCGAGCCCGCTCAAGGTCTACGACGAGCTGGCCCGCCGGCACACCGAGGGGGGCCTGTCCTTCGCGCGGGCGCGTGCTTTCATGCTCGACGAGTACGTCGGCCTGCCCGCCGACCACCCCGAGCGCTACCGCAACGTGATCGAGAAGGAGATCGCGTCGCGCGTCGACTTCGCGCCGGGGGCCGTGCAGGGCCCGGACGGCCTCGCGGACGACCTGCCCGCCGCGTGCGCGGCCTACGAGGACGCGATCGCCGACGCGGGCGGGGTGGACCTGCAGATCCTCGGGATCGGCACCGACGGCCACATCGCGTTCAACGAGCCGGGGTCGTCGCTGGCCTCCCGGACGCGCATCAAGACCCTCACCCAGCAGACGCGCGAGGACAACGCGCGCTTCTTCGAGGACGACATCGACAAGGTTCCCCACCACTGCCTCACGCAGGGGCTCGCGACGATCATGTCCGCGCGGCACCTCGTCCTGCTCGCCACGGGCAAGGGCAAGGCCGAGGCCGTGCACCAGCTCACCGAGGGAGCCGTGAGCGCGCTCTGGCCCGCCACGATCATGCAGCTGCACCCGCACGCGACCGTGCTCGTCGACGACGCCGCGGCCAGCCGTCTGCAGCTCGCCGGCTACTACCGTCAGACGTTCGCGTCGAAGCCCGGCTGGCAGGGGCTCTAGCCCTCCCCGAGGGTGCCCGCGGGCGGGACGGGACGGGTGCGCCCGCACCCGCGTCCTCGCCGGCGAGGGCCGTTGCCGGGGCGTCCGCGGCACCTTGTAGGCTGTGCGCGCCGCCTGTGCGTCCCGCCCCCGTCGGGCACGTGCGCAGAGCGCGCTCCGGAGCACGATCGAGAGGACCCGTCCGTGTCGTCCCACCACCTCACCTCGCGGCCGCGGCGCGCGGCTGCCCCGCTCGTCGCCCTGCTCGCGGCGTCGGGCCTCGTCCTGTCGGCGTGCTCGTCCGGCAAGGCTGACGCGGGCGACACGACGGTGTACCCGACGGGTCAGACGATCACGGTCACGCTGATCGCGCCGTCCCCCGCGCAGAAGCCCGCGAACGACTACCTCAAGGCGACGTTCGAGCAGAAGTTCCCCGGCAACAAGCTGGTCTTCGCCGACGAGACGTGGGCCACCTACCAGGACGACTACCAGAAGGAGCTCATCGACGGGAAGGGGAAGATCCCCGACGTCGTCGAGATGGGCAACACCCAGACCCCGGGCTTCACCGCCACCGGCGCGCTGCTCGACCTGACCGACAAGTACCAGGACCTGGGCGGCGACGACCTCCTGCCGGGCTTCGTGGAGATCGGGTCGTACGACGGCCGGTTCTACGCGCCGCCCTACTACTCCGCGGGCCGCATCGTCATGGCCTCGAGCAAGATCGTGGGCGAGACGGTCCCGCAGACGCTCGCCGAGTACGTGGCCGAGGGCACCAAGCTCAAGAAGAAGGACCGCTCGGGCATCTACCTGCCCGGCAAGGACTGGTACGACGTCATGCCGTTCGTCTGGGAGAACGGCGGCTACATCGCCCAGCAGCAGGACGACGGCACCTGGAAGGCGGGCTTCTCCTCGTCGGGCGGGATCGTCGGCCTGGTCCAGGCGCAGCACGTCATGAAGCAGGCGAACAGCCAGAAGGTCGGACCGGCCGACGGCGACGAGCTCAAGGGCACCGAGGTCTTCTGCCAGGGCAAGATCGGCTACTTCTCGGGACAGACGTGGCAGGCGACGCAGATCGCGTCGTCGACCAAGGACGGCGGCTGCAAGAGCACCTGGGGCGACCCGAGCGACCAGATCGTCTTCACACTGCCGGGCAAGGAGAAGGGCTCGGTCGCCGCGACGTTCGCGGGCGGGTCGAACCTGGGCGTGGCGGCGAAGTCGAAGAACCCGGAGCTCGCCTACCAGGTGCTCAAGATCATGACGTCGCCGGGCTACCAGGACCTCATGGCGCTCAACGCCTTCATCCCGGCGCGCATCTCGTCGTCGGCGAACCTCCCGCAGGACGCGCTGACGCTCTCGAGCGCGCGCGCCGCGCAGACCGCCATCCTGACCCCCGCCTCCCCGAAGTGGGCGACCGTCGAGGCGAAGAAGTACCTCCAGGACGCGTTCGCCGAGATCGCGGCGGGCGGGGACGTCCCCACGATCGCCAAGAAGCTCGACAAGGAGATCGAGGACACCCTCAACTCGAAGTGAGTGCGGGTGCCCCGACGTAGGATCTAGACCATGACCGAACCGCTCTCCAGCCCCCAGCCTGCGTACGACGACCCGTCCGGCGGCTCGTCCACGGTGGTGCTCGAGCGGGAGGAGACCCGCGAGCTCACGGAGCCGGGGGACCACGAGCGGTTCGCGCACTACGTCCGCAAGGAGAAGATCCTCGAGTCGGCCGTCACGGGGGCGCCGGTCATCGCCCTGTGCGGCAAGGTGTGGGTCCCGGGGCGCGACCCGTCGAAGTTCCCGGTCTGCCCGGTCTGCAAGGAGATCTACGAGGGTCTGCGTGAGCCGCAGGACGGCGACGGCGGTTCCGGCGACGGCAAGGGCTCGGGCGGCGGCTCGGGGCGCAAGGGGTTCTTTGGGGGCCGAGGCGGCAAGTGACGGCGAACGAGAGCTCCCGCACCCGCCCGTCCTCTCGTCCCGCCAGTGATCGTTCGGTCACCGAGCAGCCTTCGCTGTTCTCGTCGCACGCGCCCGCCGGCCCCCAGGCCGCGTCCACGTTCGCCGCGGAGCAGCTGAGCCCGGCGTACCCGCGTCGTGCCCCGTGGGGCACGGCGGGCAAGCTGCGCGCGTGGCAGGCCGCCGCGCTCGAGCTGTACCGCGAGCAGTCGCCCCGCGACTTCCTCGCGGTCGCGACGCCCGGCGCCGGCAAGACGACGTTCGCGCTGCGCATCGCGACCGAGCTGCTCGAGCAGCGGGTCGTGCGGCGCGTCACCGTGGTGGCGCCGACCGAGCACCTGAAGCACCAGTGGGCGGATGCGGCGGCGCGCGTCGGCATCCACCTGGACCCGTCGTTCAAGAACAGCCAGGGCCGGCACGGCGCGCACTACGACGGCGTCGCGCTGACGTACGCGCAGGTCGCGAGCAAGCCCGCGCTGCACCGCGCCCGGACGGAGGCGGCGCCCACCCTCGTGATCCTCGACGAGGTGCACCACGGCGGCGACGCGCTGAGCTGGGGCGACGCCGTGCGCGAGGCCTTCGACGGGGCGTCCCGTCGCCTCGCCCTCACGGGCACCCCGTTCCGGTCGGACACCTCGCCGATCCCGTTCGTGCGCTACGAGCAGGGCCCGGACGGCGTCCGCCGGTCGCGGGCCGACTACACGTACGGGTACGGCGAGGCGCTGCGCGACCACGTCGTGCGGCCCGTGATCTTCCTGTCGTACTCGGGCCTGATGCGCTGGCGGACCCGGGCGGGCGACGAGGTCGCGGCCACGCTCGGCGAGGCCCTCACCAAGGACATGACCGCGCAGGCGTGGCGGACCGCGCTGGACCCCGAGGGCGAGTGGATCCCGTCCGTCCTCCAGGCCGCCGACACGCGCCTCACGGAGGTGCGGCGCGCCGTCCCGGACGCCGGTGCGCTCGTCATCGCGACGGACCAGTCCGACGCCCGCGCGTACGCCGCGCACCTGCGGCGGATCACGGGTCAGGCGCCCACGGTCGTCCTGTCCGACGACGACGGCGCGTCGGGCCGCATCGAGGAGTTCTCGTCCTCGGACTCGCGCTGGATGGTCGCCGTGCGCATGGTGTCGGAGGGCGTCGACGTGCCGCGGCTCGCGGTCGGCGTCTACGCGACGAGCACCGCGACCCCGCTGTTCTTCGCGCAGGCCGTCGGGCGGTTCGTGCGAGCCCGGCGACGCGGGGAGACCGCGTCGGTCTTCCTCCCGAGCGTGCCGCAGCTCCTCGCGCTCGCGGCCTCCCTCGAGGACGAGCGCGACCACGCCCTCGACCGGCCGTCGTCGGGCGAGGACGAGAACGGGCTCGAGGACGGCCTCCTGGCCGAGGCGAACCGGCTGCAGGACGCGCCGGACGCCGTCGGACCGGACGGGCTCGAGGCGAGCTTCAAGGCGCTCGAGGCGCAGGCGACGTTCGACCGCGTGCTGTTCGACGGCGGCGAGTTCGGCACGGGCGCCGAGGTCGGGTCGGCCGAGGAGCTCGACTTCCTCGGGCTCCCGGGCCTCCTCGACGCCGACCAGGTGACGACGCTGCTGCGCGAGCGGCAGGCCGGTCAGGCAGGCGGACGGGCCGTCGTGCCCGACCCCGAGGCCGCGGCGCGCGAGCAGGCCGCGTTCGACCACCGGCGGGCCGCCGAGCTGCGCAAGGAGCTCCAGAAGCTCGTGTCCGCGTGGGCGCGCCGGAGCGGCCAGCCGCACGGGAGCGTGCACACCGAGCTGCGCCGCCGCTGCGGCGGCCCCGAGGTGCCCCTCGCAACGGTCGACCAGCTCGAGGCGCGCGTCGCGCTCGTCCGGAACTGGTTCGTCGGCAAGCGCTGAGACGGGCGACCTCGCGGGCCCGGGGCGGCCCTCGAGCCGCCGGGCGCCGGCGCCGTCGTGCCCCGCGGTCAGGCGAGGCGCAGCGTGACCGTGTCGAGGGCCGGGTCTCCGGCCGACAGACGCCGCGCGCCGCGCGGGAGCTCCGCGCGCGACTCGGCGTGGCGGCGTGCGGCCGCCTGGACGCCGCTCGGCCCGGTCCACCGGGTGTCGACGGCGCCGTCGGTCACCAGCGGGACGTGCAGCGGGCGGGCGTCGTCGGGCACGGCCCACGAGCGCAGGGCGAGGTCGTCGCCCGTGACGACGAGCTCCTCGACGGCGCGACCGTCGGTGTCGAGGCGTCGCGCCGCGACCTTGCGCCCGCCCGAGCTCGTCTTGAGGGTCGACGCCTTGGCGACGGGCTCGAGGACGCCGGTCGCCCCCTCGCGGGCCACGAGCTTGTAGACCATGCCGCACGTGGGGGCGCCCGAGCCGGTGACGAGCGACGTCCCGACGCCGTACGTGTCCACGGGGGCCGACGCGAGGGCGGCGATGGCGTGCTCGTCGAGGTCGGAGGTGACGACGATCTGGGTGTCCGTGGCCCCCAGCTCGTCGAGCTGGCGCCGCACCTCGACCGCGAGCCCCATGAGGTCGCCCGAGTCGAGGCGCACGGCGCCGAGCGCGTTCCCTGCCGCGGCGACCGCGTTCTCGACGCCCTGGCGGACGTCGTAGGTGTCGACGAGGAGGGTCGTGGACCCGCCGAGCGACGCGACCTGGCTCGCGAAGGCGGACTCCTCGTCGTCGTGCAGGAGGGTGAAGGCGTGCGCGGCGGTGCCGATGGTCGCGAGCCCGTAGCGGCGCCCCGCCTCGAGGTCGGACGTGCCGACGAACCCGCCGATCACCGCGGCGCGCGCGGCCGCGACGGCGGCCTGCTCGTGCGCGCGGCGGGCGCCCATCTCGAGGCACGGCCGGTCGACGGCGGCGCTCGTCATCCGGGACGCGGCCGCCGCCACCGCCGAGTCGTAGTTGAGGATCGACAGGACGAGCGTCTCGAGGATCACGGCCTCGGCGAACGTCCCCTCGACGACGAGCACGGGCGACTGCGGGAAGTAGGTCTCGCCCTCCGCGTACCCCGTGATGCTGCCGGTGAAGCGGTAGTCGGCGAGGAACTCGAGCGTGCGGTCGTCGACGATGCGTTCGCGGCCGAGCCACTCCAGCTCGTCGGCGTCGAACCGGAACGCCCCGAGCGCCTCGAGCACGCGCCCGGTGCCGGCGAGCACGCCGTACCGGCGGCCCGGGGGGAGGCGCCGGGTGAACACCTCGAAGACGCAGTGCCGGTCGGCGGTGCCGTCGGCGAGGGCCGCCTGCAGCATCGTGAGCTCGTACCGGTCGGTGAGCAGCGAGGTCCGCCCGGGGGCGTAGGTGGGGGGTCGTTCGGGGCGGTGCGCGACGTCGCGCTCGTCGAGCCCCGGGAGCGTGGCCATGACCACAACCTAGGGCACGGTGCCGGGTGCGGCATGCGCGCCGCCGGGGTGCGGACCGGGACGGGCGGGGGCGCCCAGCCCCTAGCATGGAGCCGTGGACCTGATCACGCTCTCCGCGGCGACCCCCGAGGCGGAGCTGCGCCCCGACGACGTCGCGCAGCGCGTCGCGGACGCCTGGTCGACGGTCGTCTGGAACGACCCCGTGAACCTCATGAGCTACGTCACGTACGTGTTCGAGAGCTACTTCGGGTACCCGACCGAGCGGGCGAACCAGCTGATGCTCCAGGTGCACCAGGAGGGCCGCGCGGTGGTCTCGCACGGGGGGCGCGAGCGGATGGAGGTGGACGTGCGGGCCATGCACGACTTCGGCCTGTGGGCGACCCTCCAGAAGGACGGCGCGTGAGGCCGTTCAAGGCGACGCGGCGGGGGTACGTCGCCCAGCTCGACACCCCGGAGCGGGTGGTCCTCGCGCACGTCGTCGGGGACGTCGTCGAGCTGCTGCAGGACGCGGTGCCGGACGCGGACGGCGCCCCGTGGGGCACGCTCGAGGCCGAGGTGACGCCGCCGCAGGACCCGGCGCTGTCGCGGCTGCTGCCCGAGGCGTCGGCCGACCCGGACGTCTCGGCCGAGTTCCGCCGGCTGACGCAGGGCGAGCTCGCGGGCGCGAAGGCCAAGCGGCTCCTGGCGTTCGCGGAGCTGCTGCTGGACGACGAGGTCGCGCGGGCGGCCGCGACGGGGCGGCACGTGCGGGCCGAGCGGACCGATCTGCTCGTCGCCCGCGACGCCGCGCGCGACACGGCCGCCGCGCTCACGGACGTGCGACTCGTCCTCGCGTCGCGCCTGGGCGTGACGACGGACGGTCAGGCCGAGGACCTCTACGCCGAGATCGAGGCGGGCGCCGCCGACGACGCCGGCGAGCCGGACGACGAGCCCGGCTCGGGCGACGCGTCGCGCCAGTTCCTCGGCGCGGTGTTCGTCACGGCGGGCTGGTTGCAGGAGTCGCTCGTCGAGGCGATGCTCACGGACCTGCGGCGACGCCCGGCCGCCGGTCCCCGGGCGTGATGGCGCCCCAGCCGGGCAAGCCGGGCCTGCTGCGCGCGCTCAACGACCGCCGCGCCCTCGAGCTCCTGTTCGCGCACGGCCCGCTCACGCGCGGCCGCCTGGGCGAGCTGAGCGGGCTGTCGAAGCCGACGGCGGCGCAGGTCGTCCAGCGGCTCGAGTCGTTGGGTCTGATCGGCCCGGTCGCGCGCGTGTCCGGCGGCCGGGGGCCCGACGCCGTCGCGTACGGGCCCGTCGCGGCCGGCCGGGTGGGCGTCGCGGTCGACGCGCGGGCGCACCGGCTCGCCGCGGTCGTGCGCGACGTGCTCGGCACCGAGCTGGGCCGGGTCGAGGCGCCGCGCGCGGTCGACCGCGACCCCGCAGGGCAGGGCGGCACGGAGGAGCTGGTCGCCGTCGTGGACCGCGCGTGCGCCGAGGCCGGGGTGGCCCGGGACGCGGTGCAGCTCGTGGTCGTCGGCGTGTCCGCGGCGGTCGACCCCGCGACGGACACCCTCCGGTTCGCGGAGGACTTCCCGCGGTGGCCGGGCACCGGGGTCCGCCGCCACCTGGGGGAGGTCCTCGGGTGCGACGTCGTCCTCGACAACGACGTCAAGCTCGCCGCGCTCGCGGAGCGTGAGCACGGGGCGGCGCGCGGCGAGGACGGCTTCTCGATCCTGTGGCTGGGGCAGGGCGTGGGCCTCGCCACCGACCTCGGCGGCGTCGTCGTGCGGGGTGCGGCCGGCGCGGCGGGGGAGATCGGCTACCTGCGCTCGCCGGCGTCGCTCGAGGCCGACGACCCCGTCGAGCCCTCGACGGTGCACCACCTGCTCGGCGCGTCGGCCGTCCTGGCGCTCGGCCGGAGCCGCGGGGTCGTGCCGCCCGGCTCCGGGCCCGCGACGGACGAGGCGCTCGCGGCCGCGCTGGCGGACGACGCCGTCCTCGAGGTGCTCGCCCGGCGCGTGGCCGAGTGCGTCGCGCCCGTCCTCGCGGTGCTCGACCCGGGGCTGCTCGTCCTCGCCGGCCCGGTCGCCGTCGTCGGCGGGGAGCGGCTCGCGGACCGCGTCGAGGAGCGGGTCGCGGCCTCGTCGCCGTGGCAGACGCGCGTGGTGCCGACCGGGGTGCCACGCGGCGCCGTCCTGGACGGTGCGAGCGTCGCCCTGCTCCGCGGCCTGCGGGCGCGTGCCCTCGAGCACGCGGGCACGGTCGACTGACGGCTCCCGCCGCGCGCGCGGGCTTCCGCGCGACGGCGCGCGGACCGGCGAGGTGGCGGGCCGAGGCTCGCCGCCCCGTTAGGCTCGGACCGTGAACGACGCGCCCATCGGGATCTTCGACTCCGGTGTCGGCGGACTGACCGTGGCCCGAGCGATCCTCGACCAGCTGCCAGGCGAGTCCCTGCACTACATCGGCGACACGGCCAACAGCCCCTACGGACCCAAGCCCCTCGCTGCGGTCCGCGCGCTGTCCCTCGCGATCATGGACCAGCTCGTCGACGAGGGCGTGAAGATGCTCGTGATCGCGTGCAACAGCGCGTCGTCCGCGGTGCTGCACGACGCCCGCGAGCGCTACACGGTGCGGCGCGGGGTCCCGGTGGTCGAGGTCATCCTGCCCGCCGCGCGCCGGGCGGTCGCCACGACGAGGACGGGGCACGTCGGCGTGATCGGGACGCGCGCCACGATCGAGTCCCGCGCGTACGACGACGCGTTCGCCGTCGCGCCCGGCATCACGCTCGTGTCGCGGGCGTGCCCGCGGTTCGTGGAGCTCATCGAGGCGGGCGTCACCTCGGGCCCCGAGGTCCTCGACGTCGCGCACGAGTACCTCGACCCGCTGCGGGCCGTCGGCGTCGACACGCTCGTGCTGGGCTGCACCCACTACCCGCTGCTCACGGGTGCCATCTCCTACGTGATGGGGGAGGACGTCGCGCTCGTGTCGTCCGCGGAGGAGACCGCCCGCGACGTGTACCGCACGCTCGTCGCGCACGGGCTCGAGCGTTCGCCCGAGGCGGGGCCGCCCGAGCACCGGTTCGTGTCGACCGGGGGAGCAGAGCGGTTCGAGCAGCTCGCGCGCCGGTTCCTCGGACCCGAGGTGCGCGCCGTGGAGCAGGTCTGATGCGGCTCGTCGTCGTGGGGTGCGCGGGATCGTTCGCGGGCCCCGACGGGCCCGCGTCGTCGTACGCGGTGCAGGCCGAGGACGGGTCCGGCCGCACGTGGACCGTCGTCCTCGACCTGGGGAACGGGGCGCTCGGCGCGCTGCAGCGCGTGCTCGACCCGTTCGACGTCGACGCCGTCGCGCTGAGCCACCTGCACCCCGACCACTTCGCCGACCTGTGCGGCCTCTACGTGTACCGGCGGTACCACCCGGAGCGCGGCGTCCTGCACGACCCGGCCCTCGGGCCCCTCGCCGTGTGGGGCCCGGCCGGCACCGAGCGGCGTCTCACCGACGCGTACGGCTCGCGCGACGACGAGGACATGCGCTCGGTGTTCGCGTTCCGGGAGTGGGCGCCCGACCGGCCGGTGCGCCTCGGCCCGTTCGTGCTCGAGCCCGTGCCCGTCCGGCACCCCGTGGAGGCGTACGCCGTCCGCGTCACCGGGCCCTCGACCGAGCGCCCCGGCGAGCAGGCGACGCTCGTCTACTCGGGCGACACCGACGCGTGCGACGGGCTCGTCGACGCGGCGCGCGGAGCCGACCTCTTCCTGTGCGAGGCGGCGTTCCAGGAGGGCCGCGACCTGCTCGACGGCATCCACCTCACGGGGTACCGCGCCGGGCTCGCCGCCCGTGCCGCCGGGGCGCGCCGCCTGGTGCTCACGCACCTGCCCGCGTGGAACGACCCGCAGGTGGCGCTCGCCGAGGCGACGTCCGCCTACCCGGGCCCCGTCGAGCTCGCGACGGCCGGCGCGACCTACACGGTCTGACGCGCCCCCTAGGCTGAGGGCATGCCGAACGACACCACGACGTCCCCTGCCGCCACGCTCCGCGCCGACGGCCGCCGCACCGACGAGCTCCGCCCCGTCCGGATCACGCGCGGCTGGCTCGACTCCGCCGAAGGCAGCGTCCTCGTCGAGTTCGGGGCGACGCGCGTGCTCTGCGCGGCGTCGTTCACGGAGGGCGTGCCGCGCTGGAAGAAGGGCTCGGGCGAGGGCTGGGTGACCGCCGAGTACGCGATGCTCCCGCGCGCCACCTCCACGCGCAGCGACCGCGAGTCCGTCAAGGGGCGCGTCGGTGGCCGCACGCACGAGATCTCGCGCCTCGTCGGGCGCTCGCTGCGCGCCGTGGTCGACGTCAAGGCGCTCGGCGAGAACACGATCGTGCTCGACTGCGACGTCCTCCAGGCCGACGGCGGGACCCGCACCGCGGCCATCACCGGCGCCTACGTGGCGCTCGCCGACGCCGTCGCGTGGGGCCAGCGCTCCGGGCTGATCCGCCCGAGCCTCGTCCCCGCCGGCACCCCCGTGCTCACCGACTCGGTGTCCGCCGTGAGCGTCGGCATCATCGACGGCACGCCCATGCTCGACCTGCCCTACGAGGAGGACGTGCGCGCCGAGACCGACATGAACGTGGTCGTGACCGGTGCCGGGACGTTCGTCGAGGTGCAGGGCACCGCGGAGCACGCGCCGTTCGACCGCGCCGAGCTCGACAGCCTCCTCGACCTCGCCGTCGCCGGCAACGCGACCCTGGCGGCGCTGCAGCGCGCCGCGCTCGCCGCCGAGCCGGAGGGGCACCGGTGACCGCCCCGGACGGCGTCCGCCTCGTCCTCGCGACCCACAACGCACACAAGGTCGGCGAGCTCCGCGACATCCTGCACGCGGTCCCGGCCCTCGCGGACCTCGACCCGGCGGCCGTCGTGGGGGCGGGCGACGTCGGCGCGCCCGAGCCCGTCGAGGACGGCGTGACGTTCGAGGAGAACGCGCTGATCAAGGCGCGCGCGCTCGTCGCGTTCACGGGCCTGCCGGCGGTCGCCGACGACTCGGGCATCGCGGTCGACGTGCTCGGCGGTGCGCCGGGCGTCTTCTCCGCCCGGTGGAGCGGCCGGCACGGCGACGACGCCGCGAACCTGGACCTCCTGCTCGCGCAGGTGGCGGACGTGCCCGACGCGCACCGGGGGGCGGCGTTCGTGTGCGCGGCCGCTCTCGTCACCCCGGACGGCACCGAGGTCGTGCGCGTGGCCGAGGTGCGGGGGAGCCTGCTGCGCGAGCGCCACGGCCAGGGCGGGTTCGGTTACGACCCCGTGTTCCGGCCCGACGGCGAGACCCGGTCCACGGCCGAGCTCACGCCGGGGGAGAAGAACGCGATCAGCCACCGCGGACGTGCGTTCCGGGCTCTCGCGCCCGAGGTCGCCCGCGTCCTCGGGGGCTGACCGGCCGTCAGCCTCGCCCGCGCCGTCGCCCGGCGACGCGGGCGAGCGCCCGCCAGCCGACGATGCCGAGGCCGAGGAACACGGCCGCGACCACCTGGAAGCTCGGGGCGATGCCCTGGTCGGTCGCGAGGCGCAGCAGCATGCCGACCGCCCAGGCCGCGGCCCACACGGCGACGCCCGTCGGCCACAGGGCGAGGGGCCGACGCCACGCGCGGGTCGCGAGCCAGCCGACGGCCACGCCCGCGAGGAACGGCCACGCCGTCGCGAGGACGGCGAGGAGCCCCTCGTGCTCGTCGTGCGACCGGCGCCCGATCGCGGCGAACACGATGACCCAGACGACGTCGGCCGCGGCGGCGAGCGCCGCCGGGCGCCAGGACGTCGCGGCGCGCGGCGTGGAGGTCGGGCGGGCGTCGGGGGTCATGCGGTGTCTCCGGGTTCGGGCGGGAGCGTGCGGTCCAGGAACCCGGCGAGCGCGGCGAGGGCGAGGAGGAGGACGGCCACGACGAGGGTCGCGCCGAGCGCTCCCGCGTAGCCGTGCAGCGTGACGTCGAGGAACGGGTACGGGTACCAGCCGACGACGGCGCCGCGGACGAACGTGTACGCCACCCACGCGAGCGGTGCCACCGGGGTCCAGGCAAGCGTACGGGCATCGATGCGTGGCCGAGGACCCGTCAGCAGCCAGACCAGCACGCACAGCGGTGGGCACACGTAGTGGAGCAGGGCGTTCGAGACCTGGCCGGCGGCCGTGAGGTCCGCGACCCCGCGCAGGACCGTGACGTAGACGAGCCCGGTGACCGCGATGCAGACGACGCCGTCGAGCCGGGCGACCCGGAACACGCGGCCGTCGCGTCGCGGGTCGAGCACGAGGAGAGCGGCCACGACCGCGACCAGGAGGTTCGACAGGATCGTGAAATAGCTGAAGAGCCGGACGAGCCGCTCGAGCGTCGAGCCGGCGGCCCCCGGGCCCTCGGTGAACACCCGGGCGACCTCGAGCCCGAGACCCGTGCCGGCGACGGCGAGGACGGCCGCGTGCAGGACCCGCGCGCCGCCCGCCCGGGTCACGGCAGCCGGCCGACGTGCGCCATCGCCTGGCGCAGCAGCGTCCCCTGACCGCCGTGCATCTCGAGCTGGACCTCGTCGCTGCACGCCTGCTCGGGCGTGAGCCAGGCGAGGTCGAGGGCCGACTGCTGGGGCTGCGCGTCGCCGCTGATCGGCACCACGTACGCCAGGGACACGGCGTGCTGGCGTGGGTCGTGGTACGAGGTGATGCCCGGCGTCGGGAAGTACTCCGCGACCGTGAACGGCTGCGGCGACGGCGGGACCAGGGGGAGCGCGACCGGTCCCAGGTCCTTCTCGATGTGGCGCAGCAAGGCGTCCCGGATCCGCTCGTGGTACATCACGCGACCGCTGACCAGGGCGCGCGTCATCGCGCCCGTCGGGCTCACGCGCAGCAGCAGCCCGACGGCGACGACGTCGCCCGACTCGTCGACCCGCACCGGCACCGCGTCCACGTAGACGAGCGGGAGCTGGGCGCGCGCCGCGGCGATCGCCTCGGGTGAGAGCCACCCCGCGGGCTGCGGGCGCTCGTGCGGGAAGTCGTCGTCGGGCGGGAGGTCGGCGGTGTCGGTCACGGGTCCAGTTCTACCGTGCGCGCGCCCGACGGCGCACGGCCTGACCGCGCGCGGGCGGGAATACCAGGCGCCCCAGGACCGCTGTAGCGTGCGGAACCCCGATGGAAGGAAGCCAGATGGCCACCCAGGCACTCACGGGCGACACGTTCGAGAAGACCGTCCTCGAGAACGACATCGTCCTCGTCGACTGGTGGGCGTCGTGGTGCGGCCCGTGCCGCATGTTCGCGCCCGTCTTCGAGCAGTCGTCGGAGGAGAACTCCGACATCGTCTACGGCAAGGTCGACACCGAGGCCGAGCAGGCGCTCGCCGGTGCCGCGCAGATCACCTCGATCCCGACGCTGATGGCGTTCCGCGAGGGCGTCCTCGTCTTCTCGCAGCCCGGCGCCCTGCCGGCGTCCGCGCTCCAGCAGGTCATCGACCAGGTGCGCGGCCTCGACATGGACGACGTCCGCGCCCAGATCGCGAAGGCCAAGGACGCCGCGCCGCAGAACTGACGCGCTCGACGTCAGGACACACGCTTGACGCGAGGAGCTCGCGTTCCCGGCCCGCCACGCCTGCGTGGCGGGCTTGCGCGTCGCTTGGCTCGATGTTGGCAGCTCGAACTAATGTTCGATTCATGGGGGCGCGCCGCAGATACACCTACGAAATCCTCGCTGAAGCCGCGCCGAACTCCGAGTCGCTCACTGGGGTCGTGCGCTATCTCGGCGTTCCAGTCCGTAGCGGCTCGTACAGCCACATCGGCAAGAGGCTCAAGGAGCTGGGGGTCGACACGAGCCACTTCCGCCGCAGGAAGTACACGGCTGAAATGCTCGCCGAGGCCGCGGCGAACGCCGACTCGGTAGCGGCGGTCGTCCGGTACCTCGGGCTCGTGGAAGCAGGGGAAACGCACGCCCACATCGGAAGGATGCTGAAACAGCTGGGCGTCGACACGAGCCACTTTCGGCGCAATCAGGGCGCGCGCGTGCGAGCGAACCGACTGGCAGCGGAGGAAGTCCTCGTGCTGGACCTTGGTCGGACCCGGCGGAGGCCTCCGCACCAGCTCAGGCGAGCTCTCGCTGAGGCCGGCCGAGCCTATGCCTGCGAAGTGTGCGGGTGTAACGGGCAGTGGGAGGGTGCGCCGCTCACCTTGCAGGTCGACCACATCAACGGTGACCCTCGTGACAACCGGGCGTCCAACCTTCGCTTCCTGTGTCCGAACTGCCACGCGCAGACGCCGAACTTCGCCGGTCGCGCCGTCAAGAACCGAGGATGGTTCGACTCGTCGGGACGGGGCAGCGGTCCGAGCGGCGAAGGCTAGACTGGCGCCCGCCAGCCGGAGTGATGGAACTGGCAGACATCCGGCGTTTAGATCGCCGTGCCCTCGGGCGTGCGGGTTCGACTCCCGTCTCCGGCACCAGAGCGGCGTCCGCGCTACGGCCAGCGGCGCGGCGCTCCGTCAGCGCGGGTCGATGCCGAGGTCGCGCCGGAGCTTCGCGACGTGCCCGGTGGCCTTGACGTTGTACTGCGCCAGCGCGACCTTGCCCTCCTCGTCGACGACGACGGTCGACCGGATGACCCCGGTGTACGTGCGCCCGTAGTTCTTCTTCTCGCCCCACGCGCCCCACGCCTCGAGCGTCGTGTGCTCCGTGTCGCTCACGAGCGGGAACGTGAGCTGCTCGTCGGCGGCGAAGGACGCGAGCTTGTCCACGCCGTCGGGCGAGACGCCCACCACGTCGTAGCCGGCGCCCTGGAGCGACGCGAGCGAGTCGCGGAAGTCGCACGCCTCCTTGGTGCACCCGGGGGTCCCGGCGGCCGGGTAGAAGTAGACGACGACGCGGCGGCCGCGGTGGTCCGCGAGGCGGTACGTCCCGCCGTCGGCGGTCGGGAGCGTCAGCTCGGGCGCGTCGTCGCCGACGGCGAGGCGGTGCGCGGTCATCGTGTCCTCCTGAGGGTCGTGGGGTCGCTGCGACTCTATGCGACCGCGCGGCGCCGGCGGGGTGTGGACGGCTTCGGCCGGCCGGGCGGCGGCCGGTAGCGTGTGCTCGTGAGCAAGACCCGCACCTCGACCGCGAGCCCGGACCAGCCGCACGTGCCCGTCCGGATGCTGCACGACCGCCTCCTCGTGCTCCCGGAGACCGACTCCGCCGAGCGTCAGACGTCCGCGGGGCTCGTGATCCCCGCGACCGCCGTCGGGCCGAAGAAGCTGGCCTGGGGCGGCGTCGTGGCGGTCGGCGAGAACGTGCGGCGCGTCGACGTGGGGGACCGGGTGCTGTTCGACCCGGACGAGCGCGCGGAGGTCGACCTGGGCGGCAAGGACTACGTCCTCCTGCGCGAGCGCGACGTGCACGGCGTCTTCGAGCAGCCGGCGGCGGGCGAGCGGACGGGCCTGTACCTGTAGCCCCGGGAGCCGATTTCGGAGTCGCGCCCCGGTCCTGCTACCCTTCTTCTCGCGCGCCATTAGCTCAATTGGCAGAGCAGCTGACTCTTAATCAGCGGGTTCGGGGTTCGAGTCCCTGATGGCGCACCATCCCCGACCAGGCCGTCCGTCCGGACGAGCGGCCTTCGTCGTCCCCGGGGGCGTGGACCGGCGTGGGGCTCGCGCCCGACGGCGCAGGGGTGCCGGGAGCACCGGGTCAGGGTCGGTGGTCCGGAGCTGGGCCTCGGGGCTGCTACTCTTCTTCTCGCGCGCCATTAGCTCAATTGGCAGAGCAGCTGACTCTTAATCAGCGGGTTCGGGGTTCGAGTCCCTGATGGCGCACCATCCCTGACCAGGCCGTTCGTCCCTCCGGACGAGCGGCCTTCGTCGTCCCCGGGGTCGGAGGCAGCGGCCGCCCACCTAGACTGGGGCCGTGCCCGAGCCCGTCGTGACAGCCCCCGGACCGGCATCGTCCCACCGGTCGGTGCCGGTTTCCTTCGTCCGCCGCAGCCGCCGTCTGAGCGACGGGCAGCAGCGGCTCTGGGACGAGCACCGCCCGCGCTACCTGGTCGACGTCCCGCGCGCGGCGGCGTCGACGTCCGTCGACCCCGCGTTCGTGCTCGACCTCGCCGCCGTACCGCCGGGCCGGGGGCCCGTGGTCGTCGAGATCGGTTCGGGACAGGGGGAGGCGGTGGTGGCCGCGGCCTCGGCGCGGCCGGGCACGCGGTTCGTCGCGGTCGAGGTCTACGAGCCGGGCCTCGCGCACACCGCGCGCCGCGCCGCGGCGGCCGGCGTCGACAACCTGCGCCTCGTGCAGGCGAACGCGCCCGAGGTGCTCGCGTCGGCGCTGCCCGAGGCGAGCGTCGACGAGGTCTGGGTGTTCTTCCCCGACCCGTGGCGCAAGGCCCGGCACACCAAGCGACGGCTCGTCGACGAGGCGTTCCTGCCGCTCGTGGCGCGCGTCCTCGTGGACGGGGGCGTGCTGCGGTTCGCGTCCGACTGGGAGCCGTACGCCGAGCAGGTCCGCGACCTCCTCGAGGCGGCCGCGGACTTCGTGCCCCACGGCGAGACCACGCCCGACGGCTGGGCGCCGCGCTTCGAGGGCCGCGTCCTCACGGGCTTCGAGCGCAAGGGCACCGCGGCGGGCCGCGTGGTCCACGACCTCGCGTTCGCGCGCATCCCGCGCGCCTGACACCCGGCGACTAGGCTCGTGCCGTGACCGACGCCATCGCTCCCAGCCGTCTCCGTGCCGCGCTCGTGACGTGCGCGGAGCTGCCGGACCTCGACCCCGACGACGTCCCGCTCGTCGCCGCCCTCGCCGACCGTCGCGTGGCCGCGGAGCCGGTCGTCTGGGACGACCCGGCGGTCGACTGGGGGTCCTACGACCTCGTCGTCGTCCGGTCGGCGTGGGACTACGCACCGCGCCGGGACGAGTTCGTCGCCTGGGCCCGGAGCGTCCCCCACCTGCTCAACCCCGCCGACGTCATCGCGTGGAACACCGACAAGGCGTACCTGCACGAGCTCGCGGAGCGCGGCGTCCCCACGATCCCGACCGTGTGGCTCGACCCCGACCGCAACCTCAGCGCCCGCGCCGTCCACACCCGGATGCCGGCGCACGGTGACTTCGTGATCAAGCCCACGGTGAGCGCCGGCGCCCAGGGGACCGGTCGGTACGAGTCGGGCGACGCCACGGAGCGGGGGCTCGGGATCCGTCACGCGCTCGACCTGCTCGCCCAGGGGCGGCACGTGATGATCCAGCCGTACCAGCAGGCCGTCGACACGGTGGGGGAGACGGGCCTGATCTTCGTGGACGGCCGCTTCTCGCACGCGATCACCAAGCGCGCGCTGCTGAGCGGACCCTACGACGCTGACGACGCGGCCCTGTACGTCCGGGAGCGGCTCGAGCGCGCCGTCGCGACGCCCGAGCAGCTCGCGGTCGCGGAGCGGACGCTCGCGGCGGCGGCCGAGGTGCTCCCGAGCGCCGCGAAGCCCTTGTACGCGCGCGTGGACCTGGTGCCCGACTCCGTCGGGGCGCCGCAGCTCATCGAGCTCGAGCTCACCGAGCCGTCGCTGTTCCTCGCCTACGACGGCGACGCCGTCGACCGGTTCGCCGACGCGATCGCGCTGCGGGCGCTCCGGGCCCACGTGTCCTGAGCCGCGCGCTCGCGGGGTGGTCATGACGACCCCCCGCGAGCAGGTACACTTTTCGTCGGCCCCAGGTGTGATCCGCACGGGGGTCGCACGGCGGGTGACGTGGCAGCACGTCCCGCCATGGTGGGTATAGCTCAGCTGGTAGAGCACCTGGTTGTGGTCCAGGGGGTCGCGGGTTCAAGTCCCGTTACTCACCCCAGTCGCGAGGCCCGGAGCCTCGGTCGAGACGTGATTCTCGGCCGGAGCCCCGGGCCTCGTTCGTCGTTCCGGCACGACGCCCCCGCACGACGACGCCCGCCGGTGCGACGGTCACGGCGAGGCGACCGGCGCGCCGGCGGGCGCGAGGGGTGCGGCTGCGGGCCGGTGTCAGGCCTCGGCGTCGGCCGCGCTGGTCGAGCCCGCGCGGGACGGCGTCGCGAGCACACGGTCGGCGACCGCCTTGGCCGACCGGGAGTCGGGGCCCGGCTGCGGGACGAAGAGCGCCTCGCGGTAGTAGCGCAGCTCGTCGATGGACTCGAGGATGTCGGCGAGCGCCCGGTGCCCACCCTGCTTCTTGGGGGCCTGGAAGTACACGCGCGGGTACCAGCGGCGCGCGAGCTCCTTGATCGACGACACGTCGACGATCCGGTAGTGGAGGTGCTCGACGAGCTCGGGCATGTCGCGGTCGAGGAACGTCTTGTCGGTGCCGACCGAGTTCCCCGCGAGCGGCGCCTTGTTCGGCTCGGGGACCCACGTGCGGACGTAGTCGAGGACCTGGGCCTGCGCGTCGGCCATCGTGGTCCCGTCGGCGAGCTCGTCGAGCAGGCCCGACGACGTGTGCATCGTGCGCACGTAGTCGCCCATCTGCTCGAGCGCCTCGGCGGGAGGCTTGATGAGGACGTCGACGCCGTCGCCGAGGACCTTGAGCTCGGAGTCGGTCACGACGGCGGCGACCTCGATCAGCGCGTCCGCGGTGAGCGACAGGCCGGTCATCTCGCAGTCGATCCAGACGATCCGGTCGGTGCTGGGGCTGGGGGAGGGCGTCAGTGGGCTCACGCCCTCAGGGTACGTGGCCGGGCCGACGGCGTGCCCGGTCCGTGCTGGTCAGCGGAGCGGCACGGCGTCGTCGTGCGCCGCCCGGCCCCGGACAGGCGAGTGCCCCGCCGCTCCGGCCGGGTGGGCCGGTGCCGACGGGGCACTCGGGGTGGTGGTGCGCTGACGAGGACCGCTGCCGGTTCTGCTCCGGCGCGGTGCCCCGGTACGGGGCGTCATGCGGCCCTGCGGTGCGGCACGCGGGTGCGTGCCGGGACGCGGGAGGTGACGAAGCGCATGGCCTCACGGCGTCGTGTCGCTTCCTCGAGCCTCTCTCTCCTGGCGATGTCCGCGGCGCGGAACATCATCTCGGGATGCATCTGGTTCTCCCTGCTGTGCGTGTGACGTGCGAGCCGGCCGGGCTGATCAGACCTGGCCACGTGCTGCGGAAGTGCGCAACGTGCTCGTTGGACCTCACCGCGGTGATGGCTCAAGCCTCCCAGGAGGGTGTGACACACCGCACTCTCTTTTAGGGTCTGGGCATGGGGGGAGCCTCGCCGGACGGCGCGCACGGCGTGGTGGCTCTCGGGCGCCGCCGCGCTCGTCTTCGTCGCGGTGCTCGTCCAGGTGGCGACGGGGGCCGGGCTCGCGCGCGCGGACGAGCCGGTGCTCGCGTGGTTCGTCGCGCACCGCACCACGGCGGCGACCCGCGTCCTGACCGTCGTGACGGAGCTCTTCGGCGCCGCCGTCCTGCCCGCGGCGGTGGCGGCCGGGAGCCTGGCGTGGTGGTGGCGGTCGCACGACTGGTGGCGGCCGGGGCTGTTCGCCGTCGCCATGGGCCTGCAGGCCGTCCTGTCGCTGGCGCTCAAGGTCCTCATCGCTCGCCCGCGCCCGCCGGACCTCACCCAGACCGTCCCCGGGGCCGTGGTCACGCACTCGTTCCCGTCGGGGCACACCATGGCGGCGGCGACGCTCACGACCGCGCTCGTCTGCCTGCTCGGCGTCGCCCGGGGCGGGCCCGCGGCGTGGTGGTGGGCGGCGTCGTCGGGCGCGGTGGTGGTGACGGCGCTGGTGGCGACGAGCCGGCTCTACCTCGGCTACCACTTCCTCACCGACGTGGTCGCGGGCGCCGCGGCGGGGTTCGCGGTGGGCGTGCTCGTCCTGGTCCCGCGGCGGCCGGTGCCGCGGAGCGGTCCCGGCTGAGGGCGGTCAGTCGTCGACGCCCCGCGCGCGGAGCGCGTCACCGAGCGCGTCGGCCCGGCGGAGCGTCCCGACGACGAGCGGCACCGCGAAGGCGCGCAGGTCGCGCTCGCGTCCACGGGCCCGCTGGGCGTCCCGGACGTCGTCGGCGAGCGCCGCCAGGACGGGGACCGAGCGGATCGCGAGGGCGAGCACGAGGGCGACCCGGTCGGGGCGCACGCCGACCACCCGCAGCGGGCGCGCGGCGTGCTCGATCGCGGCGAGGACCTCGGTCGTCCGCGTCGTCAGGACGACGAGCGCCGCGAGCGCCACGAGCAGCACGAGCCTGCTGCTCAGCAGGGCGGCACGCGCCGGGCCGTGCGCCCACCACTGCAGGGCGAACACGGCGGGCACCAGCCAGACGAGGGGGCGGAGCTGTGCGACGAGCGCGCGGGCGCCGACCCGGGACGCGACCGCCACGGCGAGCACGAGCGCCGCGAGCGCCCCGACCCCCCACCACGACCGCACCAGCAGCACCGCGACGGACACCACGGCGAGCGCCGCGAGCTTGAGGCCCGCGGGGGCGCGGTGGACGACCGACCCCCGCGGGACGTACGCCCCGAGCAGGCCGGCGCCCGAGCGGAACCCGCCCATCACGCCCCCATGAGCCGGCGGTAGAACGCGAGCGCGGGGGCCGGCTCGTCGTCGGCGACGACGCGACCGTCGTCCACCACGAGGACGCGGTCGTAGCCGTCGAGGAGGTCGAGGTCGTGCGTGACGACGACGACCTGCTGCTCGACCGAGCCGAGGAGGCGCCCGATCGCCCGGGCGTTGCGCAGGTCGAGGAGCGTCGTGGGCTCGTCGGCGACGAGCAGGCGCGGGTGCGTCACGAGGACCGACGTGATCGCGAGGAGCTGCTTCTGCCCGCCCGAGAGCAGGTGCGCGGGGTGGTCCGCGTGGCCCGCGAGCCCGCGCTCGGCGAGGGCGGCGCGCACGACGGCGTCCCGTTCGTCCTCGGAGAGCCCGGGCTCGCCGCGACGGGGGCGCAGCGAGTAGGCGACGTCCTCGGCGACGGTCGGCATGACGATCTGCGCGTCCGGGTCGGTGAAGACGAACCCGACGAGCCGGCGCACCGCCGCGCCCTGCGTGCGGGTGTCCAGCCCGTCCACGGTGACCCGGCCGCGGGTCGGGACCACGAGCCCGTTGAGCAGGCGCGCGAGCGTCGACTTGCCCGAGCCGTTGGCGCCGACGACGCCGACCCGGTGCTCCGCGAGCTCGAGGTCGATCCCGCGCAGCACGTCGCGCTCGCCGAGCCGGACGTGCACGTCGTCGAGGCGGACGGGCACGGCGCCGGGCGCCGTCACCTCCGGGGTGACGGCGCCCGCGCGTCGGCGGAAGACGCTCACCGGCGACGCGCCGCCGGCCCGGCAGGCGGGTAGGCGCGCACGACGGCGGCCGTCACGAGCGCGGTCAGGACCGCCTTGACGACGTCGCCCGGCAGGAAGACCCACGAGCCGGTGACGGCCGTCCACAGCGGGATGCCCGCGACGACCGCCGAGACCGGGATCCCGACGGCGTAGATGACGCCCATGCCCCCGACGACCGCGGCGCCGAAGACCTTGGGCGCGGTCACCCGGCCGCGGATCCGGTCCACCAGCCAGCCGGTCGCCGCCGCGCCGAGGACGAACCCGTACAGGTACCCGGCCGTCGGGCCGACGAACGGCTCGACCCCGCCCACCCCGCCCGCGAGCACCGGGAGCCCCGCGAGCGCGAGCAGGAGGTACGTGACGACGGCGAGGGCTCCCCGCCACCAGCCGAGCAGCGCGCCGGCGAGCATGACGCCGAGGGTCTGGAGGGTGAGCGGCGCGAGCGCCGAGCCCAGCGAGATCGCGGGCGTCAGCGCGAGCACGCAGATCAGCGCGGCGAAGGACGCGATGCGGGCGGCGTCGGGCGCGGTGACGGCGAACCGCCGGCCGGTGGGGGTGGCGGTCGGCTCGTGCGTGACGGGCTCGGTGGCGCTCATGGGTCTCCTGTCGTCGCGGTCGGTCTTCGTGTCTCGTCGACAACTGTCCCTCACGCGCGCCCCCCGGGGCAGCGCAGTCCAGGAGCGAGTTCGGGGCGGTGCGTTGGAGGCATCCGACAACAGGTTGTGGGTG